>VFQN01000617.1_pt1 | contig 64996 bp, 64 predicted proteins | sample 3512371 | NCBI WGS metagenome assembly VFQN01 (sample SAMN10412370, study PRJNA504923) | tailings metagenome | isolation source: Replicate 2 from Balatoc abandoned mine | place: Philippines: Itogon, Benguet | collected 2017-08-28 | reverse complement strand
CGGTGGGCCGTTTTGCTATCGATCTCGTATGCTCGAAGCGGCGACGCCGTTACGACATCGTGCCGCCGGTCACGCAATTGATCGGGCGCAGGTGCACGCAGCTCGAGTTGCGCGGCTTCAGGTAGAACCGCTCGGTCATGTCGAAAGCCGAGCGGATGAAATAGTTGAACACCAGCGGCACGTAGTTGTAGGTCGCTTCGGATACGATCACGCTCTCGCCAGCAACCAGCAGGCCCTGCGGAATGTCGTTGTACGTGTCGCCGCGGCTGTGCGGTGTGCCGGCGCGGTTGTCGCGCGACCAGTCGACCGTGTAGGTGAGCACGCTCGGATTTCCCGGCGTTCCCTGCGCGATCACGCTGACCACCTTTACGTACAAGCGCTCGAGCTCGTAGGGCGCGATGAGCTGCTCGATGATCCGGAGATCGCGGTCCACCTGCGCGGCGGTCAACCCGGAGTTCGGCGCGCGCGCGATCAGGTCGGCCGTCGAGCTGGCCGCCTGAGTGATGCGGCGATCGACGGTCAACGCCTGGCTGAACTCGATGGTGCCGACGAACAGGAAGAACATGATCGGCACGATCATCGCGAACTCGATCGCGGCCATGCCTCCGGTGTCGCGGCGAAGGCGCGCGATGAGACCGCGCCCGTTGCCCTCCGACCGCACCCGCGCCAGAACTCTCGTGACGATACCCTTCATGTCACTCGCACCCATCAATTGAAAGGCTCGGTTCGGAACGTCGTCGCCGCCTGGATGAGGCGAGAGCCGTTCGCCATGTTGCCCAGGTTGAGATAGGGGATCTTGTTCGCTAGCGCCCACTCGTAGCAGACCCAGATCAGCACGACCTGATCGGCTTCTCCCGGCGTAAAGGTCGTCACGCTGCTGAGGTTGCCGCCCGCGTCGAGGCATTCCGGAATCGAGCCCGGACCGATCGACGCCGAGTCAGGATAGTTCAGCACGTTGACGCGCAGCTTGTTGACGCAGTCGACGAAGGCTGGCGCGAGATCGCAGACCTGCTGCTTGAACTGTTCGGCCGTCATGCCGCCCTGCTGCACCTGTCCGGTGCGAATCAAGCGGCCGGTCTGCTCGACCGCATTCTCGAGCGAGAAGGTCGTGAAGAAGTAGAGGCCGACGCCGAGGATGCCGAACAGCAGCATCAGGAATGGACCGGCGACGAACGCAAACTCGATCGCCGTCGTGCCCGAACGATCGCCGCGCCACCGCCTCAGCAGCAGGCGGCCGGGGGAAATCCGCGCAGGAGGTACGCCGGGGGATGCTGGCATGAACGTACGCCTCACTCGAGCCTTCCAGGGGGAAGCCCGAGCATCAAATACGAGATTGCTGAATCATCGCTTAATCGCAGTTGTTGTGTTTCCTGATGGTAAATTTAATGCATCGAAGGCTGAATATGGCCGCCGGGTTTGCAAGCTCCCAATCTCTCGCAATTTATCCCCGAGCTCGCCAGACGTGGCATTGTCTTCGGTTTTTATACTTAAGTATTGATCGAGACAACACCCGAAAATCAGCCGACACATCTTGCAATAAATAAATTATACATTGACATCGCAACGATTGTTTGTTACAAATTGAGTATAGTGAGAAAAATGTGACCGGACCTCAGGCTGCGCGATCGCCGCCTCATCGGTCACCTCGACCTCTCTCCTCAGCCAACAATCTGGTGCTTCCGCATGACCGGCTCGGACCAACCCGACTGGTCGGAGATCCGTCGCCTGTACGTTCGCGGTGAGATGACGATTGCCGCGATCGCCGGGCTGCACGGCATCTCCGCGCAGCGTGTCGCACGGCGTGCCCGCAGCGACGGCTGGCCAACCCGCCCGCCACGCGTCGTCCGCTCGCGCGATGGCCCAAAGCACGCGCCGATCCGCAAGGAACCCGATGCAGACACCCAGGTGTCGAGACCTCGGCCTAAACGGCCGACCGGTCGTGCGGCCACGTCCCTCAAAGCGCGCCGCACACTGGTCCGCCGTCTCTATCGGGCCATCGACACCAAGCTCCAGCAGATGGAACGCCGCATGGCACACGACATGGCCACCGACGAACGTCCCTCCGACACCTCCGCCGCCGACCACGAGCGCGACACCCGCGCCATCGGCGCCCTCATCGCCAACCTCAGCCGCGTAACGGAGATCGAAGCTGACCTCGAGCGCATCCCCGGAGCCGCCGCCACTCACGCCAACGAGCAGGCCGACCGCCAGCTCGCCGACGAGGCGGAGCGCTTCCGCAGAGAAGTTGCGGAACGTCTTGCTCGACTTGTGCGGCAGCCCTGACGGCGCCCTCGAAGAAGCGCTCTCCACGCTCAGCCCCGACGAGATCGTCCGCCTCGCTTACGACTGGCCGGTGTGGGCCCGCGACGACCAACTCGCGCCTGTCGCTACCGATGCCGGCAGACCCTGGCAGACCTGGCTCATCCTCGGTGGCCGCGGATCAGGCAAGACTCGCGCCGGCGCCGAATGGGTGCGCGCTCGCGCCCTCGGCCTGGAGGCCGAGCGCGATGAGCCGGCGAGCCGCATCGCCCTCGTCGGTCTGACGATCGCGCAGGTTCGCAGCGTCATGGTCGAAGGCGTTTCCGGTCTGCTCTCGGTCCACGCGCCGCGCGAGCGACCGCACTACGACGTCTCGCGCAATCAGATCCAATGGCCCAACGGAGCCGTCGCCCAGATGTTCGCCGCCGACGATCCCGACAACCTGCGCGGACCGCAGTTCGATGCCGCCTGGTGTGACGAGCTCGCCAAATGGCGCCGCGCTCAGAACGCCTGGGACATGCTGCAATTCGCGCTTCGTCTCGGCCGGCATCCCCGCGCCGTCGTCACAACGACTCCGCGCCCACTCGCGCTTCTCAAAAAGCTGATCGCCGACGAAGCCACCGTCACCACTCGCGCTAAGACCACCGACAATGCCGCCAACCTCGCACCATCCTTCCTCGCCGGCGTGCTCAAGCGCTACGGCGGTACAGCACTCGGCCGCCAGGAGATCGATGGCGAGATCGTCGAGGATCGCGGCGGCGGCCTGTGGCGCAAGAGCTGGCTCGACCAGCATCGCATCGCCGCACCGCCGGAGCTCGCCCGCATCGTCGTAGCCGTCGACCCGCCCGTCACCTCGAACACCACCTCAGACGCGTGCGGTATCATCGTCGCCGGCCTCGGCGAGGATGGCCGCGCCTACGTCCTCGCCGACCGCACCATCCGCGGCCGCGAGCCGACTGTGTGGGCGCGCGCGGCCATCGCCGCCTACCGCGACTTCGCCGCCGACCGCATTGTCGCCGAGGTCAACCAGGGCGGCGATCTCGTGCTCGGCGTCATCCGCCAGGTCGACGCTTCCGTGCCGATGCGCCCCGTCCGCGCCACGCGCGGCAAGTGGATTCGCGCCGAGCCGGTGTCCGCGCTCTACGCCGAGGGCCGCGTCGTCCACGTCGGCGAGCTGCCCGAGCTCGAGCAGCAGATGTGTGCGTTCGGTGCCGACGGCCTCGCTCACGGCAAGAGTCCCGATCGCCTCGACGCGCTCGTGTGGGCGCTTACCGATCTCATGCTGACCAACCCGCGCAGCCCAACCATACGGACGCTCTGAATGACACCCATTCGTGTTGCGACCTCGCTCGGTGCCCTCCTCGGTCGCCTTGCTCGCGGTACCATGCCTTGGCGCGCGCCTCCGCCGACGCCTATACCTGCAGAGGCGAAGTCCAGCGCTGCCGGCCGTCTCATCGCTTTCGAGGCCCTGCGCCAGCCCGCCTGGACTCCCCGCGACTACACTGCCTTCGCTCGCGAAGGCTACATGAGCAACGCCATCGTCTATCGCTGCGTGCGTATGACGGCGGAGACGGCTGCCTCCGTGCCGCTGCTGCTCTATCGCGGCGAGGAGGAGATCGCCGAGCATCCGCTGCTCGCGCTGATCAATCGACCAAATCCGATGCAGGTCGGTCCCGAGTTCCTCGAGGCGTTCTTCGGCCACCTCCTCGTCGCCGGCAACAGCTACGTCGAGGCCGTCGCCATCGACGGTGAGGTTCGCGAGCTGCACACGCTACGCCCCGACCGCATGAAGGTCGTGCCCGGCAGCGACGGCTGGCCCGAAGCCTACGAGTACACCGTCGCCGGCCGCACAGTCCGCCTCGCCGGTGACGCCGCACCCGACGTACGCGGCGTCTTGCACATGCGGCTCTTTCACGCCGCGCACGATCACTACGGCATGAGCCCACTGGAGGCCGCCGCCACCGCCATCGACCTCCACAACACCGCCGCCCGCTGGAACAAGGCGTTGCTCGACAACTCGGCTCGTCCCTCAGGCGCTCTCGTCTACACCGCCCGCGACGGCAACCTCACGGCCGAGCAGTACGAACGCCTCAAGGCCGAGCTCGAGCAGGGCTTTCAAGGCGCCGTCAACGCCGGCCGGCCGCTCCTCCTCGAAGGCGGGCTCGACTGGAAGTCGATGTCGCTCTCGCCTCGCGACATGGACTTCCTCGAATCCAAGAATTCCGCCGCCCGCGAGATCGCGCTTGCGCTCGGTGTTCCGCCGATGCTGCTCGGGATCCCCGGCGACAACACCTACGCCAACATGGCCGAAGCGACGCGCGGCTTCTGGCGCCAGACCGTCATCCCGCTCGTCGGCCGCACGTCGAAGGCGCTGTCGCAATGGCTCGCGCCTGCGTGGGATGCCGATCTCGAACTGCGTCCCGACTTCGACGCCGTCGAAGCGCTCTCCTCCGAGCGCGAGGCGCTGTGGGCGCGTCTCGACAAGTCGACCTTCCTCACGCTCAACGAGAAGCGCGCTGCTGCCGGCTACAGCCCGATCGCCGGCAACGACGTGCTCACCCACCCGGAGCGCCCCTCGTGATCGACACGCGCACTGCCACCTCCCTTGCTCCCGCGATGCCACGCGAAGCCCGCTTCACCGCGCTCGATCTCAAGAGCGTCGCCGATGATGGCGCCTTCGAAGGCTATGCCTCGCTCTTCGGTCGCGAGGATCTCGGCCGCGACGTCGTGCTTCCCGGCGCATTCCGCGACTCGCTCGCCGCGCGCGGCCCCTCCGGCGTCCGGATGCTGTTCCAGCACAATCCCGCCGAGCCGATCGGCATCTGGGAGACCCTCGCCGAGGATGCGAAAGGCCTGTTCGTCCGCGGCCGCTTGATGCAGACCGTGGCCCGCGCCCGCGAAGTCCTCTCGCTCATGCGTGCCGGCGCCATCGACGGTCTCTCGATCGGCTTTCGCACGATCAAGGCGCACCGCGATCGCGCTCGCGGCATCCGCCGCATCGAGAAGATCGATCTCTGGGAAATCTCCATCGTCACGTTCCCGCTGCTGCCCGAGGCGCGCATCGCCACTGTGAAGTCACGGCCGTTCGCGCGCTCGCAGCCATCCGAACGCGAATTCGAACGCTGGCTCACGCAGGACGCTGGGCTGACGCGCACCGAGGCCCGCGCCTTCCTCCGCTCGGGTTTCAAAGGTCTGGCCGCTCTGCGGGATGCAGCCGCCGACCCGATCGAGGCGTCGCGGCTCGCCGATCGCTGCGCCGCCGTCGCCGCCTATCTCCGCTCAACGCCTGACTCAAAAGGACCTTCCATTCCATGACCGCCACTTCCGCTCCCGAGACCAAGAGCACGCCCGAGCTTGGCCTCGCGCTCGACGACCTGCTCCGCGCCTTCGAGACCTATAAGGAGGAGAACGACCGCCGCCTTGCCGACGTCGAGACGCGCGGCGCCGCCGATCCGCTCACGATCGAAAAGCTCGATCGCGTCGACCGCGCCCTCGACGATCACAAGCGCCGCATCGACGAGATGACCCTGAAGGCTGCCCGTCCGGCGCTCGGGTCCAGCGCACCACGCACCCACGCCGCGCGGGAGCACAAAGCCGCCTTCGACGCCTACGTTCGCAAGGGCGAGGCGACTGGCCTCCTCGATCTCGAAGGGAAGGCGCTGTCGGTTGGCTCCGGCCCCGACGGCGGTTACCTCGTCCCGGCCGAAACCGAGATCACCGTCAACGCCGCGCTGCGCGACATCTCGCCGATCCGCGCCATCGCCAGCATCCGCCAGGTATCGAGCTCGGTCTACAAGAAGCCGTTCTCGATCGCCGGCGCCGGCACCGGCTGGGTCGGGGGCACTACCGAGCGGCCGCAGACGACGACACCGACGCTCGCCGAACTCTCGTTCCCGACAACTGAGCTCTACGCGATGCCCGCCGCTACCGGCGCGCTGCTCGACGATGCCGCGGTCGACATCGACCAATGGATCGCCGAGGAGGTCCGCACCGCCTTCGCCGCGCAGGAAGGCACTGCCTTCGTCACCGGCGACGGCAGCAACAAGCCGACCGGCTTCATGCACTACACCAAGGTCGCAAATGCGAGCTGGACCTGGGGCAACATCGGCGCGATCAAGACCGGCGTCGACGCTGCCTTTCCGTCCACCGACCCCGCCGACAAGCTGATCGACTTCGTCTACACGCTCAAGGCCGCCTACCGCGCCAACGCCCGCTTCGTCATGAATCGCTCGACCCAGGCGCTGGTCCGCAAGATGAAGGACGAGGACGGCCACTACCTCTGGCATCCGGCGATCAGCCCCGGCGACTCTCCGACGCTGATGGGCTTCCCGGTGACCGAGTCCGAGGACATGTCGAACGTCGCCGCCGACGCCTACGCGATCGCGTTCGGCGACTTCCGCCGCGGCTACCTGATCGTCGACCGCGTCGGCATCCGGATCCTGCGCGATCCCTACTCGGCGAAGCCCTACGTGCTGTTCTACACGACCAAACGTGTCGGCGGCGGCGTCCAGGACTTCGACGCGATCAAGCTGCTGCAGTTCGGCGACTGAGCTTCGACACAGCTTCGCCTCGGATGATCGGGCGCGACCGGATCCTTGCCTTCCCGGATCCGGACCGCATGCCGCCGTCGTTCACGGCACGGCACTCCGCGTCGACCGGTGAACTCGCACGCCACCGGTCGATGACGCCTGCCTGCGCGCTGCGCTGTCTCCTCCCACCGCCGCGCGCTTCGATGGGTCACATCCGAGGCGCGCGCAGGCGGCATTGGTCTCCCCCTCGACCGATGCCGCCTGCGCAATTTTCCATCATCTGCATCCTAACGACGAGGTGCCATGACCACCGTCCTCCTCAGCGGGCCTGCCGTCGAGCCAATCACGCTCGCGGAGGCCAAAGCCCACTTGCGCGTCGACGTGTCGTCCGAGGACACCCTCATCCAGAGCCTGATCATGGCCTCCCGCTTGCACATCGAAGCGGCACTCGATCTCGCGCTCGTCACGCAGTCCTGGCGCTATCGACGCGATGCGTGGCCATCGGCTCGCGCCCTCGCGATGCCGCTGCGTCCGATTCAAGGTCTGACCTCGGTCACTATCTACGCGCTCGACGACACGAGTCAGACACTCGACCCCGACGATTTTATCCTCGACGGCGCCGCGAACCCCGCGCGCCTCGTCTGGCGCGGCGCCGGCACGCCGCCGACACCCGGCCGCGCCGTCAACGGCATCGAGATCGACTTCGTCGCCGGCTTCGGCGATGCCGCAACCGATGTCCCGCAACCAATCCGCCAGGCGCTGCTGCTGCTCGTTGCTCACTGGTACGAAAACCGTGAGCCGGTCGAGATCGGTGCCACCGCGACCGCCATTCCAAAGACGGTCTCCGAGATGCTGTCGCCCTACCGCCGGAGGCAGTTGTGAGCCGCGCATCCATAGGCCGCCTGCGCCATCGTCTCACCATCGAGGAAGTGACTCGCACGCCTGACGGTGGCGGCGGCGCCTCTGAGAGCTGGTCATCGATCGCCACCGTCTGGGCGTCGATCACGCCGACCGGCGGCGCTGAAGCCATCGACGCCGACGCGCTCGCCGGCCGCCTCTCGCACGAGGTCGTCTTCCGCTACCGGCCCGGCGTCGAGCCCGCCATGCGCCTGCGCTACGGCGCCCGCCTGTTCGAGATCGCTGCTGTGATCGATGTCGACGAACGCAAGCGCTGGCTCAAGTGCCTCTGCATGGAGCGTGACCTGTGAAGATCGCCGTCACTTTGTCGAGCCGGGATTTTGAGCGTTTCGCCGATCTCATCGAGCGACGCACGCGCGAGCGTATTGCCGCTCGAACGCCCGCCCCGCGCAACGACGACGATCGCCCATCACCACCGCCGCGCCGCGACCGCAGGAGCTAGCTCATGTCCAGTGCCGTCTGGGATCTCCAGCAAGCGGTTCACGCGAAACTCTCGAGCGACACCGCGGTCCTCGCCCAGCTCGGCGGATCACCACGCATCTACGACGATGTTCCGCGTGGCGCCTCGCTACCCTACGTCACGCTCGCCGAATTCACCGCGCGCGACTGGGCCACTGGCACTGAGCCCGGCACCGAAATCACCTTCACCGTCCACGCGTGGTCGCGCGGCGCCGGCCATAAGAGTCCGCACCTTCTCGCCGATGCCGTGCGCGCCGCACTTCATGACCAGCCGCTCACGCTCTCCGCGCATCACCTCGTCAACCTGCGTCACGACGCCTCCGAAACGCGCCGCGAGCGCGACGGCGACACCTACCGCGTCATCGCCCGCTTCCGCGCCGTCCTCGAACCGATGCAGTAACTGCCCGACACCCTCCGCCTCTCCGCCCACTCAAGGACCTCACCCGCATGGCCGCTCAAAAAGGCAAGGATCTCCTGCTCCGGGTCGACTCGACCGGCACCGGCAGCTTCACCACGATCGCGGGGCTGCGCTCGCGCTCGATCTCCTTCAACGCCGAGACCGTCGACGTCACCAACGCCGACTCCGCCGGTGAATGGCGCGAGCTGCTCGCCGGCGCCGGCGTCAAGAGTGCGCGAATCGCCGGCGCTGGAATCTTCAAGGATGCCGCGTCTGACGCCACGATCCGCGCGTACGTCTTCGACGGCACCATCCGGGAATGGCAGGTCGTCATCCCCGACTTCGGCACAGTCGAAGGGCTGTTCCAGATCGCCTCGTTCGAGCTCTCCGGTCGCCACGACGGCGAGGTGGCCTTCGAGATGACGCTCGAATCCGCCGGCCAGCTCACCTTCACCGCGCCCTAGAGGAGTACGCCGATGGCCAATCTTCATCGCGGCGAGATCGATGCCGTCCTCGACGGCCAGCCGCACCGCCTTTGCCTGACGCTCGGCGCCCTCGCCGAGCTCGAGAGCACCTTCGGTAACGATGACATGCTCGCCGTCGCCGAGCGCTTCTCGCGTGGCCGGCTCAGCGCCCGCGATGCCGTTCGCATCATCGGCGCCGGTCTGCGTGGCGCCGGCCACCAGGTCACCGACGATGTCGTCGCCCGGATGCGCGCCGAGGGCGGCGCCGCCGGCTTCGTCGACATCGTCTCGCGCCTTCTCGGCGCCACCTTCGGCGCCGGCGACGACGTCACGATGGCGAAGGCCGATCCAACGCTCCCGCCTTCCGCACCGCCCGCGGAGCCTCCCGGCCCTTTCCCTGGCGAGACGTGATGCGCGCCGGCTTCGGCCTGCTCCGTCTCAGCCCCGCCGTACTCTGGTCGATGACGCCGCGCGAGTTCGCCGCCGCGATTGAAGGCGCGCTCGGTCCGAATCTCGCGCCCGACATCCTTGATCGCCGATCGCTCGACGCTCTCATCGACCGCTATCCCGACAGCTAGGAGTTCCACGTCATGGCCGACGAAACGACCGACTGGCAGGTCAACGTCACCGCCGACACCAGCTCTTTGCGCGAGGAGCTGCAGCGCACGTCCGCCGTCGGCCGCCAGTTCAGCCGCGCGATGATCTCAGCGTTCGACGGCATCGCCATCCAAGGCCGCTCGCTCGGTGATGTCCTGCGCAATCTCGGTCTCGCACTCTCCCGAATGGTGCTCAGCGCCGCGCTCAAGCCCCTCGACAAGGCCTTCAACAGCCTACTCGGCAACATCTTCTCCGGCGGCATCGGCTTCGCACACGGCGGCGTCCTCCAGCGCGGCACGCCCATTCCTTTCGCCAACGGCGGCGTCATCACATCGCCGGTCTCATTCCCACTCACCGGCAACCGGATGGGCATCGCCGGAGAGCGCGGGCCGGAGGCGATCATGCCGCTCACGCGCACCGCCGACGGCCGCCTTGGCGTCGCCACCACCGGCAACAGCGGGCCTCATATCACGATCAACATCGCCACGCCGGATGTCGAAGGCTTTACCCGCTCACAGACTCAGATCGCTGCCCTCGCCTCCCGCGCCCTCGGTCGCGCCGTCCGGAACACCTGACCATGAGCTTCCACGAAGTCCGCTTTCCGACCGCGATCTCGCGCGGCGCAACCGGCGGCCCCGAGCGGCGCACCGATATCGTGGCGCTCGGCTCAGGCTTCGAGGAGCGCAACAGCCGTTGGGCCGATTCGCGCCGCGCCTACAACGCCGGCTACGGCGTCAAATCGATCGACGACCTCCACGCCGTCATCGCCTTCTTCGAGGAGCGCCGCGGCCGCCTTCACGGCTTCCGCTGGAAGGATCACGCTGACTGGCGCTCGTGCCCGCCCTCAGCAACGCCGACCGCACTCGATCAGCCGCTCGGCACCGGCAACGGCACCCTCGCAACCTTCCCCCTCACTAAGCGCTACGGCTCCGCTCACGCGCCCTGGCAGCGCCCGATCACCAAGCCCGTTGCCGGCAGCATCCTCCTCGAGGTCGACGGCGTCCCGCAATCCCTCGGCACGCACGCGATCGTCGACATCACCACCGGCCTCGTCACCTTCCAGCCCGGCCACATCCCCAACGATGGCGCGGTCGTCACCGCCGGCTTCGACTTCGACGTGCCGGTCCGCTTCGATACCGACAAGCTCGAGGTGAGCCTGCAGGGACTCGGCCACGGCGCCATCCCGTCGATCCCGGTCGTGGAGATTCGCATATGAAATCCTTGAGCGCCGAGTTCTCCGCGCACCTGCAGTCCGGCGCGACGACGCTGTGCTGGTGCTGGCGCCTCACGCGCCGCGACGGCTCGCACCTCGGCTTCACCGACCACGATCGCGATCTCGCCTTCGACGATACTGCATTCGAAGCCGCAAGCGGTTTCAATGCTAGCGAGATCCGCGAGCAGGTCGGCCTCAGCGTCGACAATCTCGAGGTCACTGGCGCCCTCATCTCCGATCGCCTGTCTGAGATCGCCCTCTCTGCCGGCGACTTCGACGATGCGGGCATCGAGATTTTCCGCGTCAACTGGCAGGACACCGCTCAACGCGTCCTCGTCCGCAAGGGTTCGCTTGGCGAGGTTCGCCGCGCAGGCGCCGCCTTCACCGCCGAGGTCCGTGGCCTCGCCCACTATCTCCAGCAACCGCGCGGCCGCCTCTTCCAGTACACCTGCGACGCCGACCTCGGCGACGCCCGCTGCGGCATCGACCTCGATGATCCTGTCTATCGCGCCACCGGCACCGTCACTTCAATTGCCGATACCCGCCGCCTCGTCGTGGATGGTCTCGGCGACTATGCGGCCGGCTGGTTCGCGCGCGGCATGGTTGCCTTCACTTCCGGCGCCAACGCTGGCCGCGCCATGGAACTCAAGAGCCACACGGTCCGCATCCCCAGCGTCGAGATCGAACTCTGGCAGCCGATGGGCGAGCCGCTCTCCATCGGCGATGCCTTCATTATCACCGCCGGCTGCGACAAGCGCTTCGAGACGTGCGCCGCCCGCTTCGCCAACGCAACCAACTACCGCGGCTTTCCGCACATGCCTGGCAACGATTTCGTCACCGCCGTGGCGCAACCCGGCAACGCCCCGCGCCCCGGCAACTCCGGTGCAATTGGAACGCCGACGCCATGACCTACACCCGTGACGACATCGTCGCCGAGGCGCGACGCTGGCTCGGAACTCCCTACCACCACCAAGCCAGCGTCTGCGGTCTCGGCGCCGACTGCCTCGGTTTGGTGCGTGGCGTATGGCGCGCGCTGCACGGCGCTGAAGCCGAGGCCGTCCCCGCCTACTCGCGCGACTGGGCCGAGGCGACCGGCGACGAGACGATGCTCGCCGCCGCCCGCCGCCACTTGCGCGAGATCGATCGCGCCACGGCGCAGCACGGCGACATCCTCGTCTTCCGTTTCCGCGCCTACGCGGTCGCCAAGCACATCGGAATCCTTACGGCCACCTCGCGCATGGTCCACGCCGTCGAAGGACTCGCCGTCGCCGAGGTGGCCCTCGTGCCCTGGTGGCGTCGTCACACCGCCGCCGCGTTCTCCTTTCCCGGGATCATGTCCTGATGGCTACGCTCGCTCTCGCCGTCGCTGGCGCCGCAGTCGGCTCCGCGCTCCTGCCCGCCGGCTTCACTGTGTTCGGCGCGACCGTCACCGGCGCGATGATCGGCTCGCAAATCGGCGCGCTCGCCGGCAGCTACGTCGATCAGGTCCTGCTCGGTGCGTCGGGTCAGTCGCGCGCCGTCGGCGGACCGCGCCTCGACGACCTTAAAGTCACAGCCTCCACCGAGGGCGCCGTAATCCCGCGTCTCATCGGCCGCTCGCGCCTCGGCGGCCAGGTCATCTGGGCCACCTCCTTCGAGGAAGAAGTCCACAACAACAATGGCGGTGGCAAAGGCGGCGCTAGCGGCGGCGGCAGCAGTCGCTCGTATCGCTACTACGGCAACTTTGCGGTGGCGCTGTGCGAAGGCGCGATCACATCGGTCGGTCGCGTATGGGCCGACGGCAAGGAGCTCGATCTCACCGGGCTCAACTGGCGTCTCTACACCGGCACCGAGATCCAGGAGCCCGACGCCCTCATCGTCGCCCACCAGGGCGCGGACCGAGCCCCGGCCTACCGCGGCGTCGCCTACATCGTCTTCGAGCGGATGCTGCTCGAGCCATTCGGCAACCGCCTGCCGCAACTCTCCTTCGAGGTCTTCCGCGCCGTCGATCCGTTCGAGCAGAGCGTCCGCGCGGTCGTCATGATCCCGGGCTCCGGCGAATTCGTCTACGCAACCACGCCAGTCACCCGTCGCGTTGGCCCCGGCCAGACCGAGACCGAGAACAGCCACACGCTGCAGGGTGACACGGATTGGGCTGTCTCGCTCGATCAGCTCGCCGCTACGCTCCCCAACGTCGGCTCGGCTTCGCTCGTCGTTAGCTGGTTCGGCAACGATCTCCGCGCCGATCGTTGCCAGCTCCGCCCCGCCGTCGATCGTGCCGCGAAAACCACGTCACCTCTCACCTGGAGCGTCGCCGGCCTCACGCGCGCCACCGCGCCCGTTGTCAGCACCCACGACGACCGCGCCGCCTACGGTGGCACCCCGTCCGACCAGACCGTCGTCGCAGCGATCGTCGACCTGAAGTCGCGCGGCCACACCGTCACGCTCAATCCGTTCATCCTGATGGATGTGCCCGAGAGCAACGCGCTTCCCAATCCCTATGCCCCCGACTCGCACCAGCCCGCTTACCCCTGGCGCGGCCGCATCACCGTCGATCCTGCTCCGCACGTCGAAGGCTCCCCCGACAAGACGGCGTCCGCCGCGAGCCAACTCGCCGCTTTCATCGGCACCGCTTCTCCGTCCGACTTCTCGATCGTCGGCGCGAGCGTCGCTTACACTGGCCCGCCCGAGTGGTCGTTCCGCCGCATGATCCTGCACTACGCGCACCTCGCGGTAGCTGCCGGCGGCGTCGACGCCTTCATCCTGTGCTCGGAGCTGCGCGGCCTCACGCAGGTCCGCTCCACCGCCGCCGACTATCCCTTCGTCGATGCGCTCGTCGCGCTCGCCGCCGACGTTCGCGCAGTCCTCGGCCCCGATACCAAAATCACCTACGGCGCCGACTGGTCGGAGTACTTCGGCCATCACCCGCAGGACAGCAGCGGCGACGTCTTGTTCCACCTCGATCCGCTGTGGGCCTCGTCCGACATCGACGCTATCGGCATCGACGCCTACTGGCCGCTCGCCGACTGGCGCGACGGCCGCGAGCACCTCGACTGGCAGGCCGGCCATCGCTCGATCCACGACCCCGCCTATCTCAAATCGAATCTCTTCGCTGGCGAGGGCTACGACTGGTACTACGCCAGCGCCGCCGATCGCGACGCCCAGGTCCGCACGCCGATCACCGACGGTCTCGGCAAGCCGTGGGTCTTCCGCTTCAAGGACATCCGCTCCTGGTGGTCGAACCCGCATCACAATCGCCCCGGTGGAATCGAATCCGCGACTCCTACCGCCTGGGTTCCCGAGTCGAAGCCGATCTGGCTCACCGAGATCGGCTGCCCCGCGATCGACAAAGGCGCCAATCAGCCCAACGTCTTTGTCGATCCCAAGAGCATCGAAAGCCACCAGCCCTACTACTCGACCGGCACCCGCGACGACCTCATCCAGCGCCTCTACCTGCAGGCGCTCATCGAAGGCCTCGACCCCGACCACGCCAGCTATATCGACGATGCCAACCCCACGTCATCGATCTACGATGCGCCGATGGTCGACCTCGACCACGTCTACATCTATGCCTGGGATGCGCGACCACATCCGGCTTTTCCCAACAACTCGCTAGCATGGGGCGACGGCGCGAGCTGGCGCCTCGGCCACTGACTCAACGGCCGCATCGCTAGCCAGCCGCTTGCCGCCGCCGTCCTCGACATCGTGCGCGCGCAAGGTTTCGACGCCGTCGATGTCTCGCGCCTTTCCGGCGTGATCACTGGCTATGCCCTCGACCAGATCATGTCCGCGCGCGAGTCCTTGCAGCCGCTCGAGCTCGCTTACTTCTTCGACACCATCGAGACCGAGGGCCGCATCGCCTTCCGTCATCGTGGCATCGAACCGCCACCATTCCTGCTAGGTCCCGACAGTCTCGCCGAGCTGCGGCCCGGCGCCGACCTCGTCACGCTCACGCGGGCACAGGAAACGGATCTCCCCGCTTCCGCCCGCATCGCCTATTCCTCCTCCGAGAGCGACTACCGTCGCGCAATCGCGGAGGCTCGGCGCCTCGTCGGTGCCAGCGGACGCGTCTCGCTCGCCGAGCTGGCGATCGTGATGGAGGCCGATCAGGCGACCCAGATCGCGGAGAGCTGGCTGTTCGAGACCTGGTCGGCGCGCGATCGTGCGCAATTCGTCCTCCCGCCGAGCTTGCTTGCCGTTGAACCGGGCGACATCATCGCATTGGAAGGTCCGGGGGATCAGCGCCACTACCGCGTCACCGAGATCGGCGATCACGGCGCGCGCGAGATCGACGCCATCCGCATCGTACCCGACGTCTACGCGCCGATCGTCGCCGGGCCGCGCCCGGTCGCGCCGCCACCCGTAACGCCTCTCGGCCCACCGTCCGCCGTCTTCCTCGACTTGCCGCTGCTGCTCGGCCGCGAGCCACCGGATGCGGGCTACTTCGCTGCGATGCTGCAGCCGTGGCCCGGTGCTCTCGCCATCCATCGCGCGCCCGAGCCCTCGGGCTTCACGCTTCGCGCGCTCGCGACTCAGCCCGCGACCATGGGCACGAGTCTCGACGACCTCCACGCGGGTCCTGTCAGCCGCCTCGACAAGGCGACAACGCTGCGCGTCCAGCTCGACTACGGCACACTATCGTCCGTCACCGACCTCGCGCTTCTGTCCGGCGCCAACGCCGTCGCGATCGAGCACGCGCCCGGCCGCTGGGAGATCATCCAGTTCCAGCACGCGACGCTCGTCGCGCCGTCGACCTACGAACTGTCGACCCTCTTGCGCGGCCAGCAGGGTACCGAATGGACGATGAGCGCCACGCTTCCGGCCGGCGCGCGCTTCGTCCTTCTCGACGCCGCGCTCACGCGCCTGGATCTGACGCTGGACGAGATCAACCTGCCCTTCCACTGGCGCTACGGCCCATCGAACCGCGACATCGGCTCGCCGTCCTACGAGACCACCGTGCACGCCTTCACGAGCCTCGGCCGTCGCCCGTACGCACCCGTTCGCGTCCGCGCGCACCGCGACAGCGGCGACCTCCATATCACCTGGATTCGCCGCTCTCGCGTCGGCGGTGACACGTGGGAGAACGCCGAGATCCCGCTCGGCGAGGACGTCGAGAGTTACGAGCTCGACGTACTCGATGGCGAAACCGTCGTGCGCACACTCACAGCCTCGGCCACTTCAGCAACCTACACCGCTGCCGAGCAAGCCGCCGACTTCGGTTCGCCGCCAACCGAGATCACCGTCCGCGTCACACAACTCAGCGCCACCTACGGCCGCGGCAGTCCCGCTGTCGCCGTCGTCTAATACCGAGCACCGCGCCCCCTCGTCACGGAGACATCGATGCAGCAGCCATCCTGGATGGCCGAGGCCTGGCGCGAGCTTGGGCAATCGGAAGTCGCCGGGCCCGCGCACAACCCGCGCGTCCTCGCCATGTTCGACGAGCTCGGCCATCACGGTCAATCCGACGAGACCGCATGGTGCGCTGCCTTCGTCGGCACCTGCCTCGAACGCGCCGGCATCGCGAGCACGCGCTCGTTGCGCGCGCGCTCTTACGAATCGTGGGGCATCGCTGCCACCACGCCATCGGCCGGCACAATCGCGGTCCTCCGTCGCGGCAGTGATCCCGCACTCGGCCATGTCGCCTTCCTCGTCGGCGCCACCGACCGCCACGTCATCCTGCTCGGCGGCAATCAATCGAATGCCGTCACCGTTGCCGCGTTCGACAGCGATCTCGTGCTCGGCTATCGCGTGCCCGCCGGCGACGCACCGCGCGTCGCCGATCCTCAATTTGACTCCGCGCTCCGCCACGTCCTCGACATGGAAGGCGGCTGGTCCGACGATCCGCATGATCCCGGCGGCCCGACGAACAAAGGCATCACGCTCGCCGTCTACGCCCGCGAGCGCGGCATGGAGGTCACGCCTGACAATTTCGCGGTGCTGAAATCGGCCCTGCGCACGATCCCCGACACACTCGTCCGCGACATCTACCGGCGCAGCTACTGGCTGCCGGCACGCTGCCCCGACTTGAACCCCGCGCTCGCACTCATGCACTTCGACGCAGCCGTCAATCATGGCGTCTCGGCGGCTACCCGCTGTCTCCAGGAGGCACTCGACGTCGGCATCGATGGCGAGATCGGCCCGATCACACTCGCCGCCGCGCGCAAGGCGCCACCGCGCCGGACTGTCACCCGCTATGCCGACATTCGCCGCAGGCGCTATCGCGCGCTCCCGCATTTCTGGCGCTTCGGACGCGGCTGGCTGCGTCGCGTCGACGCCACGCTCGCCGCTGCCCTGCGTCTCACGCCACCGCCATCGACCATCGATCCCGCCGCAACCCAGGAGCCCCCCTTCATGACCGGACCAACCGATGCCCCTGCCCCGAAGCCTGCCCCCACTGATGCCAAAGGCTGGTGGTCCTCGATGACCATCTGGGGCACGCTGCTGACTGCCATTACGACCGTACTGCCAATCTTCGGCGTGCTCATCGGCATCAGCATCACGCCGGACGTCGCCGAGCGCCTCGGGCAGGACATCGTTCTCGTCGTGCAAGCCTTGGGTGGCCTGATCGGCACGATCATGGCGCTGCTGGGTGGCTCGCGTGCCGTCGCGCTGCTCCACACCAAGACGTCCAGCAGATCGGACTGACCCTAGTCGCGAGCGGCCGATCAGGACTTGCGCTTGCGCCGCGCGCGATACTTCGCCGCCCAGCCCTCGCGCACTTCCTGCGGCGTCCGCGACAGCGCGAGCGCATCCGGCGGCACATTCTTGGTGATCACGCTGCCCGATGCGACATAGGCGCCATCGCCGATCTTGACCGGCGCCACCAGCGACGAGTTCGAGCCGATGAACGCGCCCGCGCCGATCTCCGTCTGGTGCTTGTCGAAGCCGTCATAATTGCAGAAGATTGTGCCGGCGCCGATGTTCGCGCCAGCGCCAACGCGGCCATCGCCGATGTACGCGAGATGATTCGCCTTGGCGCCGGCTTCGATCACCGCGTTCTTCACCTCGACGAAATTGCCGATGTGGACTTCGCGCCCGATGTCGGCGCCCGGACGCAGTCGCGCGAATGGTCCCACACTGGCGCCTTCGCGGATTCGCAGGCCCTCGCGATACTTCCCTTGACGACCCACGATGTGGCTGTTCGCGTGGATCGTCACACGGTCCTCGATCACCACGCCCGGGCCGATGAAAACGTTCGGCTCGATCGTCACGTCGCGCCCGATCACGGTGTCGTAGCTGAACCACACCGTCTCCGGCGCGATCAGTGTCGCACCGTCACGCATCGCCTCGAGCCGCCGCCGCTGCTGCCAGACTCCTTCGGCCACCGCGAGCTGATCGCGCGAGTTGACCCCCAGCACTTCCTCCTCGCAGCACACCACCGTGCGCACGATGTGACCATCGCCGCGCGCGAGCCCGACAGCGTCGGTGAGATAGAGTTCGCCCTTCGCATTGTCGCTGCCGATCCGGCCCAGCAGCCCGAGCAGATCCGGCACGCGGAATGCCATCACGCCCGCGTTGCACAGCCGCACACGGCGCTCCTCCTCGTTCGCGTCGGCGTGCTCGCGAACGGCCACCACGGCGCCGGCACCGTCAGTCAGCAGCCGGCCGTATCCCGTCGGGTCGACTGCCTCGAAGCCGAGCACCGCAACGCCGGCGCCCGCCTCCAGCACCTCCCGCATGCGCTCTAGCGTCTCCGTCCTCAGCAGAGGCGTATCCGCGAACAGCACCAGCACGTCGCCCCGATGCGCCTTGAGGGCCGGCGCCGCAGCGAGCACGGCGTCGGCAGTTCCGCGCTGATCGGGCTGGATAAAAGTCTCGACCTCATCGCCTGCCGCCTGTGCTTCCGCGGCCACCATCGCCATGTCCGGCCCCACGACGACCGCCTGGCGCTGCGGCGCCAACGTCCGCCCGCGGTCGAGCACATGGCCCAGCATCGACCGCCCGGCCACGGCATGCAGGACCTTCGGCGTCGCGGAGCGCATTCGCGTGCCTTTGCCGGCCGCGAGCACGATCGTCAGTAGGGGGGCGGCCATGCCGTTCGTCCTCAGGAATGGATGGTGCTTTGAAAGCAAATCCGATTCCAAGATGCAAGCCAAGCGTCCCCTTCCGCCCGCTCTCGCTATCCCTTTCCCAAGAACGACCCCATTTCTCTCCCAGCGATCTCCCCGCCAGCTGGGTGGGCGCTATCGGCACCGAGCCCGGACAACCCGGCATCGTTGCCGAGGCAACAATCGCCAAAAATCTGCCTGGTCGCCCCCTTCCTCAAGAAAACGTGAGCTTGACATTTCGCCGCCCGCCATGAAAAAGAACGACCGTTCGTTTTTATTGCGGCGCACAACATTTCAGGCGGAATTGGAAGATGGCGAAGCTCAGCCCCGAAACGCTGCGTGAGCGCAGCGACCACATCCTCGATGCCGCCGAGCGCTGCTTTGCCCGAGCGGGCTTTCACCGCACGACCATGCAGGACATCTGCCGCGAAGCCGAGGTCAGCCCCGGCGCGCTCTATCTCTATTTCAGCAACAAGGAAGCGCTAATCGCTGGCATTGCCGAGCGCGAGCGGAAGGAGTTCGCCGATCGCTTCGCCCAGATCGCCGGCGCACCCGACTTCATGGCCGCGCTCGCGACGCTCGGCCGTCAGTTCATCGTCGACGACCCGCCGCATCGCCGCATCCTGTGCATCGAGATCGGGCTCGAGGCCGTGCGCAACCCGAGGATCGGCGAGATCCAGCGCAACGTCGACAGCTATATCCACGGCTGCTTTGGCGATCTCTTCAAGAAGCTCGCCGACGAGGGCCGCATTGCTCCCGCTCACGACATCAGCATCGTCGTCGACGCCTTCATGACTATTGCAGACGGTCTGCTCTGGCGTCGTGCCGTCGATCCCGACTTCAACGCCGATGTCAGCCTTCCCCCGCTGCTCGGCGCAGTTGCCTCGCTTCTCCGTCCTGTACCTAATGAGACCAACCAATGAACAAGAAGCTCATTCTCTCAGCGTTTGTCCTGCTGACCGCCGGTGCCGGTGCGCTCGCGTATGTGGCGGGAGTCCTTCCGCCCGCTGCCGCCCAGAAGGTGGCGAGCATTCTCGAGAAGAAGAAGGCCGAGGCGCCGAAGGGCCCTGCGCCGACGCTCGACATCAGCGTCACCGTCGCCCGCGTCAAGCCGCGCGATTTCGTCGAGACGCTCGCGGTCAGTGGATCACTCATCCCCCGCGAGGAAATTCTGATCGGCACCGAAATTGAGGGCCTACGCGTTCTAGAAATCCTCGTTGAGGAGGGCGCGCAGGTGAAGAAGGGTCAGCTCCTCGCGCGACTCGTCGTCGACACGCTCGACGCGCAGCTCGCGCAGAACGCCGCGTCGCTCGCCCGCAATGCCGCCGCAGCCGCGCAGGCACGCAGCACCATCGCCGAGGCGGAGGCCCGTCTCACTGAAGCCAAGAATGCCATGGGCCGCGCCACGACCCTGAAGCAGGCCGGCCACGTATCGGACGCCACATACGACCAGCGCGAATCCGCGTTCAAGCTCGCCGAGGCGCAGCTCGTTGCCTCGCAAGACGGCCTCAAGGCGGCCGAGGCGGAGCGCGCCCAGATCGAAGCACAACGCCGCGAGCTGAGCTGGCGCCGCTCGAAAACCGACATCACTGCCCCCGCCGACGGCGTCATCAGCCAGCGCCGGGCGCGCATCGGCTCGACGCCGATCATGGCGGCGCAGGAGCCCCTGTTCCGCATGATCGCGGAGGGTGAGATCGAGCTCGAGGCCGAGATTCCTCAGGCCCACATGGCCCGCCTCGCGATCGGCCAGAAGGCGCGCATCGCTATCCCCGGCAACGGTGTCGCGGAGGGCATGGTGCGCCTCATCGCGCCGGCAATCGACAAGTCGACGCGCCTCGGCGTGGTGCGCATCCTGCTCGGCAAGGATCCCAATCTCAGGATCGGCACGTTCGCGCGCGGCGAGATCGTCATCGCGAGCGGCACCGGCCTAGCGGTTCCGCGCTCGGCTGTTCTGTTCGGCAAGTCGGGCTCTAGCGTCCAGGTGGTCGAGAACGACACCGTCGCCACGCGGCCCGTCACGCTCGGGCTCAGCGACGCCGACACCGTCGAGATCAAATCCGGTGTCGCCGAGGACACGCTCGTGGTCGCCAAGTCCGGCACGTTCCTGCGCAACGGCGACCGCGTTCGTCCGGTCGTGATGCAGCGCGCCGTCGCTCGCGGCAATTGATGCCGGGATCGCGCGAAGATTGAGAACGGGGCATTAGGTCATGAATTTCAACATCTCCGCATGGTCGATCCGGCACCCGGTGCCGCCGCTCATCCTTTTTCTGGTGCTGATGGTGCTCGGCATCATCGCTTTCAAGGCGCTGCCGATCACGCGCTTTCCGAACATCGATGTGCCGATCGTCCAGGTTCACATCTACCAGTCGGGATCGGCGCCGAGCGAGCTCGAGACCCAGGTGACCAAGCGCGTCGAGGATGCCGTCGCGAGCGTCAACGGCGTCAAGCACATCACGTCGACGGTCACCGAGGGAATCTCGATGACCGTCATCGAGTTCCGCCTGGAGACCAACACCGACCGCGCCGTCAATGACGTCAAGGACGCGATCGCGCGCGTGCGATCCGAGCTGCCGCGCACCATCGAGGAGCCCGTCGTCGCGCGGCTCGACGTCGAAGGCCTGCCGATCGTCACCTACTCGGTGCGCGCACCGACGATGACGCCGCAGGAGCTATCCTGGTTCGTCGACGACGTCGTCATCCGCTCGCTCCAGGGCGTCAAGGGCGTCGGCGAAGTCGTGCGCGTCGGCGGCGTCAAGCGCGAGATCCGAATCTCGCTCGATCCAGATCGGCTGCTGGCGCTCGGCATTACCGCCGGTGACGTAAACCGCCAGCTCCGCGCCACCAACGTGGACCTCGCGGGCGGTCGTGGCGAGATCGGCGGCCGCGAGCAGGCGATCCGCACGCTCGCCGGCCAGACGACTGTCACCGCCCTCGCCTCGACGATGATCGCCGTGCCCGGCGGCCGCAAGGTCCGCCTCGATGAGCTCGGCACCGTCGCCGATTCCTTCGAGGAGCCACGCGCCTTCGCCACCGTAGACAAGGACCCCGTCGTCGCCTTCTCCGTGAAGCGCGCCAAGGGCGCGAGCGACACGACCGTCTCCGCCGACGTCGAAAAGGCCGTGGCCACGCTCGGCAAGACCAACTCCGACGTCCAGTTCGCGCTCATCGACACCACCACCACCGCGGTCCGCGGCGCCTATACGTCGACCATGCAGACGATGATCGAAGGCGCGCTGCTGGCGATCGCCGTCGTTTTCGTGTTCCTTCGCAACTGGCGCGCGACGATCATCACCGCGATCGCGCTGCCGCTGTCGATCATCCCGGCGTTCTTCGTCCTCCACGCGCTCGGATTCTCGCTCAATCTCGTCAGCCTGCTCGCCATAACGATCGCTACCGGCATCCTCGTCGACGACGCGATCGTCGAGATCGAGAACATCGAGCGCCACATGGCGATGGGCAAACCGCCTTACCGCGCGTCGCTCGATGCCGCCGATCAGATCGGCCTCGCCGTCATCGCCATCACCGCGACGATCATCGCCGTCTTCACGCCTGTCAGCTTCATGGGCGGTATCGCGGGCCAGTACTTCAAGCAGTTCGGCCTCACCGTTTCGATCGCGGTGTTCTTCTCGCTCATCGTCGCGCGTTTGCTGACGCCGCTGCTCGCCGCCTACTTCCTCCGTCCCCGCCCGCACAGCAATCACGAGCCCCGCTGGCTGCGCGCCTACACGCGCGTCGCGCGCTGGTCGGTGCGCCACCGCTTCCTGACGCTTCTCGCTGGTCTCGGCATCTTCGCGGGTTCGATCGGCAGCTTCTTCCTTCTGCCCTCCGCGTTCCTACCCCAGGACGACACCGGTCGCATTCTGCTGGCCATCGAGCTGCCGCCGGGCTCGCGCCTCGAGGATACGCGCCGCGTCACCAACGAGATCGTCGATCGGGTCAGCAAGCGTCCTGACATCGTGAACACGCTCGTCACCGGCGGCCAGATTCTCGGCTCCGGTGCCGAGGTGCGCAAAGCCACGCTCACGATCAACCTCGTCCCCAAGAAGCAGCGCAAGCTCAGCCAGACGCAGATCGCCGAGGCGATCGGCACCGATCTCGCCGCCTACCCCGACATTCGCTACTGGTTCCTGCGCGACAATGGCCAGCGCGCCTTCTCCGTCGTCGTCACCGGCCGCGAGGGCGCCGAGGTCGATCGCGTTGCCGCCGCGCTGACGTCAGAGGTCAAGCGGCTCGTCGACAAGGACGGGCAGGCGATGCTGCTCAACGTCGTGTCGACCGCCGAGCTCGACCGTCCCGAGCTGCTCGTCGTGCCGCGCACTGAGATCGCCGCCGAGCTCGGCGTCTCGACGGAAGCGATTTCCGAGGCGGTGCGTATCGCCACTATTGGTGACGTCGCCGCCGCGCTCGCCAAGATGAACATCGACGATCGTCAGATCCCGATCCGCGTGCAGCTGACCGAGGACGCGCGGGCCGAGCGCGCCACGCTCGAGAATCTCAAGGTACAGACGGCTTCCGGCAGCTCGGTTCCGCTCAGCGTCGTCGCCGACTTCAAGATGAGCCAGGGCCCGACGTCGATCAGCCGCTATGATCGCCGACGCCAGGTCGTGATCGGTGCCGATCTCGCGGGCCGGACGGCCCTTGGCGATGCGCTGGAGGCAGCGCTCGCGCAGCCCGCCGCCAAGAACTTGCCGGCCGGTGTCGCGGTGCGCCAGTTCGGCGACGCCGAGATCATGGGCGAGGTGTTCGAGAGCTTCGCGCAGGCCATGGGCGCGGGCATCATGATGATGTACGCGGTGCTCGTGCTGCTCTTCGGATCGTTCCTGCAGCCAGTGACGATTCTGTTCTCGCTGCCGTTGTCGATCGGCGGTGCGATCGTCGCGCTTTACATCACCAACGAAGCGGTCAGTCTGCCCGTCGTCATCGGCATCCTCATGCTGATGGGCATCGTGACCAAGAACGCCATCCTGCTCGTCGATTTCGCGGTCGAGGAAATGGCCAAGGGCGTGAAGCGCGCCGAGGCGATCGTCGATGCGGGACGCAAGCGCGCGCGTCCGATCATCATGACGACCATCGCCATGGTCGGCGGCATGGTTCCCGCGGCAATCAACGCCGGCGACGGCGGCGAATTCCGCGTGCCCATGGCCGTCGCGGTGATCGGCGGCTTGCTGTCGTCGACGCTGCTGAGCCTGCTCTTCGTTCCGGCCGTGTTCGCGGTGATGGACGACGTCTCGCGCTTCCTGTGGTGGATCTTCGGGCGGTTCGTCGGCCCGAGTGACGAGAGCGACGCCGGCGGCAACGGTCACGAGCCAGCGCACGTCGATCACCAGCCGTCGCTCGACCTACCTGTGCCGCCGACGACCGGCCAGCCGCCACGCTCCATCGCTGCGGAATAGGTGTTTCTTTCGCTTCACCGATCGTTGACCAAGACTTGCACGCGGAATGCGGTAGCTTCGCTCCCAGTGAGTTCGAGTTGCGGGAGTATGTGGCCATGTTCGACGCGAAGAGCCTTCTTGAGATGATGGTACGGGGCGCCGGCTCGAGCGCCTCCCAGCCGCGCGGTGGTCAGGCCGGCCCAGGCGGTCTCGCCGATCTGCTCGGCCAGTTGCTCGGCGGCGCCAACCAGCAGGCATCGGCGCCCGCGACGCGCGACGGTGGCGCTCCCGCCGGCGGCGCTCCCGCCGGCGGCCTCGAAGATCTGCTGCGGCAGTTCACTGGCGGCCAGGGGAATGCCCCCGCTGGCGCGCAAGGCGCTTCCCCAGGCGGCGGCCTCGAGGATCTTTTGCGCCAGTTCACCGGCGGCCAGGGTGGTACACCCGGGAGCGGCCAAGGCGGCGGCCTCGGCGACCTCCTCCGCAACATGCTGCCGCCTCAAGCCAGCAGCTCCGGATCCGGCGGTACGAGCGCGCCCGGCGCGGGCGGACTTCTCGACATTCTCGGCCAGATCCTCGGTCAGGCGACGTCCGGCGTGAAGGAAGGCGCTCAGAAGATCGACGACGCCACCGGCGCCTTCGGCCAGCTCCGTGACATCCTCACGAAGGCCACCGGCAAATCGCCGGAGGAGCTGATGAACAGCGCCAAGGACCTCATCGAGAAGAACAAGCTCGGCGCGGGAGTCGCAGCGGGCGGTGCCGGCGCCGTCATCCTCGGCACCAACACGGGTCGCGCGCTCGCCGGCAGCATCATCAAGCTCGGCGCCCTCGCCCTCATCGGCGGCCTCGCTTACAAGGCAGTGCAGAACTATCAGGCCGGCAAGCCCATCCTCGGCGGTGGCGCCGATCAGCAGTCGCTCGTCGCGGCGCCGACCGGCTCCGGCTACGAGGCGCGCGCTGTCACACAAGAGTCCGCGTTGCTGTACATCCGCGCGATGATTGCCGCCGCCGCTGCCGATGGCCGGATCGACGACGCCGAGATGGACAAGATCGTCGGCAGTCTGAAGCAGATGGGCATGGACAGCGAGGCCGAGGAATTTCTCGCTAACGAGCTGAACAATCCCGCGACGACGCAGCAACTCGCCGAAGGCGTCAGCAACGACGCGGAAGCCGTCCAGGTATTCACCGCGGCGCGCATCGCCATCGACGTCGACAACGCCCAGGAGAACGACTTCCTGGCGCAGCTCGCGAACGATCTCGGGCTCGACGAGAATCTGGTCGCCCACATCGACGCGACCGCGCGGCAAGCGGCGTAGAACACGTCGCGTGCAGGCTGCGCCGCCGGCATAGCAACACGGATGAGGCGGAGAACCTCTTCCCAGCGGCCGGCGGCAACGATCAATCAGCCGCCGAACAGCACGGCGTGCATGATGCGGCCCGGCACGAACGTGAATATGCCGGCGATGATGAGCGCGCCGGCGAACAGGCCGATCATGCTCCGCTTGTGGGCGCGGATATTGCCGCGCCGCGCCAGCATCACCGCGACCGGCGTGAATGCCAGCACCCAGATCGACAGGATGTGAATGACGCTGAAGCCGTTCCACTGGTTCATGCCGTGGATCCAGAACGAGCTTGCCGCGATCACCAGCATCAGCCCGACCCAGGCATAGCCGGCCAGCCGATGCGGGCTGTCGCCCTTGCGGCGCGCGAACTGCAGGACGCCGATACCGAAAGCGGCCATCGCTGCGAAGGCGTGAAATTGAATTGCGGGACTCGCGGAAAGCAGCGGCTGCAATGTCATGTCGCCTCCTGTACCGCCCTGATCTCCGGCGGCGGGTCAAAATCCTCGGGGATGCCTGCGAGACCTACGCGCTTGAACCACCGGCCGAGCGCCGGCGATGCCGTCAGAACTGCAAATGGAACGGCGACAATATAGCCCGCCGTCAGGGGGAGGCTCCACCAGAATAGTGCCGGCGAGATCAGCCACAGCGCGCCGCAAACGACGACGCCGAACAACGTCTGCGGCCACAAGTTCCTCAATGCCGTCGCCCACGAGATGCCGTACGCGTCGCGCGACTGACCACCCCACACGACCGACTTGCCGAAGGCGAGACCGATCATGAAGATCGTCGTACGGATCGTCGAGACGGCGCCCTGCAGGAACGAGAACACCAGCTCCAGCACCGTCGAAACCGCGAACCGCAGCGGCCCGCCGTATCGCGCGACGCCGCCCTTCGTCAGCACCGCATCGATGAGCCCGGCGATCTTCGGCATCAGGTACATCGTGAAGAACAGGATATAGAGGAATATGGCCGTTCCGACCGGATAGCCGGCGATGCTCTGCCCCTCCCACGCAGCCAGTGGCAGCAACGCGATCATCAGCGTCCATGCGGGGATACCGATGAACATCAGCACGGCCCATATGAGCTGAAATCGGCTCATGGCGTAGAGCCCGGGCAAGTCGAGCAGCTTGATGTACTGCATGTTGCCCTGGCACCAGCGTACGTCGCGCTGCGCGAAGTCGAGCATCGTCGGCGGGTTCTCCTCCCACGAGCCGTTCTCGACCGGGAGCACGCGCACCTCGTATCCGGCGCGGCGCATCAGCGTCGCCTCGACCTGGTCGTGCGACAATACATGCCCGCCGAGCGGCGGCTTGCCCGGCAGCAGCGGCAGGTGGCAGTCCTCTATAAAGGGCTTGATCCGCACCACCGCGTTGTGGCCCCAGAACGGGCCGCAGTCACCGACCCACCACGCCTGCCCCATGGTGTAGGAGCGCATGCCGTGCCGCATGCCGAACTGGAAGATGCGCGCGAAAGCTGACGACGATGGCATTCCGACCACTAGCGACTGCAGGATGCCGATCCGCGGATGCGCCTGCATCATGCGCACCAGCCGCACGATCGCCGGGCCGGACATGACGCTGTCGGCGTCGAGCGGCAACATCAGCTCGTAGTCCGTGCCCCACCGCTCGCAGAAGTCGCGGACATTGCCGGCCTTGAAACCGGTATTGTCGGTACGGCGCCGATACGTGATGCGCGCGGCATCGGGGTCGCTCGCCTTCCACGCCGCGATCGCGGCTTCCTCAGCCAGCGCGACGTCCGCCCTGTTGGTGTCGGAGAGAACGAAATAGCTGAAGGTCGCGCCTTCGCCGGTCGCGTCGATGCTGTCCTTGACGATCCTCAAGCGGCGGATGGCGCGCGCTGGATCCTCGTTGCGAAGCGTCATGAACACGGCGGTCTTGATGGTGATCGGTGTCGGCAGGTCGCCGGCCGCGGCGTACGGCGCCACCGCGCCCATCGGATCCTTGTGGAAGTGCAGCAGCCACAGCCCGACCACCGAGTTCCAGAATCCGACCACCGTCCACGGCGTGCCGAAGGCGAAGCAGACGAACATGATGATGTCGACCACGGTCCACCCGCCGGCCGACAGCACATACGCGGCCACGCCAAGCATGGCGATCCACGTCAGGACGTTAAGCACGGCAAGTGTAATCCGCCGCCGCGCCAGCTCGCTGTTTGCCTGCAGCCCTGTCGGTACGCTAAGGCTTGACGCGCCGGTGGTGGTTGGGGCGATGGTTGCGGCCGGTCGCGCGGTATCGAGATTGTCGGTCATTGCTGAACTTGCTGAGATAGTTGAGGGAGAGGCCTTAACGCGGGCCCGTTGCGGTGCGATGGAGTGACGATGGCCAAACCCACCGATAGCACAGGAAAACCGCCAATCGCCAACGCGGCGCCGGCCCCATCGTTCCAGGACGGCGGCACAGCACGGACATCGCGTGCCATCTGGTACACGGCGCCCGGCGTCGTCGAGATACGCACGAGCCCGCTCCAATCCGTCGCGGCAGGCCACGCCCTCGTGCGGACGGCCTTTACCGGCATCAGCCGCGGAACCGAGCGACTGGTCATGACTGGCGCCATTGGTCAGCAGGAATGGGAAAGCATGGCCGCGCCTATGCAGGAAGGCGCGTTTCCTTTCCCAGTGAAATACGGCTATTGCGCGACCGGCATCGTGGAGGAAGGCCCTGCGTCGTTGCGCGGCCAAACTGTGTTTTGCCTGCATCCGCATCAAGACGTGTTCGTCGCGCCGATCGACATGCTGGCGCCGGTACCGACCGCCATCCCCGCGCGCCGCGCAACGCTCGCGGCAAACATGGAGACCGCCTTGAACGCGGTCTGGGACTCAGGCGCCAGCGCGGGCGACCGAATCGTCGTTGTCGGCGCCGGCGTCGTCGGGTTGCTGGTCGCACATCTCGCGGCACGGCTGCCCGGCGCCGAGGTCACGGTCGTCGACGTCGCGACCGGCCGCCGCGCCATTGCCGAGAGCCTGGGCGCACGCTTCGCGGCACCCGACAAGTCATTGCGCGATGCCGATGTGGTCTTCCACACCAGCGTCTCGGCGGCGGGTCTCAACACTGCGATCGACTGCGCCGGTATGGAGGCCACGATCGTCGAGCTTTCCTGGTACGGAGATCGCGATGTGCCGGCGCACCTCGGTGGCGCTTTCCACAGCCGCCGCCTGCGCCTCCAATCCTCGCAGGTAGGCCAGGTCTCGCCGGGCCGGCGTCCGCGCTGGAGCTATCGCCGGCGTATCGAGAAAGCGTTGGAACTGCTGTCCGAGCCGGCTCTCGATGCGCTTGTCGCCGACGACATCGCGTTCACCGACGCGCCGGCTGCGCTGCCGCATATTCTTGCGCCCGGCGCGACAGGGCTCGCGCCGGTCATCCGGTACTAACACTCGCTTGATCTGGAAAGCTCAGAGCACCATGCCGCTCTTCGAATCGATGAGGTGCATCTGATTCAGGTCCGCGGCCATCCTTAAAGGTGCACCGTCTTTCGCGCCGGCGGCCGGATTGACGCGACCGCAGATCGTCTCGCCGTTGATCGGGAAGTAGACCAGCGTCTCCATGCCCATCGGCTCGGTCACGTCGAGGCTCGCGTCGAACGGCACCACGCCCGGTTCCATGTGCGCCTTTGCCTCGGTCAGATGCTCCGGCCGGAGCCCGAGGAGCACGCTACCATTGCCCTTGTGGTGGCTGTACTTCGACGCCCGCGCCGGCGGCACCGGGAAGGCGATCTGGTCGTTGACACGAAGCTGAAGCTGGCCGCCTTCGTCCTGCAGATTGCAGGGGATGAAATTCATGGCCGGCGATCCGATGAACCCGGCGACAAAGCGCGTCCGCGGATTGTGGTACAGCTCCGTCGGCGTGCCCACCTGCTCGATCACGCCATGGTTCATCACGACGACGCGATCGGCCAGCGTCATGGCCTCCACCTGGTCGTGCGTCACGTAGACCGTCGTCGTGCGCACCTTCTGGTGCACCTTCTTGATCTCGATGCGCATCTGCACGCGCAGCTTGGCATCGAGGTTGGAAAGCGGCTCGTCGAACAGGAACACCTTCGGATTGCGCACGATCGCGCGGCCCATCGCGACGCGCTGGCGCTGGCCGCCGGAGAGCTGCTTCGGCTTGCGGTCGAGCAGCTCCTTGATGTCGAGGATGCGAGCCGCCTCGTCGACGCGACGGTTGATCTCGTCCTTCGGGAACTTCTTCAGCCGCAGCCCGAACGACATATTCTCATGAACCGTCATGTGCGGGTAGAGCGCGTAGTTCTGGAACACCATCGCGATGTCGCGATCCTTGGGCGGCACGTCGTTGACCACGTCGCCGCCGATCGCGATTTCGCCGTCGGTGATGTCCTCGAGGCCCGCGATCATGCGCAGTGTCGTCGTCTTGCCGCATCCTGACGGGCCGACCAGAACAACGAACTCGTGATCCTTGATGTCGAGATCGATGCCGCGCACAGCGAGCACTTCGTCGTACTTCTTGACGACTTTTCTGATGTGTACTTCAGCCATTGGTGCTCGTCCTTACCCTTTGGTAGCGCCCGCCGTGAGACCGGCGATGTAGTAGTCCATGAGGAACGCGTAGATGATCAGCGGCGGTGCGGCGCCGAGCAGCGCGCCGGTCATGATCTGTCCCCAGTTAAAGACGTCGCCCTTGATGAGCGTCGTGATGATGCCGACCGGCAGCACGAGCTGGCTCTCCGACGTCGTGAACGCGAGCGGATAGAGGAACTGCGCCCAGCTCACCGTAAAGGCGAAGATGGTCGCTGCGATCAGTCCGGGAAGTGCGACCGGGATGAAGATCTTCATGAGCGTCTGCGTCCAGGACGCGCCGTCGATCAAGGCAGCTTCGTCCAGCTCCTTGGGGATCGAGGCGAAGTATCCGATCATGATCCAGGTGCAGAACGGCACCGTCAGCGTCGGATAGAGGATCAGAAGCACCCACCAGCGATTGATCAGCTCGATGCCGGTGTACTCGTTGAACACCGCCATCATCTTGAACAGCGGGATGAACAACAGCGTCTCCGGGATCAGATATGTGAGGAACACGCCGGTCCCTAGCACCGTCGATCCCCAGAACTTCATTCGCGAGAGCGCAAACGCCGCCGGCACGCTGATCAACATGGTGATGATCACAACCGACACCGACACGATCGCCGAGTTCTTGAAGAACGTGAGGAACGTGCTCGACGTCAGCAGCTCCCTGTAGTTCGCGAGCGTTGGGTCGAAGACCCACCAGGGGTTCGTGATCGCCGAGATCTCCTGGCTGGTCTTGAGCGACGTGATCAGCATGTAGATCGGCGGCGTCAGGAAGAAGATCACGAACAGGATCAGGAAGAAGTACGACCACCTGAGAGCCCACGCACGATCGCGGCTCATGCTCCCGTACGTCGGGCGCGAGGCCGCCACAGAGCTAGAAGTCGCCGCGGTCATGCCTCGTTACCTCTCTTGACGATGTCCCGCAGGATGAAGATCGCGCCGACGGTCAGGATCGGCACCATGAACAGCGACACCGACGCACCAAGTGGGATGTCTCCGCCTTCGATGCCGAGCCGGAAAGCCCAGGTCGCGAACACGTGAGTCTGGTCAAGCGGATCGCCACGCGTAAGAACGCGCACGATGTCGAAGTTTGCGAACGTGACGATGGTCGAGAACAGCGCCGTGATCATGATGATGTTGCGCATCATCGGCAGCGTCACGAAGCGCATGGTCTGCCACCAGTTGGCGCCGTCGATCTTGGCGGCCTCATAGAGCTGTTCGGGCACCGACTTGAGCGCGGCAAGGTACATGATCATGAAGAACGGCGCGCCGATCCAGACGTTGACGAGAATGACGCAAAACCGCGCCCAGTACTCATCGCCGAGCCAGGGAATGCCGCTGAGGCCGACGCGCTCGAGAATCCAATTGAAGGCCGAGTAGGACGGATCGAACAGCCACAGCCAAGCGAGTGTGCTCATCGCCGGCGGGATGACCCACGGGATAAGCAGCATGCCGCGCCACTTGCGCTGCCCTTTGTCCGGAACGTTGTGCACGAAGTGTGCGACGAAGAAGCCGATGATTGCTTTGAAGAAGACTGCCGTGATCGCGAAGATGCAGCTCTGCCAGACCACCATCCAGAACGTTTCGCGCTTGAACAGGAACGTGAAGTTCGACAGTCCGACGAACTTCTGCATCGTCTTGTTCAGCGTGGCCAGGTGAATGGCATAAAGGGCCGGATAGACGACCAGGACAGCGATCAAGACAATCAACGGTAGCGTCATGAAGAACGCGATCGTCGACTTTCGCTGAAAAGCCTTCTGGAGCGAGCTGCGACGGTCGGCGCGCATCACCGACTCGCCATGCTTCATCGTAGCGTCGACCATTTATCGACCTCGTTGGACTTTGATAATATTGCGCAACGCCGCTGTAGCCGAACGCCTCGCGCGCACGCTCCGGCGCGCGAACGTAACAGTGCATTGCGGTTCGAGACCGTGCATGTCCGGCCATCCCGGCGCGCGATCGCGTCGCCTTCCCACTAGCGGGATGGCGACGCGCCGCACTGCCTTACGTCCGCATGAAGCCTTCGAGCTCGCCTTCAGCCCACGAGAGCACGCTCTCGAGCTTCTCGCCACGGTGGTAGCGGACGACCATCTTCGTCATCAGGCCTTGGGTATAGATCTGCTCCGCGATGCGATGCGGGCTCGGAGCCGCCGCGATCGAGAGCACCTGATGATTGTGCGGGTTCGGGTAATGGTACAGCGTACCCTTCGGCGGGCCGATCTCAGCCCAGGTCTTGAAGGTCGAGAAGTTGGCATAGGCAGGAATATCGTAGCCCTTGCTCGCTTCGACCATGCTCTGCGCGGCTGCCTCGGTCGACAGTGCACGCAGGAGCGACTTCGCCGCCGACTTGTTCTTCGAGAAGCTCCAGATGCCCCAGAAATAGGGCAGGAACGGCGCGTGACGGCCGGAAGGCCCGACCGGCATGCCGTGATGCCAGATCTGCTCGGCGATCTGCGGGGCGTCGCGAACGGCAACGGCCCACGCGGACGGCGGGTTCATGATCGAAGCACCACGGCCCGAGACAAGCCACTTGTTGTTCGACGCATCATCCCACGAAGGCGCGTCTGCCGGCAGGGCCGACGTCAGTTCCTTCATGTACTCCATGGCGGCGCGAACCTTGTCCGTCTTCGCCGTGATATTTTCTTTCTGGTCGACGAGCACGGCGCCGTAAGAATTGAAGAACGCGCCAACCGTATCAACCGAATCGGACGTCGTCCCGAGCCCGATGCCGAATGCGACGTTCGCCTTCGCGCACGCCTGGGCCGCCTTCAGGTAGGCTTCCGTATTCCAGGAGTCGGCCTTCGGCGCCTGACCTACTGGGTATAGCGCCAGGAGATCGATGCCCGCGTGTTGCTTGAGGAGATCGATGCGCGATGCCGGCCCCTTGATCTGGCTGCCAGCCGTCGACGGGACGCCGACCCACTTGCCGTTGATCTTCCCGAGATACTCGACCGTCGCGTTGACCGCACCGTTCTGCTTTACGAGATCGGCCATGATGTCGCCGACGTTCTCGAGCGACTCGGCGTGACGTGCCGGTTGCCAGCTGGGGAACGAAAGAACATCGTGACCGGACTTGGCCTGCGCTTCGGCTGCGATGGTGAGAAGTATCTTGTTGCCCTGGGAAGTGATGAAGTCGATCTCGACTTTCACCTTCTCCTTCTCACCCCAAGCCTTTGCAGCATCCTCGATGGCCTTGTTTGCACCCGGAACCCAGTGGTCCCAGAACCCGATCTTCAGCGTCCCCGCGGACTGTGCTGTGCTGACATACGGCGCAGCGACGACGCCAGCCGTAGCCGCAGCGCCCGTTGCAACGAAGCGCCGACGGCTCATTGTCTTCTTAGTCATAGGCAGTTTTCCTCCAGTAGAACTAGTTCATCGCGCCCTTCTTGTTTTCTTGTGGCGCTGTGCATTCCAACTAACATATTAGGCACGGTCGGAAGCCCAGCGCCACAACATTTTTCTGGCAGTTTGTAAGGCTACTGCCGTGAGTAGCCTTCGATTTCCGAAGCCGCCCAGGCGAGCGTCTTGTCGATGCTCTCGCCACGCCCGATCCGCACGATCATCTTCGGCATGACGGCGTTGGTATAGATCTGCGAAGCGATCTGAGGCGGCGCCGGCGAGCAGGGCAACAGGTTGCGCTGATCGGCACGGTTGGGATAGTGCGAGAGCGTCCCGGGCGGTGGCCCCTGAACATCCCACACCTTGTAGTCGAGCAGCTTCTGGTATGGCGGGACATCATAGCCCTCCGCACCGGCAACCAACTTGCGGATATTGTCGGGCTTATTGATGTAAAGCAGCAGGCTCTTCGCCGCCGACTTGTTCTTGGAGAAGTTCCACAAACCCTGGTAGCGAGGCAGCAGCGGCGCAAAGCGTCCTTTCGGACCCTTCGGCATCGCGTGCGTCCACAGCTTCGCGGCGACGTCCGGCGCGTCGCGCTTGGCGACAACCCACGTGCTCGGCGGGTTGAAGATCAGCGCGCCGCGTCCTGAGATCAGCCACTTATTATTGGACGCGTTGTCCCACGACGGGACATCCGGCGGCAGGAAAGCGTAGAGCTTCTGAGCATACTCCAGGACTTGGCGCACCTCGGCGGACTTGACCGTGATGTTGCCCTTCGCGTCCACCAGCGCTGCGCCGTAAGCCGAGAACAGGGCGCCGACCCAGTCGAGGCTATCCGTCGTCGCGCCGAGCGGCAGGCCGAACGAGTGGCCGGCCTTGTGGCACTTCTCCGCGGCGGTCAGGAAGGCATCCCAGGTCCAATTGTCAGCCGCCGGCGTCGGATCCTTGCCGGCCGGATACATGGCCTGGATGTCGATGCCCGCGATATCCTTCAAGAAGTCGATACGCGAGCACGGCGGCAGGATCAGCGAGCCGCGGGTCGAGGGCACGACGTTCCACGTGCCGCTCGCGGTGCCGATGTACTCCATCGCCTCGGAGATCGGGCCGTTGGTGGCCAACACCTCCTTCATGACATCGCCGACCGGCTCGAGGAACCGCGTATACTGCGCCGGCTCCCAGGCCGAGAAGTCCATGATGTCGTGGCCGGCGCCGGCTTGAGCCTCGGCGGCGATCGTCAGCAGCAGCTTGTTGCCCTGCGTGCTGAGGTAGTCGATCGTCAGGTCGACCTTTTCCTTGGCCGCCCATTCCTGGGCGATGCCGTCGAATACCTTGTTACCGCCGGGCACCCAATGGTCCCACATGCCGAGCGACAGCTTGCCGGCGGCATGGGACGTACTGACGAAGGGTGCGGTGATGGCCGCAGCGCTGGCGGCCGAGGTTGCTAGAAAACGTCGACGAGAAATCCTCTTCTTGGACATGGCGTGTTCCTCCTATGGTTCTCGCCATGGCCAAGGCGCACGCGACCCGCACCCGCCGCTGTAAAGACGGCAGCGCGCTGGCGCGAGAAGCGCTTCGATCGATGACCTGACATGGCGTTTCCTGCGGCTCGAGGCCGCTATCGAAATCGGTTGGTCCGATTTTTCGATTCCCGGCAGTGACGTGTATGCGAGCAAGCCGAGTGCGGGTTCACGGGGCCTGATCGGCCGAAATCCGGCGCTATCAGTAAAGCGCATTTGACCGGCGATGGGTAGCGCTCAATCGGCGGCCCATCGCGCGCGCCGACGAGGTCGCAATTGGCGGATGACATCGCGCCCGCGTTTGCGCCATGCTGGCTGGAGCGGCCCGCCTCGGCGCCGGCCGAGCGAAAGATCCAAATTCGAGGGAGCATCACCATGGCGGCCATGCGCTATCGCACGCTGGGACGCAGCGGGCTCAAGGTCTCCGAGCTCTGCCTGGGGACGATGATGTTCGGCGGTCCGGCAGCGGAAGCCTACGCGCAACGCATCACCGACCACGCCGCCGATCTCGGCGTCAACTTCATCGACACCGCCAATGTCTACGAGGGCGGGCGCTCCGAGGAGGTCACCGGCCGCGTCATCAAGGCGAAGCGCAACCACTGGATTCTCGCCAGCAAGCTCGCGCAGCCGACAGGACCGGGCCCCAACGATCGCGGCTTGTCGCGTCGCCACATCATGGACGCGACAGATGCGTCGCTGAGGCGACTCGCGACCGACCATATCGACATCCACTACATCCACCGCGTCGATCTGAATGTCGCGTGGGAGGACATCGCAAATTCGTTCGGCGATCTGATCCGCGCCGGCAAACTACGCTACTGGGGACTGTCGAATGTCCGCGCTTGGCACATCCCGACGATCATGTCCGCCTGCCGCGACGTCGGCGCGCCGGCGCCGGTGGTTGTGCAGCCGTATTACAATCTCCTCAACCGTATGCCAGAGGTCGAGGTGCTGCCGGCGGCGCGCGCCAATGGTCTCGGCATAGCCTCCTACAGCCCGATCGCCCGCGGCGTGCTGTCAGGGAAATATCAGCCCGGCAGCAACGCGCCGCCGGACACGCGGGCCGGGCGCAGCGACAAGCGCATGATGGAAACCGAGTGGCGCCCCGAATCGCTCGCGATAGCGGCAAAGCTCAAGGCGCATTGCGATGCGAAGGGCGTGAGCCTGATCCACTTCGCGGTGGCCTGGGTCCTCAACAATTCCGCCATTTCGTCGGTCATCGCCGGTCCGCGCACGTTCGAGCAATGGGCAGCCTACCCAGGCGCGCTCGAATACAAGTGGACCAAGGAGGACGAGGAACTGGTCGACAGCCTCGTCGCGCCCGGTCATCCCTCCACGCCCGGCTACAATGATCCCGGCTATCCGATCGAGGGGCGCTTTTCGAAACTCGGGTGACAGCCGCGCCGCCGGCATAGCACCACGGCAACGGTGGATGACCTCTTGCCGGCATCCGGCGGCAAAAAAATCACCTCGCCATGCGCGCCGTCGACTTCAGCACGTCGACGGCCTCGTGCACCATGCGGTTGACAATGTCCGCCGCCGGCTCAACGGAATCGATGAGGCCGATGGCCTCGCCGGCTATGACGGCCGCAATGCTGGCATCTCCGGCACTAGCTGCTGAGTCGTAGCGCGCGATCTCGCGAACGAGCGCCTCGCTCAACGCCGCCTCGCGACCCTGCCACTGCTCGATGAAGTCATTCCGGACAACGCGGATGTCGAACGGCTTCGGCCAGTCCTTGCGCCGGATGATGTCCGTGACGCTGGTCCGCACGGTGTCGTCGCCTGACGCCGCCATGCCGGCAGCCTGCACGTTCGCGTGCACGAGCGCTTCCTCGGCGGCCCAGAACCTCGTGCCGACGACGACGCCATCGGCGCCGAGAGCCAGCGCTGCGGCGAGTCCGCGCCCATCGGCAATCCCGCCGGCGGCGCAGAGCAGCGTATCCGGTGACTCGCGCGCCAGCACATCCGCGATCTCCGGTACCAGTGTCAGCGTCGCGCGCTTCGCACCGTGGCCACCAGCCTCTGTACCCTGCGCGACGATGACCTCTGCGCCGGCTTCCAGCGCGATGCGGCAATCGGCGACGGATTGCACCTGGCAGATCAAGGTCGCGCCGGCTGCGGCGATGTCAGGCGCGAACGGGCGCGGATCGCCGAACGACAGAAAGACTGCCGCGGGCTTGTGCGCGAGCATCCTGTCGAGTAGCTGCGGCGACTTCGCCATCGACCAGGTGATGAAGCCGCCGCCGACCCGCGCGTTGCCGGTCTCGCGGAATTGCTCCTCAATCCACACGGCGTCGCCATAGCCACCGCCGATCAGGCCGAGGCCACCGGCGCGTGTCACCGCTGCCGCCAGCCGACCTCCGGCCGCGAACGCCATGGGCGCTTGAATGATCGGATGCCTGATTCCAAGTCGCGTGGTCAGCCGTGTCTCGATGGGCATCGGCTGGTTCTCCTCGTGCCGCCAGCAGCTAACGTCCCTTGAACGCAGGCCGGCGCTTCTCCATGAAGGCGCGGCGGCCCTCCACGTAGTCCTCGCTGGCGAAGCATGCGTCGATCGCCGCATCGATCGTTGCCGTATCGCGCTTGTCGGCATCCTTCGTGACCGAGTTGATCGCGAGCTTCGCCGCCTTGATCGTCAGCGGCGCGTTGTCGGCGATCGTCGCGGCGTACTTGCGCACGTACGCCTCCAGCTCTTCCACCGGCACCACGCGATTGACGAGCCCCATGATGCGCGCGTCCTCGGCGGTAAAGCGGTTCGCGGTGAAGAAAATCTCCTTGGCGAACGCGGGCCCGACGACATCGACGAGCTTCTTGATGCCCGATGTGCGGTAGCCTAGGCCGAGGCGCGCCGCCGGCACCGCGAAGAAGCTGTCGTGACCGCAGATGCGGATGTCCGTGGTGAGCGTGATTGCGACGCCGCCGCCGACGCACAAGCCGCGGATCATGGCGATGGTCGGCTTGCTCACGTTGGTGATCGCCGACTGCGCGGCCGAGCCCGCCTCGTCGTAGGCCTTGATGGTCTCGGCGCGGTCGCGCTTCTTGTCGAATTCCGAGATGTCGGCGCCGGACACGAACGCCTTGTCGCCGGCCCCCGTCAGCACGATCACGCGCACCGCTGGATCGGCCTCGAAGTCGGCGATGATCTTCGGGATCGCGAGCCACATCTCGTAGGAGACGGCGTTATGCTTCTCCGGCTGATTGAAGATCATCCAGCCGATGCCGCCTTCCTTGCGGGCAAGCATCTTCGTCGTGCCGAGGTCCATGTCGAGGTCTCCACGAGGCTACGAGGGATTGGGCGCAGGCGGCGCCATCCTCGATCAGGTAGGCGAGGTTGGCAACGTCGCACCCCTCATGCCTGCTGCGACGCGGCGGGCCCCCTATGTCCGGCCAATGGCCGCGCACCGCGGTCAGCCGGCGGCGCGCACGGCCTCAGTGATCTTCTTGGCCGCATCGGCGAGGTTATCGGCGCTCAGGATCTTGAGGCCGGACTCCGCCATGATCTTCTTGCCGAGATCGACGTTGGTGCCCTCGAGACGGACGACCAGCGGCACAGTCACACCGAGTTCGCGCGCCGCAGCGACCACGCCCTCCGCGATGATATCGCAGCGCATGATGCCGCCGAAGATATTGACCAGGATGCCCTTCACGCTCGGATCGTTGAGGATGATCTTGAACGCGGCCGTCACCTTCTCCTTCGATGCCGAGCCACCGACATCGAGGAAGTTCGCCGGCTCCATGCCATGGAGCTTGATGATGTCCATGGTCGCCATCGCGAGGCCGGCGCCATTGACGAGACAGCCGATCTGGCCGTCGAGCTTGACGTAGGAGAGATCGTACTTCGACGCCTCGACCTCGGAGGGATCCTCCTCGGCGAGGTCGCGGAACGCAACGACGTCCTTCTGGCGGAACAGCGCGTTCGAATCGAAGTTCATCTTGCCGTCGAGCGCCAGCAGGTTGCCGTCTTTAGTAACGACCAGCGGGTTGATCTCGAGCAGCGCCATGTCCTTCTCGACAAACATCCGATAGAGGTTGCCGATCAGCTTGACGCACTGGTTGACCTGATCGCCGGTGAGGCCCAGCGCGAACGCCACCTTGCGGCCGTGGTAGGGGAAGTAGCCCGACGCCGGGTCGATCGAGAACGTCACGATCTTCTCGGGCGTGTCGTGGGCGACCTTCTCGATGTCCATGCCGCCTTCGGTCGAGACGATGAACGAGACGCGGCTGGTGTTGCGGTCAACGAGCGCGGACAGGTAGAGCTCGCGCGCAATGGCCGAGCCGTCCTCGATGTAGAGGCGCTGGACCTTGCGTCCTTCGGCGCCTGTTTGCAGCGTGACGAGGGTGCTTCCGAGCATCTGGCTCGCGAACGCCTCGACCTCCTCGACAGACTTCGCCAGCCGCACGCCGCCACCCGTACCAGCCGCGGGCTCCTTGAATTTGCCCTTGCCGCGACCGCCCGCGTGGATCTGCGACTTCACCACCCACACCGGACCCGGGAGCTTCTTCGCCGCATCCACCGCCTCGGCGACCGTGAACGCCGGGAAGCCCTTGCCGGTCGGCACGCCATACTGCCGGTAGAGCTCCTTGGCTTGGTACTCGTGGATGTTCATGGCATCGTGTCCCTGTCCTGGCGTGCACTGTTGCCGACTGTCTTATCCTGACTTGGCGGTACTGAAAAGTTTGGCTTTCGGCTGAGGCGCCGTCCGCAGATCGGTAAATCCTAGAGCAACGGACTTTAAATTCACCTCAGCTCGCGGCCAGGTATCGAGTGAATTTAAAGTCCAAAGTTGCTCTAGAGCCCTATGGCTTATAAAGCGTCTTTGGACCTTAAATGCGACGTAGAGATCGACCCAGGCGTGGGTCGCATTTAAGGTCCGACGCTTTAGGGAGGGCTCGAAAAATGTCACTGACAGGGGTTGCGCTCGCGGAGCGCGAGGAGCTGTTCAAGGCTTTTGGCCGGGCCTTCTTCAAGAAGGATATCGATGCGCTCTACCGGGTCGTGACGCCGGACTTCCAGTGGCGCGGGCAGGACGGCTCGGGCGGCGTCCGGTTGCTGGCCGATCCCGAGGCGATTCGCGCCCATTTCGAGCGCCAAAAGGAGCTCTTCAGCGAGCAGCGATTCCACGATGTCGTCTACCGCCACCTGCCGGACCTCTCGGTCATGACGTTTGGCCTGACGGAGGTGCGCCGGGCCGACGGCGCGTCGAGCAGCCATCAGGGCGTCGAGCTCTATACCTTCCGCGACGGTCGCATCGCGCTCAAGGATGTCTACCGTAAGCCGGCAACGCCGTTGGCGTAGGTGCCGCCCCCGAGGTCAATGCGCGCCGTTGGCGGTGCGGTCGCGCCGATATCCTTCCGCCAGTTGCTCCCGATAAGCCCGGCGCTTGCTCGATAGGCGAACCTGCTTGTTCGCGCGCACCTCACGCCTCGCGTGGCGCTGCGGCAGCCGGGCCTTGCGCGGCTCGTGACGCTCGACGCGAAATACCGTGGGTGCCCCGGGCAATGGCGTGGCATCGGGCACGGCCGGATCGGTGGACAATGCCGCCACCTGTTCGGACGAGGGGCGATCCGGCCCGATCCGGCATATGTCGGGATCGCGCCCGGCGGCAGCGACTTGCCCGGCGTCGATCCGGCTCAGCGGCGCGTCCGCCCGTTCGCTCGAGTCGGCGGGTGTCACGACGTAGCGGTGCCCGCACACATTGAGGCTCGGCGGCCGGCGTGTCTGCTCGAACGCGTCATATCCGGCCTTGAGATCGCGCCAGAACCCTGCCCAGGGATGGGCCGCGAAGCGCTCTATATTGGCGTCGGTCATCCGGAACGGGAAGATGTGCACCTGGAACCGCGCCTGGCCGCGACCGAGAGAAGCCGCCGCGAGGCGATAGATCTCGCGCTGCGCCTCCTCGGTCATCGCGTAGCAGCCGGTGGACGAGCACCCGCCATGCACAAGGATGTACGAGCCGGTGCGCCGCAGCGTTGCGTCGTGCAGGTTGGGGAAGCCGAGATTGAAAGCCTGTTGCCACCGACCGCGATGGCGCATCTGCCGCGCCCCAATCGTGTAGAATCCCTCGGGACTTTGCCGGTCTCCCTCGCGCAGCTTGGGACCGAGACTGCCTGTCCAATGGCAGATGGGATAGGTCGCCGCCAGTTCGTAGGCGTCGCCCTTGCGCATCCACAGCTCCAGCTCGGATTCGAGCTTGAAGATGCGGATCATGACCGGCGCCCCCTCGACCAGCCCCCTGGCGGCAAGGCGCTCGCGCAATGTGTCGATGCCGGCTGAAGTTTGGGGAAGCGTGCCACGCACGAAGGCCCGCTGGCGCTCAATACGATCCGGCGCGACATCGTCGAGCTCGACGACCAGTGCCGAGGCGGGAGTGATCACGGCACTCGCGACGAGTACGAGAAGCGTCGTCAGTGCAGCCACGAGCCGACACGAGAAGCCGCTCCCGCCAATCCCTTTCGGCGCGTTCCCGCTGCGGTACACGAAACACCCCCGCCAAACGCGACAGTCCCCGAAACGACCGCTACCGGTCGTCCGCACCGCCCTCGATCTGGACCCCAGCTGCTCCCACGCCGAGGCTCATAGGCCGCCCGTACGACGGAATCGCACTCATCATCTGGTCCCGCTTCTTGAGACCCGGCACGACGACCGGCGGCATCATCGCGACCTTATCGTTCGGCCGTGGCACGAACGGCTCCGGCGCGTTGCGCACGTAGGCAGGGCATCTGCCCGCCGGATCGAGCTTGCCGACGTTGGCATCGCGGAACTGCGGGTTGACCACATAGCGGCGCTCGCAAACCGCAACCTGCGGCGGCTGGCGGGCGACCTCGAAGTGGTCGTATCCCTCCTTCAGCGTCTGCCAGAAGGAATACCACTGACTGCCCCGGTGGCGCGCCATGTTCTCTGCCGTCATCCGGAACGGGAAGGCGTGGACCTGGAACGACTCGTGGCCGGCGTCGAACTGCTCGCGGGCGAGCGCATAGATCTCCTCGACCAGCCCGTCCGTCATGGCGTAGCAGCCAGCCGACGTACACTTGCCGTGCACCATCAGGAAATCGCCGGTGCGCCCGTGGACGCGATCGTAGGCGTTCGGGAAGCCGAGATTGAACGACAGGTAGAACCCGGACTTCGGGTTCATCTGGCGCTTGGTGACGGTGTAGAAGCCCTCCGGGGACTGCTTGTCGCCCTGGCGGATCTTGGGCCCGAGGTCGCCGGACCACGTGCAGATCGGGTAGGTCTTGAAATGGTAGTAGCGGCCGTCGGCGCGCGCCTTCCAGATCTCGAGCTCGGATTCCTCCTTGAAAATCCGCACGAAGATCGGGGCGTCGTGCTTCATGTCCTTCTTGCCAAGGAGCATCATGGCGTCCTTGGACAGCGGCCGCAGATGCGGCGGCGAACCCTCGCCGCTGCAGCCCGCCAGAGCGGCGGCAGCAAATGCAAGCGTCAGCAGTCTTATGCTGTTCTTGAGCATGGTCCCCCAGATGATCCAATCAATACGCAGTGCCCAGGGCGCACGAAGATCACCATAACGAATCATTTACGTTAAAAGATCGTTAACAACAAGACTGTGGCGGACTGTGGTCGCCGGGCCACGCGCGGTGCCGCGGGTTGCCGCCGGAGAAGGCGCACTGGCCGCACCCCAAGTGCAACTTCGACCACCGCTGCGCTCTCGTCGCGGCAGCCCGACACCGGCGTGCTGACCGGCTGAGCCGCTTCGACATTCGGCTGCGGAGGGTCGCCATATCGGCCCTCTCAGTGTAGCAACGTCCTCGCGTCAACGATCACTTACTCGCAGTCACACGAAAGAACCCTACGAGCGCATGAGCACAAATGCACCAATGTCCTGGCGGACGGCCCTACCGATCTGGTCTATCGCCTTTCCTGCCGTCGGCATTGTTCTGGTCCTCGCGAATGTCGCGAAGCTCGGCTTTGTCGGCGCGACTGCCGCAGGTGTGATCCTGATCGGCGCCGTCATCGCCGCCGTCCACCATGCCGAAGTCGTCGCCCACCGCGTCGGCGAGCCATTTGGCACCCTGGTGCTGGCGATTGCGGTCACCGTAATCGAGGCCTCGCTGATCGTATCGCTTATGCTCTCCGGCGGATCGGACGCCTCGACGCTGGCGCGTGACACCGTCTTCGCCGCCATTATGCTCATCCTCAACGGCATCGTAGGGCTTTGCCTTCTGGTCGGCGGACTGCGCCACAATACCGCGGCCTGGATCGCGTTCGGCGTGCTGCTCGTCGCGCTGGTCGCCGTGGTCTTCCTAGCCAAGGGGCTGGCGCCGATTGTCGAGGGTGGAGTGACTGGGGCGGGGCTGCCGCTTGCCGTGGTCGGCATCATCATTGCTGCCGTCGTGCTCGCGCCGGAGAGCCTCGCCGCCGTCAATGCCGCGCGGCGCGATCGCATCCAGACGAGCCTCAACCTCGCGCTAGGTTCCGCACTCGCGACCATCGGGCTCACGATCCCGACTGTCGCCGCTATCTCGATCGTCCTCGGCATCCCGCTGTCGCTGGGCATCGACATGAAGAGCCTGACGCTGCTGGCCCTCTCGCTGTTCACGGCGACGCTGACGCTCGGCACCGGCCGCACCACCGTGCTGCAAGGCATCATCCATCTCGTGATTCTCGCGACCTATCTGTTCGTGACAGTGGTGCCGTAGCAATCAGCGGACGAGCAACAGCCAGACGCCACGGATCAGATAGACGACGCTGATCCCGACGATCACCCAGCGGCTCCAGCGGCGGAAGTTCTCGTTGCTCATGGCCAGCAGTACGCGCGCCGCGAGCGTCGTGCCAACTAGCGCGAGGCCGACCGCGACGACGTACTGCCACGCTGGCAATGGCGTATCCCAGGCCGAGGCGAGGCTGCCGAAGAATGCGATGCGGAAGATGTGGCCGAACGTCTGGCACACTGCCTTGGTCGCGACGACCGCCCGCCGGTCGAGCTGGCTCTTCTGGAAGAACAGGTCGAGGACATGGCCCGCCGCGCCCGCGATGAGCTGCAGCGTCATGACGATATAGCCGCTTATGAAGGGCGCGGCGGGGCGCGTGATGTCGGGTGTCAGGCTGCGCGGCAGCAGGTCCGCGAGGAACACGATCGAACCCAACGTCAGGTAAACCACGGCCTTGTCCGGCACGTATGAGATCGCGCGCATCACGAGGAAGGCCGCGGTCGAGCCGACGAGGTAGCGCCGCACGATCGACCAGTTCACGACGCGCCACCACAGCACCGAGCGCCAGCCGTTCGAGCCGAGCTGGATTATCGCGAAGAGGACCATCGCCGGCGCGACATCGAGGAAGATCAGCAGGATGCCGAGCAGGATCAACCCGCCCGCCATCCCGAAAACGCCTGAGATGAAGGCCGTGACGACGATCGAGACGCCGATGAACGCTGTAGCCGCCGCGCTGATCATGCACCAGCTCCGGCGACCACGATCTGTGCGCACGCGCGCACCATCCCCCACCCGCCCCCGCGCATGCTGCCCCGCCCGCTACTGGAACTTGCGCAGGAACTGCGACCGCGCCGAAGCCGCCTGCACGAGCAACGGCAGGTCGTTGCCGCCGAGGACCATGCGCACGCCGAGGCCGATGTATTTCGACAAGCCCTCCTCGGAGTAGACGCCACCCATGCCGAGCCACTTGCCGTGCTTCTTGCAAGCCGCCGCTGCGGTCTCGTAGGCTTTGGTCACATCGGGGTGCATCAATTGTCCGGGCAGGCCCATTTCCATCGTCAGATCGTTGGTGCCGATCAGAAGGACGTCGATGCCAGGAACCGCGGCGATCGCATCGGCATTGGCGATCGCTGTCGGCGTCTCGAGCATGACGATGACGAGCAGGTTGTCGTTGATGAGCTTGGTTGCCTCCGCCGGTGGTACGGCAGCAAACCCGAGTTGCGGCATGGCACCGGCCGCCGAGCGATGCCCGACCGGCGGATAGCGCAGACGATCGGCAACGACGCGCGCCTCCTCGGCGGTGTCGACGTGCGGGATGACGATCCCGAAAGCGCCGCCGTCGAGCGCGCGGGTTGCCATGTCGTACTGGCCGTACGGCACGCGGACGATCGGCGAAATACCGGCGGCATTGGCGGTGACCGAGATCTGCACCGCCATGTCGAGCGTCATCGAGTTGTGCTCGAGATCGATGAACAGCCAGTCGTAGCCGGCCTGCACCATTGCCGGCGCGATGTCGACGGTGCGCGCCTGGCGGAGCCCCATGCCGATCGCCAGCTCACCCTTCGCAAGGCGCTCACGCGCGGGGTTGCGTACCTTCACCGTCGCTGCGGCCATGGTTTCCTCCTAGACGTTTGTTGTTTGAGCCTCGGCGCGGGCGCGGGAGGCAGCTAAAGCGTCGGACCTTGAATGCGACCCACGCCCGGACCGGCCTCCAAGTCGCATTCAAGGTCCAAAGACGCTTTAGAAGCATAACATTCCAGAGCAACTCTGGACTTGAAATTCACTCGCCACCCGGCCTCGAGTTGAGGTGAATTTCAAGTCCGTTGCTTTGGCGTCATTCGCGCAAAATCGGCGAAGGTTGTCCAGTCACGCGGTCGCGGAGAAGCGGCGCGTATGCGGCAGGGCTGCCGGTCGGATATCGCCGCGGGCATACCGCCACGTCAGAGGGCGACAGCACCTCTTCCCAGCAGCCCGCGGCAAAGAAAACTACGGCTCCAGCTCGGTGTCCCAGTAGAGGTAGTCGAGCCAGCTTTCGTGCAGGTAGTTCGGCGGGAACAGCCGGCCGTTGCGGTGCAGCTCGAACACCGTCGGCCGGTACGGCCACTGCATCGGCCGCATGCCGATCTTCTCGGGGAGGTGGCCGCCCTTCGCGAGATTGCACGGCGAGCACGCGGTGACGACGTTGTCCCACCGCGTCATGCCCCCGAGCGAGCGCGGGATAAGGTGGTCGAACGTCAGCTCTTTCTTCGACCCGCAGTACTGGCAGGCGAACCTGTCGCGCAGGAACACGTTGAACCGCGTGAAAGCGGGATAGAGCGCTGGCTTCACATAGGCCTTGAGCGAAACGACGCTCGGCAGCCGCACCTCGAACGAGGGGCTGCGCACCACGCGCTCATATTCAGAAACGATATTCACGCGGTCTAGAAAGACCGCCTTGATCGTGTCCTGCCAGTTCCACAGCGACAGCGGGTAGTAGCTCAACGGCCGAAAATCGGCATTCAGCACCAGTGCCGGGAAAGCATGCGGTTGCGCAGTCGGTACAGTCACGAGTCCTCGTCCTGACAGTCTCCTGTCCGAATCGCACTCGGATATCTCGTTACGGCGGCGGGATACTAGCCGCCCGTGACACGGATGTGAAGCGTTTGCCGCAGTGCGATAACGAAGCTGTGTGAAACGGGTTCCGCGTCGCCTCGCTGCAACAGATGACGGGCCAAAAGGAAGCTGGGAGAATGGCTTGAACCCCGGCGGAGCCGGGAACATTGTCCAGGAACCCCGCCTCATGCCCAGGCTCGACGAAAGCCGCCCGTTCATTGCGGTCCGCATCGCGGTGCTGACAGTATCCGATACCCGGACTTCGGCCGACGACAAGTCCGGCGACACGCTGGCCAGTCTGCTGACCGCAGACGGCCATGAGCTCGCCGACAGGGCGATCGAAAGGGATGACATCGAGGCCATACGTACGCGCGTGAAGCGCTGGATCGCCGACCCGACGATCGACGTCGTGATCACCACCGGCGGCACCGGCTTCACCGGCCGCGACGTCACGCCGGAAGCGCTGAAGCCGCTCTTCGAGAAGGAGATCGACGGCTTCTCGACGATCTTCCACCTGATCTCGTACGAAAAGATCGAGACCTCGACGATCCAGTCACGGGCCTGCGGCGGCGTCGCGCACGGGACTTACATTTTCTGTCTGCCGGGATCGCCCGGGGCCTGCAAGGACGGCTGGAACGGCATACTCAAGTGGCAGCTCGACAACCGTCACCGCCCCTGCAATTTCGTCGAGATCATGCCGCGGTTGGAGGAGCATCGGAAAGGTTGAGGTCTTCCGCGAGCCCTTTGCCGTCGACGTCCGATACGAGACCCAGCGCGAGCTGCACCGGGCGGAACGAGCGGCGGTGATGCACCGTCACGCCCAGCCGTTCGAGCGCGCTCGCGTGCTCTGGCGTGCCATAGCCCTTGTGGCGCTCAAAGCCGTAGCCCGGGAACTCGCGGCCCAGCGCGATCATCAGCCGGTCGCGCGTCACCTTGGCGATGATCGAGGCCGCCGCGATCGACAGCGAACGGGCATCGCCCTTCACGATCGTCCGCGCGGCGCAGGCAAACCTGGGCGCCCGGTTGCCATCGACCAGCACCAGCTTCGGCTTGTCAGCCTTGCTTCCCGGCAGCGCCTTCACCGCGACGGTCATCGCCCACATGGTGGCGTTGAGAATGTTGTCCTGGTCGATGCGGTCGACCTGCGCGATGCCTACGCCGACGCGGGCGGTGGCCATGATGCGCGGAAACAGCGACTCGCGGGCGTCCGGGTCGAGCGCCTTCGAGTCGGCGATGCCGGGCGGAATGTCGTCCGGATCAAGGATCACGGCAGCGGCGACGACTGGCCCCGCCCACGGGCCGCGCCCGGCCTCGTCGACGCCGGCAATCGGCCAGCGTCCGAGTTGCTGCTCCGACTGCTCCAGCTCGAATGTCGCCTTGAGCGCCATGGCATCCCCCGATCCCTCCTCGAAGGGATCGAAGGATTCGCCGTCCATGTCAAAGTCCACCGCGCTCATTGTTGGGGCCTTTCCGCCGGGATCAGCCCTTGGGCGGCGGCGCGACCACGTCCTCATAGTTGTATTTCTTGGTCGTCAGCCCGGCATGCATGAAGATTTCCTGCACGGCATCAAACGCTGGCCTGGTGATCTCGACGTGCGGCGTCCAGTTGCCGAGTTTCTGGTAGACCGCAATCGTGTCGCGCAGCACGCCCTCGTCGACGCCAGGAAAATACTTGAGCTCCTTCTTCGCGACCTCGGCAGCGGGGGTCGCGAGCAGCCACGCGCGCGCCTTGCGATAGGCGCGCGTGAATTTGTGCGCGGCGTCGGTCTTCAGCCATTCGGGCGTCGCGGCAAGGCTCGAGAACGCGCACGGCCCGCTCGCATCGGCAAGCGCGGCAACGACGTGTCCGACGCCGTCGTGCTCGAGCTGCTGCGGACCCGGCCCCTGGAGATGGACGTAGTCACCGCGGCCGGCGCGGAAAGCCGCATCGTTCTTGCCCATGCCGGCGTCGCCGACCTTGGCTGCCTTGAAGTCGAGGCCCATGCGGTGGCAGGCGTACTTGAACATGGCGAGCGGCTGGGCGCCGTGATCGACGAGGATCTCGCCGGCCTTCAGCTTGTCCCAGGTGAATGCCTTGTCGGGCTTGCGGGCGGCGATGAAGAAGCCGTCCTTCTCGTTGATCTGAGCGAAGTGAAGGGCCTCGACCTTTTTGCCGGCTTCGAGCGACATGATCCCCTGCGACGGCGCCGACTGGCAGACCTGCACGCTACCGTCCAGCAGGCTGGCGATCGCCGATTTGCCCACCTGCGACACCGAATGCTTCACCTCGAAGCCTTCTTCCTGAAGAAAACCTGCGGCGAAAGTCGCGATCAGCGGGCTGTAGAAAGCAGAGAAGCGGGAGAACTCGATATTTATGGGCTCGGCCACGGCGGTCGTCTCCTCGGTTGCATTTTTTCGGCCGGCGCCGGCGAGACGGCATCTCGGCAGGTTTGAAGCAGGATTGGCGAATCTGGGCGCCGGATGTTTGCAACCCGGCACGGCTGCACTATGACACACGTTGAACGGCGCCGCGCAACGCCCGAAGGCAGCAGGGCTGCTTTCCGCATCGCGGACAGGAGAACGGAATGAGCGACGCGAGCAAACGGGTGGCCGCGCATCAGGCCCTGGCAGCCTCGCAGCGCAGCGAAATCGACTCCTTCATCGTCATGGACGTGATGCGCGCCGCCGCCGCCAAGGAAGCGACCGGCGCCCGCGTCATCCACATGGAGGTCGGTCAGCCCGCGACAGCCGCGCCCATGGCCGCGCGCGATGCCGTCCGCCGCGCCCTCGACAGCGACACGCTCGGCTACACGCTGGCGCTCGGCATGGAGCCGCTTCGCGTGCGGATCGCGCAGCTCTACCGCGACTGGTACGGCGTGAACGTCTCGCCGGAGCGGATCGTCATCACCAGCGGCTCCTCGGCGGCGTTCGTTCTGGCGTTCCTGGCACTCTTCGATGCGGGCGACGCGGTCGGGCTGCCATCACCCGGCTATCCCTGCTACCGCCATATCCTGTCGGCGCTCGGGCAGCGGTCGGTGATGCTCGAAACAGGCCCCGCGACGCGCTGGATGCCGACCGCAGCCCAAGTGCGGGAGACGGCCGATCGTGAGCGCCTTGCCGGCCTGCTGATCGCGAGCCCATCCAATCCGACCGGCACTATGCTGGAGCCGCAGCGCCTCGCCGAGATCGTCACGGCCTGCCGCGAGACAGGCACGTGGTTCATCTCCGACGAGATCTATCAGGGTTTGACCTACGGCGTACCGCCGGCGACGGCGCTCCAGTATTCCGACGACGTGATCATCATCAACAGCTTCTCGAAATACTTCTCGATGACCGGCTGGCGGGTCGGCTGGATGGTCGTCCCCGATGCCCTGGTCCGCACCATCGAGCGGCTGACGCAGAACCTCTACATCTCGCCGCCGGCCGTGTCGCAGGTCGCGGCCCTGGGCGCCTTCGACGGTATGGACGAGCTCGAGGACAACAAGCGCGTCTACATGGCCAACCGCGACCTGCTGCTGCAGTCGCTGCCCAAGGCCGGCCTGACGGAGATCGTGCCTGCCGACGGCGCCTTCTACCTCTACGCCGACGTCGGCGCGTATACGAACGACAGCCTCGCTTTCGCGAAACGGATGCTGGACGAGACCGGCGTCGCGGCCACCCCCGGGGTCGATTTCGACGCCGGTCGCGGCAGCCGTTTCCTGCGTTTCTCCTACGCCGGCTCGACCCAGGACATGGCTGAGGCGGCCGCGCGGCTCCAGCGTTGGGATGCGTTGCAGCGCTAACCTGCGGGACGGCCCCCGAGCCAATCAAATTTAGCACTCGCGCCTTGACAGTGCTAGCAGCCCGAAGCATATACCGAGGCGCGGGGCAGTCAGCGGCGTACCACATAGGGCCGCGGTCCTGACACCGCCTCGCGGCCGCGCTGCGCTGGCCCTCGGCCAGACCGCGGCACTCAGACAAATCAGCTATCAATATCAAGAGGATGAACCCATGAAGTTCCGCCCTCTCCATGACCGTGTCGTCGTTCGCCGCGTCGAGGAGGATACGAAGACCGCTGGTGGCATCATCATCCCCGACACCGCCAAGGAAAAGCCGAGCCAGGGCGAAGTAATCGCCGTCGGCCCGGGCGCCCGTGACGAAGCCGGCAAGCTCGTCGCGCTCGAGGTCAAGACCGGCGACCGCGTCCTGTTCGGCAAGTGGTCCGGCACCGAGGTGAAGATCAACGGCGAGGATCTCCTGATCATGAAGGAGAGCGACATCCTCGGCGTCCTCGAAGGCAAGGCCTCCGTGAAGGCCGCCGCCTGAGCAAATAACCGGAGCGCCGGACCTGCCAGGTAGCCCAAGGCACCTTGGTCCGGTCCGGGATGGTTCGTCCCCCCAGACAAGCAAGAGTGAGCCAAGATGGCAGCTAAAGAAGTCAAATTTTCTCAGGATGCCCGCGAGCGGATGCTGCGCGGCGTCGACATCCTCGCCAACACCGTGAAAGTGACGCTCGGTCCCAAGGGCCGCAACGTCGTGCTCGAGAAGTCGTTCGGTGCCCCCCGGATCACCAAGGACGGCGTCACCGTCGCCAAGGAGATCGAGCTCGCCGACAAGTTCGAGAACATGGGCGCGCAGATGCTGCGCGAGGTCGCGAGCAAGACCAACGACGTCGCCGGTGACGGGACCACGACGGCCACCGTACTCGCCCAGGCGATCGTCAAGGAAGGCGCGAAGTCGGTCGCGGCCGGCGCCAACCCGATGGATCTGAAGCGCGGCGTCGATCTTGCAGTGGCCGCCGTCGTCGCCGAGCTGAAGGCAAAGGCCAAGAAGGTCACGTCCAATGCCGAGGTCGCCCAGGTCGGAACCATTTCCGCCAATGGCGACACCGAGGTTGGCGAGATCATCGCCAAGGCCATGGCGAAGGTTGGCAACGAGGGTGTGATCACGGTCGAGGAGGCGAAGAGCCTCGAGACCGAACTCGACGTCGTCGAAGGAATGCAGTTCGATCGCGGCTATATCTCTCCGTACTTCGTGACCAATGCGGAGAAGATGACGACGGAGCTCGACAGCCCCTACATCCTGATCCACGAGAAGAAGCTCTCGGGCCTGCAGCCGATGCTGCCGCTGCTCGAGGCGGTGGTGCAGACCGGCAAGCCGCTCCTCATCATCGCTGAAGAGGTCGAGGGCGAGGCGCTCGCCACGCTGGTTGTCAACAAGCTGCGCGGCGGCCTCAAGGTCGCGGCCGTGAAGGCACCGGGCTTCGGCGATCGCCGCAAGGCGATGCTCGAGGACATCGCGATCCTCACCGGCGGCACTGTCATCTCCGAGGATCTCGGCATCAAGCTCGAGACCGTGACGATCAACATGCTCGGCAAGGCCAAGCGCGTGTCGATCGACAAGGAGAACACGACGGTCGTCGACGGCGCCGGCAAGAAGGCCGACATCGAAGCCCGCGTGAAGCAGATCAAGGCGCAGGTCGAGGAGACCACCTCTGACTACGACCGCGAGAAGCTGCAGGAGCGTCTGGCGAAACTCGCCGGCGGCGTCGCGGTGATCAAGGTCGGCGGCGGCTCCGAGGTCGAGGTGAAGGAGCGCAAGGATCGCGTCGACGACGCGCTGCACGCAACCCGCGCCGCGGTCGAGGAAGGCATCGTGCCGGGCGGCGGCGTCGCCCTGCTGCGCGCCATCGCGGCCCTCGACAAGATCAAAGTCGCGAATGAGGACCAGCAGGTCGGCATCAACATCATCAAGAAGGCGCTCTCCTGGCCGGCCCGCCAGATCGCGCTCAATGCGGGTGACGATGGCTCGGTCATCGTCGGCAAGGTGCTGGAGAACAGCAAGTACGGCTTCGGCTACAACGCCCAGACGGGCGAGTACGGCGACCTCGTCGCCCAGGGCGTCATCGACCCGGCCAAGGTCGTGCGCACCGCCCTTCAGGACGCGGCCTCGGTCTCGGGGCTGCTGATCACCACCGAAGCCATGATTGCCGAGCTGCCGAAGAAGGAAGCCCCCCCGATGCCGGGCGGTGGCATGGGCGGCATGGGCGGCATGGACTTCTGAGGTCCGCCACCCTCCGGGGGCACTGCCAAAGTCTGCCAAGGGCCGCCGCACCGATCGTGCGGCGGCCTTTTTCGTATCCCTCCCCTTGCCTCCGGCCCGTTTCCAGGTATAAACCGCGCCATCACCCGCTCCGGTCGAAGGCTCGAGGAAAGGCGGCATCTGCCGCAGGACCATGTGGTCCGGCTTTCCGGGTCTACGCTCTTTGGGTGCCTGGTGGGCCTTTCCCGGGTCCATAAGGGGCTTTGCGCCGGAGGGGACAACGCGAGCGAGAAAGGCAGAGCATGGCTCTCTACGAGCACGTGTTCCTGGCGCGCCAGGACGTTTCGACCCAGCAGGTCGAGACCATGACGAAAGAGTTCTCCGACATCATCGAGGCCGGCGGCGGCAAGATCGCCAAGTCCGAGTACTGGGGTGTCAAGACGCTCAACTTCAAGATCAAGAAGAACCGCAAGGCGCATTACAGCCTGCTCAACATCGATGCGCCGCCGGCTGCGGTCGCGGAGATGGAGCGGCGCATGAGCCTGTCCACGGACGTGCTGCGCTTCCTCACCATCAAGGTCGAGGCGCACGAGACCGAGCCGTCGGCGCCTCTGCGCAAGGGCGACCGCGAAGAGCGCGGCGAGCGTGGGGATCGTGGTGACCGCGGCCCACGTGGCGGCGGTGGTGGCCGCTTCGGCGACCGTGGCGGTGACCGCGGCGGCTTCCGCGGGGATCGCCCCCCTCGCGAGGGTGGCGGCTTCCGCGCCGATCGTGGTGACCGCCCGCCGCGTGAGGGTGACGCCCCCCGCGGTGATCGTCCGCCGCGTGACGGCGACGGCTTCCGCGGCCCCCGTGGCCCACGTCCCGATGGCGACGCGCCGCGCGCGCCCCGTCCTCCCCGCGATTCGGAGAGCTGATCCATGACCGATTCCAGCCAGGGCGCCGCACGCCGCCCGTTCCACCGCCGCCGCAAGACCTGCCCGTTCTCGGGCGCCGGCGCACCGAAGATCGACTACAAGGACGCGCGCCTGCTCGGCCGCTACATCTCCGAGCGTGGCAAGATCGTCCCGAGCCGCATCACTGCCGTGTCCGCGAAGAAGCAGCGTGAACTCGCCAAGGCGATCAAGCGCTCGCGCTTCCTCGGCCTGCTGCCGTACGTGATCAAGTAAGCGACGACGGGGCGGACGGACCTCCGTCCGCCTCGACGACGACAACACGGGTTGGGGCGTGCCGATCGAGCCGCCTCTAACCGCCATTTGAGCGGGACAGCTTCGGGACATGCCGCACTACTTCCTCATCGGACTTGCTGGCGGCCTCGCGTCGGCGGTGCTGTTCATGTCGGCGACCATGGGCGGTCCCGCTGGGCGCGTGTTCCTGTATTTTCTTGCCCCGCTGCCTAGCTTTCTCGCGGGCCTCGGCTGGGGCCCGGCGGCGGCGCTTGTGGCCGCCCTCGCGGCGTCCGGAGCAATCGGCTTCGTGCTCGGTGGCATCTGGCCGGCGTTCGTGTTCCTCATCAGCCAGGGCCTGCCGATCGCAATCTTGTGCCATCTGGCGCTTCTCAACCGCTCCTTCACGGCACCATCGCCGAACGAAGACGCCTCCACGACGACGGTCGAATGGTATCCGCCGGGGCGTCTGCTCGCCGCAGCCGCGGTGATCGCCGGCTCGCTGTCCGTCCTCAGCCTGTTCTTGCTCGGCAGCGACCTCGACGAGGTGCGCGGCATGCTGCGCGAGATGATCGAGAAGGTGTTCGCACAGGATCTTGCGGCGCTGCGCAACAAGCCGCTGACGACCGACGAGATCGCCGCGCTCACGCAACTCGGCCTCTATCTGCTGCCAGCGGCCACCGCGACGTCCTGGCTTGCGGGCTTCAGCCTCAATCTGTGGCTCGCGGGGCGGATCACCAACGCCAGCGGGCGGCTCGTCCGACCGTGGCCGGATCTCGCCGCGATGACGTTCCCGCCCGGCGTTCTCCTGGGGCTCGTGATCGCGATCGCGTTCACGTTCCTACCGGGCTACCCGGGGCTCATCTCGTCCGGCTTTGCGGGCGCGCTGCTGTTCGCTTACATGCTGATGGGTCTCGCCATCATCCACTACGTCACGCGCGGGAAGCCGCAACGCCCGTTCATTCTGTGGGGCGTGTATTTCCTGCTGCTGGTCTTCAATAGCTGGACGGCGGCGGTCATCGCGCTGATCGCGATCGCCGAACCTATCTCTCCGCTCAAACGCTGGCCGTCCGCGTCCGGACCCCCTGCCTCGCGCGGGCCGGACTGACGGCTGTCAATCTCGCACCTGTCATCAAGACCCAAAGAACCTAACCAAGGAGCCCACCAATGGATGTCATTCTTCTCGAGCGCGTCGGCCGTCTTGGCCAGATGGGCGACGTCGTGAAAGTCAAGGACGGCTATGCACGCAATTTCCTCCTGCCGCAGGGTAAGGCGCTGCGCGCGACCGAAGCCAACCGCAAGACGTTCGAAGGCCAGCGCGTGCAGCTCGAAGCGCGCAACCTCGAACTCAAGACCGAAGCCGAGGGCATCGCCACCCGCCTCAACGGCCAGACCTTCGTCTCGATCCGCCAGGCCGGCGACACCGGCCAGCTCTACGGCTCGGTCTCGACCCGCGACATCGCGGAAGCGATCACCGCCGGCGGCTTTGCTGTCGACCGTCGCCAGATTCTGCTCGACCGGCCCATTAAGGCGCTCGGCTTGCATGAGACGCGGGTCGCGCTCCATCCGGAAGTGGTCGTCAAGGTGACGATTAACGTTGCACGTTCCACCGACGAGGCGGAGCGTCAGGCGCGCGGTGAGGACGTGACGGTCGTGCGAGACGAGCTTCCCGAGATCGAGACCTATAGCGAGGACGATGCTGGTGATGCAGCGGTCGCGCCGGGCCTCGGCGAGCAACCAGAAGTGTGATCCTTCGCGAACTCGTCGTCGCGTTGGAAAGGGGCGCACGGCTCACCGCCGCGCGCCCCTCCGTGTTTTTGGAGCGCAAACTTGCTCCGAGTTGCTGATGCTCGCTAGAATGCTCGTTCGGCCGCGCATACCGCTAATGCTGGCAAATATGTGACAATCCCCAATTAGCCCGCTATATTTTCAAGATTGTTAGTCCAAGCCCGCGAGCAACGGGATGGGGGAACTGCGAGCGGGCGCGTCAGCGTCGAGGCGTCGCGATGTTCAAGCCGCTGGAAATCCTGCTCCGCCGGATCGTGGAGCACGGCAATCTTTCGCTTGTCACCCACACGGGCGCCACCTTTAAATTCGGTGATGGCCAGGGTCCGCCCGTCGTCGCGCGTCTTGCAGACCGAAAGCTGGAGCGGCAGATCGCTCTCGACCCTCATCTCCATGTCGGCGAGGCGTACATGGATGGCCGGCTCATCATGGAGCAGGGCAGCATCTATGACCTCCTGGAGGTGGTGCTGAAGAACGCAATGGCGCATCCGCCACCCAAATGGGCGCAGATGCTCGATGTCGCGAGGTTTCTGACCCGCCGCCTTGCGCAGTTCAACCCGGCGAAGCGCTCGCGACGCAACGTCGCTCACCACTACGATATCGACGGCTCGATCTACGATCTATTCCTCGACTCCGACCGCCAGTACTCTTGCGCCTACTTCGCGGATTTGGAAACGCGGCTGGAGAAGGCCCAGGAGGCCAAGAAGCGCCATCTCGCGGCCAAGCTCGCGCTCGCCGAGGGCCAGCGCGTGCTCGACATCGGCTCCGGTTGGGGCGGCCTCGGCCTCTATCTCGCTGGGGCTGCCGGCTGCATTGTCGACGGCGTGACGCTTTCCGTCGAGCAGATCAAGATTGCCGAGCAGCGCGCGCAGCGCGCCGGCCTCTCGAACGCCGTGCACTTCAAGCTGCAGGACTATCGCACCGTCACCGGGCCCTACGACCGCATCGTCTCGGTCGGCATGTTCGAGCACGTCGGCGTCAATCACTACGGAACGTTCTTCCGCAAGGTGCGCGAGTTGCTCGACGAGGACGGCGTCGCCGTTATCCACTTCATCGGCCGATCGGAGCCGCCTGCCGTCACCAATCCGTTCATCGCCAAGTACATCTTCCCGGGCGGCTACATCCCGTCGCTGTCCGAGGTGATGACCGCGGTCGAGCGATCGGGATTGATCACGACCGACGTCGAGATCCTGCGCCTCCACTATGCGGAGACGCTGCGGGCATGGCGCGAGCGCTTCGTCGCCAACTGGGACAAGGCTGCTAACATTCGCGACGAGCGGTTCTGCCGGATGTGGGAATTCTATCTCGCGGGATCGGAGACGGCGTTCCGCTACCAGAACCTGGTCGTGTTCCAGATCCAGCTTACGCGCCGGATCGGTGCGTTGCCGCTGACGCGCGACTACATCGCGCACAATGAGCGCGCCTTGGAGCTGGCGGAGCGCGACGGTCGCCGCACCCAGGTCTCTCGCCTCGCCGGCGAATAATCGAAGGAATCGGCGGCTCTACTCGGCCGCCGCTCGTAGGCCCGGTGCCGCGGCCTTCACATCCGCGTCGACGTGCGGCTCGAACTTGGCGAAGTTGTCCTTGAACATCTTCACCAGCGCGCGCGCCTGCACGTCGTACGCGGCCTTGTCGGCCCAAGTCTCGCGCGGATCGAGGATCTTCGGATCGACGCCTTCGAGCGCGGTCGGCACTTCGAAGCCGAACGCCGGATCGAGGCGCATCGGGCCGTGCTTGAGCTTGCCCGACAGCGCGGCATTGAGCAGCGCCCGCGTCGCCTTGATCGGCATGCGCCGGCCGACGCCGTACTTGCCACCGGTCCAGCCCGTATTGACGAGCCAGCAATCGACGTTGTGCTTGCCGATCAGCTCGCGCAGCATGTTGCCGTAGGCGCTCGGGTGGCGCGGCATGAAGGGCGCGCCGAAGCAGGTCGAGAACGTTGCCTGCGGCTCGCTGCCCATGCCCTTCTCGGTGCCGGCGACCTTGGCCGTATAGCCCGACAGGAAGTGGTACATCGCCTGGCTCGGCGACAGCTTCGCGATCGGCGGCATGACACCGAAAGCGTCAGCGCACAGCATCACGATATTGCGGGGATGGCCGGCGGTCCCGGTCGGGCTCGCATTGGCGATGAACTCGAGCGGATAGGCCGACCGCGTGTTCTCGGTGAGCTTGGCGCTGTCGAAATCAGGCTCGGCGTTGGGGCCAACGAGCGTGACATTCTCGAGCACCGCACCGAAATGGTTCGACGCCGCCCAGATCTCGGGCTCGGCCTCAGCCGACAGGCGGATCGTCTTGGCGTAGCAGCCGCCCTCGAAATTGAAGATGCCGTCCGGCGACCAGCCATGCTCGTCGTCGCCCAGCAGGATGCGGGCCGGATCCGCCGACAGCGTCGTCTTGCCGGTGCCCGAGAGGCCGAAGAACACGGCGGACTCGGTGCCGTCCTTGCTGACGTTGGCCGAGCAGTGCATCGGCATGACGCCGCGCTCGGGCATCAGGTAATTGAGGAATGTAAAGACCGATTTCTTGGTCTCACCCGCGTAGGACGTGCCGCCGATCAGCACCAGTCGCCGGGTGAAGTCGCAGGCGATGACCGTCTCCGAGCGGCAGCCGTGGCGCGCCGGATCGGCACGGAAGCTCGGCAAGTTCACCACCGTGAACTCGGGCACGAAGCCGGCAAGCTCGGACGCGCTCGGACGGCGCAGCAGGTGGCGGATGAAGGCCGCGTGCCACGCGAGCTCGGTGAAAACGCGGGTGTTCAGGCGATGCTTGGGGTCCGCGCCGGCGAAGAGGTCTTGAACAAAAAGCTCACGCTTGGCCGCATGAGCTTTGAAATCCTCGAGCAGGAGATCGAACTGTTTGCGCGTGATCGGTTTGTTGTTGTCCCACCACACGGTGTTCTCGGTGGCGTCGTCGCGGATCGTGAATTTGTCCTGCGCCGAACGCCCCGTGTGAGCTCCGGTCTCGACCACCAGCGCACCGGTCGATGCGAACCGCGCTTCCCCGCGCCGGATCGACTCTTCGATCAGCACCACGCCGGGGGTGTTGTGCTTAACGCTGGCGGGAAGATTCAATGGAAACGTTTCGCTGGTCATCGCGGCTACCAATGCAAATCCGAAGATTGTCGATTTGGGATCCCGGCTCGGAGATCCTGGCGACCACGTGCGCGCGATCGCGTCCCGTTAACCTCATGCTTTCCAGAAGGCACCCATGTATGCAACCCCCCGAACGTTAACAACTCGCCCTATGGTCGCACGCCCCAGAAGCACGAACTACGATGCGGCACGAGCCCCCTGCGTGTAGCACGACAGACGCAAGAATCGTGACATATCAACGGCGGACTGATGGTTCTCTGCAGCGATCTTCTACGATTGGTGAATGAGAACTCTCTTCTTCGCAGCGCACCCACGAATGCCGCAGCGCACAAAGGCTCAGCCGCGGCCTCGATAGGGAGGCACACCCTGGTCCGGCAGCCATACGCCGTTGGGGCACGGCCCGGTCTGCCAGAACACATCGATGGGCATGCCGCCGCGCGGATACCAGTAGCCGCCGATGCGCAGGAAAGTCGGCGCAAGCACGTCGACAAGCCGCTTGGCGATCGCGATCGTACAGTCCTCGTGGAAAGCGCCGTGGTTACGGAAGGCGCCAAGGTAGAGCTTCAGCGATTTGGATTCGACGAGCCACGCGTCGGGCACGTAGTCGATGACAAGGTGGGCGAAATCCGGCTGTCCGGTGACGGGGCAGAGCGAGGTGAACTCGGGGGCGGTGAACCGCGCCACGTAGAGCGTGCCGGGATGCGGGTTCGGCACACGGTCGAGCACCGCCTCGTCAGGGCTTTGCGGCAACGTCGTCTGATGGCCGAGTGCGGGCGTCGTCATGGTGGGTCCTCCGCTCAGGCCGGCTGCAGGCCGAGCCGCTCGTCGCGGCGCCGCAGCCAGACGATGAACGGGATCGACAGCAGCACCATCCACGATTTCCCGATCACCTGGCCGAGCAGGTAGTCGAGGCTGCCGAAGGCGAGGTAGAGGAACACGATACTGTCGATGACGAGGCCGACGAAGCTGCTGGCGACGACCGCCAGCACGAGGCGGCGGCGCTGCAACGGCGTGTAGACAGCGAGATCGGCCATCTCGGCGAGGAGGAAGGCGACGCCCGACGCGATCACCAGCGACGGCGGGGCAAGGAACGACGACAGCGCCGCGCCAGCAACCACCGCCCCCGCCGCCCAGCCGACGCCGAGCCGGCGCTGGACGAGATCGCGCAATACCAATGCGAGTCCGATCATCGCCACGCCCGTCGGCGCCATGATACCGAACCCGACCGGCATCAGGCAGGGCCCGTTCGGCACACACTTGGTGCCGACGTTTCCAATGAGCCAGTTTGCGGCGGGGATGCAGAGCGCGAAGGCGGCGAGAAACACAAGGCCTTCGACGCGACGGCGGTCGAGCGTCATTCGGTATCTCCGATTTATAAAGCGCAACGAGATGGCGCGCTCAGGTCGCCGGATCAGCCCGGCGGTCGTGTGAATAGGGGATCTGGGCAGAAAATGCCAGCCGAACATCGGCTGGCAGTAAACCGGGTAAACCTGATTAATCCTCCATTTCAGCCTAATTCCGCTTCCGCGGTTTCCTTTATTTCGACGCCATTCGCGGCTCAGCTTGCATGAACAATGTCCCGTAGCGTTCCCGCGGAGGTGCCGCATTGGCCGAAGCTCAAGCGCGATTGTGTTCGATAGCGACGGCGGTGCCAGAGCATGTCGTAACGCAGGAGGAGGCTGCGGAGCGCACGCGGCGGGCGTTCGGTTTGCGGATGCCCGAGTTCGAGCGTCTCGCGCCCGTGTTCGACAATGCCGGCATCGCGACGCGACACGCGGTGCGGCCCGGTCCCTGGTACGAGCAGGACCGCTCGTGGACCGAGCGCACAGACGTCTACCTTACCGAAGCGACGCGGCTGTTCATCGCGGCGGCACGCGACGCACTCAAGCGCGCTGGCCTCACAGGCGCGGATATCGATTGCGTGGTGACGGTCTCCTCGACGGGAATAGCGACGCCGAGCCTGGAGGCACGCGCCGCAAGCGCCCTCGGCCTGCGTGCCGACGTCGCGCGCGTGCCCGTGTTCGGATTGGGATGCGCCGGTGGTGTCACCGGATTGTCGATCGCCGCACGACTTTCCGAGGCGCGACCGGGGACCAACGTGCTGCTCGTCGCCGTCGAGCTGTGCTCCCTCGCGATCCGCCTCGACAAGCTGACGAAAGCTAACATCGTTGCGCTGGCTCTGTTCGGCGATGGTGCCGCGGCGGCGGTCGTTCGCACCAACGTGCGCGGGCAGGCACGGATCACCGCGGCCGACGAGGTTACGTGGCCCGACACGCTGGACATCATGGGCTGGGATGTCGATCAGCAGGGATTCGGTGTCATCTTTGATCGCTCGATACCGCCGTTCGCGCTGGAGCATCTGCGACCGGCTGTCGACGGAATGCTGGAACGTCAAGGGCTCGCGCGCGATCAGATAGACCGCTTCGTCTGCCATCCCGGCGGGACCAAGGTAGTCGAAGCGATCGAAGAGGGCCTGTCGCTCAAGGCAGGGGAACTCGACCACGAGCGCGCGATCCTCGCCCGCTACGGCAACATGTCGGCGCCGACGGCGCTGTTCGTGCTGGAGCGTGCGCTTGAGGAGGGCCTTCCGCCGCAGTCGATGCTGATGGCACTCGGCCCCGGCTTCACGCTGAGCACAGTTACGCTTGCAGCGGTGGCGTCATGATCGCCGACTGGACTCATTTCGACCCTTTGGCCTTCGCCGTGCTCGCGCTGGTCACCGTGCAGCGACTGGCCGAGCTGGCCTACGCGCGCTCGAACGAGACGCGGCTCAAAAGCATCGGCGGCATCGAGCACGGCGGGTCGCACTATCCGCTGATCGTTGCGCTGCATGCGGCGTGGCTCGGCGGGCTCTGGTTGCTTGCTGCCAGTACGCGCCCACACGTCGGATGGCTCCTGCTGTTCCTGGTGTTGCAAGGACTTCGCGTCTGGGTGCTCGCGACGCTCGGGCCGCGATGGACGACGCGCATCGTCGTACTGCCCGACACGCCGCCGATCCGCAGCGGACCGTATCGCTTCCTCTCGCACCCGAACTACGCGGTGGTAACCGCCGAGATTTTCGTGCTCCCGATGGCCTTCGGCTTCACCGCCTACGCCCTGATATTCTCGTTGTTGAACGCGGCGGTGCTGGCCGTTCGGATCAGGACGGAGAACGAGGCGCTGCGCGATCCGCTGATACACGCGCCGCACAGCTCGGGCTGAGGCAGCGCCTCAGATATAAACGCCCTTCATGCCGCCGGCGGGATAGCGCGTGCCAGACGCCGCGCCCTTCGGCACCGCATCCGAGATCCGCGCGACGTCATCGGCAGTCAACGACACGGCCATGGCCCCGACGTTCTCGTCGAAGCGATCGACGCGTCGCGTGCCGGGAATCGTGACGACGTCATCGCCCTGCGCGAGCAGCCAAGCGAGGCAGAGCTGGCCCGGCGTGCACTCCTTCTCCGCGGCAATCGACTCGATGCGCTGCACGAGCTTGCGATTGTGGGCAAAGTGCTCGGCCTGGAAGCGTGGGTGCTGCGCGCGCCGCCCGTCGATGTCGTCGAGCGTCTTCAGCGCGCCGGTGAGGAACCCGCGCCCGAGCGGCGAATACGCAACGAACGAGATGCCGAGATCGCGGGTCGTCTCGCGCGTTTCCTCGGCCTCGGTACGGTACAGGATCGAGTATTCCGTCTGGACGGCTGCAATCGGATGCTCGGCGTGGGCGCGACGGATGCGCTCCGGATTGGCCTCGCACAAGCCCAGAAATCGCACCTTTCCGGCTTTCACCAGATCGCCCATGGCGCCGACCGTCTCCTCGACGGGGACGTCCGGATCGACGCGGTGCTGGTAGTAAAGATCGATCATCTCGACGCCGAGGCGCTTCAGGCTCGCGTCGCAACTGGCCTTCACGTACTCGGGCCGCCCGTTGACGCCATTTGCCTGGCCGTCGCGGCGCACCTGCCCGAACTTGGTCGCCAAGAAGACGCTGTCGCGGCGACCCTTGATCGCGCGGCCGACCACGTCCTCGTTCTGCCCCCAGCCGTACATGTCGGAGCTGTCGAGGTGGTTGATGCCGTTGTCGATCGCGTGGCGGATCAGATCCTCCGACGCGGCATCGTCAGCCGCCCCGTAGACTCCCGAGAACGACATGCAGCCGAGCCCGATCGCCGAGACCTTGGGACCGGATTTGCCGAGCGGGCGGTAGACGGGAGCGGGCATGGGGACGGACTCGCGGTGGATATTGGAGGTGAAGTATCGGCGGGATGGTAGCAATACCCGCCCGACGGCACCACAAATTGAATGCGCGCGATCGTAGTTCTCGGGCCAGTTACAGCCTCACCCCTTACGGCCTTAGATGATGGTGTTCGGCGAGTCGGTCGTGATGAACCGATCCACCCGCAGGCCGGACTTCTCGAGGACTGCTCTAATTCTTCGGCTGTCGATCGGAGGCGCGCGTCCCGACCCTCAGTCGCCCTTCGCGATCTGCGCGAGCGAACCCGCGAAACCGATCAGGCCGATGATGAAGAACAGCCAGTTTATGAATGACAGCATCGGGCTTGGCTGTTCGTTCGCACCGAATATCGCATAGCCAAAATAGACAGTTGCCAATGCGCTGAGCACTGCCGAGATCTTTGGATTGTTCATGGTGCGACCACCCCAATCACCACCGCCCCGATCGTCTCCGCCAGCTTCCGCGGATCGACCTCGAAGACGGCCTCCGGTGAGCCGGCGGCGGCCCAGACGGTCGGGTACTGCAGCAGATCGCGGTCGATCCACGTCGGCAGCGGCTGGGCGTGCCCGAACGGCGGGATGCCGCCGATGGCGAAGCCGGTGACCTCGCGGACGAAGGCGGCATCGGGCCGGTCGAGCGGCTCGCCGATCACGCCCGCGACGCCCGTCTGGTCGACCCGGTTGGTGCCCGACACGAGCAGCAGCACCGGCTGGCCGCTTCGCTTGCCGCGGAACACCAGCGACTTGATGATCTGGCCGACGCCGCACCCACAGGCGGCCGCCGCTTCCTCGGCCGTCCGCGTCGACTGCGCCATCTCGACCACCCGGACCGCGAGACCCAGCCGATCGGCGGCCTCCTGCACGCGGCGCGGCGCCGGCTTCAGCTCGTTCATGCCTGGTTTTCCCTCACGGTCTCGCGGCTTAACGCCATTGTTGCGCGGCGGGGGACCGGCCGCTATTCAGTGCGGCACGAAACACATCCCCATTCTCGACAGGATAGAGCATGCAGGTCGACGAGGCGACTGTCCGCCGGATCGCGCGGCTGGCGCGGATCAGGATCACCGACGAGGAAGCGGTCTCGCTTCAGGGCGAGCTTAACGGCATTCTCGCGTGGGTCGAGCAGCTGGGCGAGGTCAATACCGACGACGTCGCGCCGATGACCCGCGTCGCCGATATGAAGCTCAAGAAGCGCGTCGACGAGGTCACCGACGGCGACAAGGCGGACGACATCGTCGCCAACGCGCCGATGACCGAGGACCACTTCTTCGTGGTGCCCAAGGTGGTGGAGTGATCGCGTGACCGACCTCACAAAGCTGACCCTCGCCGAGGCCCGCGACGGGCTGGTCGCGAAAAAATTCACCGCGACCGAGCTGACGCGGGCGTTCGTCGACGCGATCGACAAGGCCAATCCGCACCTCAACGCCTATGTGCTGCCGACGCCGGACCATGCGCTGACCCAGGCCAAGGCCAGCGACGCCCGGCTCGCGAAGGGCGACGCGCGCCCGCTCGAAGGTCTGCCGCTCGGCAACAAGGACCTATTCGCCACCAAGGGTATCCGCACGACCGCCTGCTCGCGCATCCTCGACGACTTCAAACCGCCATATGAATCGACGGTCGGCCAGAACCTGTGGGATGCCGGTGCGGTGATGCTCGGCAAGCTCAACAACGACGAGTTCGCGATGGGTTCGTCGAACGAGACGAGCGCGTTCGGCCCGGTCGTCAACCCGTGGCGGCGCACGCGCGGCGGCAAGGCCGACAACACCAAGCTGGTGCCGGGCGGATCGTCGGGCGGCTCATCGTCGGCCGTCTCGGCAGACCTGTGCCTCGCGGCGACAGCGACAGATACCGGCGGCTCCATCCGCCAGCCTGCGGCGCTGACCGGCACCGTCGGCATTAAACCGACCTACGGCCGCTGCTCGCGATGGGGGATCGTTGCGTTCGCATCATCGCTCGACCAGGCGGGGCCGATCGCCAAGACGGTGCGCGATGCCGCGATCATGCTGCGCCACATGGCGAGCAGCGACCCGAGGGATTCGACCTCGGTCGACCTGCCGGTGCCGGACTACGAGGCGGAGCTCAAGAAGAGCGTAAAGGGCCTGCGCGTCGGCGTGCCGAAGGAGTACCGCGTCGACGGCATGTCGGCGGAGGTGGACGCGTTCTGGCAGAAGGGCATCGCGTGGCTGAAAGATGCCGGCGCGACCATCCACGATATCTCGCTGCCGCATACGAAGTACGCGCTGCCCGCTTATTACATCGTCGCGCCGGCCGAGTGTTCGTCCAACCTCGCGCGCTACGACGGCGTGCGCTACGGCCTGCGGGTGCCGGGCAACGATCTGATCGACACCTACGAGGCGACGCGCGCAGCGGGCTTCGGCAAGGAGGTCAAGCGCCGCGTGCTGATCGGCACCTACGTGCTGTCGGCCGGCTACTACGACGCCTACTACCTGCAGGCGCAGAAGGTGCGCACGCTGATCAAGCGCGACTTTGAGCTCGCCTTCAACGCCGGTGTTGACGCGA
>VFQN01000616.1_pt1 | contig 65027 bp, 87 predicted proteins | sample 3512371 | NCBI WGS metagenome assembly VFQN01 (sample SAMN10412370, study PRJNA504923) | tailings metagenome | isolation source: Replicate 2 from Balatoc abandoned mine | place: Philippines: Itogon, Benguet | collected 2017-08-28 | reverse complement strand
GGCACCCCTGGCCCCTGCTCCGCCGCACCGGCCGCCACCCCGCCTACCACGTCACTGACCTCGCCTTGCTCCTGCTGCGCGCTGGCCTGGACCACCGGCTCCTGCTGTCCTTCCCCTTCCACACCGCCAACCTGGCCCAGCTGCTGCTCGCTGGCCTGAACCACCACCTCCTGCTGCCCATCCCGGGCCGCCCCAAGTGGGCTATCCACCAGCATCAGGTCAGGCCCCGGGCTCGGCACCGCCTCCTGCTCCGTAGCCTCAGTGGCGATTGCATCGGCCATGTCCACCTCCGGGGCAGCACCCTCTGCCGTTGCCGTACCCTCCTGGGGCACACCCAATGGCTCTAGCGTCGGCTCTGCACCCTGCTCGGTCGCTGCTGCCTCCTGAGCCTGCGCCTCCTGGGCCGGTGCGGCATCCGCGCCTGTGGGCGTCAACGCCACGCCGCTGTCAGGTGCAGACAGCATAGGTTGCTCCACAAGCGGTGGCGGCGGTAGGTGTTCTTGTTGCTGCTGCTCTTTGGCCTCCTCCCCACCATCCATGGCGTCATCGTCGGCAGCCGGGCCGCTTGCAGGCGCCGGCGGTGCAGCGTCAGCCATGGAAGGAGATGCCGTGCCGGCAAGCGGGAGCGCAGCAGCCGCAGAGGGTCCCATCTCATGTTGCTGCAGCTGCTCCGCCGACGGCGGCAACTCTCCGGCAGCCTCCGTGCTGTCTCCCGTGAGTGGCTGTGCCTCGCTGCCGCCCTGCTGCAACAGCGGTTGCTCCAGTCCCGTGACACCGGTAAATGCACCCTCCGCCACATCCGCCACCCCCACACCACCAGCCACTCCGGCCGCTCCCTCCACTGCCTCCCCTACCTCCTCCCCTGAGCAGGCTGCCTCCTGCACCGGCAGCGGCTCGGGCTGCGGCGGCGTGGACGGGTCCGGCGGCGCCTCCTGCCCCTGCTGTTGCTGCAGGTGCTGCTGCTGCTGCTGCGGGCCCAACGGGCCAGCTGCACCAAGGGGTGAAGACCCCACCGCCTGGCCCCCCTGCTGCTGCTGCTGCTTGGCCAGCAGCTGCCGCTGCTGCTCCTCCCACGCCCGGTGCTGCGCCATCAGCGCCTGCAGCTGCACCTGCTGCTGCTGCAGCAGGAGCTGCTGCTGGTGCAGCTGGTGCTGCAGCAGCTGCTGCTGGATGAGCAGCTGCTGCTGCTCGGGCGTCAGCGGGTCGGGGAAGGCGGCGGCGAACTGCGCCCGCAGCTGGTCGATGTCGGGAGGGGGCGGCAGCGCCAGGGGCGGGACGCCGGGGAGTGTGGCAGCGGCGAGAGCGGTTGATGTTGCAGCTGGAGCGGAGGCCGCTGTAGCAGAGGAGACTGCAAGAGCGGGCGGCGCGGTGGCCTGGAGCGGCTGTCCCTGTGCTGGCTGCGACGGGCTTGGAGCTTGCCCAGGCGCCGTGGGGCCCGGTGGCTGGGTTGAAGGCTGCGGCACCGAGCTGGTGCTGGGCGTCAAAGACCCTGTCCCATAAGCCTGGTCAGGAGACGGCGGTGGCGGTGGGCTGGGTGGGGGCGCGGCAGGCACGGATCCGGTGGACGGCGCCTGTCCTTGCTGCGTGGAGGAGGGTTGGGGTGCTGCCGGCACGGTGAGCCCCGACGCTGGCGGAAGTGCCGTGGTCGACGCGGCGGGGCCAGGGCCTTGCTGGTTGGTCCGAGTTGGAGCCAACGAGGTGGGCTGCGGCTGTGGCTGGGCGGTGGAGAGCACAGGGGTGGCAGCCAGTGCCTGCTGCTGCTGCTGTTGCTGCCGCGGCTCCTGAGGCGGCTGTGAGCCCTTCCGCGGCGAATCAGACTGCTGCTGCAGCAGCTGCAGGTGCTGCAGTGCAGCCCATACTGAGGGGTTGCCCGCACCCGCAGCCTTTGCGGCCCCTGGAGCGCCACCGGGCGCTGCCGCGCCGCTACCGCTACCACCGACACCCTCGCCTGCCGCTTTGCTCTCCGCACCGCCGGCAGCGGCAGCAGCGGGCGCGCCTGCCCCAGGCGCCAAGCCCTGAATGGGGCTCTGTGCCATTGACAGGGCCCCAAGGAACTTCAGCGCCGCGTCCACAGAGCCCGGGCCTGAACCTGGAGCGGCTGCAGTCGGTGTCCCGGTGGAGGCCGCTGCACCGGGCAACAGCCCTGCTTGCCCGGGGCCGTGGGTTAAGGGTGGCTTAGGCACAAGGGGCGGAGCTGCGCCGGCCGGTGCCAGCAGGGGGGTGGAGGCTGCGGAGGCAAAGAGGGGTGGCCTGGGCAGCAGGGGGCTGGGCGAGCCGGCGGGCATGGGGAGGGAGGGGAAGGCGGGGGACGGATACGAAGGGGTGGACCGGGGGAAGGGGCTGCCGGGCAGGGACGCGGAAGGAACCGTTGCGGCCGGCAGCTGCGGCGCTTGCGGCAGTAGCTGCGGCGCTGTGTCTGCAGCCTCGCCCATGGGCGTATCGGGCCCCGCCTCCCCGGCTCCCGGCAGCGTCTTGCGTCCCTTCTTTGCAGGCGGCAGGACGGCCCCGCTGAGCGGCATCTTCATCGCCGCCTTCGGCCCCTTGCCTGCCCCCTTGGTCGGCGGCAGCGCCGGGTGTGCGTCCTCCACACCGGGCCCCGCAGCCGCTGCTGCCGCAGTCGCTGCAGCCGCTGCCGCATCGTGCCCCTCTGCCGGCCCCGACGCCACCGCCGTCGCTGCTGCCGCCTCGGCCTCCTTGAGGGCCTTGGCGGCGGCGGCGGCCTTCACGGCCGCGATGTGCTGCGCGCGTGCGTCCTTGAGGGCCTCGGGGCGGGAGATGTAGAACAGCAGCCGCTTCAGCAGCTGTCCCAGGGTGGCGTCGGCGGGCAGGCGGGGCGGCAGCACCCAGTAGGTGCGCAGGATCTTGACCGCTGTGGGGTCAACGCCCTGCAGGGTGTGGTGACGGGGACGCGTTCGGGGTTGTTAACGTGCATTGTGCTTGCGCTGGTGATGGAGCATGTGAAGGAAGACACAGGATCGGGCGTGCGTTTTGGTTGGGCTTGATGGGCATTTGGTGTCCTGCGTGTCTTCGGAATGGCGATCGGCGCGGCAAGCGGAACCAAGACTTGGCTTGTGGCAGGTTGTATTCAGCTCCGCGAACGCCACTCCTTCACATTAGGCAGTCATTTTAAAAAGAATGTTATCTTGACACAGGCACCTGTGTGGGCGAAGGCGTCTGCGTTGGCGCACACGTGCTCTCTCGCTCGCACACGACCCCACCAACATCTCGCAGCCGCAGCCAGCCTCGTTGTTTGCTTCTTACCGCTAGACACGCCACTTGCCTCGCCCTCTACTAGTACCGGTACCTGCCTTACAGTATGTTGCTATGTCCCCGTAACTGCATCGCGACGCACCTCCAGGTCCCTGAGCAGCCCTGCCAGCGGCGCATTGTGTACGGCACGCATCGCCCTGTCGTACTCCTCCCGGCTGTGGTTGAAGGCGGAGCGGCCGAAGCCGTACCCCCACTTGCCGTACCAGGTGCGCATGTGCGCGGCCACGTACAGCAGGCGCATGAGCATGGAGGACTTGTTGCTCACGTCCTCCACAGACACCTGGGCGGAACGGCAGGAGCAACACGTGGAAGAGACGTCAGCACTTCCGAACGTGCACCACGGACGCAGGGACTCAGCCGGCGGCATCGCAATTAGCACTGAACTGAGGACGATGATGACTGGGAGCACGATGGCTTTCGCGGAGCTTGGCGAGTTACACGCTGCACCCGCGAAGCTTGGGGGTGGGCGGCGGGGTATGATAGACAGCGCACGAAGGACACGCACGTGCACCAGGTGTCAGCGTATGGCAAGCGGTCCTGCGGCACACGCGCCTCCGGTACCGCAAGTACAACGACGATCGACTACCATCCCGTACAGGCGCGTGCCCGCTCACCTCCTTTGCCCGCAGCGTGGCGCACAGCGTGTCCCATACCATCATCAGCTCCGGCCCCGCCAGCCCAGTGTTTGCGCTCGCCGCTGCCGCTGCCGCCGCCGCCGCCACCGCCGCCGCCGTCGCCGCCGCCTTGGGCGACGCGCCGCCCTCCTCCACCGCCGTCGCCATGGCGGCCGCCGTCGCGGCGGCGCCGTCGCGGCCGTTGACTCTGACAAGGTGGCCGTAGCCGTTGGTGTGTATTACGCCGTGCAGGCAGTGGGTGGTGGAGTCGAAGACGGAGGCGGGGGCGTTATAGGCGTCCTTGCCTCCCGCGTAGGCCTCGACCGACAGGTTGTCCACAGCTGCTTTTGATGGGTCCACGTGGCCTGGGGGCGGGGGGGCGGAGCAGTGCATGGGACAAGATGAGATCACATGGGGACAAGGAGCCATTAACCAGCAAGACGAAAGCATTTGAACCATGAGGCAGAGCCAATCATACAGCATCATAGGTGTGTTGGACGCTCCATGCGTTCTCATGTGGAGACCTGCGATCCTCGCCACCTGCACTCCAAACAGTCAACCCACCTCCTGCCGCTGCCTCCACGATTGCTGGCAGCTGCTCCGCGTCTGCCAACACAGCCGGGCTGGGGATGATGAAGTGGTAGCGGCTGTACGACACCGGGTGGTGCTGCCAGCCTGCACAGGTTTGGGGAGAGGGGCGTGGAACAAGGTGAGGGGCTGTGTGCCGGTCCCTTAACCGGGGGAGCACAACCGCCTACCGTAACCCAGATGGGGGTTAGGTCAGTAAGGTGCTCGGTTTGTTTGGATGTGCGTGGCGCGTATCAACGTGCATCATTGGCACTCACCCATGTTGCGACACTGGTCGCAAATTGGTGGGGTGTCCGAGGACTCGTCCAGACGCTCCTCATAGACGTGAAGCTTGACGTTGCTGGACTTGCAGCGGAGGGGCACAACCCACACGGTCGTGAGCTTGAGTTTGAGCGGGACATGACTTCCGTAGGCCTTCAAGAAGTCGACGACATTTTGCCTGAAAGAGTTGTTGTAGCTGGGGCTGCCGGCTATCCAAGGGAAAGCTTTGGCGTGGCCAGCCATCGGTTGAACTTGCACCGCAAATATCCCCTAGGCTAGGCACGATGACAAACAAAGCTGAATTCAGATGTCGATATTACATCTCGGCCCTGGGGCAAAGCCCGAGGGGCAGGGCTTTCCGAGCCATTTTCGCGCCCGCAGCACCCAGGCCCCATCTATCGGGCATGCATGTGTTCCTCAACTCATAGCTGTATGTTATAAGTTGGGATTGCAGGATTGCAGGAAAGATTGCCCAGAACTGAAGTAAAAGTCAGCGGGCCCAGTCAGGGCATATGGCCGAGTACCCTGAGGCTGCGGTACAGTTAAATACAAGTTATTCCGAGTCCTTTTGCCATTAGCTGTTTTGGTGGTAGGTCGAGGCCTGACAACCGACATGCACGTAAGTTTCGCGCTGCCTGCGTCCTGCCATGCAACCAGTTCACTAAACGTGGTATGTAGTTAAGATATGGCCGTGCTAAAATCTGTAAAGAGTTACTGGCTTATGACCCAAAGGTCGGCTCGCTGGGGGCTCCCCTGGTACAATCAGGGGACAACATCGCCAGTGAACCCACCAGGAGTCAGGGTCTACTTAGCGTATCTTTTCGCGCCTGCTGTACATCGGCACCAGACCCTGCATGAAGACATTCGGTCTAAACCTGGATCAGGACATGTGAAAACCCGGCCCGATGGCCGGCCCTGCCATGAACACATGTACGTATCAAGCCTGTTTTGCCTACATCCCGCACCGCACCCGCTACAAACGTGTCAAGCGAAGGCGGACCCAAGTCCACTGGATATCGGCCCATGCCGGTACCAGCGGAGCAAGGCATGATGGGGTTTACCTTGGGGCGCACCGAGGGCTACAGCATACGGTAAGCGTCCCAGTAAGCGTCCCAGTGTGACTGGACTGCGCAGACTCTCGGTGCTCAATTCCTTTGTGATGACAGCACACATCAACCCACTACCACCAGCGCTTGACACGTATCAGCTCATACCTGAACTCAATCCAATTGTATAATACAAGGCGCCACAGCCCGGGGGCAGACACCAGATAAGCAGTACAGCGCTCCACAATGAATGGGATCAGCGTTTGTTTATTCGGCATGGCTTCCCTACATATTGGGCAGTCGTGTCAGGGCAGTATGCCCCTTCGCTCACGCACAGGCAGAGGGAAGCACAGATGCCACATGACAACCCTGGACAACCCCACCTTGCTAACCGATGAAGGACATGACGAATCATGAAAACCGCTCAGCTTATCCTGTGAAAAACTCTCGCAGTATCATCTTGAAAGTACTCGGAGGAAAGGCTAAGGCGCTAAATAATAAGCTGGCTACTGTTGTGCTGGCACTGCCATGTCGGCTGCCTCAACCCCTGCTACCGTGACCTCCACCTCCCCAAATACATCAAGACTTTGTGGCCACATTAGGACCTGCTCAAAAATGCTCAGAAGCACCGCCCACGCTCCCTACGTTCCTTGCCCCTCCGCACCACCACCCAATCCACGCCAGAGCCGTGCCAGGACCAACACCTGGCCCCTTCACCTGGCCCTGGCTCGCTGCACCCTAAACTACCACTTACAGTTACATACCCTCAGGGGATTAAGCTCGCAGAGCCAGGAGGCCATAAGGACTAGACCACGCACCCACAGTGCAAAATGAATCCACTCAGCCGGAGTGGGTCACCTTGATGTCCTCATCCCCCGCGAGACGAGGCCATCTCACGGATCAGCGCCAGATAGGCGTCCCTCTTCTCGTGCTTGGCCAGCCGCCGGGGGGCGGACAGTTGCCGCCCCGCCGGCTGCCCATCGCCGTTAGAGCCGTTGTCACCACCGCTGCTGTTGGGACCGGTGAGGGGCGCCTCCGCTGCCTCGAACATGGCCCATCCGAGGCCGCCTGGCGCACACGTGACAGGTACAGGCGGGCGGTGCACATGGGTTGTGTGAGCGGACATGCGCGATACTGGCGTGACAAGAAGACTAGTTTGCAGCAAGTGCACAACCGCGCAAGTGTCAGGCAGGTTGGGTCTGGTTAAGTCAGGGCGGAGGGCTGAGGGGCGGGGCGGGTTGCAAAGGTCGCATGGTCGGACATGCGCGTGTAGGCGTGCCCAAACAACTACTGTGTAGTAGGTGCACACGGAGGCCGGATTAGGGTGGAGGGCGGGGCGGGGCGGGGCGGGGCGCATGGGCCGCAAGGCCGCACGTATGGGTAAGGCGTGACCAGGGCAACGACTGTGTAGCAGGCGCGCACGTGCAGGCAGGACGGCTCAAGGCGGAGGGCGGTGGGGCGGCGTGTGCACAGGGTATTCGGGGATTTGAGTGCAGGTGTGTGCGCGTGAGAGAGACACGTGCAGGCAAGGGCAGGGTGAGGGGCAAGGCATGCGGCAGGGCGTGGGGCAGGGCGGGGTGTGCACAGAATGTATGGGGTTTTGAGCGCAACTGCGTGCGCGTGTGCCTGCAGGCACGGCGTGCGCGCGCCTGGAAGTACAACGCAGGCATTGGTGGATAGCCAGCAAGCAGGCGAGCCAATTACGGCCGTGCGGTACGGTTGTGTGCTAGCGCAAAGCGCAGGCACTGTCAAGGTCTGTGTACTTTGGTATTGCAGTGCCTTGGTCTCCTGCAACGCTGGTGGACCGCGCGCGACCCGAAGCCATGGGCAAACGGCATTCACGCATCCCTATGTTGCAACATCAGTCACCAGCACCGCCCGATACCCACCAACGTAACCCAGCTCCTGTAGCTTGGACCAGTGGGCTGCCGTGAGCTTTTCGGTGTCGGTCACCTGCGCACAAGCGGACGAGGCAGCGAGGTGTACAAGATCCCATACGGTATGTCCGCACGGCGCAGTGAGCTGCTTGGACCAACCAGCTGACAGTTGGTCCAGGAGTCGCACACAGCTTGAGCCCGTACGACTCTCGGGTCCTCCCGGCCGTGTAAGGAGTGTGAAGGTGTGGAGTGTGAAGGTGTGCGTGGTGCCAAGCCCTATGACCCAGATGGCCACGACCGGTCCCATGAACACGTGCAATACTCATTCGGCTTGGGGGCCAGTAGGCTCGGGCTCTAAACACTGCAAGAAGTTGTGAAAGCATTGTGCATCGCACGCCGGCGCTTCGCGTTTGGCGTGCATGTGCCCCTCACCAAGCAACGGTAGCCCACACCCACCTGGTCCCAGAACTCCCCGATGAGCGTCGGCTTCGGCAGGTCAAAGGTGTTGTCATCGTTTCCGCCATCGCTGCTTCCCCCATCGCGGTGCGCCTTGACGAAGAAGGGAGACAGCAACTTGGTCTCCTCGTCGTGTCCCCAGTGCGGGTAGCCTGGGAGTCAGCGCACCAGAGAACGGCTGGTGTTATGCAAGCGCGCGTCTTGAAACCGGCAACTACCGTACCGCTATACCAGACGAGTAGCATCAGGTGGATATGCACCCGTACATGCCAAGCTGATGGCACGTGCCAGATGGAAAGCACCAGGGACGGGGCGTGATGTGCCACGCGCTGACGCACACGTGTCATATATTACCCGTGTCAAACAAGCGCCAGGCACATGCCATGCGCAACGTGATGCCCTGGAGCGGTGCCAGGCTGCTTGGCATCTCGTGCAGTAATCGTAGCGTAAGCCGTCCCATCACCTGTGTGTACAGCCAGGCGCGCCGCCTTACGGTTTTGCCAGAGAGATACAGAGAAAGCTTGCTGACAGCTACAGCAAGCCAGCAGCGCGCGCCTGCGATCGGCTGCCCAAGCTACCAGCCTAAGGGAGGGTGTTTTAGTAATTTTTTTCAGAGGATCGCAGTATGAACGTTGCTACCAGGGCACCAGCCAGGGACTCACCGTGCGGGGCGTAGAAGTCCAGCGTGCCGAGGCCCGTGGGGTCCCACCCGGGGCCCAGCCAGCCACCCGTGTCGGGGTCTACGGCCAAGGCGGTAGCGGTAGCGGCGGAACGGCTGCTGCTGCTGGTGCGGTTGCGCAGCCGGAACGCGCTCCTGCACGGTGGTGTGGGGGTGTGCGGGAAGGCAGGTCGGCGGTAGCCCACAGGAAGCCGTAACTGGTAGGGACAAAGGCGATACGATGCTATAGGTGCTATGCCCTGGCAGCCTGCATGCACGAGTCACACATCCTCCCACGGCAGGCCGAGGCCCGCAGCTGGCACGTGTTTGCAGGCCTGGCCTTGCAGCTGCGCGTGACAGCTTCGGTGGTGACAGCCTAAATAATTTTACGTCTTATGTCTTGAAAACAACTGCGCACCTGAGGGCCCAGTCGGAGTACAGGTTCCGCGGGTGGGCCTCGAAGTCGTTGATGCGCCCTGACAGCCACTGCGGGCGAGGGGCCAGAAAGATGTGTAGCCGGGTTGAGCTGGCGTCCGTGGTCGCACAAACGCTGTACGGCAACTGTACGGCAACTCACGCACGGTACGGCAGGGTCGCAGCAAAGAAGTCATGCACGGTACGGCGGGGGGGCACGAATCCGAAGCGCAGCGAGGAGCCGAGGACGGACAAAGCACTGCCGACTTGGTCCTTCTGCATACGGTATCCACTTGTCTGCTCCTCCTAGGCACGCGGGTTGGCCGCTGTCACCAAACGGGGGGCACTTGCGCACTTGGCAGTGCCCTGCCTGAGCTACACTCTCCAGCTCAACCTATGGCAGGCCATGGCACTCCTCCACCTTCGCCCCCGTGGGCGCAGGCACACACCAGCACACGGCAGCAGCCCCGCCCCCCCAACCCCGCCCGCACCTTCGCATCCGTACAGTACGGCAGGCTGTGCTGCCCAACGCCCACCAGCGCCGTCGGGTCGGCGGAGTGGATGGCGGCGGCGAGGCGGGACACGAAACGCTGCAGCTGGGGCACCGTTACCTGCTCGGTGCGCAGGGAGCAGCTAGCCACCTGCGCAGCGCATTAGCAAGGAGTCGGGCAGATAACACCGACGACACACCCGCAACCCCGGGGCACTGGTGCGGATCGAGCAACTGATGTCCAGCTTACATTTGTTCACTCCACGGCTGGTGTTTTGCCAAGAAGGCAACATGTTGGCATATGGCCCAGATTAACACGCACGGGGCATACTGCGGGCGCAAAAGGGCCGTACCAGGGGCAGGAGGTACGGCATCTCGGAGTTGTGCTTGGCGACGACATCTTGGTACATCAGGCGGTTAAGCCACAGCCCCGCGGGCAGGTTCCACGCCGGCGTGTCCCCCTCCTGCTGGTCCGCCGAGCCGTTGCCACGGCCACTCGGCGACGTCACCGCCGCACGCGCCGCCAGGCCCTCCCATGCAGCCGCAAGCGTGGAGTTGTCGTACCACGCTGCGGGCGTCCCCCCGTCGCCGCGGCGGCGCCCGCAGGCGCCCACGCGCACGCCGGCGGCAGGGGTGCACGCCTCAGGCCTTGGGTTGGCGCCCCCGCTGCGGTCGCCGAGGGCGGCAAAGGATGCAGGGGCAGCACCCGGGAGGGTTACCGGGGGGCAGGTTTCAGGGACTGATGGCGCGTCCTCCTGTGCGTCAACGTCCCTGGTCCGGTCTTTGAGCCCGTCGAGCTGCAGGCGGCCGCCGTTGGAGCAGCGGTCGTTGCTGCTGCTGCTGTCCGCTCGCCGCCCGCCGACAAAGTACCAGCCTCTGTACCCTGCCAGGTCGCTCCGGCGGTCCTGGGAGGCGGGGGCCGTACGGCAGCAGACCCGCGGTGAGTAATCAATATATATTATACCACTTTATGAGTAGGAGGGACAAACGACAGCAACCTTACTGCGCCGCGGTAAGTGCCAGCAGAGAAGGTGCCATTGCCCCTTTCCTTACCTCCCAACTGCCATACATGCAACCCAGTACAACCACGCAACGACGGCTGGTGAGTAGTGACACGGCCGCTAGGCAAATCTCACGCAGTACAAGGGGCGTCACCTGTCACTTCTGCATGCAATGCGTCATTAACGTCCAGTGTGATGACACGCAACACACGTGTGGCGTGCACGCCGTGTCTGAGCAACGCCGTACCTCCGGCACATGCTGCTCGCCTGGGATGCCGCCAAAGGCTTTCAGCACCTGGGCTTGGCGCAGGGGTGCAGGCACACAGGGACTCAGGGTCACAGGTGTACGCGCCTGCGCGGTAAACGCGAGGAAACCGTGTAACGCGTCACCGGGGTGAAGGGCTTCAGGGTGTCAGGCGGTGCGTGGCTGCCCAATGCCCCAGTGCCCCAATGCCGGCAAAGAATGAGGACAACGCCAGGGGCGCAGAGGCGCAGGGTTGTGGTATCTGGGTGGTGGTAACGATTCACTGCAACTAACACTGCGGTGTGCTCCCGACCGCGCAGCGGCATGTGAACGCTTGTTGATAATGCTCGCATGCTACAGGCGGCCTTGAAGTGTTCAAGTGTATGACGTAGCAGCAGCACCCCATACCGTACCTGGTACGAGCGGTAGTCCGTCTTGCGCTGCGGTTGCCAGTCGTACCAGTCCGGCTTCTCAAGGTTGTACGGCCCCCACAGCATGTCGTACCTGCATCCCGCACGGCAGGATCCAGGTGCAACACCAGTCAAAGCCTGATGGCTGGCGCCCGCCGTGTCATGACTAATCAGTACGTACGGCCATACAGGGCGCCGCATCACCCAACGCAGCATGACCCAATAGTCAGGCCGTTTTGATTGCCGCTCTGTCGTACCGACGGTACGGTACCGTCCAGGCCACGTTCCGAACCCATACACCACGCGCGTAATCCTGTACTGCTTCGCAACAGCAAGTGAGCCCTTCGAACGCTGAGCATTGCCGTACAGGCGGCAAGTGCATCACGTACAGCAAGGCCCTGCCGTCAGTGTTCCGGTTTCACACAATATTACGGATTTTCCGGCCGTCCAGGCCGATTCTTAGGATTTTTTGGGGCCAAATTGTAAGCAAAATTAGAGTTCCTAGGCAGTTTCCCGTATAAATTGTAAGCGGTACTCAGACAATCCCTCCAAGGCAGCCGCGACAATTGTAAGCAGGTCCAAGGCAGGTCCAGGCATGGGAGCTCCTAGGGTCCAGGGCGCCGCAGCGCACACCACATACGCACCCCAGGGAGCAACCCAGCGAACCCCAGGGATGGTGCCGAGTACTGCAGGCCTGGTATCGGATCGGGTTCAACACTGCAAGCGTGCGAGAACTGTGTGTTGTAGTGCTGCTGCTGCGTGCGTAGTAGTCATCTAGGGGGTAGGGGGCTTGGCCCAAGGAAATAAGGTCAGACTTACAATTCCTACCTGCTCCTAAGGCCGAAATTGTAAGCAGTACTGTGACAATTTCGGTGTGAGAGGGCCCAAAATTGTAAGCGCTTAGGATTTTGTACCAAACAAGACCGGAACACTGCCTGCCGTCCTCACGCACATGTAGTTGTGGTAGAGGCGCAGGTCCCAGGCCATGCCTTCCGGCTCGTTGAGCACCTCGTAGCCCAGGATCACAGACGAGTAGGTGGGGCTGGCTGCTGGTGGCTTAGCAGCAGCGGCAGCAGCAGCAGCAGCAGCAGCACCAGCATCAGCGGGCTCGGATGCAGCGGCTCCAGGTGTGAGAGTGTCAGCTGCGGCAGCTGCGGCAGCAGCTGCAATAGACGCGTCAGGAGGAGCGGTGGCGACGGTGGCAGCGGACGCAGGTGTACCGCTCCGTGTGTCAATGCTGGCACTGACAGCCCCATCGTTGCCTGTCATACCGGCCTTTGTTGGGGCACTGGTGCTGCCACTCGGCAGCTGCCGCGGCTCGGGTCCTTGCTGCCCGTCCATGCCCGGCGGTTGCGCACCCCCTACCCCCAGCAGGCGCCGGAGGGCAGCCCGTACCCCCGCCGCCGTGCCAGCCGCTTCCCCATCGGTGGGCCCATCCCCATCCCCGTCAGGGCCGCCGGGCACGTCCTTGGGTGTGATGAGGACCGAACTGGTGCGCCGCCGCTGCTGCTGCGGACGACTGGGTTTCGGCGCTGCTGCACCCGGCTCTGCGGTCTGTTGCTGGCCTGCTGGTACACTGCCCGTCGGTCCTGCTGCTGCTGCTGACTGCTGCACGGGTGTGCTTGTAGCAGGTGGCTTGACGGCAGCAGGCGGAGTGGATGCGTGCGCCCGGGGGGATCCCCCCGAGCCACCCTGCGGTGTAGCATCACCAGCCCCCACAGTGGCTGCAGGCGAAACAGTAGTTGTTGTAGCAGAAGGCGCAGGTGGTGCAGCCGCGAGTCTCCTGCCTGTCACGTTTTGTCGTGTCCGGGGTGATTGTGGGTTTACGGGTGCTGCAGAACCAGTGGCCAGGGCCCCGGGGCTGTCCTTGGACGGGATGGGTGTCCGAGCCAGGTGCCGTACCAACGGCCACAGGCAGTTGTTGACGTACGATGATGTACCGGACGCCGTACGGACCATGTGCAGGGCGCGGTCGCGGTGGGCGGGCGGGTTGTCCCTGGCGGCGCATCGCGGTGGGGGAGCAGTCCAGGTGGGCAGGGACGGTTGGATGTATTCGGTGACGGAGTCAGCTGAGGCGGCGGCTATGGCCCGAAAAGTCCGGCTTTTGCGGCCGACGCCGCTGCGATGTGTCTCTGCCCCCACAACCTGCATAACCCTTTGGCTGTTCATACCGTATGCTGCACGTGGTACATGTCAGGAAGCTTGCCCGCACCGTGCATACGAGTCACAGGGACCGGGCTCCTCGCCGGGTGGCCTAACGCCCTGGCCGGCATACCCACAAGGCCTTTTTCCAGAATGGCCTGCTGGTGCAGCTCACCCAGCACAGCGCGGCACACGCACTACCCCTACCTCCCTCTCACCTCCTGACGGCCGCCCCTCTGCACCAATTCGCTTGTTTTACGCGATAGTGGCCCAACGACCCAACGATCCCCTCACCGTCTGACTGCCAGCATGTCGTGCGACCACAGCACCAGCAGCACCTTGAGCCCGTGCCTGTGGGCCAGCCGCAGGAACCACTTGAGGTCCTCAACCGCCTCGGCGTTGCAGCCAACCACCTCAACCACCTTCTGGTTGCTACTGCTGCTGCTGCTGCTGCTGCTGCTGTTCTTGCTGCCCCAGCAGGGGCTGCGCGAGCCGTCCGTGTGCAGCCACACGCGAATGAGGTTGCCGCCAGCTGCCGCCAGCTCCTTTACCGCGTCCTGCATGCATGCATGCACGCACGTGTCACGTGCATCATGCCGCTGTCACAGGCTAACGGACCCGGCCATCTGCTTTCAGGTAACTACTTGACAAAGCGTTTACCGGTGTTATGAGCGGCCAGAGCAGCTGCACACGTGCCTCAGCCAACCGAGCGCCATTGCAACGTCAACCGTGCATACCACGCAACGTGACAAAGGGACCGCGCAGCCGTCGCACGGCCGCTAGCTACATATGCCCCACCTACACATACGAAGTCAAGGACCAAGCCACTTGCCAGCAGCTGCACACGCACCTCCAGCTTGGCCCGCAGCTCCTGCTCCCCCTGCTGCAGCCTGGCGCCGCTGAGCGGGAACAGCGGCACGTTGCCCAGATTGACCCCCACCCAGAAGCGGGAGCGCAGCCGCCCCACGTCCGACACCCATTGCTGCTGCTTCTCCTCCTGCCCCACGCCGTTGGTCCCTCCTGCACCTCCTGGCGCCACGCTGTCGCTGCTGCCGGTGCCTGTAACTGCAATGCCGCTCGCCCTCGGGCCGCTGCCAAGCGCACCGGGACGCGCGCAGCCGGCAGTCGCCGCTGCCACCACCACGGCCGCCGGGCGTGCGGTATCGCCGTCTTCGTAGCTGAAGTCATCTGACACATCCTCCAGTACGGCCTCACAGGCCCGTTGTTGGCGGGCAGCCTCTGTGGGGCCTGCAATTGCGGCCGCGTCCGCGAGTGCTGCCGGCTGTGCCGTTGCCGCCGCTGCCGCCGCCGCCCCGGGCCCTGCCGGAGCGGCCCCCTCCTCCCCATCGCTGCCTGCCGCTGGGCCGCTGGGCGTTACGTCTTGCTGCTGCTGGTCCTGCTGGTCCTGCTGCTGCTGCTGCTGCTGCTGGCCGCCTGTAACACTTACCGACTCAGCTCGTCCGCCACCGGAAGCGCTAGGCGCAACAGGCCCCCCTGCTGCCGCCGCAGTCGAGGCCGGTGCGATGGCGGCGGCAGCCTGAGTGGGGTTGGCGGAGGGCGTCGCCGCGCCAGTGCCGCGACGCGCGGAGGAAGCTTCCGCTGCCGCCGCTGGCACTGCTGCCGCGGTCCCTGCTCCCACACGCACTTGAGGAACGAGGCCATTGCTACTGGACGCAACAGGAGGCAGGGTCGGCGAAGCCGGTTGCGGCTGGGGTGGGAGGAGCGTCGGCGGGTTGTTGGCGCCGAGGCCGCTCGGCGTCAGTCGGAAGCTGCCGCTTGGGGCTGCGACTGTGCCGCTTTGGGGGGCAGCGGGAGCAGCATTGGCGTGGGAGGCGAGGGTTGAAGCGCTGAGGATTGTCAGCAGTGGGATGATAAGCAAGGGCAGTGAGGGAGGGCTGGTTGGGAGGCGAGGCCCGGGCTTTGGCCACCGCGGTTGGCCCATGGGTCCAACCGCGAGAGAAGAAGTGGTGAGGCGCGAGTGGGGAAGTCGAGGGCGGGTGGTACTTTAGAGGAGACTTGTTGTATGCTCTGCTGGTATTGGCGGGGCTCATATAGGGTTCCTCCGTGTGCCATTCCGCGTGAGCCGGGCAGTGGACAGGACCTTCATGCAACGCCTGATGTGGGTTGGACTGCGGCACCAGCTCTGTCACGTGCAAAGTGGTCCATTTGTACAGTACTTCATCATCTTTTCATGGGAACGCGTTGCCGAGCAAAAGCACCTTATGACTGCCTGAACCCTTGCTGGCAGAGACTCACTTCGCCTCTAGCTGACGCATACCCGTATTTGCTTACATTCTGCATAGAATTACAACAAAGAGAAACATAATGTAGCAGCGAGAGCCTGCCCAGATCGCGCGTACGCTCGTTGGCCAAACTGAACTGCAAGATCATGGGCGTGCATACAACACGATAATCTTAAACCTCGATAATTGGTTGTTGTTTGTGTCGTGGAGCAGCCGGCTGGGCGGTTTGAAGCGGGGGCCAGGCTTGCTGGCGTGTACCGGTGAAGTCACTGTCAGCAGCAGCATACGACACCAAGCGCGTGACAGGCAACCGGGCATGGCGGAATGCTTCCCCGTCTCGCCCAACCGGGGCTTATGCTCTCGAAGATGGCACTCACGTATAGCGGCAACGGTCTCCAGCAGTGCTGCCTAAACAGCGACAGGAAATGTATCGTGCTTCCGCTACTTGCCTCATGGCATTATACGTCCTCGACGGCTCCGGCAAGCCCTTGCCGCACTCGGCCTGAACCTGGCAAGGTGCTCGCGGCCGCTCAGCTACTGGACATCGAACCCTGCCCGGTTCCGGGGTCTCCGCACAAGTACTACTCCACGCTTCCAAACGGGAACAGCGGCAGCAGTGGGGCAAGCGGTGGCTCAGGCGGCAGCAGCAGCAGCGGTGACTCGGCAACTGCGGCATGGGCGTCGTCAGCCCAACGCAATGCCTTCGCAACGTCCACCTCTCGCTACAGCGAGGCCAAGGATGGCATGTTTGCGGGACGTATTGTGCAAAGCCACGGCAACCACGCTGTGCATTTGCTGGTGCAAGGTGCGCCGCACGGGTTTGGTGCTGGCGTGTCGGTGTCGGATCAGCGGGTGTTGCACCCGGTGTCGGAGGTAGGGGTAGGAGGACGGCCAAGGTGTTCCGGAGAGGCATCAGCCGAGCTGCTTGTTGCCTAGAAGCTACTCATGTTCCTGTTACAGCACGTGATGACTCCTCAAACCATACCTGGCACCCGGGCATGTGGGCCGGGAGCCCACGACCACGCAGAACGGTATTAGTAAGCGTGGTGGTTGGGTTGGCGGTTGGTACCATGTGACATGCAGGCCAAGGCAGAGAGACCGTACACCGTCCCATCGCTCGTGCGTGCGTCGCGTCTGTGTTGCACGGCTCGTTGTTGCTTACCTAATTCCAAGGCCATACACCTGTGCTTCGCCCGAAACACCGCTTCTCCGCCCCCAGGCTCCAGCGCCAAGGACTACGCCGTCCGCATGGTGCTTCGCTTCTTTATTACAAATTGATTGATTCAATTAAATTGCAACTTTCATTATCCCCTTTTACGTGCTCCAGGCTCCAGCGCCAAGGACTACGCGGTCCGCATGGTGCGCTGCCACGTGGATGACGAGCTGCACATCAGCGGCGGCGGAGGGGCAGGGGCAGCAGGCGGAGGGGGAGGGGGAGGAGCAGGAGGGGGAGCAGGGCCGCCGTCCGTCATGGTGGGCGTGGCGCGGGACGATGTGTCGTTCGTCACCTTCCTCACAAGGTGCGCGCGCCGCGACACACCGCACTGGGACGTGCGCCACAGTCTGTGGGTGGCAGGGGTGCTGTGCGAGGTGGCATGCGCTCAGCGGGTGTTGTGCACCTCGGCTGTGCGTCCGGACATGCCTGAGTTACCACGTCGCCGATTGCGGGGGGACATGGGAAGAAGGGGGGGAGGGGGGGCGCGGGAGCCGGGGCAGGAGGGGAGGGTCCAGGGGGAGTGGCACGGGATGGCGTATCATTCGCCACCTTGCTTACAAGGTGAAGCGCAGCCGTACTGCTGTTGGCATGCCGGGGTGTGTGTGGTAGGGAAGTCACGTGCGGTGGCGTGCCGCTATAGGGAAGTGTTCGTCGCTCGGAGGAGCATACGGGGGGGGTCCGCTGCCACGTGGACCTCGGGGTGCTCGTCAGTGGCGACGGAGGGGAAACAGGGGCGACAGGGAGCCCGGCAGGGCCGGCAGGGGCAGGGGAGCGGGCCCCCCTGTGTTGTTGTGGGAATGGGAAGGGGGCGATGCATCGTTCGCCACCTTCGTCAGAAAGTGCGCAGGGCAACGGCCTGCGTATGCTGGGGGGGTGCCCCATCACATGTAGCATGGGAAGCAGTGTCAGGAGTCGGCGGCGGCCGCGACGACGGCCTCCCCGAAGGATTCGTGGACCAGGACCAGCGTCAGTTGACTCACTCGCATGCATTCCAATTCACCGTCAGCAAGCATCAGCGATGCGGGGCGGGACATCGCGCCTACAGGGGTCTCCGCTGACGTGGCTCACTGGATGAACTGGGTGCGGCCCGGGCCCCGCAGGCAGGTGCATCACGCCGTGGATCTTGACAACTACATGTACGGCATCAGTATTGCTAGTAGCTGTCGTATTACTGCGCGCCGTGTGCCACCCACACGTGCAGGCAGGTGCGGCACGCGGTGGTGACCACCTTCCTGCCCGCGGGCTACCCCGCCACCACGGGGGCCAACTACCTGCGCTTCATGGCCTGGCAGTCCGTCAACAACGTGGCGGTCACAGCAAACTCGGGTGCGTGAAGCTATTTGTCAGTTGGTAACAGTGACCAATAGTATGTGTGGGAAGGGGTCCGCTTCATGGCCTGGCGGTCCGTCAACAACGTGGCTGTCGCAGCAAACTCGGGTCCGAAGGTCGGGTATGAAGGAAAGCAATCTGTCAGCTGGTAACAGTGACAAGCAGTCTGTGTGAAGAGGGGTCCGCTTCATGGTCTGGTACTCCGTCAACAACTTGGCGGTCACGAGCCAACCCGGGTACGGAGTTTGTCGCGGAACGTGCCCTTCAACCACGGGCGGTATCACCTTTTTGACGGCTCCAGTTCTTGGCCTGGAGGTCCGCCGGCAGCGCCGCTGCCACTGCATGTTGGCGTGCCCTTGCGCCAGGTCGCCAGGTCGCCACCCAGACACTCTCCGGAAGCTTCACCCGTTTCGTATGCCCATCTGACTCCCTCCTCGCTCCCCGGCTCAACCCTCCTGCCCCGGCCCCAACCCCATCAGTGCTGGCGTCAACCTTCATGCTGTACGCCGTGGGCCTGGGCGCGGGGTCTATACCCACAGCGGGAGCACTGAACTGGGTGCTCAAGGTACGGTGTTGCACTGTGGCACGCGTGTGTATTAGCTGTGGGCCCTGGGCGCGGGTGATGGGCACCGTTTGGTCTACGTGCGCAATTACTGTCACCCTTATGCCGCACGGCGGCGTTGGGCAGCTGGCACGCTGCGGTTAAGACACATGCCCCACATACCCTGACCTTCAGCCCCTACACGAACGGCCTCGCCCTCCTATCATGCACACACTCAACCCATGGGACGGCATTTGACAGCTGGGCACGTGGCGGTTAAGACGCAAGCCCCACACACCTGGCCCACGCACACAAAGCGCCACCTACTCTCTGACCTTCTGTACTCTGATGTACCTATTGTCTTTTCATCCCCATGCCCCCGCCCCGCAGGACGGCATGGGCCAGCTGGGCACGCTGATGTTCGGAAAGACCATCGCCGCAAACTTCGACGTGCACTCCAAGTCATGGTGGGCGCGAGCAGGAGGGCGGTAACCGCAGAGCGGTAGAGTAACTGAACTGGAAACGGCCAGCGGGAGGGGCGGACGGGGAGATACAGATCGCTAGCAGACGGGGGACGAGGCCAGGGCCGGGGCCAGGCGTTGCTGGCTGCGCTACACGGACAGAGCTTCCGGGACCATGCGGCCTGTGGGGCCTCCCCCATATGCACATGCGGCTCACTGGTACGGCTCACGGCCTGCCCCTGTCCCAGGTTCCTTCTGAGTCACTCATGCCTTACCGGTCGTTAACATTCGTTGCCTTAAGCACGCTACTTGTGTACCCTGCCGCAGGTTCTTCCTGTCCGCGGTGCTGCTGCAGGCGGCTGCCGCCCTGGAGCTGCTGACGGTGGTCGCGCCGCAGTACTTCCTCATCATGGGCTCGCTGGCCAACACGCTAAAGGGTGAGCGGGCTGTCACGGAAGAGTTTGAGTGCGCTAATATGTATGGGGGTGCGTCACTTGTACAAGGGTGTGTTTGCTGGCCAACACGCTCAAGGGTGAGCGGTTGGCAGGCGAGGGGAAGAGCAGGGCGCGTGCGACGCAAAATGGCATGACTTTCGCATCGTGTCGTACCAGTATCCTGATAGCTGGGTCGGTTGGCCTCGTCATGGGCTCGTTGGCCAGCACGCTCACAGGTGCGCGGGCTGGCTAACACAATATTGTAGGTGCGATTGGTGTTAGTAGTTGGTGTAGTAGGTTGGTAGGTTGGTTGGTTGACCCCATCATGGGCTCGCCGGTCGACACGCTCAAGCGTGAGTCGGGCTGGCTGGTAGGCTCCAAGGGTGGAGCTCCTGATTATGCTGGAGGGGTCCTATGCGGGTCGGTGGGCCTCATCACAGGCTCACTAGCCAACACGCTCATGTGTGGGTCGCACGCAGTCTTGCTGCATGGGAGGATCGGTTTTGCCATGGGCTCCGGCTAACGCGCTCAGGGGCGCACGGGATGGGGCTAACGCGCTCAGGGGCGCACGGGTAGGGGGTACCGAGGAGGGGTCAGGGGACAGGGGTTAGGGGATGCGCCCGCTGCGGTCGCATGGCGCCGCACAGCTCCCAGGTCGCCTTGCAACATCCTTGAGGCTTCCCGGTTCGCATGCAACACCGTGCCGTGCTCCACTTGGTCGTCGCCGGTCGCCGAGAGCCCCCGACCCAAAACGTCGGCCACGGCTGTTGACTTCCATTCCTTGCCTTCCCTTCCCCTCCGCTGTACCCACTAGGCCTTGCGTGGATGGCTGCGGGCTCCACGCGCTCCGTGTTCCACCTGTCCTTTGCCCGGGACTCCAACATCGCCGACGTGACGGCCAAAGGTGAGGGCGCGGCTATTTCTGTCGCCGGGCGACTGTGCCAGAGGGAGGCCCGGCAACGCCCCAGCTTCACAACCACCCTAACCGGTTGAATACAAGCAACTGAAGCAATGGCAACCGACGTTATACATCAGGCGGTTGTGTGCCGCAGTAAGGAAACCCTGTCGGCCGCCACCCTTATCCTCCGTTTCCGTACTCCCTCTGCACTGTTCCCACCTCCACGCCGCCTCTTGCCGTACGGCTCCCCCCTGACGTACACCCTCACCAGGCACCTCGCAGTACATCTTCGCCTCGCTGGTGGGTACGGCGGCGGGCGCCGCCATGTGCGCCGCCGTGGGGCAGAGCATGGCGGCGGCGGCGGGCTGCTACGGGCTGCTGGCGGCGGCGACGCTGGCGTCCGCCTACGTCACCGTGCAGGTGTGTGGGTTAGAGTGTGGCGCCACACTCCATGTACCACCTCCAAAGCGGAAATGGCAGCCATTGTCGCTCCCTCCGTACCGACACAAGCGCCCTCCCCCTGGTCACCCTCAACTTCACGTGGTGCATTCCCCTGTCCCCGTATTGAGGTCACGCCATACCCGTGCCCTGCCCGCACTCAACACAGCGGCATCCGGCCATTTGCCTTGTAGCCGCGTCCGTGCAGAGGGCAATCATTGCTCCTGTTACTGCCCAACGCTCCAAACGCTCCCCCGTTTGCAGGTCATCCCCCTGGCAACGCTCAACTCCACCCGGCTCCAGCTGCTGGCAGACGCCTTCCTGGCCTCCATATCCACACACCACCATGGCCCGGGGCTGGACGAGCAGTCACCGTACGGCAGTACGGAGGACCCCACCGGTGCCGTACAGTACGACGGGGACGAGCGCGGCCTGCCGAGCGGGATGGGTGCGTTGCGGGCAGCGGAGGAGGGCAGGGGGAGAGGGGTGGCGAGTGGAGCAGCGGCGGCGGCGGCGGGGGCCGGGGTGGTGGCGGGGCCCTTGTACGGCGGTTCAGGCGTAACGCTCAAGGGCCGGTCGTCCATGCACGAGCCGGACTTTGGGTTAGGGCTGGACGGCGGCGGCAGGGGTAGCGGCGGCGCGTCGGACTCCGGGAGCGTGTACGGCACGACAGCAGTACAGCTGGAGGACTTTCCGCCGTCTTCGTCGGACTCGTCTACGTCATCCACGTCGCCGTTACTGCACATGCACTCGAGCGGTTCGCCGTACGTTGGCGGCACGGAGGGCGACGGGAACGGCGTCGTGGAGGGCGATCCCTTGTACGGCAATCCGTACGCCACGGCTGCAGCTTCCGGCCAGCAGAAACAACAACAGCAGCACCAACACCAGCAGCAAGCGTACCGCCCCAGCCGTACGCCGTACGACCGCCATGACGACGAGGAGGACGCCGACGTGTCGTACGGGAACCCGTACGCAGCCAGTGCGGGCGCGTCGCACTCGGCGGCCAACCGTTCCTCGGACCCCTTCGCGTACAACCCCAGCCGTACGCCGTACCGCGATGACGACGACGAGGAGGACGACGACGAGGGGTACCGGCCGTACTACGAGCGTTATCCCTTGCGTACGTCCGATACGTCCGGCGCGTACGGCAGCAGTGGTCACGGCAGTGGCAGCAGGGCTGTCGGTGGCGGCGGCGGCAACACGTCAACGGGTGGCGGCGGCGGCGGGGGGCGATCCCAAGAGGACGACGGCACGGGGCTGCGGCGGCGGGGTGGCGGCGGCGGCGGCAGGCGCGGTCGGCAGCCGGCGGACCGATGCTACGTCAGCCCGTCGCTCCTCGAGTACGACACGATGTACGACGACAGCCTGGAGCCCAAGGTACGGCATAATACGGCGTGGGCTCCTGCCGCTGTCTGTGTGATGTGCAAGTGCACGTGTGGGTGCAGGTGGGTGAAAGTATCTAACCGGCAGCCCAAGGCAGCCAGATGCGATTTGGGTCAAGGGGCCAGGGCGGCCGATTGCCTTGCTCCGCCGTATCGTCTTCAGCTGCAGCTGTTCAGAACCCGGTAACAGGATGACATCCTGCCCAATGACTGCCAACGCCCAGATCCCCATGCCCCCGGAGCTGTGCGCGCTGGACCCCCCGCTGTTCCCCTCCCCTGCTTGTACACTAACCTACGGTGTTGCTATGACTCGCTCACCTTTCTCCACCTTGTCCCCCTTCTCTCCAGATCCCCACCCCCTTGGAGCTGTGCGCGCTGGACCCTCCCCTGCCGCACCTGTCGCGAGCCGCGCACCGCCTCAGCCCGCGCATCCTGGTGGGCTCACGCCTGGAGGACGTCGTAGAGGGTGAGCGCACCTCTCACCGCAATATAAATGGCAAGATGTGCTGTCAAGCACTGACTGACATGAACGCCTGGTGGGCTCACGGCTGGAGGAGGGGAGGTGGAGGGTGAGCGCATTCACGTTTGGCAAGGCTGGAGCGCGTACTGGAGGAGGGTCGTTGCTTACGCACTTGATACTATGACAATTACAGAAACAAAATTTAGATCACATGGTAACTTTCGTCCAGCCGGGGCCATGTACCTTGCGCCATGTACTGCCCTTAAGCACCGCCAACTGGCTGGTAGTCTGGTTGCTCGTGTAGCCCACCTCACGCGTACGACCCTAAATCAAAGACCTTTCTATACGCACGCCTCCAGGCAACGCCACCCTGCTGGTGGTGATGCTGGCCGCATTCAGTCCCTGTTGCACGTTGACCCACATTGGCATCTTAGTGCACACCCTGTCCCCAGGCAACGCCACGCTGCTGCTGCTGCTGCTGACCGCATCAATCTCCTGTTGCACGTAAACCCACATAACCCCGCCCCCCTTTATAATACACACTCTGCCCCCAGGCAACGCCAACCTGCTGGTGATGCTGCTGACCACCTACAAGTACGCCCACTTCCTGCTGCTGCCACGAGGCGGGGGGCTGCACCTGGTGCTGCACGACAAGGCGGACGCGCGGGACATGGTGCAGGTGAGGGCCTGTGTGTATTGACAGGAAGGTGTGTATTAAGGAGGCTGATGCCTCCATCTGGGCGGGGGCTGCACCTGGTGCTGCACGACACGGCGGACGCGCGGGACATGGTGCAGGTGAGGGCCTGTGTGTATTGACAGGAAGGTGTGTATTAAGGAGGCTGATGCCTCCATCTGGGCGGGGGCTGCACCTGGTGCTGCACGACACGGCGGACGCGCGGGACATGGTGCAGGTGAGGGCCTGTGTGTATTGACAGGAAGGTGTGTATTAAGGAGGCTGATGCCTCCATCTGGGCGGGGGCTGCACCTGGTGCTGCACGGCGGACGCGCGGGACATGGTGCAGGTAGGGGTTTGTGTGTATTAAGATAAAGATTTCTAAGGAAGAGGATCATCAGGTGGCGGGCTGTACCTGCTGCATGAGCGCGCTGGCGCGCGAGGCACGGCACGGTGCAGGCGTGGTGCTGGTGGTTTTCTGCTCAAGAACAGATAGATACCGTATGTGACTGGTCATTCACTTACCACCGCCGTACTTACTGTGCCATGCAACATCCTTCCCGCTACACCGCAGGCCTACCTTCAGGCGTGCATCCTGCGGCGGCGCATGCGCAGTGGGGTGCAGCTGCCCTGCCCCGACAGCCGCACCGCGGAGCTGAGGCTGGAGCTGCAGGTGGGTTACGGGGTGTGGGTTAAGGGTCGCGGCTCGGGCGGCGTGCAGCTGCCGTGCCCCTTCGGCCGCACAGCGGAGCAGTTACACACACACCGCACAAGTAGTCCCCTTACTGTGTACTAACGCACCACTAACAGGAGAGCCTGGCTGCGGCGGAGCGGCTGACGACCGTCTTCATGGCCACCTTGGAGGTGCGTGTGGGGGTTTGGCGGTAGGACGTATGGGGGTATGGGAAAGTTAGTATGCATATGAGTACGGGTGTGGGTGTGCATGGGTGTGCATGTGGAGGATCGGTAGTGATGTACATGTGCCGGTAAAGAGCCTGATTCACATGTGGGCCTACGGTAATACTCGATTTGGAGTTGCCATTCCGCGGTCGCACGGCTGGACCATCTCTAAGGTGGTGGTGGGCGCGGTGGGTTTCCAGCAATGCGCTGGGCCCCTACCGCATGCTAACCCACGTCATGTGTGTTGCTGCTGTGCAGTCGCACGGCTGGACCACCTCCAAGGTGGTAGTGGAGGCGCAGCGCCGCCGGGCCAGGTGGTGAGGGGGGGGGGACGCCGCTGCTGGTGCTGCTGCAGCTGCTACTGGGGCGGTGCTCCAGGCGGAGCACAGCCGGGGGTGAGGCAACTGGGGCACGGAGTGGCTGGGCCAGGCGGTGCAGGGGAGACCGCTTCTGCTGCTGCTCGTCGTGATGCTGGTTGTGGTGGCGGGACACCGGTGCTCGTGCTGTACGGCGATGGTGGTGGTGTTGGTGGTGGCAGTTAGTAGGCACCTTCGGCAATGCCGAGAAGGAAGGAGCGCCGCAGGTGCAGCCGCCTTCATGATGAGGGTCGGTGCGTGGGATGTGTTGGTGGCTGGCTGTACGGCGTGGCTATGGCAGTCTGGCGGCAGAGGGGGGTGGGGCGCGATGTGGGTCGGACTCGGCGGGTGTTGACGCGGTGGCCTCTTATCTTGCACCCAAGTGCTCCTGCCCTTCGTTTTGGTGCAGGCAACGGCCGTCTGGCCTTGCCGTTGAAGCATCACAGCGTGTGTATACTGGCCAGCGGGTGTATAGAGAGCGTGTGTGTGGGGGCCGCCTTGCCCTGTTGGAGTGTTGGCGTGCCATCACCCCGGATGTCGTTATGCTGGATGCCACCTGCCATGGATGTCCGCCCCCTACCCCCCGCTGCTTTGCTTGCAGCTGTCTTTAGTACCTGTTTGTACCATAATGTGCTGAGCGCATTGCAGGTTGCGTCTGTCGCGAGCGCAGTCGCGACCTCTGCGTCGTGCGCCAGATTTTGCTATGGTAGTTCCAGCGTAGCTGTAGTGCTTATACCCCATGCACTGGCGTGTACAAGTACGCGTTGCACGTTGCTATGCGTGGGTTGTACGGTCCGTGGTAATGGCAGACGGTTCCGGAAGGTAATTTACCCGGCTGGGGCCCGCACGCGCAGTATTGGAGTGCGTACGGTCGGCAGGCTAGGGCAGACTGCATCAGTGTGGGTTGACACGCACGGTTTTGGCACGTGCCGCTTGTTCCACACTGCCGTCAGTTGCAGTGTGTGGCAGGCCGTTCCGACCCCTGGCACTGCAAGCAGCTGCTGTCTGTGTGTGTGTACGGGTTGCGCTGTGCACGGTGGGATGCTATGGAGTGCGTTACCGTACTCCGTGCTGACCGGTAGAGCGTTTCACGCTTTGTTGCGCTGGCGTGGCCGTCGTTGGAGTGCTGCCCCCGCCACGGGTTGGGCGTTTGGGTTGAAGTCGGCACGTGGAGTAGCACCACAGGAACCTTGGTTTGCAGCGGTCTGATTCTGCGGAGTGAAACCTGTGGCCTGCCTGCTGGGCAAATAGGAACGTGTTAGATGGCAACCCAAATGGCATAAGCATGGCGTATGTGTCAGGTGTGCATCTCTTGTGTTGGGTCGAGTCTCCCTTACCCCTGCGCTGCACCTACCCTAGCTCAGGGTGTGCCACGTATGCGCTTCGTGCGTTGTGGCTGTGCGTCGTCAATGCTTTTTTTCTGCGAGCGTGCAACACATATAGGAAGCAAGCAAGGCGACCAACGGTCAACCGGACCTGTACATGCGAATGTTGTAACGCTGTCCACAACGTAGGGCACCGGGTGCTGTCGCTTGCCCACCGGCATGGGTGCGAGTATGGACTGGCATTAGACCCTCCCTGCAATGCCCCAGCACCGCTGCAACAGCACTCCGTCCAAAAACGGCGCGGGTTTCCTTTAGACTGGCCCAATGTGCTGCACATTGCTCGAACGCTTCACAGAGCCTAGGCAGAACCTGGCCGCAGTGGGCAGTCCCCCGGCGCTGCTAGCCGTGCAATCCGGCTGTCAGGGCTTGACAGATGTCATAAGCTCGCTCATCATAGCTGTAGGCCAGTGGTCGAATGCCAACCAAGGCAGGGATAGCTGACCCTGAGCCCAGGGCCAAGGCGCAACACGAGCAATGCCGCTGCCTTGGAGCTTGGGACCAGTGCTGTAATGCGTCCCATTTGGGTCAGGGGACGGAGCTCCCTGCCTCCCTCCCCTGGTCTAAGTTGTAGTACCGGAAGTGCCAATGAACCAAGCTACTACCGGTATGCCTCTTGCGGCCTGTTGCGGCCTTGCGCACGTGCAAGACAAGGTCATGCCGCGGCTTGTAGCACATGTGGGGGTGGCGGCATCACCCCTGCTGCTATTCTGCCGCTTTCAGGTACCGTATGGACAGCGAGTCAGCTCGCCTCATGATCTGGAGTATGTGGCTGTGCCGGTTGGGCTGTTGGCATGGGGCACTGTATGAACTTTGCGGGCAAGCCTCTAAGAAACCAGGGGTGAGCGTGCCCCTGCCAAATGTGTGCATGTTGGAGCGGTTGTGGTCAGGGGCCAACAGGGGCCCCGCAACGTGGCGTGTCCACAAGCGAGGGCAAGGGTCTGACAAGGGTAGGCCGGTGGCGCCCGCCTACTGTTCTGCGCTCAACCTCTGTTGCGCCGCGATTCGGCTCAACAGGGAGAGTTCCTGTGTCTGGCTGCTATAGATGGCAGGGCTCAGCTGCATTGGGTAACCACATCCACCGTTCCTCCCTCGGCGAGAGCAGCCGAAGGAGAAACTCGCCAGGTGTGCAGTTTCTGAGGAGGAACAAGTGGCGCCTTTTTCTGTTGGCTTGCTTTTCCGTGCTCTTCAATTTCATTTAACACCCGTCGTTATTTCAAGCAGCGCCGTAGCATCGAAGATTCGCTGGTTTTGTACGCACCACAGATGACTAACTGCTGCAATACAGCACGGTAGGGCACGCTCAGGTAAGTAACGAACAAACAATGGCCTGCTTTACAACATGCGCCACTTGCCCCTGTGATGTCACGGCTGCCGCGTTTGGTGAGGGCCAGGTGCAGTTCACACGCACCTGTCGTGCAGCAGTAGTAGCCAACACTTACATTCTTCATTCTCCTCATAAGACATCGTGCAACTACGGTATGGCCTACAATATGTGTTGTCCTGGTCCGCGTCACCCAGGCCACCACCTGCCGGGGCGACGCTAATTCCACGCAGCACATATTTATACCTTGCGTACAATGCGATCACAATAAGTAATGAGGTTTAGACGCCATGAAAGTACACCTTCTCATTCCCACTAGACATAGATGAGTAGCAGCTAACCGCTGCGATGCAAAGGAGACCGTAGAAGAGCCGGTACCCCATTTGTCCCCCTGCACAGCAACAATGAAGTGAAGTTTGCTCCTCATTCATTAGCTTCGGCAGTTCCAGTGCACATAGCCGATTGCGGCTTTGCGAAAGGAAAGAGCTTTCTCAACGGACAGGGTTAAGTTGTGGGTGCGGAGGCCACACGCTATCTGCACTCGGGAAGTGGCAAGCAGTTATACCCAGTTGATTCACTTCACAGTCGACACTAGATTTAGAAGGGAGCCCCCTCAGCTACAAGCACTCAGCTTCTTTCCCTCGACTTGTACTGTCACCAATTACCCTGACACTCGGCGTTTCTTAGCTCACTTTGTTGGTGGAGTAGACTAGACTATGGCAGAGTCCCTTGATTCGGGCGATGGAGGGGACTCGAGCCTCCTCTCTGCCCTGCGCAGCGCACAGCTACCTGACTCCTTTTGGATGACACAGTACAAGGTGAGCATTGTAGGGCGAATAGACTGGAGTTATGACTTTGCCCTGCGGCTTCGGTGACACCTGCGAAGAAGCGCACACCCGAAGGGAAGGCCGGAGTAGCGCGCTTTGGCTATAGCACAAGGATCCTTGTGATCAACTTTTACAGTATCATTAACTGTTTGTCGTCTGCCATTTATGACACACCGCACGCGCTCGTTTGCTTCGCAGGTGCTGCCATGCCCCCATGGCTATCGGCACAGCTGGACGCACTGCCCGTTTGCGCACCAGGGAGAGACAGCCAGGCGAAGGGATCCCCGTCTTGGGTACTCTCCTGAGCCCTGCCCAAGCACGCGGGCCAAGCGACCCTGTCCGAACGGGGTGGGTGCGCGGTGCACGCACTACGGAGGCCTTAACCGACGGGAAGCTGTGTTGCACTTGGAACACTGAGAGCCTGTGAACCACAGCCATGTGTCCACAACCGGCCTGCCAGCCAGTCACACTATTTGCCCATTGGTGAACCAATCTTTGGAAGAGCTACTGCTGCGCCCCTGCACGAACACGGAGCTCCCTTGCCCACAAGTGCCTGCTAACCCTTGCTATCCTGACCACATCCCGCTTTTTGCCGGAACCCATCATCGTACCCGTCCAGGATGCTTGCATGTACTCCCACAACACGTTTGAGCAGTGGCTACACCCAGCACGGTAGGTGCCAACAGCCATGGCCAGATTCCCTGGTGAATAGCCGTCAGGCAGTACGGTAGTGGTAGCGAGCGGGCCCTTCAGACTGGAGCCATGCAGCATGTACCAAAGGGGTCGAACTATCGCCTGATTGCATGTGGGTCGGCACGGCTAATCATGCCAGCAAGACATGCAATCTTAGCCCTTGGTGGGATAGGGTAACCGGTCTCAAGTAACGCTGTTGCTGATGTGGGTCGGCTCTGTACATTTTCTTTGTTGCTGTACGGCCTGCTGCACTGATATGGGTCATGCCTGCTTGCAATCACCGACTACCGCCCAAGTAGCACACGCTGCTTCCCGTCCACCCGCCACGCTTTTATAGTGCCTCACCAAGGTTCCGGCCCTTACCTGTACCTAGACCATATGCGCAGAAGCCGTACCGACTACCATCCTCACCTGCCCCTGCCCCTGCCTCCGCCCTCCTCCCGCACGCCAGGTACCGCACGCGGCTGTGCTACCTCGGCGCCAACTGTCGCCGTCCCACCTGCTTCTTCGCACACAGCGTGGACGAGCTGCGCAGCGTTGACGAGATTGAGACCGCCGCCGGCGGCGGCAGCCACGCCGGCTCGGGTCCCAACTCGGGAGGCCTTGAGCCCCGCAGCGGCAGCGGGCTACTGGCGGTGCCCATGCTCCCGCCGCCGCCGCCGCTTCCCGCCGGCATGCCCGGTGACGCATCATCCGCCGCCGCCGCCGGCTCAGCGGCGGCGGGTATGGCGGCGGCGGGGATGATGGCCCAGCCGTCGCCGGGCGCTGGTGCAGCGGGCGGCATGCCCATGATGCCGCCGATGGCGCTGGTCTGCATGCCGCCGCCTCCGCCGCCGCCCCAGCAGCACGACTCGGGCTCGGCTTACCGCCAGCAGGGAGGCTCTGCGGCGGCAGCGGCGTCGCCGGGGTCGTCCATGATGCCCGGGCAGAACGTTCACGGCGCCGTGCCCAGCCCCTTCGCCGCCGTCATGACGCCAGGGCCCCACATGGGCCCCATGACCGCCGTACACCTCGGCCCAGGCGGCGCAATGTTTGTACCGCCCGTACCGCATGGCATGGCGGGCGCGTCGCCGCCGTACATGGGACGGGCATCCATGCCGCACATGGGCGGGTTCTACGCCGCCGCCCCCGCCGCGCCGCCGCCGGCCGCCCAGCCCGCGGGAAGCCGCACCCGCTCCTGGTCAACCCCAGGGGAGGGCCTGCACGTCTTGCCGTACATGCCGCAAGCCGCGGCGACGCCGTACCCCGTTGACCCATACCGTCACTCAGGCGCCGCGGCGGCAGCAATGGCCTACTCGCCGCCGCCGCACCCTCACGCGCAGCAGCTCATTCCGGGGCCCTACGGCAGCGCAAGCAGCATGGGGAGCGGCGGTCGCGGCGCGGCGCCGTTGGCCATTGCGCCGCGCCACATGCCCACGCCCACCAACCGCGGCGGCGCTGCTGCGCGGCGCCTGTCCATGCCCGCCTCATCTCTGCCGATGCAGCGCGGAGGCGCGGGGTACCCATCGGCCGCTGCCGCCGCCGCCGCCGCTGCAGCTGACCCATCCGGCGCAAGCGGAGGCTCTCGCCGGGGTTCCCCGGCAAACCCACAGGACTCCATCGAGCAGGCTCTGCGCCACCTCAACTTGACCACCGTCTCCCCCGTGGCCCCGCCCGCCACTGCCTCCGCTGCCAGCCGGGCTGCATCCGCCTCCGCCGCCGCCCAAGGCTCCCCGTCGAGCGGCGACGCGGCCTCCCCTCGCACCTACTCCGCAAGCTCGGCCGCGGCCACGCCTGTACTGCCCCGCGTCCCATCCGCTTCGCCGCCGCCACTTGACGGCGCCGCTGCTGCCGCCGCCGCCGTGGCGGAGGTCGTGCAGCGGCTGAGCATGTCTGGCGCTGGCGCCGCCGCCGGCGCCAGTCCACTGATGGCCCGGTCCGCCTCCGTCAGCTTCCCGTCGGCCCCCAGCCTCGCCGCCGACGCCGCCGCTGATGCGAACGCCGCTGCGGCGGCGCTGGCGGCGGTGGTGTCCGCCGCTGATGCTGGGGCCGTGCTCGCCGGCGGCATGGAGCTCCCGTCGCCGCTGACCCCCGGCGGCGGCCCCGGCGCTTCCGACGCGTCGTACCACGCGCTTCTGCAGCACGTGCTCCGCTCCGCCAGCGCCTCCGCCGCCGAGTCGTCGGGACCACCGTCGCTGGCCATGTTGCTTGGCGGCGCCGCCGCCGCCGGCGACGATGAGGACAGTGCCGGCGGCCCCGAGCGCTCGTCGGACCCGCACCTCCGCGCTGCCATCCGTCGCTTCTCAAGTGAGGTTGGCTATGCCATGGCAGCCTCCCGCAACTCAGACCCGGGGCAGACCAGCAGTCCGGCGGCGGTGCGTGCCGCCGCGCCGTCTGCGCTGCCGTCGGGCGCCCGCAGCGCCGCGTCCGCGTCGTCCACGGGAATGCAGCAGCTGCTGCTGCCGCTGCTGCAGAGCATCCTGAACGAGGGCCTGGCCACCGGCACGCTGGAGCTGGTGAACGGACAGCTGCAGTTTAAGACACCTGGCGCCGGCGGCGGCAGCGCCAGCGGCAGCGGCGGGAGCAGCGCGTGCGTGGCTGCGAGCCGCAACAGCAGCAGCGGGGGCGGCAGCAGCGGCGCCATCACTTCGGCGTTGAAGGACAGCGGCATGGCGGCCGCTGGGGGCGCAGGTGCGGAGGTGTGCGCGGTGGGAGAGGAGATGGAACGGCAGGGCAGCAGCGCCGGTGCGGGCGAGGTGTAAGGGCAGGGCGCTGCGTCGCGCTGCGGTGCGCAATGGAATGACACATTGAAACCGGGAAGTCGCGAACGGAATGCGCTGCGTTGGTATGCGGTATTGAGGTGACGAAAACTGGGTGCTTGCGCGGAGGATGAGATGCTGAAGGGGTTGTGGCATAGCTGGAACGGGTGCGGGTGCGGGTGCAAGGACAGGAGGGAGGCAGCCTGCGCAACGCAGGCGTGTCGCAGCGACAGCAGCAAACGGATGGAGCCATCGCATGCCTTAATCCCCTTTGTGTGGGTACCACCAAAGACGAGAGTGGGGCTGCACTGCGTGGCTGAGCGTGTGGAGGCAGACTGCGGCGCTGTTGCGTCTGGGGGTGTGGGGCTGTAGGGCAACAGCGTGTTGGTGTGGGGGCATGGCAGGGGGTCCAGAGTGACTGGCGGGGTAGGCAGTGTGGGTGACCACTTAATATGCATTTGCATGCATCGCCCGTCGTGATCCCGAAGTCGCACCATGTGTGTGTGTGTGCAGATAGGGCACGTGGCGTGTCGTGTACACGTGTACAGATCTTGTGTGGTCCGCGGCACCGCAGCCGTGAAGGCCGCCGCTTTTCAGGAGCCGGTCGGTCGGTGTAGGCGTGGGGCTGCGTAATGCGCCTAGGGCAGCGATCCGTGGGGTGTCCGGTGACGGTAGGTTGCCGCTGAGATGCACAAGGGTACCACTACTATACAGCTACTGTCACATGGTAATGACGGGTGAGGCGGTAGAGGAGCTGCAGCTATAAACAGGCATACCAACTAGCGCGCGAAGGGTTGAGAGCCTAGTCACACAGGGTTAAATCTCGGCGGGTGGGGCTAGGATAGAGCTGTTGGGGGCTTAGCCTATGAGTTTCACAAGCCTGGCCCCAACAACCATTGGCGCAAGCACGAGGCTGCACATACTGAGCCTGCATCGCAACGTATATACGGGCCTTTTTCATACAGTCTGATGGTTTTGCGCTGCTGAGTTTATGTGGAGCACGTGCAGGAGCGGTCTGTGATGCCTTGGGGGCTTGTACAGCGGGCGCAACCCATGTGCTGCAACGAACAATGTGTCCGACTGCTATCTATGCTACGATTCCTCGTATGGGTACGTCGGACACACATGGAAGGCCGCTCGAGGGTCGATGATGCAGTATTGCCGTTTAGCGTGTTGCTGGTTTTGCTCTCTGTCGGCGTGGTACCCAACCTTGCTTGAACGAGTGAGCTGGCGCAATGCAGCGGTACGGTACGGTACGGTATGGCACGGTGGTACGGTGCGGTGGTGTTCGTTGGTGGACGCAAAGAGCGAAGGCACAATCATGTGCTCCAATGCCGTGGCTTCGGTTCCTCGTCCTGCTGCGTTTGCACGTATGCCTGGTCTTAATGCTGTTCTCCATTCATCCTTCGTATCGGCCAGGGTGGCTGTGGGTGAACGGCTTGTGCACCTTCCGCGTGTGCAAGCACGTGGTGCCAAGCTGGCTTTGCGAGCGTTTGTCATGGCGGTTGGCAGTTGGGGCGCACTGTTTCCAACCTGCAGTACATAATTGCGCTGGGCTTGTGCTAGCGGGGCGACGGTCTCCCGGTCTGGTCGCTAAAAGGAGCGTCAAATGCACTTTGATAATACTCAAGTACACCTCGCTGAACGCGGCTGTTGCTGCTGCCTCCAGCGGCACCTCCGGATGCGATCCCTCAGGTCAGGCTTGTGTGAGTTGTTGTGGACAAACGGCACGGCATGCATCCGGCTTTTGCCCTTGTGAGCACTGCATGGATGCGGCTTGCAGATGCACAGCTGTCATTGGCTGGCGCGTCCCTGCTCGTTCGTGATTTGAATGTTAAATGGTGACGTGGCGCATGTTGCAGAGCCGCGTGGACCGGGCTCGATTTCGTTGTTGGCGCTGCTGGACGGGACATTGTAAGGATCTCAAGATCTCTAACACACCTGAGCAAACGCCGCTTTAGCTGTCACGTACAACACGCCTTGCGCCACTGGGGACAGGAGTACCGCATATGCCAACACGCAACCGTATTGTAGAAATCTGTGTGGCATCAGGAGCTGCAACTGGCTGCTGGAGAGCAAGCAGGTGCAAGCCTTCACTGGCCATACGCATGTTGCCTGGCAGGTTACAGTCAGGCTACCTACCAGTACCTACCATACCAGCAACGGCAGCAAGAGGTTCATGGCGTCATTACAGGCAGGGCCACGTCAGGCATTTTGCGCCCCTTTCGAGCAACAAGGGCCCACAAGCCGCCTCTGGCCACTGCGACATTGCGACAGGGGGGCTGACCCCCTGGAGAGCCTTGCCTGGCCTTGCCAAGAGAGTACGGTAGCTTGCTGCTCGAAGGGCGAACGTCCCCGTCAGTCAGTGTTACACGGCGAGGGTTCTCCTCTCCGCAAGTGCAACGACCCATGTACGAGCCGGAGGCTCACGGGCCGACAAACTCGATACCAAGCATTTGACTCGTCTCAACCAAACCTTCGACAGTAACTCTGCTAGAACGTCCCCAGTCGTGACATGTATGGGCCTAAGCCCATAGCGACGTATGGTACACAGCGGACCGGGTTTCGGTATTGCATGATTGGTCTAGGCTGGTCTGGCTGCCTGCGCAAAGGCTACATGCGGTGCGCCGCAATCGCCTAAAGGCGGCAGTACGGTGTACGGCACCCTCCAACTCAGCACTGCTGCAGCTCAAGGGCCTCGGCTGCGGGAAATTCCTCACCTCGCCGGGACAGACTCGGCTTCGCCTAATGGGGCCGCTTCGGGCGCAACGCGCTTTACACTATCCCAGTCCTGGCCGGGGCAAACTCTACGGGCAAACTCCTTGCGGGACACCCCTGAAGCAAGAAGCCCAACCCAAGGTTGACCACGCTTCGGTCCCCGTGGTCCCACTGCTGCCCAACCGCATGGTCAGCATGCGTGCAACCAGCAACGCGGTTACGACGCTGCCCACCTGCCCGGCCAGCATGCGACTCCATACGCCCGCGCTGACGGCCGGAACAGCACAACCCAAAACGCACCGGTGTGCGCGGCACGGTAGTGCAACGTCTGCCTCGCCCTGTTGCATGTTGCGGTTGTGTGCTCTCGGACACAAGAGTTGCACGGTGCCTCCCTTGCCATTGCCCGACCCTACACCCATTGCCCGACCCTACAACAGTACGCGACCCGACAACAACGTTTTCGGCCGCCTTCCTAGTGTTCAATACCAGGCGACCCCCATGCTGTCACTCACACACCGCGCAGCCCGATACACGACGCAGCGTGACGCGGCGCCAACACACACAACACGGCCCGGGCGCTGTATGGCACAGTGCTGTACGGCACACCAAGCAGCGCCCCTCACAGCCGCCGTCGCTGTCCCAGCTGCATCGCGCCACATGACGGCCATAGTGTACCCTTTGCCTGTGCACTCAGTGGCACATCCCCACCACCTTAATCCCCTGCCCGCCTTGTTTCACCCCAGACAGGTAACGGCGCGCTGGCAAGCCCTCCAACAAAAACAGCCAGCTGGCCACTGTTGCCACTAGGCAACACTCCCGGTTGCACTTCGAACGCCGTCAAGCCGTCGAGCATGGCCCTCGCATGGCACGCTCACGGCCGCCGCCGCTTCTCCGGCCGCCGCGCGCCGCCGGTCCGGTCCGCGCCGCCGTCCCCGTGGATGCGGTTGGTGAGGCCGCGGCGCGTCTCGTGCAGCGCGATGGTTTCGGCGCGCAGCGCCAGCCACATGCCCGACGTGGCACGTGTCATGACACGCGGCCCGGTGGTGGCGGTGGGGCACGGCAGCTCGGCAAGCGTCGCCTCCACCGCCTTGAAGGCCCTGAAGGTGGAAGGGCGGCAGGAACGGGAGGGCAAACGCAAATGCAGGTGATGGCGAGGACCGATACCTCGCCAACCCGCAGCGAACTTGCAATGCTCTCGCACCTTCCCTGACTTCCTGCATAAGTGTGTCGCGATCATGATCCCTGGCCCCCCAACGGCCTCGAGGGACCCTTACCAACCATCCGGAGCTGCTCAATACGCGCCCATGCCGCCTGTACGGCACAACGCCCGTACCTGTCCCAATGGGCTCAGCTGCAAGCCTTTGCGCCCTGACTCCTGTCCACGTTGTTGCCCCCGAGTTGGCCCCGCCTGCAACTCCGCATTGCCGCACCTGCCACACGCTGCGCCACCCGCCCTGAACCGCCCGACACGGCCTCCGCATGTCGCCATGCGTTGCCCCACCAACGCTTCCACACGCCTGCAGCACCATGCCCCTTACCACCCACCTGGACCCTCCCGACACGGGCCCTGCCTGCCACTTCCCACATGATAACGGCTTCCATTGTACCATGCCCTCGTACAAATTGTGGCAAGACCGTACACCGCACCCCACACCCACCTTGACCCGCCTGCAATCCCCACACTGCCACGGCTTCCGCCCTTCATACCCTGGCCCCCATGCACTTTGTGACAGGCCTCCACCCCAGACCACCCACCTTGACCCGCCCGTCATGGCCCCCGCCTGCTGCGCCGCCATAGCGTGTGTATGCGCCCCGCGGAGGTACACGCCGGGCTTCTGCGGGGGCGGAGGGGGTTGCAGGGGTGCAGGTACAAACAAATGACACAGCAGTTCCTTTCTTTCCTGGTGGTCCAGGGTGTATGCGCGCGCAGACTTCAGCAGTGCTGGGTGCATCAGCATATGCGTCACTTCAGCTGCACATGCCGGGCAAAGGGCTGCCTTGGTGTGCGCCCACCAGCGGCCGACCTTCAAAGCGACCCTTCCCTTCATCAGCATACAGGGAGGTGTAACAAGGCGCGGCGCTCAGCACAGGCCGTACACTCAAGCCGAGTCACAACACCCACACGTGGCACGCACACGTGGCACGCACGCACCGGCTTGTACGGCCGCACGTCGGCATCGAACAGCGACGGCACGCCCGGCGGCGGCGCGTTGTCAAACTCCGGCGGGTGCCGCAGCTCCGATGACATCAGCGCTGGCGCCGGGCTCAGCGCCCGCGGCGCCGCCGCCGCCGCCGCGCTGCCTGGCGGGCCGCCCATCGCGGCGGCGGCGGGCGTCGCAGCGGGGGTCGCGGCGGCGGCGGCGGCGGCGCCTGGGGTGGCGCGCGGCGGCTGGGCGGGGGAGGCGTTGCGGGGAGCGGCGGCGGCGGCCGTGGCGGCGGCGGCGGTGTTGGCGGCGGCAGTGGCGGCGGCGCGGCGGGCTGCGTTTGCCTCCGCCTTGCGCTTTTCCTCCACGGCGCGAGCCTCCGCGAGGATCTGCAGGTGGCAGGACGTGGAAGCAGGGAGCACATGGCAACATGTAACGCATCCATCGTTCCTTAACGCATAAAGCGTTTGTTTAGGTTGACCAACATGCAGGGCAAACCAGCATCCTAACTTCCACCGACCTGTCCGCCGCGAACGAGTTCCACCGCTGTGCGCGCCCACGACTGTCCAGGCGAACATACCGAACCCGTGCCGCACCCACCAAGCAATACCGGCATCCCATCCCTTCAGCGGACAGCAAGTTTACCTTCTGCAGTACCACCGCAACATATGCTGCTGAGGGCAACACCACATCCATTCGTCCACCCGCGCGGAGCACATGCTAACACACAGCGCCGCCTCACCGCGTGCTCCTCCGCGATCTGCGCCGGCGTGCGCGCCAGCACCCTCCAAACCCATCAGCGCAGCGGCGCTAACACACATGCTAACACACAGTCCCGCGCTCACCGCGTGCTCCTCCGCAATCTGCGCCGGCGTGCGCGCCAGCAGCGCCGCCAGCGCCTTCTTCCTGTCCGCCTCCGCCGCCTTGGCGAAGGGCGTCTTGACCAGTGGGTTGTTGGCCAGACCCGCCTCGCCGCCCTGCCGCCCCACCAGCACACGCCGGGCCACGCTGCGGATATAGGGTAGGTACACGTCATGGTAAGTGGGGTGCTATGTGGCTTTTCTGCTGTCATGAGTGGAGTTAAGGGTTGTTGGCCAGCATCCGCCTCGCCGCCCGGCCGCCCCACCAGCACGCGCCGGGCCACGCTGCGGAGGGAGAGCAAGATGTACGTAAGGGCCATTGACCTACTTGCATTTCGGTCATGGAAGTGCACTCTGCTTCCGTCTCATTCAGTAGCGCGGTGTGTTGCTGGCCAGACCCGCCTCACCGCCATGCCACCCCACACGCATGCGCTGCGCCACGCACAAGGGTATACAACACGAATTGCATGGCAAGGAGCATCCTCGTGCAGCATCCTGCTTTATCGTCAAGTGGACTGTCGTTGCGCACTTGCACCAACCCCTGCTCACCACCCTGCTCACTAGTCACTACCCTGCCCGCACATGGCACCCTACGTTACGATACAGTGTGCAACCCTGCGCCTTGTACCTCCACCTTGATTCCTACCTGTAGTATCGCTCTTTGAGGTCCTCCAGGGTGCGGCCATTGGGTGCCCCGCCCCAGGCGTTGGGGCCTGGGGGCGACGTGGGCGGCGGCAGGGCCGACGCGGGCGGAGCGGACCCGGGGGGCCACTGCGGGGCGGGGCAGCGCAGGGCGGTCGGGGCAAGGCGCGGCGTGAGGCAAGAGCCGGGCCGGTTGGGACCCGGGCCACATCTTGAAGCTCCGTTGCGAACGACGCGTGTTGCTTGCGCCGTTGCGAGCCCCTCACCCTTTTACGCGCTGTGCCTGAGCACGGCGCCATCAAGCCCCAACACCGTAACGCCGTCCCGCTGTACGTGCTGTGCAAATGTGTGCCGTACCGTACCTCGTATCTGTCCCAGATCACGTGCCACCGCAGGTCCAGCTGCTCGCACAGGTCGTACAAATAGTCCGTCTCCTCCCGCGTCCAGCCGCCGCTGTTGGGCCCCGTGTCGTACGGCCGTACGAGGCTGTCGTACTCTTCGTCGTCGTACTTGACCAATTGCACCTGCGGAACGCGTGGACTTAGGTCAGGCGCCGCTTAAGCTTGCGCGTCACGCTGGAGAGAGCCGTGTCGGACCTCCACATCAGTGCCGTGGGCCCACGCCCACGCTCGTGACTGGATGGGTCCAGCAGCCCCGCCGGTGCCCCCAGCCCCACTGCTCATTCCACATTGGGTTCTGGCGTCGTCGTCAAACCCGATACCTCCATGAGTGCGGGTTGCATCCTGCTAACCGCCCCTGGCGTCCGCTGCCGCTTCCCCCCTTGCCCAGTCCCAAACATGGCATGGTACAGCGTCCCCGCCTCAGCCCCACGCCACGCGCCCCTTCAGAGCCGGAGTAGCCCAAGCCGCGAAGGCACGGCCCCAAGGCCCCCACAACACCCGTTTCCTTGGCCAAGGCTTGGTCCTGGCATGCGCTCCCGGTCCACACCCCACCCCAACCTGGCCCAGCGCCGCCCTCAGCCATCAGCCATCACTCCACATCCACCACAATCCGCCTCCGTCCCGTCCGTGCTGCAGCCTTGCCCCTCCCTTGCCCACGTCCCCGACCCGGCCTCCCCCCCGACCCGGTTGGCTTGGGCTGGGTTTAACTTTATATGCCTCATCATCGACGGCCTCGTCGATCTACAGACTTCGTCTGTCGTCCCACCGCCAAACCCCCCCGACCCCGACCATGGCCCTGCCGCCCGCGCCGTGTCCCCTTACCGTTTCCTCGCTACCGCTCCTGCCCCCTGGCCCTGCGCATGTATTCTGTCCCGACCTGCCTTCTACAACCAATCCCCCTGCTCCCGCCCCTGCACCATCTCTGCCCCTGCCCGTGCCCCCATCCCCATCCGTGCCCGTCCCCACCCCGCCTCTGCCCCCACCCTGCCCCTGTCCCTGCCCCTGTCCCTCCCCCTGCCCCCAACCCGGACATGGCCTCGTCGACGCCCCTGCCCTGCCCCCACCGCTGCCCCAATCTCTGCCCCTGCCCCTGCCCTCGCCGCTGCCCCCACCCGAACCATGGCCCCGCCCCCGCCCCTGCCCTCGCCCCACTCCTACCCCCAGCCATGTGGCCCACGGGCCTGCAATGTCCAGGGCTCCATGCGCAGTGCCAGTTGGCCGTAGCGAAGAGCGCATTACATGCACCGATTTGGGTGGGTAGCGTGGCAGCACACTCAGTACCCCCTCCACCTCCCCCCCACCCTTGTTACCTTCTTGTTGTATTTGGCGTAGGGGTACTCCGTCTCGTCCGGCTCCCTGATCACTCCATTCGCCCCCTTATAGCATTTGAGCCAGTGGGATAGCTCCAGGCCATCCGTGCGTGCCGAGTTGGTGAAGGTCCGGTACTGGTAGGTGACGATACCCTTGGTGGAGGGTTTGGGCTTTTTGAGCAGGTCGCTCTTTTTGCTGCTGGTGGTGAGCTGGCTAGATATGATAGGATGAGATGCCCCTAAAAGGGCAAAAGCCTCGCGAGACATGCCCTCAGGGCGTTTGACTTTCTCCTTCTTCGCCGGCGCCTTCTCCTCCGCTGGTGCCGCGCCTCCCCGTGGCACCCCAAGAATATCTTTTACATCTGCCATAGCTGTCTATGCAATATCCCAGCTACATACACGAAACAGTGATAATTTGGCGCGGTCACATCGCTCCTTCCGGAAAGCCCAAGGGTAGTCCTGCTTTTGAAGTATGCTTCATATCATCTTTTGATTTGGTAAGCTGCTAATGCACCTGTTCCGTTACTGTACGGCTTCGCGACAAGCCCGCTCCCACGGACGCTTTCGCATTCCAGTTTTGGTGGAGAGTCTATGATGCAGCTTTACTGAATAGGTTCAGCTCAAGCGGTATCGCTAGCTTGCGACGGTGACGACAATTGCCAAACCCCAGCTGAGGCTGAGCCTAGGTTAGAAGGCGTAGCGCTATTCCACCGCCTACGGGTTTTGTTTCTGCACTATAAGAATTCGGGAACAAACGCCTTAGGGGTAGGCTCTTGAGCGTCATAGGACCTCCCTGAGCCATGGCCAGCGTTGGCCTGGAGACGCTAGAAGCGCCCCTGCTGCGCGTGCCCTTTGAAAGCCTCAAGCGCGCAGCGAAAGACCGCAAGGCTCTGATCGATGAGGTCTCAGAGTGTGTGGCAGCCCTGAAGCACCCGCTATGCCCGCCCAGCAGCTCTTCCGCCGTGCCGGGGCCGGCAGCAGGCACGGGCCCAGCCACTGCTCGCGGCAACACACCCTACGGGACGCCTCCCCTGTCCTTGTCCCTAACCCCGGGGAGCACAGCTGCACCAACACCAGCGGGGACTCCCATGCTACCGGACCCCATGACGGCAGGGGCGGAGGCAGGCGCAGGCGCAGGAGCAGCAGCCGGAGGGACTGGCGGTGGGGCCGAGGACACCGAAATGGCAGACGCCTCCGAGGTGAACCTCAGCCTCGCGCCGGGATCAGGGCCTGACGAGGCGCAGGCCGGCGGCAGCCGCAACTGCCGGGAGGCTAGCATCGAGCGGCTCCGACTGCTGCTGTCGCAGCTGCAGGGCGTCAAGCGCAAGCTGGCAGATGTGAGCCGCTCGGAGCAGGGAGACAGCCAGCGCTGCAAAGCACGCCTGGAGCACCTAGCATCCACCGGCCCGATCCCGAAGAACGACCCGCGGCTGATTCCGTGGACGCGGCAGCGGCTGGACATCATCCTGGTGGACCACCTGCTACGGCTGGGCCACCACGAGACGGCGAACCGGCTGGCCGCAGCGGCGGGCATCGAGCTGCTGACAGATGCAAACATCTTCGAGGGCGCGCGGCGCGTGGTAAACGCGCTGCTCAACGACCACAGCTGCGAGCCCGCGCTGGCATGGTGCGCCGAGAACCGCGCGCGCCTGCGCAAGGCCAAGAGCCAGCTCGAGTTCAAGTTGCACGTGCAGCAATTCATCGAGCTGGTGCGGCGGGAGGAGCGGCTCGCGGCCATCGCGTACGCGCGCGCGAACCTCGCGTCGTGGGCATCGAGCCACATGGCGGAGCTTCAGCGCGCGGTCGCGACGCTGGCGTTCACTGCGAGGACGCGGCTGGAGGTCTACAAGTCGCTGTTCGACGACGCGCAGTGGCAGTCGCTGGCGGACATGTTCATGCGCGACCTGTACAAGCTGCACGCGCTCACGCCGGAGCCGCTGCTGCACGTGTACCTGCAGGCGGGGCTGTCCGCCCTGCGCACCCCCAACAGCGGGGAGCCGGGCGGCAGCCGTGAAGACCCGCTGTCGCTGCCCGCCTTCCAGGTGCGCGCTTGATCATCGGCTTGCGTTGTGCGTAGTGTAACACAATGAACAATAGCAACCAGGTTCCTGCCGCCGGACGTCAGACTTTTTGGACTTTTGCGGTACCACTGGGCAATGCACTGGGGCGTTGGCAGCAGGTGTGCAAGGGTTGCCGGGTTTGGCTTCAGTGCCAGGTGTACGGCGTCATGGCGATCACTCAGCATACTCTCCTTTTGGCTCTCCCTTCCTGCCTCGTCGCCTGGCGTCCACCCTGCGACCGCTCCTACAGCCGTGGGTGCACTGGGCGTACTAGCGTGTTGGTAGCAAGTACACGAGGATGATAGGTCTAGGCTGACCGCCCCTTACTCGCTGGCAAAGCTCTTCAGTATTGTACCCATCTGCATGTGACTTACTCTTAACGTCACGGCTTTTGTTGAGTTCGGCCCCTTGACCCTTGTGGCTTCCCCTCCCCTTCCGTAACCCAGCGCCTGCATGCGCACGCCCAGTGACACTCCGGTACTGCACCCTCCCTTGCTGCCCCCCAGCGCCTGGCGTCCAGCCCGCTCGTTCCCTGCACGGACGCCTCTCTTACTTACACTCCGTACACGCACCCTTGCTGCCCCCCAGCGCCTGGCCTCCAGCCTGCCGTACGCCAAGCACACGCAGTCCAAGCTGCGCTGCGCCGTGACGCGGGAGCTCATGAGCGACGCCAACCCGCCGCTGGTGCTGCCCAACGGCCTGGTGTACAGCACCAAGGTGGGGCGAGACTTCAAACCGGAACCTACACGTATAGCATGTATTTGCCAGTGTAAGACAGAAGCCGTGGCACGTATGCATGTCTGTGTGTGGTGCACTTGTTAAGAGGTGCTGCCCAACAGCCTGGTGTACAGCACCAAGGTGGGACGCAGAGCTATGCAAATGAATGGCGTAGTTTCTTGCTGTCAAGTTATGGAACGCTATGCGCGAGGAGCGCTGCTAAACGGCCTGGTGTACAGCACCCAGGTGGGGCGAGATTCTAGATTGGAATCCCACACGTGTGCATGCCTCTTTGCTGCGTGTGCTCCACAGCGCGGTGCTCTTGTTTTATAGGTGCTGCCCAACGCAACGGCCTAGTGCACAGCACACAGGTTGGGGTAGGCACCATGCATGTTCCCCCTCCTGTGCTGCCACGTTACGGAACGCTGTGCGAAGCGGTTTGTTACCCGACAGGCAGTTGTGTACGGCGGGAACTTAATGTTTGCAGCAAACACAACTGCGGCAACACTGATGTAGAAGGGCATGTTGTGGGGCGAGTAGCACCTTGGGAGTATGGATGCTCACGGCCTGGGACATACCCGTGTACAGACCGCTGCAGTCGTCGTTTCCCTGCGCCGTCTGCCCCACGGCCGTGCCCGGCATGGCAACATGACCCCCCTGGCATGTTGCGCCTTCTGTGTTTGCCAGCAGGGGGTGGAGCTGCTGGTGGCACGCTACCAGCAGCAGCCTGCCTCTTGCATACCGGTACCAGTCAGGTGTACAACCGTTTTGCGTCGTGCACGCTCCGCATCGTTTCAGGACCACTGCTTCCCCACGCACGGAGCTGCCCACCCAATTGCCCCATTGATGCACCCTTTCTTGTTGCGGCGTGTGGTCGCGGCATTGACGTGGACGTGCCGGCACGTTGCGCCTTGTGCTCGTCCGCAGGGAGTGGAGCTGCTGGTGGCGCGCTTCCAGCAGCAGCAGGCGGTGCAGCAGGGGCAGCAGGGGCAGGAGGCCAAGGCGCCAGCAGCGGCAGCAGCGGCGGGAGGGGCAGCGGGAGCAGGCGGGTCCACAGCGACAGCAGGGGCGGCGGCGGCGGCGGCCAAGTCGGATGGCTGCTTCGTATGCCCGCGCACGGGCAACGTGTACAACAGGTCGGAGCTGCGCAGGGCGTTCGTGGTGTAGTGTGCAGCGATGCAGTGTAGTGTGCTGCGTGACTTTGACGGACGGTCCTGCTCACAGTTTGAGTGTACAGAGAGAAGGGCGTACGGCGTAGCGTAGGGCTGCGCAGGGTGTTTGTGATGTGAGGTGTTCTTATGTGACGGCATTTCCTGGTTACAATGCAAATGTAAGGGCGGAGGGGCGTACGGTGTGGGCGGGGAGCGATGGGTGTCGCGAGAAGTGAGGGGAGTGGTGTCGCCGTGTCGACGAAAAGCATGGAGGTAGAAGTGTGCGTGGACCTGAATTGCATGTGGAGGTCGGGCGACTGTGTATAATAGTCAAAGCTTAGCCGGGAGAGGGCCGCTGCCCGGCGGTATGTACAGGGTCTTGGGCTGGCAGGGAAGTGGGTACGCGGGTCTGTGGGTCTCGGGCCGGGTCTAGACCAGGAGTGCGGATGGTTTGAGGGCTGGACACTGAAAGCCTCCAAGTGCTGCGGTTGATCGTGCAGCAAAAGCTGCCACATATGCGGCCCGGTAGAGGCTGGGGGTGCCTCACCGCCAGGACTGAATGGTTTGGGCCACCATCGCAAGGGGTTACTGATTTTGGTGCCCCACTGCCAGGACTTACTGGTCTGGGCCCATACGGGTCCCAAGGACTTACTGGTTCGAGGCCGCTGTTGTAGGGCGGTAGTTAGCTATTTCCGCGTTTGGCTCAGTCGATACTGCTTCGCAGGAGCCGAGGAACTCTATTTGCATAAATGGCGACATAGGGGAGCCTCTTCCGGCCGCTCAGTGGTCTTATGGACCGGCTTGGTGCTGTTTGTGCCCAACTTTTAGTTGCAACAGAGAACGGACGTTGACCTGTCGCATAGGTTGCATGGGTTGGGCACTGGACCTGACTGGGCATATAGTTGTAACTTGTTGGGTACACGTTCGGCGTGTTGTACCACTGGGACACACAGAGCCGCTGTACTGCTTTTCTTCTGCTGCCTGTAGCTGCCGCGGAGGGGAGTAAGAGTTCAGGGTTTCCCTTTCCTCTGAATTGGCTACACGATGGCAACCACCCCTGCCCCCACCCACGTCGCCACGTGTCAGCGTAACGCAAGTACGGGCCAGGTCCTTCGCTTGTCCAGAGCCTCTGGCAGGAGCCTAGACTGTGACGGAAGGCGCTTCGAGCGTAATGGATACATGTGCATTTGCGATCTTGTCCTCAAAGCCGGTTGCAACCCTTCTGGTCGCCACGCAACGCCACGCACGACTAGGGGCAAGGCCTCGGCGTGCGGGACGCAACTCCCGCACAGCGTAGCCGAGCACGGCAGTGAGTATGACATTGATGTTAGTTTGCGAGCGAAGCATCCTTGCTGACCGAGGAGCTGTCCCGCGACCCTGATGAGGAGTCACGCGTGTGCTACGGCAGGAATGGAAGGTCTTCGAACTTGAACTGGTGAACAAACGCCGCTTCCATAGCTGCTGCTTCGGCATAGCGTTTTAGTTAAACGTTGCGTATATAAGTTCCTGTTACAGCGGCTACCGCCTCATCAGTCGTCAGCTTTACCGGGACTTCACCATGGCGCTCCTCCAGTCTTCGCGCTGCCCTATGGTCTCGCGAGCTTCCCGCCGCAGTGTCGTTGTCCGGTCAGCATACGATTCGGCTTCGGGTGAGCAGCCGGCGGAAGGCGAGGAGTCGCTGCGGTCAAGTAGCGCGACAGGGCTTCGGGCTCCCCAGCATCAGACGCAGCTGTGGCCTGGGCTGATTTGGCTTCACTTGACAAGATAATGCCGCGATTTTGTGCGCGTGGCGGATCCTGCGTGTTGCTCACAATTCTGACGCCTTCCCGGACGTTACGCCCGCAACGCAGTTGGGCAGAAGGTGGAGAGGTGGATTCAGACTCCCTTTGACCTCCTTGCTTTTGGGCCTCGCGCGGCAGCGGGAGCCCTTCTGTCCATGCCGGAGAAAATCCAGACGCTGTAGGTCGCCCGGTCCATCGTTTTCCGCCCACATCTGTATGGCTTTGTACATTTGTTAGGAAGTCATGCGGAACATATCAATTTGTGGAAGCTCGCCCGCCGTCGTCGCTTTGCGTGTGATGGACGGTGTGGGTAGAGTCCACGCCACCGTATACCGTATGAAGCCAGGCGACCCTTACAAAGTCTCATTGCTTTTATAATTGCAGCCAAAACGACGTGGAGAAAGCCCTGGAGCTTATCCAGGACCCACGTCCCCTGGAGGAGAAGCAAGCGGTGGTGCTGCAGGTGCGCACATTGTTGCGGGTTGCAACACGCGTGCCTTTCTTTACCATCTACACCTGCCACCGCCACCAAGCTCACTGCAGCTTACAAGAGTTTGTGTGGCTGTTTGTCTCTGGGAGTGTGTTCATAGAGAGCAACACGGTCTGCAAGCCGCCAGGAAGCCCATTCCTATTCGTCATGCGTCGTCCTGAGCCAGACCTCCTCAAGGTCGACCCAAATGGACCATCTACTCCTTTGAAACCTCACAAGCGGGTCCGCAGCCGGAGTCACCGTTCACTTGCTGCCCGCAACGCAGCTCTCAATCACTTGCCTCTACTGCCAAGCCCCAAGTGGGACATGCATGCCGTGCGGCACGTGCTGTGACATGTCACGGCGCATCGTAACCTGGCGCTCAGGGCCAGTCTCTCTTGTCTTGCCGTGGGAACAGCTACCAACAATTTCACGCACATGCACCCACAAAACTACACGCACATGGGGAATGGATCAGCAATGGTGCAGTTCCCAGGGCGCGGCACCACGGTTGCCCCTCCCTCAAACCCTTGTACCTGTCCCGTCACACGCGTTTCCCTAACCCACATGGTACTGCCACCAGGAGGTAGAAAGCATGCTAGTGCACTTCCCGGATCACCGAATCCCTTGCTACCTCACAGTGCAACGCGTGCACCCCGCGAACCCGAATCCCGCGTACGGTCCCGCTGTACACTCCGCTAACCCACACGCTAACCCACGCAGGAGGTGGAGGACACGCTGGTGCAGTTCCTGGAGCGCGGCGCTACCGTGGAGAGCGACGTGCTGGCCAACGTGAAGGCGGTGCTGCCCCCTGAGGCCGCCACCCTGCTCAACGACCTCATCCCAGAGCCGCCCAACAAGCACGTAAGCGCCAAGGGCGTCCGGGGGCTTAGGGCATCGGGACAGGACTGTTGCGGGCCGGACCTAACCCATACAACAGCCGCACCAGAACACACCGCTTCCCCATGTGTTCTCGTTTCCTGTGGGCTGTGGCCTGGACGTCGGTGACGCTTTCCGGCTTAGCGGCATGGGTGCGGGCGTTATTGATTGGTTTGAACAAATTGCATTTGTTTTGTTTTAGTTGATAGGCAGTGGCGCGACCCCAGCTCCAGCAGGTGGAGCAATGCCAAACCCACACCTCTCTGTCCTTTCGAGGCCTCCACAGGCTCCATGGCTGCACCGGAGCCATGTCGTATGCCCAGGCAATCCACTGCCCACGTCTGCACCTACCCCCCAGGCCTTCGAACCCTGTGAAGCCGGCGCGCTATTCCTCGCCCTTTTGTGCTGGCCCGCTGCAGACTGAGCCTGCTGAGCCCCCTTGAATCTGAAACCGAGCCATGAACCCCCACTGGCCCCCAGGCCTCCACCGTGGTCCCCGTGGAGCCGGTTGACCTGATGGCCGCCGACAGCTCGGTCCCTATGCAGCCGCCTGTGACGTACTACGGCGCTGACGTCATGGCTAACCAAGTGGGTGAGTACTGGCGTGGTGCTTGGACGGTGGTGAAGACTCGGAATGGGTGAAGCTAGAAGAAAAGACTTGGGCGGGTACTTGCGAGGTAAGGGCCAATCTGGAGGCTATGGGGCGGGCGCCATGGCCAGTTAAGAGGGTGAGAGGTGGTAAGAGAGGGGGGATAGCAGCATTGTGGAACCAAGCAAGTACGGGGTGAAGCGAGGCAGAGCATGGGCGGAGGCTATGGGGCGGGCATCATGGCAAGCGAAATGGGTGAGTGAGGCCGAGGTGGCCGGAGGGTGAACGACCGACATGACGTGCTGGGTTGTGAGTGGCCAGCCAACTGGGTGAATGGGGGCAGGGCTGCGGGGTGGTGGGTAGGGATGGCTTACCGGCTTACCATGACGCAGTTGGCGTCATGGCCAACCGAGTGGGCGAGCGGCCGAGAGTATGGAGACCTGAGCAGGGTGGAAGATAGGGTGAAGCCAGGATAGCAGCGTGGAGCGTGGATGGCAACTAGATAGCCTGAACCATGGTTGGCGGCTGTGGGGGGCGTCATGGCCAGTCCATTTGGGTCATCGGGCGTTAGGCTGCCTGGGGATCGGGGTAGAAGCTTATACAGGTTAGGGCGTGGGGGCAGGCGCGGTGGGCAGCGAATTGGATGAGTGGCGGCAGGGCGTGGGGGCACCTACAGCCTGTTTGGGGGCAGGCGCCGCGGCCAGTGTGTGGGGACCACAGTCAGAGGTGGGAATTATTCTTTGAATTTATTTTTAATCATTACGGGATTCCAGAAAGTCAAACAGGGATTTTCTTACTAGTGGCAACACTTCCTGTTTTATTAGATGTTTTATTTAAATATTTAAAGGTTTTCTAAACGACAAGGACGGTTGAATGGCAAGGCGTGGGGTTGCATGAGGGTGCATGGGAACCGGCGGGTTGCTCGGCCGGCCTAGTGTGTTTCTGTGCGCGTGAGGAGCAGCTGTAGGGATTGCGGTGGCTCCTTTCTGTGGCTCCTGTCGCGATGAGGGCCTTGCTCAGCCACCTGGGAGGCCCTCGGCATCGGTGAAGCAGGATGGCCTGGTCATACGGGCGCGTCACTTCATCCCTCCGCATCTCGCTCACCGCAACTGACTCTGCATACCCTGCTTCTGCACCCACTGCGCACACGCAGTCTCCGAGATGAACGAGATCAAGAACGCGGTGTCGGGCCTCAAGTCCGCGCTGGACGCCGTGCGCACCAACACCGACGCCGCCGCCACCAACATCCTGCGCCTCAACCTGCGCGAGGCGCGCGACCAGCTGTCCCGCCGCGTGGGCGAGGTGTCCTCCGGCACCTCCGCAGACCCCTCCATCATGGCCGCCACCCGTGAGGCGCGCATCCTGCTGGAGGAGGTGGACGCGCAGTTCTTCCCCACCGCGCCGCCGCCGCCTGCCGCGTCCATGTAAAGGGGAGAGGGGACTCCCCTGCATGTACCCCCGTCCCAGGGCGCCGGCGGTGCAGGCATCGCCGTGTGGCGGCGGGGGCCCAGGGGTGAGCCTTGGCGCAGGATGGCTAAGTGCGCCTCGGGCCGGGTGGAGCGTAGTGTTGGGCGTTTGGAGGAGCAGGGTGCTGCCGGCAGCGGGGGCGTCGGATGGGGCCTCTGCTGGCAGCGGGGTCGGCGCTGAACTCGTCCATGGGACTGAGTCCCCATGTGGGTTGGGGCTCACCAGAGGCAGGGCTGCGAAACGCTGGTGCTGAGGTCATTCCGGGCGGCTTGAAAAGCAGTTGGAGGCGGTGTAGCCTCATGCGTGCAATGGAGGTGGAGTCCTGGTGCACATGGGGTCAGGGAGCCTGGCTGTTGTTTTATAAGAAAGCTTGCGTGCCTTGTATGCATATACGCGTGTGTTGGCGCCTACGATATGTGTCGTACATGCGTTTGAACCGTACATTTTTGGGGCCGGGCTGCGCGTCCCCGCTAGCACTGCGCAATAAACCGGCTGTGCTGCTGGCATTCGTGCAGCTTTGCGGTGACCATTGATCCGTAGTTTAGCGCGGCGCAGGAGCGCCTTGCCTTGAGCTGATTCAGCCTGTGTTGGCTGTTATGGTCGTATGGGCCCAGTGTAGGTGTGCAGGGGGCAGGAAGTCTTGGTTCATACCTGGACATGTGCTGGGCCCGGTGTATTCAGATCAAGGGCCGTGAGGAGCTGGTCATGACTCGTGCATGTATCCAGCCCAGCCATGTTCCCCAGACGGATGTCTGTGGATCAGGCGACCGAGGCGCTGGACCTCCCCTGTTACACCCCAGCCTAGGTCTGGATGTAGACGTTGGTGGATGCCTGCTGCTCTGCACCTCTGAGGTCCTCCGCCAGTCCATCGCATGCTTGTACGGAGCGTGCCACATGACTGGCAGGCAGCGGTTACAGGCGAGTGAGCTCGCAGGAGGTATGTCAATTACGGCGCTGGGTTAATGGCCCTGCAGGCCCTCCGACGTTCCTTGGGAGGCGCTTACGGTATGCCAAGCAGGGATGCGGGGTGGTGGCACGCGGTGTAGGCAAAGCAGCCTGGGACCCTGGGTAGCTTCAGGCCTGTGGCCCTCCCTGGTGCGCCAGCTATTTTGTGCAAACTGCTGTACGTGAATGCGGGCGGGCCGGGAGGCTGGTGTCAGCTATCCAACAGGGCGGGGCAGTGCCAGGGCTACGGTGGAGCAAGGGGATGGGCAGGGGCCGAGAGCGACGGAGACAGCGGCAGCTGGAACAGGGGCGGCAGGGGAGGGTAAGACACGCAAGCGCCGGCAGAGGGCAGCAGCAGCGCAATCAGGGGCGGCAGGGGGCGGCGAGGCACCCCAACGCAGCTGCCGCTGGCGGTGCGATTGGTGGTGGCGTTGGACAGCAAGTGGGCGGTGGGATGCGACTGTGATGCCGGCACGGGCACGGAGGAAGCGCCCCATGGCCAGGCCCCGCGGCACAGCTGGGAGGGATGCGAGTCCAAGCTCCACGGGCCCGGGCGAGGCAGGCACAGCGCCTGGGCCCTGGGGGCGCGGAAGCGGAACGCCCAAGGCGGCGGAGGGCGGCGGTCTGGGGAGGGGAGGCAGAGGAAGGGGGCGCCGGGCTGGAAGGGCGGCCGATGAAGGTGCGTTCGGCTTGAGGGCTAGGGCCTCTGTGTCTATGTACGTGCCCCTTGGTGCTTCTCAGGTGTGTGTTTGCAAGGCGAGGCAGGGTTGTCGACACTGGCTTGCTGTCCAGTACACCATACCAGGTGGTGCAAGCATGTGCACGGCCGAGCAGAGACATGCCTTGGGGCATGTGGAGTTACGGTTGGGAGTGCACCTGCTGGCACGGTACTGGGCCTGGCTGCTAAACTGCTGCCGCTTCTGCTGTGCTGCTCCTGTGGGGCAGCCGCTAACGGAGTCATGACCATGTGCACGAGCACCGAACACTGTGTGTGCGTGCACCTACACTGGTTCACTGCCCCCGCTGCCCCCAGGTGCCCGCCAACGCGGCCCTCTAGTGCCACGGCGGCGGCGACGGAAGCTGAAGGATTGAGGGCGGGCCCGTACAAGGCTTCAAATTCTCATGCCTGCTCATGCTGTGGCCTTTTGTGGTAAGGGGCGCAGGAGCAGGCAGCGTGCGGGCGGCGTGTATGAGTGGCAGCTGACAAGGAAGGCGGGTCGCGCAGGGGTCGGTGCGCTGCTGTGTGTGCTGTGCCACCGGCTGCTCCCTGTGCGTAGATTGCAGTCACCAGTCAGCCTCCTGGTAGAGCGGTCCTGGGGAGCTCCACTCGTGTAGTCTTTTGCGTACGTAAGACACTACGCAGGGTCCGTGAGTCCGCCCCTCAAGAACCACTGGGCGCTACGAGCCGAGGGCTCCGGGGTTACGGAACCAAAAATGCGGCAACTGACCAACAAAATTAGGACAGGGCAGGAGCTCTTACGGTACCACACCGGGACGGATGCCCCTGCCCTGCTGCCAGATGCCACGAACCCTAGCGCCCAAGGTATCTAGGGCTTTTGCGTTTTGGGGTAGCGCGTACTCATCTGGCCTTAGAGTGACCAAAGGCCGTCCATCCCATGCAAATGCTGTGGGTCTGTGGTGGGTTGGGGCCAATAAGTCTGGGCGCGGGCGTACGGGGCCGGGCCTCTCACTGAGAAGTACGGGCATGACGAGCAGGAAGGAAGTTTGCTATGCAACCCCCTGACATCGATGGTGTAGGCTGGAGAGGTAAATCTTACTCAATTGAGATCTGGCTGAGTTCGCAGAGGCATGGTCGCTGGTCCAGCTGCTGATCAGGGATTTCCCTGCCGCAGAAGCGCAGCGCGTTCCGTATACGTAGCACTAACCACGGAAACGGAGCACTGTAACAGGAGACGCAGCTGACATGATGCATGTACGCCGTGTATGGTTAGCTATTGTATTGTCGGGAAGGGGTTACACGGCCCGACATCCGTGTCAGTACAGGCAGTACATTACCAAATGCCAAATCCACGACAATCCACATGGACCCTCGTGACTCCCGGCGTGTCAACGCTTTTTGGTCAAATGCCCGGGTATTGGCCTAATATGCTTTGATGCAAATGCGCTGGCGGCACAAGGGTTACGATGAGTCACGCGAACATTGACCGATGCACGTTTACCGGCAGCAGACCTTAACCAGCACGCTGCCTGACATTTGGTTCGTGTCGCAATACCATATATGCGTGAGGAGGAGGGCGGCTACAGTGCTGCCAGCACCTCCTAGCCTTCGGCATTTGCAAACAACAGCTAACGACGGCAAGCCTTAGTGGCCGTTCCATGGGGCCACCTGTCCAGCGGCACGGCGTGGCGAGTCCCCGCCGAGCGGGAGGCCATCCGCGCGCCCTCGTCGGTCTCCTGGATACCGCTACCCATTTGCCGTTGCCCAGCGTCAAACTGGTGCTTAACCAGTAAGTCAGTATCGTTGCATCTCAGCCCCCGCTTATCACGCACGTGAGGCCGCAGGTTTCCCCGCCAGCAGCAGGGCCGAAACGCGCTTTGGCCTCCGAAGGCCGCACACATTTCGCCAGAACCGTGCAGAACGCACAGCATAAATTGCATACTACTGCTTCACAGCATGGCGTGCACGTGTTACAGTGATTTACAGCAAACAACCTGTAAGCCGTCGTCTTCTGACGCATACCACGTCCGTGACCACTTACACCCACTGCTAGCAGCAAGTCATTGAATCTCTTATGCTATGCAAGCTAAACCGCGGGCATCATACCTGTTCAGCAACGACTTCACAGCCGCACGGAGCGCATGTGACTCACGTGCGGTACAATGCAAGGCAGTAACGGGCTGTACGGTAAAACGCCGCACTGTTTCTTCAATATCGTTCTATGCTTGCCCCTTACCTCCAGGTCATCATGCCAGCTTCTGGGCAGCACCGGCGCGTGCGCGGATAGTGTTATGGTCGCATGCGGCTGCCGCGACTGCTGCGGCCGGCCCCTGACAGCCATGTACGCCGACGGAGGCCGCGTTATGACCCTGGGCCAATGGGCCGCCCACGCTCGCGCCAGCAGCGGATTGCATGCAGGAATCAGCGGGGGATACGAAAAGGAGCGGGAGGAGGAGCAGGAGGCACAGGCGGGGCATGGGGAGGGGCGTGAGGAGGGCCAGGCTTCGTTATCACCACTGGAAGGGGTCATGGTGCAGCAGCCAGGCGCCCAATACCTGGTGGGTTTCTACGTCGCTGCGTAGTGGTACCAGTTGAAACTGCAGCTCCTGCGTACCGGTTCCAACCTGCTATCCACCGCGCGCCTGCCAACTGCTGTGGGCTGGGAGGCTCCCCTGTTCTCACCCACCCGCCTGTCCGCCAACTACCCGCTGAGCCTTCTGCCGCTGAGGGGCTCCCCTTACTACCCGCTGGGGGACCTCCCCTGCAGGTGCCGTTCCGCCAGTGGCTCCGTGCAGCAACCGAGTGCCTAGGCGGCGGTGCCCTGGTGCGCCGCCAGTGCAGCATCCACTGGTGGGACGCACGGCCCGAGGACGAGGATGTGGGGGCCATCCCCGCGAGGCCCTGCCAGCTGGCGGCCGGCCGCAGCCGCTCCGAGACCGGTACGGCGGTGTACGGCGCGTGGCGGGCGGCCAGTATCCTGTCGTACGACTCCCGCACGTGCGCCTACACGGTCAAGTACCACACGGGTGCGTGGCGCGCGGTGCGGGGCTGTGCGCACTGTGTCGCACACAGGTGCACAGGTGATTTGGAGAGTCGTGAACGCTTAGGGGGATCAAGTTTACCCTAGGACGGTTTGCCACGGGCACACATGGGGCCTCACCTCTTCCCACCCTTGGCTACACCGCAGACCCCAAGCGCTACGCGTCAAAGATCCACCTGCCCCTAGCCGTGGTGCATTGGGGCAGGACTCCCCCGCCCGCCGGATTCCCGCCGCGCACCCTGCCGGAAGGGGTACCTCCCCTGCCGCCCATCCTGGTGCCCCCGCCAGCACCCGCCGGCCACGGCAGCAGCGGCAGCGGCCCCTGCTTTCTGGAGCTCTTCCCCCTTGAAGCCCACTGCGGGTGCATTAACGGCCAGCTTGGCTGGGACCGTATTCCGGCAGCTGCGGCCGCGGTGGGAGTGGGGCGGCTAGGATACCTGCAAGCGGTCTGCGCAGGCAGCGCGGCGGGACGCAGGCCGCCATCTGCGTCCAGCAGCGGGGAGGTGGTGTGGCGGTATGTGCCGGACGAGCAACAGCAGCAGGTGCAGCAGCTGCAGCTGGGGCTGGGGCTGCTGCCCCGGCAATCGGTCTCAACTCAGCGGCTGCTGGCGCAGCTGCGTTACGTGGAGCAGGAGCAGCCACAACCGCGGCTAGAGCACACGTGGAGCAACGGTGCACCTGTGCAGCCGTGGGCAGCAGAGGAGCCGCCCGTGCGCCTGCCCAAGCTGCGCCACCAGCAGTGGAGTGCGGATGTCTGTGGCAACGTGCGGCCGGAGGCTGCTGCTGCCGCCGTGGCCAGGTCATCCTCGGGAACCGTGTTCAGCCCTGTCAGTGCCCAGGCCCTCGCCAACGCACTCACAGTGTCGCACAAGGGCCCAGCGCCGGCGGCGGTCCCTGGGGCTTCCGTGATGGACGCAGGTGGCGGAGGCAGCCGGTGTACCGGTGACGCCATGGCGCACGCTGCTGACGGCCGGTGGGGTGCGCAGCGACGTCAGGGCCCGGATGGGCAGCTGGTCGTCCTTGACCTCTCCGCTGCCCGCGGCTCCAACGGTCGGCGCTTCAGCAGCCCTGAGGTCCCCGCCAGCCCCTTCACAACAGACACGCCCTACGCAGCCGCAATCTTCCCTCGCAACCCAACAGCCGCCGCTACCGCCGCAGCCGCCGCAGCCACCGTGACCGGCTCCGTGTACAAGCAGTTCCCAAGGGCCCCTGGAGCTGGCACACCGCCCGCCGCGCCGCCGCAACCGCCGCACCAGACGGTCACCGCACCCGGAGCTGCCCCCACCGCCGAGGGAGCTCCTGCCCTCCCTGCCGTGGATCCAGGCCGGCACGGGAGCGACGGTGTACCAGCGACGGCCGCCCTTGCAGCCTCCGCCTTGGCGGATGCCGCCGTACCCCGGGCCGCGCGCTCTTTCTCCCCACTTGCTGCCCTCTTCCCGGCCCCAGCCGCGGCAAGCAGCTCCATGGACAGCATCCTCAACGGCCTGCCCATCCAGATTGGCGGCCAGGACGTTGACTCTGACATCATGCAGATGCTGTGGGACGACCTCAACCGCCACCCGTGGCCCTGGCAGGCAGAGGCCGCGACCGCGGCGTCCCACGGCGTCGCCTCCGCTGGCAGTCAAGCATGCGCACCCTTCGCCACAGACACCGACGGCGCCGCCGCGTATGGCAGTGACTTTCTTGTGCGGCAACACCAGGCGGCGGCAGCTCAGCAGCAACAGCAAAAAGGGCAGCGGCAGCAGCAGCAGCAGCAGCAGCAGCAGGAGCAGCAGGAGCAGGAGCACGAACAGGTGCAGCAGTCGGAGTGGTACCGGGACCTGGGCTTGCCCCCCATGAAGAGGCCCTGCCTGGAGCTGCAGCTCTCAGCAGCCCGTGGGTCCCTGCCAGCGACCCATGGGTCTCTCCTCCTGACCCGTGGGTCGCTCGGCGCTGCACTGCACGGTACGGCACGTGTGTCGCTGGGCGCAGGCACGGGCGTGGGCCTGAGTGCCATGGTGGGCATGGGCGGGGCGGGTGCTTGTGTGCGGCTCGCAGCGGACGTGGCGAACGGACGTGGTGTGGAGGAGGGGATCATGGGGTGGCGTGCAGTTGGAGATGGTGGGGGTATTAGCGGCGCTTGTGCCCCGGTGCTGCTTGGGTAGCACCAGAGGAGGCTCGACGACGCGAGATGGGTGGTGGAGGGAGTGTCACATGGAAGCGGGTTGCGAGCAACTATCGTGCCCGTCATGCAATGGTTCAAGGGTGTCAACAAATGGCGCAGCGAATGTAAGCGTGGGGTGTGTGTACGTATGTGGCAGAATGAAGAAAGGAAGGGGCGTGCGAGGGGCATTGGGGGCAGGTTGGGGTGCCGGTCGTGTGTTAGCCGAGCACATCTTTTTTATATGGCGCAGCGACAGTGGGCGTGGGGGTGTGTGGCAGAACAGAATGAAGAAAGGGAGGGGCATAAGAAGGGCATTGAGGGCGGGTTGGGGTGCCGGTTATGTGTTCGCCAAGCACACCGTTTTTGTACTATCGGTGGGTTACTTAAGTACCTCGGTCAGTGCAAGTCTTTAGCTGCTGCTTTTCAATGTGGGATTGCTAACAACAACGGGTGGGGAGCTGAAAGGGAGCATGGTCTCGAGTTGTTGCTGAGTGAAAGCGTAAGAGAGGCTGGGTATGTAGTGGGTCAACGTCAACGCGATCTGTCTTTGGCCGTCGCAACTACGGTTGAAGGTGAATGTCATCCGTCAACTGCGCTGGCGCTGGACGTCTGGAGGGATTAAAAACTATAAGGGTACCGTAACGGCAAGGATGGGCGACGTGGCCAATGGGCGGGTACGTGGGATGACCGTACGGGGTTGGTCTACACTTCGGCACGCTTCACATGTGGTGTACGGGAGAAGGCCTTCCCGATTCCTGTTGTGCTTTACGTTCTTGATTCATGCACTGTGCTCGGGGCGCTTGTGGGTGCTGAAAGGCTTGACGGGTGCTTAAGAGCGGTTGAGCCAGCTGGCGGGGCAACGGCAGTGAGCCTGTGGGCTTTGAACCAAATGCGATCGAAGGCGGCGCTTGTCTAGGGTGATCTTGTTGACTGCCGATAATGAAAGTGCTCGGAGACCCGGCTCTAATTTTGGAGCGCTAAATGTCTATGCGCAGCTCGGCCATGGCACCATGCTATTGTTGGAGTCAGCTGTTCTGCGGACGTGAGCATTGAAGGAGGCTAGAGCAGTACGTCTGCCTTGGGCTCCTTAACGTACTACCGTATGTGCTCGAGTGTCTGTGGCTTCTGTGACTGTGTTATCAGTTTTTATTAGCTGTGACCGAACAGGTGGCACGTTGCGTTGATACTCCGATGCGGGGTAGTCGTGGTTGCTGTGTGGGGAGAGGAATGAGGTTCACCGAGAGTGCAACGATGCGCCAACGAACGCGCCAACACGACCTGGGGCACCGTACAGCCGTACGCATCGGCTAGTAGAATGAGAAAATCAAGAACGCTTTGCACTTCTGGCGCTTGGTGGCTCAGGTTGGCTACGTAAAGTGCAAGGTGCTTTGGGTGGGGACCGGCGCCCAACGGTGCAGCCCTTTACACGTGTGTGCATGACTAAACGGTACAACAGCGCTTTGCCGGTGCAACTCACGACGTCTCACTTTGCCGTGTCATTACGGTAGCTTATTGTGTCCTGCTGCTGTCGTGCACGCAGTGCACACGCACACGTACTAAGGCCGGGCCTCTTGGCGCTGTCCTGTTGTGGGCTTGTGGCTTGCCGCTGATCAGGGGAGATCTCCCCTGCCGCTGATGCTCCTCTCGCACCTGTGCCTGCCTGACAGTGACGGGCCGTACTGTGCCTGTACGCTGCACGAAAGCAGGCATGCTGAGTTTGGCCCTACGGTATTACACATGGTCAGGCCTACGCCTGATGGACCAGCAGCGTCCAGTTTGCGTGCCCTAGGGGGATCCTTTCAAAGCTCCAACCACGGTGTAACATGCCGGGAATGTGTTAACTGCGGAGATGCGCACAAAGGAGCCCCTGGCATCCACCCTCGCCAAAGCCCAAAGGTCGAGGGGCGGCCCCTTCCCACGACCCTGCCTGAGGCAGCGTGTCGATCTGACACGGTACCGTGCACCAAACGTTACGATTGGCGTAGCCGTGGCAAGGCTAGCCTCTAACGACCAAATGAGTACGGTATCGCACTCGCCGCAATCCATGTCATCTTGCAGTTTGGGCTGGCGCCTTCAAAATATTAACACGCTTGGCCTGCTAGCGCACCGTCTCGCATCCGGCAGAGCGCCCATTTTGTTCACGACCACACGGTCAATAGAACAAGGCTGAGAGCCAGGAGGACCAGCTCACCAGTTGTCCTTGCTGTCCCCTCCAAGGCGTTGAAGGCCGTTTGCACCTCGCAGTTACAAGCATTCCTTACTGGATGGTAACGCGCCAAACTGATAGCCTGATACCACGCTAGTCACCTTCGTGCTCACACGTACATAACACACAGCTAATATCCAAGCGTCCAAGTTGCTGCCATCTCGGTTGCTCCTGCCCTTGCCCTCGTCACGCGGTTGCCGGCTGCTCACACCCTCAGGGTCGTTTCCTACTACCAGCCCGCAGCGACGTGCGTTCACCCCAGGCCTGCACCAATCGTGACCCTCACTACCAGGGGAGCTCCCCTGCTCACTACACTTACTCCATCAACACCCCGAAAGCGCTTGTCCCCTGCACGCGCCGCCACCAATCTCTAAATAGCAATTCCGACATCCCCCCCAAGCTCCCAGTGGGGCCAACACCACCTGTTTAGGGACAGGCACCCCCTGCGGTGCTCATGCACTGATCCCCAAACCGGACCCACTGACGCTCACAGCACTTCCCCCCGTGGGCCATCGCACCGTGGCCGCCTGCTCAGAGCCGGACCCGCTCCAGCTGCAAGCAGCCCGCCCCCCCACAATTAGTGGCTAGTCGTCTCCCCACCACACCCCAGCTGATTGGTGGTCCCTGGTCTGCAACTCAGAACTGGAGCTGCTCCGCCTCTACACCCGCCATCCAACGCGGCCAACCGCTCAGCTCAGGAACAGAAGTGCTCCGCATCCGCTCAGAACTAGGATTGCTCCGCCATCCAACGCAGCCACCCGCTCAGAACTGGAACTGCTCCGCCTCCGAGTAGCCCAGCTCGTCCAGCGAGGCCTTCACGGCCACCATCATGGGGTTGGGGCCGCAGCGCAGCACCAGCACGCCGGAGCCTGTGTGTTAAGGGAGGCACACGGCGTTGTTAATACACACAAAGAGGCCTTCATGACCACCATCATGGGGTTGGGGCCGCAGCGCAGCACCAGCACGCCGGAGCCTGTGTGTTAAGGGAGGCACACGGCGTTGTTAATACACACAAAGAGGCCTTCATGACCACCATCATGGGGGTGGGGCCGCAGCGCAGCACCAGCATGCCGGAGCTTGTGTATTACGGGGAACACACACATGCCTGTGTTAGTACACAGGGGGTACAAGACCAGGCTGCCATCATGGGCGTGGAGCCGCAGCGCGGCACCAGCACGCCGGAGCCTGTGTGTTAAGTGGGAACACAAGTTGCGTGCGTTGTTGCACGCTAGTTATGTTAGCCCTCCGCTCCTGCCTCCATCTTACCATCGTGTGGGTGAGGTAGTAGCGCAGCATCAGCATCCCCGCAACCACACCTTGCGGCTCGGGGCCCTACGCACACGCACCTGGCGCGGATACACGACGCTTTAACCCCTTCCGCAGGACGCAGGCACCAAAGACTAACCATGACGGGCACACCGTTGGCGATCACTCGCGCCCGTACACGCGCACATGGCAACCCCACTCTGGGCCCACGCGCCGGTGTGGGCACGCTGGCACTGATCATCTCCCGCGAAATGCGCGTAGATATGGTTGTGCTGCAGTGACTCACACCCACACCCACAACCGGCGCGAGTACGTGTTCCGCCCCCCTCCCCCACCCACCCATTCACACGCACCTGGCCCTGACAGGTTGTGCTTAATCATCTCCCGCGTGATGAAGCCGCGCTCTCCGGTCCACGACCCGTCAGACGGGGCAGCCGACAGCACGTGCGTCACAGATAGCCTGAGGCGGCCGGGAGGCGGGGAATGCGTGCATTTGGGTTTAGACGTTGCCAAGCGTAGCACCATATTGCAAAACTCATAATGCAGTGCAGGTAGAGGGCGGCCGACAGCAAGGAGAGCCTTCGGGTGCCGGGGCGGAAGGCGGAGGTATACCACAGACCGGTGTGCACAACTGCAAGCGTTGGCACAAGTTGGCTGTCTGTCAGCTTGGAAACACGTGCGCCACGAACGGCCTGGAGGCCAGGAAGGACGGGGTAAGGACGGGGAGGACGGGGTCTGGACAATGCAACGACACATGGACAGATGCAACAATGCTAATGCACACCTGTCGCCTTGCATGGCCACCGGCTGACTCGGTTCCTTGGGCAGCAGGGCAAGCAAGCACGTGGGCGTGGGCACACAGACAGATGCAACAATGCTAATACACACCTGTCGCCGTGCATGGCCACCAGCTGGTCCAGCTCCTTGCGCAGCAGGATGTCCGCCTCCGTCAGGTTGCCGTACAGCAGCGTGATCTGGGTCAAAAGGCATCAAGGGCTAAGACGCGCGCAATGTACACTTGAGAAGCATTGCCGTACAACACCGTGATCTGGGTCGAAAGGCAGTCGGGGCCAGGGCGCAATGTGCACATGATGTTGCATTGCCATGCCAAAACGTGATCTGGGTTAGGGTACACACAAGTTTTGCTCATAGCGGACTCCCTACGTGGGGAGTGGATTCCACCGTTGCCCTTGGATCCAAACCTGCCACCTAGTGCGCTGGGCCCCGCCTGTGCATCGCATTGTTCACAATACAGATTATAAGCGTACGCACTGCGCTTCTAAGTTGCAGTGACCTCTGACGTGATAGATTTTTACCTTGCCGCCAAGCCCGCGTGCATGTTACAGGTCAGCCCAAATTACAAGATTTGCCTCTATCAATGCAGAGTATAGTACAGTAGCTATGGCCCTCGCCAGTTGCCGGTGCAAGGTCATCTTCGCGACATGTGCTGGTTAACCTTGCCCTGAGGCACGTCTCCAGCCACTGCGCTTCACACACTGCATTCTATATACGTAAACCTAAACGTCAATCATGCGTTGGGTCCAGAAGGTGCTATAGTTTGGGAGAACGACCGCAGGACAACCGACTCCCAACGGTAGGATCCACTCCCCACGTAGGGAGCCCGTGCTCATAGCGTCACATTGTCGTACAGCAGGTCAGCATCGTGATCTGGGTCAAAAGCAAAAAGGACGAACACGGTCAATGCGGAGTGTGCGCACTACGTCGCATTGCAGTACAGCATCGTGATCTGGGTTGAACAGCATTGCAAATGGGGAGGGCCAGGGCGAGGTGTGTGCATTGCGCGGATTGCCGCACAGCATTGTGCATCTGGGGTGCGAGGGATGGTGTATGGCAAGGGCCCAGGCAAGAGTGTATTGGGTTGAGTCGCCATGCAGCAGTGTGTCTACGGCCTCAAATTTGAACTGAGCGTGCACCATGAGCAGGACCGGTCAGGCCTGCAAGGCGGAACCCACCGGAGCGGGAGACCCTATGAGGGTCACGTGGGGCACGGCACAGCGGATTGCATGAGCAGGACTGCGTGTGCTTTGCACGAGACCCACCTTGGTCTTGTCCTTGGGGTTCTTCAGGATCGCGTTCATGACCTGGGGGCACAGTAGCAGACGGTAACACCACTCTTGAGTTGTCTTAGGACGCGGCAATTAACCGGAGCTGTGGGAGAGCCGAGCACCGGTTGCGGGGCGTCTGTAGCCAATCGCCCGCCGGTAGCTTACTGGCGACTACAATGGTGCCTTCGCAGTGTGGAGGCACAGCGTGTGACCCAGATTTCGTCGTTTGGCGTGTGGAGAGGGAAGGTAGGCGCATATGCACAAGCCGTCTGACGCAGTCGCCCCGCCGGACGGGATGTACATGACAGCAAGGCACCACTGCTTTCATGCCGCCGCGTACTGCTATCGCCATACCCAGCTTCCCCTTACGACCCCTTGCTACAGGTACTTCCTCACCTGGAACATGGGGGTGATTCCCGTGCCTCCGGCGAGCATGGCTGCAGGTTGCAGGGCAGGCCGGGGTGTGAGTGCCCGTACCGCCACGTGTGGGGTAGCGCTGGTATCAAATGCAGGTAGCACAGAGTACAGGCAGACTGGAGCCAACCAGTCACACCGAGTCATGTGCTTGATGCAAGTGTTGGGAAGCCCCAGAGGCGGTTGACATTTGACTCAGATCTGCTCTCAGATCTGTTGTTTGCGACATGGCGTGTGCGCGATGGGCAGCTAGGGTGCACCAGGTCTGACCCCACGCACCCAGGTGGGGCACCATGTTGGGAGTGTAGGAGAAGCGGCCCTTGGGGCCCTTCATCTGCATGTAGTCGTTGACCTGCATTTTGGCGATGACCTGGGACATCTTGCCCTGTGGGTAGACCTTAATGACGAACTCCACTGCTCCCAGCAGGTCGTCGTCGGAGGTAGGGGTGTAGGGGCGGTAGATGTCCTTGCCGTCCTCCCCCTTCGCCAGGAACGTAATGTGCTGCCCAATTGGAAGGCCCAGGCGCATGTCGGGCGCCGGCAAGGAAAAGCGCAGCCGCACAGTGTTGTGAGTGATGTACGTCTTCTCCACCAGCTGCAGCGGCTGGAACGCCTCCGGGTTCAGGAATGGCTTCCTCGTCTTTGACCGGAAGAACAAGAGTATGTTCACCAGCACCACGACAACGATAATAGCAGCGAAAATGTGCCAGGCCTGTGCCATAGCCAGGATGGCTCCAAGCGCCTGCTGGATGTTTTCGTCCTCTTCAGCCATCGCAGCGTGATCACTCAGCGGTTGTGGTATGTAATAAAGCCTGTAGGATTGTGACCGCAGCTATCCGCAAAAGGCGCGAAAGCCGAAACGCCCACACCGCCTCCGAACGGAGGTACAGGAAAATTGCCAACTACGTATGCTGCTACACTCTAATGAGCTTTGTGCTGTCATGATACGTGCCTCGCGCGATCGATGGTGTACCTGGCGGGGGTACGGACGCAACATGCCAGGCCCAGCACCGACTGATGTAACAAGGATTTGGGATTGTCAATGCCACGTGTGCTAACAATTAAGTAGTTGCACTTGCGCTTTGCCGGGCCAGCAGCCATTGGGCCCACGCCCTGCATTTTGTAACTATCTGTCGCCGTTTCTACCTACTAAGCGCCGGCCTCATCTAGGCACCTAGCAGAATGTCATCCCAACTTTTAGGATTGCAACCGGACGGGACACGGAGTTCACCAACACTCCAGGCTACGACCTCGGAGAGATGGCACCAAATAGCCTTAATGCAGGAGGAGGATGCGCGGATAGCGCGAGAAGCTGAAAAGTAAGCATACTAGCTCCAGCTGCAACCCTTGCCGCGGGCGAGCTTGGGTTTGGGCGAGAGGCCTGCGGAGCGAGCGCGAAGCTTTCTTGGGCCTCCCTTGCGTGTCTGCACGGGAGTATGCGCCTGACGCCAGACGGGGCTCCTTACCCCTCTGCGGGGCCACCATCCTGTACTCCCTTGTAACACATCACAGAATGCACCGAACCAGCATGCAAGCTGCCAGTTTAGTCGGTTCAGCACGTGGCCCCTTGCGCTGCAGGGTGATGCTACGAATACGGCGCCACCAGCGCCTCTTCACCATCATGTACAACGTCCTGTCGGTCGCTGAGCTGGTGTTCTTCATCGTGGGGCTATACATCGTGGACTGGCAGGTGCGAATGTCGCCGGGGATGGTCCAGGTGCTTGCTGCGGACAGCGGCACGCCGCTGCTCCGCGCGCAGGCCATTGCCTGTGGACACGCCACTCACCATCGCTACCTTGCTACCTTGCTATTGCAATCTGAACACTCCCAGCCTGGTACGGCACAAATGCAGCTGATGGAGAGCCACAAATCAGCGTTGGTTGGACGTGCAGCCTTGTCATGAGCCCATTACACATGGCCCAAGGGTGTGGCAGCCCGCCAGTTGTCGCTTTTTGTGACGTGCTAGCTGCCAGCACATTAAAGACACTTGACAACATGCTTGTTGCCGCACTCTTGCCGCCGACCCAGGTCGCGGACCTCCAAGACAACCCGCTGCTGGGGCCGGGGGAGCTGGGGGTCATCAAGCTGGGGTGAGTGGGCCAGGTGTACATCATAGGGTTTCACAGTGGGGGGCCGGGGCCGGGGCTGGGGCCGGGGCCGGGGCTGGGGCCGGCCCCACACCGACGGTGGTTTGCGTGGAGAGGGGTCTATGCAGAGGCCAGCAGACTTGCCGGATCAAGCTAGGGTGAGTGGGCCAGGGGCACGTCATGTAACTAACACTGCGGGAACGGGGCCGGGCCGAGGCAATGGCAGGGGCAGGAGCACAGTAGCAACTCTGTGGGGCCGAGGCTGCGGCCGGGCCCAAAGCGGCGGTGGTTGGGTGGAGAAAGGCTAGCTGCTACTACTACCTACTTTGGTATAGCAAGGTCCAGATTGGGTCCCTGCAGTGGTCGCGGAGCGGGCACTCCACGGCAAAGCAAACTGGCGATGACGGGCAGTGCCCTGCTCTTCCCGGACCTTCGACCCAGTGTGACCTCCCTTCCCTGACCCCATGGCTTGTCGGTTGCGTCGCAGGGGCACCCACACGCAGCGCATCGTGGACAGGAACCAGTGGTGGCGGCTGGTCACGTCCATCTTCTACAACGCAGGTGCGGCCGGCAGGGGCTGGGGCTGGGGCTGGGGGCGATGGCAGGAGGCAGAGAGGAGCTGGGGGTTCGGGGTCAGGGGACTGGGGCTGCGGACGTGCCGGGGCCAGGGGCCGGGATATCGGAGGGTCCAGGGCCGGGGGGCACGAGCAGGTGCGGCCTGCAGGCGCAGGGCCAGGGGCAGGGGTAGGGGGCCGCTGCGCTCGGTGGTGCGGACGGATGCATGTCTGCAGGAAGCTGACTTTGATGAAGCAGGCACACGGCAGGGGGTCATGCCGCGGCAGCACCAGCCCGCGCGCACACACGCTTGGGAACTTGCACTGTGACGCGTGCGTTGCACTCGGCTGTGTGCGGTGCACATGAGTTCATGATCGTGTCCGTGCCCCTGCAGGCGCCATCCACCTGACCGGCAATCTGGGCATGGTGTGGTGCTTCGGGCACTTCCTGGTGCGGGAGCTGCACCCGGGGAGCGTAGGTGGGTGCGGGGGGACGTGGGTGTGTGTGGGGCACCAAGGGAGGACGTTGAGCGTGTAGGTGGGTGCAGGGGAACTGTGGGGTGTGTGGGGCACCAAGGGAGGACGTTGAGCGTGTAGGTGGGTGCAGGGGAACCGTGCGGTGTGTGGGGCACCAAGGGAGGACGTTGAGCGTGTAGGTGGGTGCAGGGGAACC
>VFQN01000615.1_pt1 | contig 65043 bp, 45 predicted proteins | sample 3512371 | NCBI WGS metagenome assembly VFQN01 (sample SAMN10412370, study PRJNA504923) | tailings metagenome | isolation source: Replicate 2 from Balatoc abandoned mine | place: Philippines: Itogon, Benguet | collected 2017-08-28 | reverse complement strand
TCGCCCACACCCCCCCACGCCCCCCCACCCCCACCGCCGTCGCCCACGCCGGCCCCCCCCCCTCCCCCCCGCCCCCCCCCCCCCCCCGCGCCCCCCCCCCCCCCCCCCACACACACACACACACACCGCGCTCGCCAAGGTTGCCGAGCAGCAGGGCCGCTACCTGGCCCGCGTGCTCAACGCCATGGCGCGCGGCCCCGTGTACGGCGAGAGCAGCTCCGCACCGCCGCCCGACGAGTTCCGCTACCGCCACCTGGGCTCCATGGCCACAGTGGGGGGCCGCAGCGCCATCCTGGAACTGGGGCGGGGCGGCGGGGGCGACGGCAAGCACCTCAGCCTGGCGGGCTTCCTGTCGTGGGTGGCGTGGCGGTCGGCCTACCTGACGCGCCTGGGCTCCATCCCCAAGCGCCTGGCGGTGGCCTTCGACTGGACCGTCACCATGATCTTCGGGAGGGACCTCAGCAGGTGGTGAGGGGCAAGCTGGTTGGGACGCCTCTGCATGTTGCGGGTGACTGGAGAGGTCCCTGCTGGCGCTGAATGTCTGCGGCGCTGGCAGAGCGGTGGCGTCAGAGCAGGGGGCCGGGGGGCTGACCAGAGGGCAAGCACTGCAGGTCTCTGGTACGTCCTCGTAGGGGGCTGGCCATGACGGCGGCAACAGGGTGGGCAGGCATGGAAGTTGGTTGCCAAGACAGAGACGTTGTGCCAGCGCAGAAGAATGACAGACGTTGGTTTCTGAGTTTGTTCGGTAGGACGCTTACGCTTGCCGAGCGTGCCGGCAAATGCCGCCCGCCTGGTCTGGCCGGCCAGCAGGCTTGCAGGGGGTCCGCCAGCCATGCACATTGCATGTCCACGAGCACGAGCAATGGGCGTTTGACGCCGGAGTCGTACTGAACACAGCCGGGCATGCAGATTGCTGCTGGGGAGGGCCTTCACGACCATTCTTTGTTGGGACTTGGCGAATTGGACAGTTGTGTTTCTCGGCTACGGGGATAACGGTTGGGGAGAAGGCTTGGCCCTGGACGCGTCACCTCGTGACTCATAGCATCGTATGCACGGCGCAGTGCTTGCCTGAAAGAGGCACGTACGGTACGCTGTGCCGGCCGTGTTCGTCGCTGGAGGACTATGCACCTTTGTGCATGTTGTGTTGCATAGCCCTGCAACTGCCTTACACGGGTGTGGAATTGTGGCACGGCGGTGCAGGGGAGACGTTGTGCGACATGTGGTGGTGAAGGTATAAATATGACGCCTTAACCTCTGTGCTTATCGACGCCTCCCCGTATTGACTTGGCACGGTCCAACCGGATGTAACATGGATCATTGTGCGCCAACCCGCCAAGATCAGGTGTTTTACGGCATGGGGTCCCTCTTGATCAACCAGGGGAGCTCCACCTCCCCTGTGATCAACCTTGTTCGACGGCTACCAGCGGCTACTACCAAGGAAGCCCACGTGTCGCCTAGGCGTGAAGATAGGTTACCAACGGGGGTTGTCTGCTGCCGTGAGCTGAGCTACTAATTGTTATACAGTCGGAACTCAGCTTTCTCCCACCTCTCGTGCGTTCCCCCACCTCCAAGCTTCCACACTCACTGCCTCCATTACTCCGCTCCAGGACCAAAGTATCTCATCTGGGCTCACTGCTCATCGGAGCTCTTGACTATATTCAGCACTATGTTCTCTGGTATATCGGCGCTTGCGTAACCTAGAAAGAGAACGGCTGCGTGCCCGCCCTTGCGCCACGCCGGTGTTGACCCACGCCGTGGCGTTGACCTTACGCTTTTCGGTACTTTGTGCTTTGCATATGGCAAGAAAGAATGAAAAAGAAGCGCGCCTTCTGGGAGGATATTGGTATGAAGCCTCCTCCGGCAAAGAAGATTGCCGCGTCACCTCGCCAGGCTGACCCGAACCAGCTGCAGGCTCAACAGGTCAGCATACAGCAGGCATGTACACTATTGCATCAAATATGGCTGGCGGATGCGCCGCGGAGGCCATGGGGCTGTGTGGACGGCCAGGGATGCCTTACGTCCCCTGCTCCCCTCGCCCAGCGTTGGGATAACAGCGCTACGGCCATGTATCACGTGTAGGATCAACTAAGGGCTAATGCCGTGAAAACGTTTCTGGCGGCACTGTCTCAAGAGGGCTCTGGGCCGACCCACGGGGCTGCCGGCAGCCGAGAGGCTGGCGACGGTGGGGACGCCAAGGGCGAGGCTGGCCCCTCCGGCGGAAGCCAGGAGCCTAACGCTGATGCGAAAGGTAGCTAACAGTCCAGTCGCGATTTTGGCCTGAGTTTCGATGCAAGCATGCTGTTGCGCCGTACAATGCGTGCGGAGAGGCAGCCGTACTGTGTGCGCACGTACCACCGGATACCCTCGGCTACACGAGCAACATCAGAGTCGCATTTTTACCGGAAATTATATTCATGCCTACACTTGTCAACATTTGACAGGGCTGGCGGAGCGGATTGAGCAGGCGCTGTTCGTACGCCATGGCTCCTCCACAGGGCAGGTGCGTACACCGTGCACTGATGGACCTCTGCGGCCAGTGACCCTGATTACCGGTACATTGGTGGAAACACTTAACACGTTTCACTTGAGCAGATGCCGCAGCTGCCTGACATGGATCTCCGCCTCTGTTGCCAGGAGTACAAGAACGCTGCCCGCACGCTGCTGGCGGCACTCAAGGTGGGCTTGGGGCTTGGGGGCTGGGGCTAGGCGTGCGCCAGGCAACGCCTGCTCCCTGCCGATGTGTCCTGCCAGATCAGGCGTGCGCCCAACCGCCTGCACCCCGCCTGCCTTCATCTGCTGTGACCAGCTCCCACATGGAACCCACGGTCGCTCCTTGCCCCTTTCTCCCTTCCCCGCCGCCACCAACCCCCCTTCCCGCAGCGCAACTCGGAGCTGCGCCACCGCGTGCTGTTCGGCTCGCTGCCTCCCGGCGCCCTGGCGGCGCTGGACCCCCGGGACCTGGCCACGCGCAGCCAGCAGCAGGAGAACGCGCGGCTGCAGGTGCGCCGGGCCGGGCTTTGAGTGGATGAGGCGGCTGATTCCTATGGCCCTGATCTGTGATCAGTGTTGAGATTACGTGTCTAGGGAGTTGGGATGCGGGGCCATTGCAAGGGAGGCGCCATGGAGGGTTGAGGTTGCCGTATACGGCGGCGGCACCTTTGCTCCTTTTGGTCGCTTTACGGTACACGTAGACTTTCTGTGAACCCGCCCCTACATCACCCTGCTGCTCCTCTGCACCACCTTGCCTGCTCCCCACACGCCCATGCCTGCTGCATACCAACCACCTTGCTCGCACCCCCGCCCCCCCCTGCCCCTCGGCCCCAGGAGCTGGAGGCCAAGCGCGTGACGCTGAGCGGCGCCGGCGCCGTGGTGCTGACCACCGACTACGCGTGCGGGCGGTGCGGCGGGCGGGAGTGCGACTACCTGGACAGCGGGCGGCGCGACATCGGCAAGTGCGAGACGTGGGGCAGCAAGGACGGCCAGGGCAGCAGCAGGCTGGTGCGATGCATGGGATGCGGCCACCGGTGGGAGGTGGACGACGTGTAGCGGGGCAGCGGCCACGGCGGCAGCAGCGCAGGCGGCAGCTCTTATGGGGCTGCTCGGTGTGTGCCGCCCGCAGCTCGCCAAGCAGGGCAAGACCACGTTCTTCTGGACCCTGTCCAGGGGGGGCAGACTCACCACCACTTTCACGAGAGCAGACCGTGAGCAGGGCGACCCTGTGTTACTCCTGTAAACCGAAAGAGGTTGCAACGTCATCCCAGCATGACGGGCGGTGGACACGGTCTTTCATTCGGCGCCTATGACCCGCTCACCAGCCGGGCTGCCTCTTCCGTTGTGGCGCTCTGGCGCCAACCGCTGCAGACAGCATCGCTGGGCCACCACGGCCAGCCTGGCGCGACCATACCTGCAGGTGCCCTGCTGCACAGCGGGTGCAACCGAAGCGGCACCAAGCGTCATCCAATGACACGAAGGGCCCCCAACGCATGCACCGGCGCAACGGGCTGCAACGGCGCCTTGGCGGCAGCGGCACGGTGCGCGTCCATCGTGTGGCGGTGGCGGAACGCACACCTGTTGGGGCAAGTCCTCATCCGCCGGCGGTACAGCGGCTGCTTGGCGACGCTCCGTGCAAAGGGACAGGGCCAGCTGCCGGACCCCAGCCCTTGGCGACATACAGCAGACCACGTGGGTTTACCTTGTGGGCATACCGGCGGCGCCTCCCACCGCTGCCCGGTGCTGGTGAGCAGTGTCTGCGGGTCGGGACTGGGCGACGGCTCTCCAGTAATGAATGCGGTGAAATGCAACGCCAAGAAGTGGTTGTCAGCGTGTTGATTGTGGCTAATAGCTTGTGGGGTAGGTTCGTGGGTTTTGTATGGGGTGAGTAAGGACGTAAGGGGTGCTAAGGCAGCGATGACAGGTAACAGCACACCTAGCCACCGTACAGGATGCACATGCAGTCATGCACCGTCATGCACTTAGTGTGCTTGTTACCTTGAGGGACGCCGGTGTCCAACGGGTAGAAAAGCGCTGAGTGCACGGTGCATGCTGCTTGTAGTTCTCCTCTGCGTTGTGGTACGGCACGACTGTGACAGACTGCTGAGTCTTGCCTGGCTAAGCAAGCCACGTGGCGCGTTGGTCCTTCTGGGGCACGCGGCTACCTGTCCAGCCCCCATTTAAGTCGTGCTGGCTTGCAACGTACGAGTATTACATAAAGTCATGCCCCAGGAGCCCAGGTGCTTCGTTGGCATCGTTACCCAGTCCAATGCATCTCATGGCGCATGCTGCGCATGTACCTATGCTACGTACCCCGACACGATTCCCTCGATTTACGCGTACCCCGACCTGGGCCAGGAGCACACATCGTGGGGCACGGGCATTACGCAACACACGGGCAACTGCCAACTGGCGACGTCCCCGAGGCATGACGCGGACTGTCATTGGACACGTGCTGTTCCGTCAACGGTGAACCTGAAAAAATCCACAGCAACTTGCACACAGAACAAAGAACGTTAGGCAGGCATTGGAGTTCTTCGCCAGACAGGTCTTACAGGCAGCGCGCAGCCGTCTACTATCGTGCTCACGCGAAGGGCACTTGCACCCTAGATCACTCCGGAACTTCCCATGTCGCTCCAAGGTTTGAGTGGCCGCACAACAATGTTCAGTACATAGTCGGAGCGAGCGACAACGGGCTCGCTGGGTCGTGCGCGGGCTGTCGCCACCGCCACTGTTGAAGCACTGCGCAAAGGAGCGGTCGTTGTCCCTCCGGCCGCTGAGACCTACGACGTGCCGGGGGCCCACAAGGTCCCCAACATCGAGCCATACGCGACAGCGGTACCTGGCAAAACCGCTATCTGGGCAGGGGTAAGTCATTCCGCAACTCCGAAAGGCTCGGCAAAGGTTGTCCTCCTGCTCTCTGCACCATGCCGTGAGCCTATGCTGCGTGCGCCACATAGTGTGCATTGAAACACGGCTGGACAGATCAGTGGTTTGTGCGCGATTTGACGGGCGCTGCTGGTTAAGGACCTGACTGCTGCCACCGCTACCACCGATGTCAGCTGTAAGATGCAGGCACACCCACCCCGACACCCATACGACCAGCGCTTATACAATTTGCCTCACAGTGATGCACCGCATTGTGCTTAACTGCAGCACTATTGCTGCCCCCCTGCGCAGGGTCCGGCAGTCGCAGTGCGCTGCATAATTAGGACTGGCATGCAGCAGGCAGGAGAGCAGCAGCAGGCCGTGCTGGCCCATGCGCAGCACGTGGCCGGCAGTGGGGCTACGGGAGCGCATGACAGGGGGCACCGGCACACGGGCATGGGGCCCGCCGCAATGCTGCTGCACGAGTTGCGGCGCAGCGCCCGCGACCCTCGCCCGCCCCCAGCACAGCACGGCCTTGGGGCCCTCGGGGTGCAGGTGGAGGAAGACCAGCCGTACCTGGCAGGGCAGGGTGGGCCAGGAGCAGCGGCCACCACCTTCACCAAAGCAGCTGCAGCTGCACCCGCTGCGGCCGCCCGCCGGCTGGACTTTGGATTCCACGGCGTGCCCCCTGCTCGCAACACCACGTCCAGGGGCGCTGGTGGTGGCGGGGTTGCGGAGGGTGGGGACGGCGGCATGGCTGGCAGTGGCGGACAGGCGGACAGGCTGCGTGCCACGCTCTGCTTGACCAGATACGATGTTAACAAGAGACGCTACATCGACCTGTCCAGCGCCTTTGAGACACTGTTCCCCGGCATGTGCAAGTGCATGAACGCACACATAGCCGCGGGTCGGCAGGTGCGGTCCAGCCGCATGCCGGTGACGCTGGTGCTGGCGACCCTGCCGGAGGGCGACCCGGGCAGGGAGGTGCAGGTGGGTGGGGGAGAGGGGAGGCGTGTGCAATTGTGGCATCAGCCTGCATCAGCTGGTCCGGGTATGGCGAAGCATGATGAGGAGCGGTGTGGGCTAATAGGGCAAAGGCACAGACCTAAGGGGTCCATGGCGTCTGTCTCATGCTTCTTCCGCGTACCTCGTTACTCACCCCAGCCTCAGGAGCACTCGCCATGCAGCCCTCCTGCCACGCCGTCATGCAGAGTTGCAGGATCTGCTTTTACCCTTGTGACCCGGCTATATCCAGTAACGTATGCCCACCCTCCTCGCTCCCCAACGTGCAGTTGCAGCTCAAGATCAGCACAAGTCCCCGGCTCGACAATAAGGGCAACCGAAAGAGGGTGTATCTGTCCTCCGCTTCCGGCCGCGGGGCATTCTCCGACTTGTTTGAGCGGCTGCGGCTAGGGGCTGGCAGCAGCATCGTGGTGCAGCGGCTGCTGGGCAGCGGACGCGGGGGAGGTGGAGGCGCGGCAGCCAGCGGCAGCAGCGGTGGTGCGGCAGAGGGTGCCGCATGCGAGGGCCTGACTGACGGTTTCGAGCTCCTTGGCCCTGGAGAGCTCATCCGCGAGTCTGTGCCGGACAACACCAGCGATGCAAGGACGGGTTCGGAGGAAGATGAGGTAGGCGGCAAGGTCGGCAACCAGTGCACGGGGCCCACTGTGTGGTGGGAGGCGCGGCCCATGGTGCTGGAGCTGACGCCGCTGGAGGGCGCACAGCAAGGGGGACCTGCGGCGCTGCGGGTGGGGAGCGAGGCGGCGGCACGCGGCGTGGGCACCGCCCTGGCTCCTTCCATGAGAACGCCTGGCGGCGGCGGCACACGCAGCATGATGGGCCACAGCAGGGGCGGTGAGGCGGGGGTGGGGGTCGGCGGCGGCCGGCCGGCCAACGACCAACGGCAGGGCCAGGCCGGAGCTGAGGCGGCGGCGCAGAAGCGGCCGCGGCTGGCAGTTGGCACCACCGGGCGGGGTAGCGGGGGAGGAGCAGCAACGGAGGAGGACGGGGGGCAGAGCCCGCGTCACGAGCCAGGCGGCGGTGGGGCACAGCAGGACGGGCAGGGTTCGGCCAGCATGGAGCAGCGGCGGGTCGGGCTTCCCGCGCTCAAGGTGCGGCTGAAGATGCCGTTGGGGTGCTGTGCCCCTAGCGGCAGTGGCCCAGCTGCGGCAGGGGGAGGCACCGGCCAGGCAGCCACAGGAACAGGTGAGCGCAGCGAGGCGGGGTAGTGCTGTGTGGGATGTTGCGGCACGCCGGGAGTAGTTTGGGCTTTGCTGTTGGTACGACTCCAGGTTGTTTGCACACCGTTTGTTACAGCCTCCATATGTACGCTTGCGGCGAGACCACCTGACCCTGCCTCCCTTGCACACCCCCTGCAGGCGTAGGAGCAGGCGGCAGCATCCTTCGGCACCGTACGGACCTAACGACCACCGCAGCTCCCCTGGCCGCCCAGGCCGCCACACCCTCGGCGGTGGCCGAGCCCCGGGGCCCCGCTTCGGGGCCATGGACGCCGGCGCCGCACCTCCGGCCGCCACGGCCCCTCGCCGCGGCGCACAGCGGCCAGCCGCCCCCGCAGCCCACGGCTGCCGCCTCCGCAGCCCGCCATGCTCGGCCGGAGGCTGGGCTAGGACCAGCGGCTGCGCTGAGGTTGGCACCCGGTGAAGAGGAAAGGCAAAGGGCGAGTGACTCGTCCGAGGACCTGTTGGTCTGCAGAGACGCAGTACCCGGCTGGGGGGGCATGGGCGTGGGAGTGCTGCTGGCGAACGCTGACGAGAGACAGGAGCAGCAGCAAGATCAGCAGCAGCAGCAGCAGCAGCAGTGGCAGTTTGCTGCCCACCATCCTATTGTGCCATCTCCTAGCCATGCTGTGGCGCAGCCTGAGGAGGCTATGGGCGTGGGCAGGCAGCCGGCAGGGGGCCACGGAGCGCGGCCGGTGACGGGGCGATCCGCCTCCGCCACCACTACCACCGCGGCAGCAGTGACAGTAGGGGAGCCAGGACGAATCCCAACAGCTGCTGGGGGTACCTCGGGTGGCTGCCACGCCGATGGGGCGGCGGGTAGCGGTGCTGCACCTTTGGTTGCTGGGGTCCGTGGGGCTGCATACCGATGTGCCACGCACACCGTGAGCAAGACTGTTGCGGAGAGCACGTCCGGCATCGTGCTGCCCACCAGCGTGGTCTCCGAGCTGTTTCCGGGCATATGGCGGCGCGTTCAGGAGCACCTCGACGCCCGTGTCAAGGTGCAGATCCTCGACCTGCCTGTGACGCTGGTGCTGGCGTCCCTGCCGGAGGGTGACCCGGGCAGGGAGGTGCAGGTGGGTGGCGGGGTACGGGGCACCGTGCGCAGGTGGATGTGAATGGGTGTCAATTAACACAATGCTGGGTCAGAACCTGAGAGGATGGCTCCATTGCTTGAGCACTGGCAGCGTTCCTCTATCAAGGCACGAGGTGCAGAAGCTTTATGGAGATGGGGACCCTTTACCAGGTTGCAGGTGCTCTTGAAAGGGTAACTGCATCCGGTCGAAGCGGGATGTTCTGTTTATAGCAGGAAAAGATCATACGCTCTGCTGACACTCTATGCAACCGAGAATGCAGCAACCCTCCCCAATACACATCCGTGCGTGCATGCCTGCAGGCCTCCATGAGGATCCTCACCCCGGTCTCGTCCTTCAATCCGCGCAGTCGCTCAAAGGTCCAGGTGCACCTTTCGCCAACGCCCGAGCGGCAGAGGTGGCGGCAGGGGGCGGCGGCAGGGGGTGCGGGAGGTGCGGCCGATGCAGGCGGGTCCGGCGAGGGGTCGGGTGCAGCGGCAGGGGCGGGAGCACACGAGGAGAGCCCCGAGGACGCCGCTGAGGACCGTACGCCAAGCCGACTCTCCGCCAGGATCTTCCAGAGACTGGGCCTTGGGGAGGGCAGCCAGTACCAGCTGCGGCGGCGCGTTCGCGGCAACACCGGCGGCAGGGGCACAGGGCCGGTGGCGGACAACAATGGCGGCGGTTCCGGAGGGGATGCTGGTGACGGATTCGTGGTGCTGGCCCCTGGGGAGGTCATTCGGGAGGTGTGGAGCGATCAGCCGGAGATCGGGGAGGAGTATAGTACAGTGTGGTGGGAGGGCAGGCCTATAGTGCTGGAGCTGGGGCCCACGGAGGGGCCTCCGCAAGGTGGTGGGAAGGCAGCGGTTTTGAGGAAGAAGGCGGGGAAGGCCAAGCGGGGGCCTGCGGGTAGCAGGAAAGCTGTCCCGACTCTTGGCAAGAGGGACCGTGCAATACGGGGTGGAAGCAGTGCTGGGGTGCGCCGCAAGCGGAGGCAGCACGATGCGGCGGGCAGGGTTGCAGGGCTGCAGGCTGCAGGCGGCACCGGCGCCGGCCCGCTGGGCAGCGACATGGTAGGGGGCGGGGCGGAGGGCGCCAACGTGGGGCGCAAGCGTCCGCGGCGTGTGGGGGCAGCGGGCGAGCGGGGCTGCAGCGGGGACGAGGCGGTGCCGGACAGGGGGGCCGGGAGGGACATGGCGGTAGAGGCGGCAAGGAGAGCGGGGGGCCCGGCCGAGGAGCGTTGGGACTCGCCAAGGCGGCTGCAGGTGCAGGCGGGCCAGCAGCAGAGCGCACAGGAAGCGGCAATCGGCGCAGCCGGTGCAGGTGGCGACACAGCAGACGGTGGCGCAGGCTCGGGCGTGCTGTGTGGTGCTGCCGACCAGGGCGGCATGCCGCGTTCAGACGCCGTGCGGCTTGGGCCTGGCAGGGGCCCAGCGGCGGGGAGGGCGCCCGGGAGCCCTCCGCAGGTGGAGCAGGCTCCTGGCGGCTTTGGCCCAGCCATGGCAGGGGGCGGTGTGGGCCAGGCTGCTGCAGGAGCAGGTGAGCTGACGGAGGTGGGGCGGCGTGGGTGTGTTGGAGACTTTTAATCAAGCGGGGCCCATCTGCAGTTGTGCGAGTATTTGCTTGGGGTTCATTGTTTGAGGGCTGTCCTTCCTGTTGGACTGGGCGTGGAACGCTCCATTTGCGCAACCCGGCATCCGGCACACCCGCCCGCACTGTCATTAAGCAGCGCTTTGTCTCAGTACCTATCGCTTTCCTTGCTACTGGCACCCCACTAAGGACTATTCCATCGTGGTCATGCCATCCCCCCAGCCGCCGCTGCATCGCCGCCACCAGCCCTGGCGGCCGATGATGACTCGGCTGACCCAGGCGCCGACGGTGGCTCCTTCAGGCGGCAGCTTGCGGCGCTGCCGTGGCAGCCGGTGTCAGGCGAGACGCAGCTCGCGACTGCAGCACAGGCGCCGACCCAGGAGGTGGAGGCTAAGGGGTACGCGGAGGGCACTGGGCCGGAGGTGCCGGTGGGGGAGCATCAGGGTGAGGCGGCAAACAACCGGAGCGTGGAGAGGCAGTTGCTGCAGGGGCAGGTGGGGCTGACGTGCGAGCGTGCGGCCGAGCGCCCGCAGCAGCAGCAGGGGCCGATGCCAGCAGAGGGTGACGGGACCGGCGCGCAGGGCAGTCAGCACGGGCAGCCGGGGGATGAGCCGTCCGACCCGCCGCATGGCTCAGGTGAAGCGCTGGTCGTGCCGCAACCGCGACAGCAGCTGCAGCCACAGCCATCCAGTGAGGGGCCCCGCCAGCAGGGGGCGGCCGGCGCAGCTGGTACTGGCTGCCCTCCCCAAGGCCCAATCTCTGAACGTCTCTGGCACGGGAAGCGGCAGGCTGAGCGGCATGGGGAGGAGGACGGGGATGGAGACAGAGCGCCGCAGGGGGAGAGGCAGGGGCAGGGTGAGCGGCAACAGAGGCAGCTGGGGACAGGGCCTGCGGTGAACGCAACGGCTGGAACGGCAGATGCTGGAAGCGGCAGCACAACTCTGTCTGCACAGTTGGAGTTGACCCAGACTAGTGTGCAGCGGTCGGCTATCATGCTGGCTGCCAGGAGTGCGGCGGAGCTGTTCCCCGGCCTGTGGCGGCGGCTGCATGCGCACCTAGACGAAGGGCGGCAGGTGCGGTCCAGCCGCATGCCGGTGATGCTGGTGCTGGCGTCGCTGCCGGAGGGACACCCGGGCAGGGAGGTGCAGGTGAGACGGGAACAAGGGGTAGTGGTCAGCGTGTTCTGTGCCATGAGGCCCCTGGCGTAGGGTTTGGGTGTCAGGGGCTCCGCAGGGTACAGCAGGCATGCGCATGTACGGTAGCCAGTCGCAGTCCGTTGGTGCCAGCCTGTGAAGTGCCGTCAACCTGCTCGGTGCGCATGCACGGCTGCGCGCGGCGGTGCAGACCGTTGTATGCATGGCTTTACGGTGTGTACAGACCTTGACTCCATGGCTTTGCCTTCTTTTACTTGCTCATGGCGCACCTTACGTCGTGGTTCAAGTAGTATTGAATCTTCACACTTGCGCTCTGGACGCAGGGGCACATCAAGCTGTACAGCTACTGCGCGGACTCGAGCAACGGCAAGGCCATCGTCATTTACTTGTCCGCCGATGAAGGTCGGATGGGCAAGGCCTTTCAGCGCACGGGCCTGACGGTGGGGAGCAAGTTCCTACTGCGCCGACCCCTGTGCGGTACGCAGGCCAGCGGCGAAGTAGGGGAGGGAGGCGGCGGCGCAGCCGGCGGTGGTCCACGGGGTGAGGACCAAGGGGCTTTCGAGCTGTTGGGCGCCGGGGAGGCGATTCGTGAGGTGTGGGCGAAGGAGAGCAAGGTGGACTCCAGAACCGGCAAAAGTTGTACGGTGACCACGGTGTGGTGGGAGGCGCGACCCATGGTGCTGGAGCTGACGCCGCTGCAGGCTGTGTCGCCGGAGGGGGAGGCGGCGCGGCGGGCGGAGGTGGAAGCCGCAGGTGGGGAGAGGCCGCGGTAGGGGGGGGGGGCTAACGTATTACCGGTAGTACAGCGGTGGCAGCTGATGTGCACCCGAGGGGGCGGCCACGAGTCCAGCTCATCAATTGTTTGTGCAGTCCTCTCATCACGCTGTGTACTGTCGGGACCAGGAGGCTGTTGGTTGGGGAGGGACTGGCACGGGCCTGCTTGCCTGTCCTGACTGCCCTCACCGCAATTCGCAGGAGTCGGCGTCAGCCTGCTACTGCCTCAGGACGTGCCGCCCGCCGCCACACACCCACACCCCTTCCAACCCCAACCCCCGGCCCCGGAGGCCGAGGCGCTTGCGAACCTCTTGGGCCCCACGCCAGGGCCAGCAGAGCAGGTCGCGCACCTCCGCCCCCCGCGCACCCACACCGCCGCCGGACCCCAGACTTCGCAGCAGCACGGACTGCCCGACCCTCCGCACGGCTTAGGCGCAGCGCTGATGACACCGCAACAGCAGCCGCAGCCGTCGAGTGAGAGCCCCGACCAGCACGGGCTGGCCGGCGGAGGCCCGGGCGCTGGGCTCGGTCTTAACGCCGAATCTGCTGCCGCAGCCGCTGGTGCCAGCACAGGCGCAGGCGTGAGAAGCACGGAGCTGTCCCCCAGCCTCGGAGAGCTCAACGCCCTTGGCCCCGCCGCTGATGACCTCGACTCCGACGCGCACGTGGACGCCGCCGACGCTGGTGCAGAGCAGTCTGGGTCGGACACCGAAGGCGCCTCAGTCCGTGCCGCTGCCTTCGGTCTGCTGACCGCTGCCCACTACGCCGGAGCCGCGGACTACCCCTGCCCCCTCTTCGACACCGACGCTGCTCACAGGCGTTGGGCCGGCCCCGACCCCAAGCCCGACCCCGACCCCGGCGCCGCCCTCCAGTCCCGCCCTGTCGTGCACGGGGCGGCTGGCGTAGTGGCTGTGGCTCAGGGTGGCAACGCAATGGGCGACCTGCAATGTGTGGCAGCGCTGGTGGATCCAGGGCAGCAGCAGCAGCAGCAGCAGCCTCCACGGCCACCGGCTGCACCTGTGCCCGCGCCCCTGCAGCCCGCACAGCCCGTGCAACAACCGCCGCTGCAACAGCCGCCACTGCCCCCACCCACACCCCACACACCCGCCTCCGCCCCCACTGCTGGGGCGTTGGCTGCACCCACAGAGTCCCGCCTCTGCCCCTCAGGGGAGCCCTGCCCGGCCGCTCCTCCGCACGGCTCGGCAGCGGTGCCGGTGACACCGCAGCAGGCTCAGCGGCGGCGGCCGCAGCCGTCACAGAGCGGTCCCAGCCAGCGCGAGCCTGTCGGGGGTGCGGGGCAGCAGCAGCCGGGCGGACGAGAGGGGGCTGAGCAGCGCGGGAGGGAGCCAGGAGCTGCCCACGCCAGCACCTGCCATGACGCAGCGGAGGCCGGTGGAGGAGCTGCCAGGGGTCCCTACGGCGGCGGGCATGGGGCCATGGACAGCAGCCTGTCGGCCCAGGGTGCTGCCCAGGACGCAGCAGAGGGCACACCAGCAGTAGCAGCGGGGTCGAGGAAGCGGAGGGGGCAGCCGCTGGCGGAGGGCCCACGCCCTGGCGGCATGGAGTGGGCGGCAAGCAGACTCGGGGCTGACCCACCACCCCAGCCCGCTCCCGGGGCTGGCCCCTTGCCGTCCTGGAGTGTTCATGAAGCGGGTGACAGGGCGGCTGCGGATTGCGCATTAGGTAGCCAGCAACAAAGCCCCGCACAGCCGGTCAGCGTGACCCTGCCAGCCCCGCCGCTGCCAGTCCCACCACCGCCCGTGGCCGCTCCACAACCGCTCCAGCAGGCGCCTGGTGCCGGCGTGCCTCCCCCGCCTCTGCAGCTGCCCCACGGCGGCGCCACTGCAGAGTCTGCCGGCCAAAGCACCGCTGGCGGCCGCCGTACTTGCCACCTACCCCATGCCGTCGCAATCCCTAGCGCCGCTGAAGCTCACGCTGGCACTGCCTCCGACAGCCCACCCCCAGACGGCGGCGAGGCCATGGCAGTTGGGACCAACAGCTTCGAGGTGGAAGCCGCAGCCGCTGGCGCCGACGCCGGCGCTGACGCCGACTCAGACGCAGACCTGCCTGGCGACGGCGACGGTGACTCCGACGACCCCGAGCCCGGCCTCCTTCGCCGCCTGCTGGAGCACGACCGCATGATCACGCGGCGGCTGGAGGCGACAGCGCGGCGGCTGGCGGCGACGCGGGCGGAGCTGGCAGAGCGGAACGGCGAGGTAGCGGAGGCGCGGGCGGCGGCGGCGCAGGCGGTGGTGGAGAGGGCGCATGTGCAGCGTGAGGCGGCGGCAGCGGAGCTTCGGGCGAGGACGGAGGCGGAGGGGCGGGCGGCGGAGCTGGAGGCCCTGCGTGGGGAGCTGGAGCGGAGCCGCGTTGAGAACGAGCTCCTGCGGGGGCAGGTGGCGGCGGCGATGGCGGCCCAGGAGCGGGCGGAGCAACGGCTGCGGGAGGGCGGCAGGAGGCGGCGGCAGGAGCGGGAGCGGGTGTGGGAGGAGGTTCGGGCGCAGCTGCAGTGGGGGAGGGGTCGCACGCCGGGGCTAGAGGTGGTGGAGGACGACGGGGAGGTGGAGGACGCTATGGGGGCTAACTAGATGTGTGACTGCATGCTTGCAGCGAGTCCGGAGGGGTACAAGTTCGGCCAAGATGCGTCAGAGTGTGCAAGGAGGAAACAGAGGCTTTGTGTCATTAGGCGGTAGGGAGCGATACCGGTACTCGTCAGTTAAATTGCATAACTGCTAACAGAAAGTGCCAGTGTTACCGACTTCACCTGTACAGGTTTGGTAGGTGTCGTGAAGCGCGTGGTTCGGGCTCAGGGGGCTCGCTCCTCTCTACGCTAGCGGTTGGCGGAACGGTTGGCTACGGTGTGCTGCATGGCTGCAGGGGAGGACAGGGTGCCTGGTAGGCAACCCCATAGGAACAACGTACGGCAAACGTTACGACCCTTTTCCCAACCTTGAGCTCTTTTGTGCAAGGGCTGATTTGCAACGCCAGCACGCTTGGCTGGCTTCAAGCAACAGTGGATAGCGCTCTCTGATCATCCGTACATGCCGCTTCTGACGTTGTCATATACTCATGGATTGTAGCAGGCAGGTGCCGTGCCCACGGCCGTGCCAACTTGCTTCCCCCTGCCCCCAAGGCCCCCACACCACGGCCTGCATCGCACCCGCTCCAAGACCAAATCATCTCACTGCGCTGGCTATTTATCGGAGCTCTTGGCTACATCCAACACCTGTTTCCTGGCATATTGGCTTGCATATGGTGCCCGGCCTTCGCCGCGCCGGTGTTGACCACGCTGTTACGTTGACCTTGCGCTCTTCGGTACTTGGTACTTTGCATATGGCTAGAAAGAATGAAATGAAAGCGCAACTTCTGGGAGGATGTTGGTATGAAGCCAAAGAAGACAGGCGCCAGGCTGACCCGAACCAGCTGCAGGCTCAACAGGTCAGCAAACAGCAGGCATGTACACTACTGCATTTACTTCGGCTGGCGTATGCACCGCGGAGGTCATGGGGCTGTGTGGACGGGCAGGGTTGCCTTACGTCCCCTGCTCCCCTCGCCCAGCGTTGGGATAACAGCGCTACGGCCTTGCATCGCGCGTAAGAACAACTAAGGGCTAATGCCGTGAAGACGTTTCTGGCGGCGCTTCCTCAAGAGGCGCCTGGACCGACCCACGGGGCCACCAGCAGCAGAGAGCTGGCGACGGTGGGGACGCCAAGGGTGACGCTGGCCCCTCCGGCGGAAGCCAAGATCCTACAGTGATGCGAAAGGTAGCTGACAGTGCATTCACTGGGTCGGCCTCGCCCCGACATGCCACACTCCTGGCTTGCCTCGCCTCGCTCGCTTTTTCCGCTTGCTACTCCTGTTTGTCCTATCGTATAAGGCTCACTTGCCTACATCCCGCACCGCATCCGCTATTCACTGGGTCGGCCTGAGCTTCGATGCAAGCATTCTGCTGCGTCGTACAGTGCGTGCGGATAGGGTGGCCGTACTGTGCGCGCACGTACCACCAGAACCCTCGGCTACACGAGCAGCATCAGCGTCGCAACCTTACCGGAGATTAAAATCATTCTCACATCTGTCCACACTTGGCAGGGCTGGCCGAGCGGATTGAGCTTGCGCTGTTCGTATGCCATGGCTCCTCGACAGGGCAGGTGTGTACGCTTTGCACTGATGGACCTGTGCGGCCAAGGGCCCGAAGTTACAGTTGCAGGAATACCTCACAAGTTTCACTACAGCAGATGCCGCAGCAGCCTGACTATGCATCTCCGCCTCTGTTGCCAGGAGTACAAGAACGCTGCCCGCACGCTGCTGGCGGCACTCAAGGTGGGCACGGTGCTGTGGGGCTGGGTTAGGCGTATGCCGAACAGCAATGGCTGTTTCAAAAACTCATACACAGCCCTGTGAAGGCAGCCCCCGCTGGTGTGTCCTGCTAGACCAGGCCTGCGCCCATCCGCCTGCACCCCGCCTGCTGTGACCGGCTCCCCACATAGAACCCACGGTCACCCCTTGCTCCCTTCCCTCCCCCCCCTTCCCCCTCGCCACCAAACCCCCTTCCCGTAGCGCAACTCGGAACTGCGCCACCGCGTGCTGTTCGGCTCGCTGCCCCCCGGCGCCCTGGTGGCGCTGGACCCCCGGGACCTGGCCACGCGCAGCCAGCAGCAGGAGAACGCGCGGCTGCAGGTGCGCCGGGCCGGGCTTTGAGTGGATGAGGCCGTGCGCGTACCGTGTGTCTTACGGACCGACACATCACGTTCTGCGGAGAAGGTACGCCCAGGCCGTTCCAGGGTATCATCCGGAGATTGAGGCATGCCAGAGCGAGGGCGGGGACGTGTAGCGGGGCCGATGGAATGAACAGCTCCTTCAAAGGCTGGCCAGGGGCTTCAGTGGTTAGCACCAGTGGGATATCTGTACGGCCTGTATATACGAGTGGTAGTGCCGGGACCCGCGGGTGCTGTCGATCCCAGCTGAAGGTCGATGTGTTGGGAGCAGCTTCAGGCCCCGGGGCCAGCTGGTCGAGCAAACTACACCCCGGCCGCGGTGGTGACACGAGCACGTCACCTGTGCGGGTGTGGTGTGCCTGACGCAGTCCTTGTGCTGCAGCGTGTTGCTGTGGTGCTTGGCCTTGGATACATCCTACGGCGGCCACGGCACTGCCATGCTGCTGCCGCATAGCTTATTATCTGCAGTTGAAGGGCGGGAACACTGTACCACCAAGCGATCACCTCACTGCACATACGGCACGGCCGCTTGGGGATCGCCCGATTGGCCGATGACATAAGAACATGCAGGACCTTCATAATTTGGCACTGTCACAGTAGTCACATGCCTTCTTCGAATGCGATACGTGCAGTAGTAGCACAGCTTGCCCTGTGATCGTGGCAGGAGTTCTCTTGGACGGCACATGACCCATGGGTCGCAACACGGGGTGAGACCGCCCCAGTCGAGACGGGCTTACCTAGCATGGCCGTGGAGCTCAGTTGATACTTTGCGTCTTTTTTACGCCACGACTAAGGCGCATGCTGGCGTGAAGGCGACGTGCCTCGCCGCGTCAAGTACCTGAGCGGCGCCCGCGGAACTCAGCCAACGCTGTCCATCTCCTCCATAAAACAGACGGATCCGCTGCGGGAAGCGGTGAGCGGAAGCGTTGTCCCACGCCTGTGCTTTGGTCGCAGTGGGCAGGACCAATCTCACGAAACGCACGCAACCAGTCTCAACATGGCTATGTCGGGCGCAATCACACAACGTCATATGGGAGCTCGCTGCCGGCCTGTCTTGGCATTGCGTCCATGGACTTGACAACATGCCGACCAATAGCGGAACGCACTGTCTATGCACACTTTTTACCCAATGCGCCCCGTCGAACCAAACGGCCTACGTGCAGGACGATTCCCCGCAACTGCGACCATGGAGGACCCTAACCCGGTGGGGCAAGGGAGGGAAAGGAGCTTGGCAGGCCCGCAAAGCCGGGCCCCGGTAGCCGAGCAGCTGTCGGCCAACGATGGGCCGGAGGTACTCCCTAGGTCACCCGTCGCTGCCGTTGCCCCTGGCGGTGCTGCCGTCGCTGGCCCTGCTGCTGCGAATGACTCTGCAGGAGCTGGGCACGCAGCCAGCGGCAGTCGGGGTCTTGGAGCTGGTGAGGCGCCTACAGATGGCAAGGGTGTTGGCGGGCGGGCAGGCGGCAGCGGTGCCGCCAGCGAGGGCGGCCAGGCTATCGCTCCGCCTGCAATCCATTGCCTCACACAATACGATGTCTCACAGGCGAAGTTCAGGGTGCCGATGAACGTGGTTGCCGTGCTGTTCCCCGGCCTGTGGCGGCGCCTGCACAGGCACCTGGACGCAGGGGTGCAGGTGCGCATTGACCACCTGCCGGTGACGCTGGTGCTGGCGTCCCTACCGGAGGGTGACCCGGGGAGGCAGGTGCAGGTGGGTGGACCGCATGTGACGGCCGTAGCCACGTGCATTGATACATGTGGAGTGGAACCGGTTTTCGTTTCGAGCAACACAGGTTGCCCTAGGCGGTAATGCTGGTGCAGGGAGCATGGCAGTCCCTGTTGTGTGAGGAAGGGTCCGCTGGGCCTGGCTGGGCTTTACCATGTCGCCGAAGATGCACGCCTTGCCGCTTGCGAGCTTCCATAACACGATGCTGCAAACTCCGTTGGCACTTGCTCGCAGATGTACCTTACTGTGCAAGCGCCAAGGGCGGGCTTCGACCGCAGCGTGCGCAGCAAGAATATGCGCGTGCACCTTTGTCCCGCGCATGGGGAACTGCAGCCGCGCAAGGGGGAGGCTGGTGCTGAGGCTTCAGGGGGTTACCCAGGCAACTCCGACGGTGGGGCCGAGCCGCTGACCAGGGCGGCAAGTGCAGGGGCAGGGGCAGGGGCGGCGTGTGGTCAGGCCCCGGGGGCAGGAGCTGTTGCAGTCAGCAAGCGGCAGGGAGGCGCTTCACCAGCAGCCAAGCACTCTTTCGCTGACGCTGTGCAGCGGCTGGGCCTACGGCAGGGGAACGACATTGTGCTGCGACGCCGCAACATCGGTGGGGAGGGTGGCCGTGGTGGCGGCGGCGGCCTCGGTGCATCAGGGCCCGCCGCCCTTCAGGCGGCAGGTGGGGGCGGGCTGCGCGACGAGCCAGCTGAGACCAGGGCTGGGTGCACCGAGGCCCCCGCCGTGCCTACGGTGTGGCTGGAGGGGCGGCCCAAGGTGCTGGAACTGCTGCCGCTGCAAGACGTGCCGCCCCGGGTGGCGGAGTCACTGCGGGCGGCGGCGGCAGCGGCGGCGGCGGCAGCAAGCACCGCTGCGCTTAGGGCGGAGGTGGCATACCTGGCGGCGTCCAACGCGACCGCGCCTGCCTCCCTAGCAACGTCGCCCCACATCCCGGGCATGCCAGCTGGGGGCGTGCCCTCTGCTGCTGCCGAGCGGGCGCAAAGCCTGGAGCCCACAGTTCGCGGCCAGACAAGGGGGAGCACCTCAACCGCTGTGAAGAAAGAGAACTTGTTTTCACCTGCCAGTTGCGCAAAGCGAGTTGAGGCAGACGAACGCAGCACGGCCCCCCCTCCTGCAGCTGGCGGTGGTGGCGAGCGCCTGGCGGCCGAAGTGACGGCAAGTACGGCCGCTGTTGGGGTGCTGGAGTCTGAGGCGGCAGGCCGGGAAGAGTACCGCGGCGGACCGAGGGGCGGCGGGGAGGGAGGGAGCGCAGGCATTGCGAAGGGTCCTGCTGCCGGAGGGGTGAGGGACGCCGGAGGCACACCAGCACCGGTGCCCAAGCGGCGGCGACCGTTACACGGGGGCTGGGTCCCGGTTGGAAGTGAGTTGACCGCAGCAGCGGCCGCCACGCGGCATGCTTGTGAGAGAGGAGGGCAGCAGCAGCAACCAAAGGGGGAAGGGGAGCAGGTGGGGCTGACGTGCGAGCGTGCGGTCGAGCGCCTGCAGCTGCAGCAGCAGCAGCAGCAGCAGCAGCTGGAGCGGCGGGGCATGGCCCTGGGAGGAGGTGGGAACCTGCTACCTAGGCTGGATCACGTCCGTCTGCATGCGCAGGGCCCGGAGCGGCTGGGCCAGGGGCAGGAGATTGGGGAGGGCCGGGGGAAGGGACAGGGCAGGCAGTACGGGAAGCGGCAGGCCGGGCGGCATGGGGAGGAGGAGGGGGACGGTGACGGAGCGCCGCGGGGCGAGAGGCAGGGGGAGGGCGAGCGGCAGCAAAGGCGGCTGGGGACAGGGCCTGCGGTGAACGCAACGGCTAGAATTGCACATGCTGGAAGCGGCAGTACAACTCCATCTGCGCAGTTGGAGTTAACCCGGACTGGTGTGCAGCGGTCGGCTATCATGCTGACTGCAAAGAGTGCGGCGGGGCTGTTTCCCGGCATGTGGCGGCGGCTGCAGGCGCACCTAGACGCAGGGGTGCAGGTGCGGTCCAGGAGCATGCCGGTGACGCTGGTGCTGGCGTCCCTGCCGGAGGGCGACCCGGGCAGGGAGGTGCAGGTGAGGCGGGAACAAGGGGTAGTGCTAAGCGTGTTCTGGGCCATGAGGGCCCCTGGAGTAGGGTTTGGGTGTCAGGGGCTCCGCAGGGTACAACAGGCATGCGCATGTAGCCAGTCGCAGTCAGTCGATGGTAGCCCGTGAAGTATGAAATACGGTGAAGAAGCTCGGTGAGCGTGGACGCCTGCGTGCGGAGGGGCAGGCCTGTGTATGTATGATACAGACCTTGACTCCATGGCTTTGCCTTCTTTTACTTGCTCATGGCGCGTTAACAGTCGTGGTAAAGTCCCATCTCCACCCGCCCGGGATGCAGGGGCACATCAAGCTGTACAGCTACTGTGCGCACCCGAGCAACGGCAAGGCCATCGTCATTTACTTGTCCGCCCATGAGGGTCGGATGGGCCCGGCCTTTCAGCGCACGGGCCTGACGGTGGGGAGCAAGTTCCTGCTGCGGCGACCCCTGTGCGGCACTCAGGCCAGCGGCGAAGTAGGGGAGGGAGGCGGCGGCGCAGCCGGCGGTGGTCCACGGGGTGAGGACCATGTGGCTTTCGAGCTGGTAGGCGCCGGGGAAGCCATCCGGGAGGGGTGGTCTGAGGAGAGCAAGTTGGACCCAAAGACGCTGACAATGAGCCTCGTCCCCACTGTGTGGTGGGAGGCGCGGCCCATTGCGCTGGAGCTCGTGCCGCTGCACAGCGTGCCGCCACAGGTGGAGTCAGCGCGGCGGGCGGAGGTGGAAGCTGCAGGTGGGAAGAGGCCGCGGTAGGGTGGGTAGATAAAGTGCTAATGGTAGTAAAGCGGTGGCAGCTATTGTGCACGCGAGCGGTTGGCCACGAATCCAGTTCAGCGACCGTTTATGCAGTCCTCTCACGCTGTGTACTGTCGGGGCCAGGAGGCTGCTGAGAGGAGAGGGATTTGCAAGGGCCTGCTTGCCTGTCCTGACTGCCCTCACCCCAATTTGCAGGAGGCGGCGGAGGCGGCAGCCTGCTACTGCCTCAGGACGTGCCGCCCGCCGCCACACACCCACACCCCTTCCAACCCCAACCCCCGGCCCCGGAGGCCGAGGCGCTGGCGAGCCCCTTGGGCCCCACGCCATGTCCAGCAGGGCAGGTCGCGCACCTCCACCCCCCGCGCACCCTAACCGCCGCCCGACCCCAGACTTCGCAGCAGCACGGACCGCCCGACCCTCCACACGGCTCAGGTGCAGCGCTGATGACACCGCAACAGCAGCCGCAGCCGTCTAGTGAGGGCCCCGACCAGCACGGGCTGGCCGGCGGAGGCCCGGGCGCTGGACTTGGGCTTCACGCCACACTTGCTGCGTCAGCCGCCGCCGCTGGTACCAACACCGGCGCAGGCGTGAGGAGCACGCAGCTTTCCTTCGGCCTCGGCGAGCTCAACACCATTGGCCCCATCGCACATGAGCTCGACTCTGGTGCCCACATGGACGCCGCCGGTACCGACGCTGACGCAGTTGATGGGTCCGACACCGACGGCACCTCCGTCCGTGCCGCTGCCTTCGGTCTGCTACCTGCTTCGGGTGCGGGCGGTGGAGAGGCTGTCACGCTGCAGTGCGGGGGGGAGAGGCCATCGGCCGGCGCTGCAGGCGCAGCTGCGGCGGAGGCGCCGTGGGGCCCGGGGCTGCCGAGGACGCCTCGGCGGGACGGGCAGTACGGCAGGCGGCAGGGCGGCCCCGAGGTTGGGCCGCACGCAGAGGGTGGCGACCAGGGGGCCCACGACAAGCATGGGCAGGCATGGCAGCAGCATCTTGGCAGGCGGGTTCGGGAGTCTGATGACGCGGATGGCGCCGGCCCGTCCACCGGTGCTTTGGGAAAACGGCAGCGGCGGTGCTCACTGGAGGGAGAGCAGGTGGACGAGGCCCGCAGCGGCGGTAAGGAAAGGGGTTGATGCGTTGTCTTCGGTAGGGTGCAAAGAAACACAGGTACCCGTGCTGCGACTGATTGTTACGCGACTGAGCAAGGCGCATTGCAAGGTACGCTTGCTACTTGGTTGCTTGCCCGCACGCCGCATTTTGCCCACTGGCGCGCTTATTCCGCGCACCGCTTGAGGCCAGCGCCACAGTCCCACACACCTTCACCGGCTGAACGGTCGCAGGTGCACCGGAGAAGGAGCAGTCGCGAAGGCGGCAGGATGCGAGCCCACCACTACCATTGCAGCTGCCGCCGCTGCTGCCACCGCCATCGCCACCGCCACAACAACCGCCGCCGCAGCAGCAGCAGCAGGTGCAGCAGCAGCGGCAGAAGCGGCAGGAGGACCCCTGCATTTCTGCGATGGGTGAGGCCCTGGAGACTCTTGTGGCAACCAAGGCGGCGCTGGCCAGGGCGCAGGCGGACAACGGTGAGCTGCGGCAGCTGCTGCGGGCCGCCCAGGAGCTGGCGGAGTGGCAGGCGCAGCAGCTAGCGGAGGCAGAGGCAAGCAAGCACGGACTGCAGCGGCAGTGCGATGAGCTTCGAGGTTTGCTAGGTGACCAAGCGCGGCAGCTGCAGGCGGCAGAGGCCCTGGCCAGCCAGCAGGCGCAGCAGCTGGTAGATGCGGCGGCGGGCAAAGACGAGCTGCAGCAGCGCTGCGACCAGCTCAGTGCTTCCGTTGACCAGCAGGTGCGGCAGTTGGCGGAGGGTGAGGAGGAGCGGGGCCGGCTGGCGGAGGCGCTGCGGCGGGAGGCGGAGGGGGCGGTCAGGCGGAGGGCGGAGGCGGAGGAGTACCGCGGGAGGTACGGCCGCATGGTGGAGCTGCTGAGGCAGAGCGGTTTCCTGCCCGAGGTGTGACGTACCTGCAGCAGCCAGGCCAGCCACACACAACGGCTGTGCTTCCCGTGGGCAAGCGCGGTCTAGCCGAGCTGGTACACCTCTTGAGGTTCCGAGGACAATTACTGTGAAGGAGGCAGCGCTTTGATCTGCACGCGCTGGGGCCCTTGCACTTTGTCTCGATCCCAGACGGCAGTGTGTGCCGTTGCAACGAATAAAGCGCATAAGCGCTGTTGTCCATGCACGGTGGCTAGGCCACCGGGTTGCCACCGACGCTAGGTTGTCAGTTGAGCTCTCAGGGCTGACTCGATGCAAGTCAGTTGGTGACTTACACTGGAGCCACGGCCAATTAGCTCTATTGATTGCAGACTGTCTGCTGGTACGGTGTTTGTCCCCTAGCGCCCTAGGCCACACACGAAGATCAAGTGCATGCAGGCATGCTGCGACGCTGCGCTAGCACCAGGCACCTGTCGTCCCCTGGCTAACACTACCGGCACCTGTCGTCCTGTTCCATGTGCAGGTTTTTTTTTTTTTTTTTTTTTTTAGGGTTTTTTTTTAGGGTTAGGTGCCTGTTTTGCAAACACGAGAAGCGAGAGGGATAGCCGTGCACCAGCCAGTGCCGTTACTGTGTGTTTGCATGCCAACCCAGGCCAACCCTGCCTGCTCCCCTGACCCTGCTATCCTCGTGGTTTTGTAATTGCTTGTGACGTGGCCCTGGCCCCGGCTCTACCTGAAGCCCTGAAATCTACTCGCCTGACCGGCATCCGGTGTCCCTTGAAGCCCCGTTCGTGCCCAAGGACTCGTCAGGTTGTCCAGGGTTATCGTACCTCCCAACAGGCCCCCATCCTGTATGTATGGATTTACAGTTTTGGTCCCCTTCCAGGGCCCAGCCCCGTACCACTCGGAAGACAGAGCCGACCCCGGCAATCAAGGACACGGGGTTTCCCACCCCTCTCCCCCCCCATCCTGCAGTTCCCAACGAAGAGCACATACAGACGGGCAGCCCATTTCCGCTGCCTATAGAGTGGAGCGGATAAAGTTCATGCCAACTCTGAAGATCATGGGAACCCTGCGTGGGAGCACGACTGCCAGTGCGTGCCAACTACCACGTGCCAGGGCAGGAGATAGCCCTCTTGTGCCAAAGGCTGCAGCAGCGCGTACCGGTATTAAGTAAGCTCGCGCAGCAGACCCGTTTAAAGCTTCTCGTCATTCATGGACGGGAAATGCTATCACTTGGGGCTTCCCCGAAACAGGGTGTCGTCCCAGCCCGATCCCACAAGCTATATGGCTTGACCCCATTAATGCCAAATACCGTTGCTAGCTATGGCCATGTAGCTTATACACAATGTGTTGGGGACGTCCATGACTTCTTTTTGTAGCGGACGGTACCTCGTACCTTGACCTCGGACGGCATACCTCCCTATTCCAGTTCACACTTATCTCGTTCCTAATTGCGCATAGCATTATCGGAGACCAGCACCCATTAATCAACACAAAACAAGGGGCCAGACGAGGACAGATCCGTTCCCGCGTGTTCATCAGCGCATGCCACATTTCGGAACTCGCCCGCGAGGCTTATCGGGCCCTAGGCTTGCGGACATTTGCCAGAAGTAGTCGAGCACGTACAAGGATGCAGCTTTCATCATCCGCTTGCCAGAGGAGGGCAGCAGCGCCCGCTACACCGCTTTGGCGCCTGGCGTCACGCGCCCAGCCGAGTCCCTACCATCCGCAGCGCCCCTGTGCAGCCCGGCCCTTCGTGGCCACCGCCCGCACGGCCAATTTACCCAACGGCGTGAATGGAGCCTACACCCAGGAGAGCGCTGACCGTGTGCAAATGCGTGTCCACAAGCCGGCTTTGCGTGCTGACATCCCGGAACCCATTACACCTGGCGCTGTGGGAGGGAGCCTGTGCCTCCTGTGCCTGCTGGAGGAGACTGGGGCCAAGGAGCAACGCGTCAGCGTGCCGGCCGAGCTCGCAGGGGCGCTCGCTGGTGGGCCCGTGAGCGCCCAAGGTGGCAAGGTGGTGGTCCCCATAGACAGGCCGGGCTGCAAGCCCAAGACCCGTCTGCCGCCGACATGCAGTCTGAAGGCCCAAAGGCGGGGCAGGACGGCAGGGCCCGAGCAGCACTACATCGGCTCCCTGACCCGCTACCTCCGCAGCAACGGGGCGCGACCCCGCTCGACGCTGCTGCTGCTCACCGCCGTGCTTCCCGACCCGGCACACGGCGCCCAGCGCGCCTCCCTGCGGGTGCAGCTCATCAACTACGGGGACGGGGACCCCAGGGTGTTCGAGGCCATGCAGGATCACGTCATCCGGTGCGGGCCGTGGCTGGGCACCCTCGCCGACTTCGAGACCCACTTCCACCCGACTGCAGCAGCTGCGTTGGCCCCCAGTGCCTCGGCCGTTTCGCAGTACCAGGCCGCCCTCGCCGCCGGGCTCGCGGCTGGCTGCTCGCCCACACCCCCTTCACCCCCTGCGGCCTTGCAAGACACGCCAGGAGCAGCCGGCCCCGAGGCCGCTGCCCCCTCTCCCGACCTGGGCAGCAGTCCGTGCATGCTACGCCTGGTCCGCAAGACTTCCATGTCTCACGGCTCAAGGTTCACCGTCCCCTCCGATTTCGCCACAGCCTTGGCAGGCGGTCCTCTCAACACTGGGGAAAAGGTTTCGGTGCCCGTCTACCTGCCCGGCTCACACCCCCAATCCTTCCTGCCGGTCACCTGCTTCGTGGGTGCCCGCCTGGAGCTGAGGAGCACAGTGAACTGCTACGTTGGCGGCCTGCGGCCCTTTGTATGGCACAACGAAGCCGAGTTCGGCGCCACGCCGGTGCTGCTGACCCTGGTGCCGCCCGACCCGGCGCGTGGCTACCCCACCCCCTCCCTGGCGGTGCAGCTCATCAGCCACAAGGACGTGGGCACCGAGGTGTTTGGGGCCATGCAGGAGTACCTCACACGGTCCCCATTGAACGTGTGGAGAGGCCGCTGGGCAGACTGCGAGCCCTTCTTTGCCGCCGAGGCCAGGCGCCTGAGGCTCCTCGGTGTGCCCGATACCTCCGCCCTGTGGGAGCAGCGGGACGTGGAGCTCGAGCGCTCGCCCCAAGCTCCCCGCATGCCACGGGCGGCGGGGTACAAGGCGGTGGACGAGCGGTGTAGCATGCTGCCGGTGGGGCTGCCCCAGGTGAGGTACTTGGGTGAGGTAGTGTGTGTGTCGCCAGCGGTGGGAGCAAGGTACTGGCGAGCTAGTGCCGGGATGTTTCCTGCTGTGGTGCCACGATAAATGTTAGCGTTTGATTCTGTTGCCAAGTTGGCATGCATGTCGGGAAGGCCGGGGAGGGAACGCAGGACGTGGCAGGGCGGCATGCCGCAAATCGCCTTTGTAGTGAACTGCCCTTGCCCTGCAGCAGCACCCTTGCTGGACTGGGTTGCTTGCTGCAAACGCATCATGACACTGCCCCTGCTGCAGGTGCACGTGGAGGCGGTGCGGGCATTCATGGAGGCGGCCCCCAACCGCAAGTTGGTGCGCCTGGTGCAGCAAGCAGCGCTGATAGCCGGCATGTTCAGCTTGTGAGTCGCAAAGCAACACTATGCGGTACCGTCGGTCTTGTGATTGCCGTGCGGTAATACTACTGCTGCTGGGCGGGATGCCACGTGTTACCTCGCACATCCGTTCATGGTCCACTGCAGCTTCGCTTGGCGCCTGGTGCAAAGGTTTGCTTGGAAAAGAACGCACGCCACCGGCATGCTCCACGGGCTCCTTCTGAACCTTGCTTGTACACAAACGCCACGACATGGTAACAGACAGCCATACGGGAACGCTGTCTTTGAAGTGTTGCACAACTTCCGAGCTTGTCCGCCCCATTCTTGCCGCGGCCGCAGGCCCAAGACCTTCGTCGCCGCCTGTGGCGTGCAGCCAAAGCAATCGGGCGTGGTGACCGTCAATGTGCCCGTGGCCCAGCACCACCCGCGTGGAAGCCCGTTGGAGTCAATCGCGCTGTACTGCTACCAGCAGCGGTACCGGCACAGGGCGGGGCACATGCCGAGGTGGGAGGCACACGGCCTCGAGGCATGGCTGGCAGGCGCGGGCGCGGCGCTGGCCGATGTGCTTCTGGTGTGGCTGGATGGGCCGGAGCCGGGGGCTGGGAAGCCGGGGGCAGGGGAGCAGAGGCCAGAAGGGCGCGGGCGGGCGCGGGGCAAAGGTGCGGGGGAAGATGCGGAGGTAGGGGCGCTGGGGTTGCGGCTGCACCTGATCCGGCGGGCGGACGTGGGAAGCGAGGCGTTGAAGGCCATTGTGGGGCTGGTGACTGGCTGGTGAGGCGGGGCAGCGCGCGGGCATAGGGGGCGGGAGAGGCGGGGTGTACGGGCACACGACCCGAATGCACGTGGGATGTTGGTAGAATCATGTATGTCGAGGTCGTTGCTGCTGGCATTGGTCTTCTATTGCGCAACGGACGCATAGGTCGGACTCGGGGCACACATTTGTACCGTAGGCTGCATTCCGACCGTCGTGGCAGATAAGTCTGACCGCAGCGTGCGGTTTCCGTTGTGGTTGGCATCGTGTATTTTGACGTAGATCTGTGATATGCTGCATGGGCCTGGGCGAGACGGTGTGAGGAGTGCGCGACAAGCTTCCCGGGTAGCTTGTACTGCCCCCAACTACACTGCAGTACACATGTCCATGGGAGCGCCAAGCGTAGCTGCACCGGTATCCTGGGCATCCTGCCCAGCTAGCCACACTTACTGCGGCCCCTCGCTTGGTTGATGGGTGTTCCAGCATGATGCACACATGCGCGGGGTTAAGCGCACTATGTTTTGAGGAAGATGACGTACCGGTACGCGAACTTGAAAAACTACTGATGCACACCTCATGCTACCTCTGCGTGCGTGCGGTAGACTACGCATGGTCGCGTGCTGACGGCTCGTGCAACACGCTGCCGATGTTGGAGTTGAGGCGGGGCACTAGCACGCTGCTGTTCGGGGGTGCTTCACTAGTGCCTGTACGGGTAATATCTGTGGGTCCGGCAACTTGTTGGCGTGTGTATGACATTCACGAAAAGGACCACTCCTGACGCACGACCGCATGCTCACGCGGCGGCTGGAGGCGACGGCGCGACGGCTGGCGGCGGCGCGGGCGGAGCTGGCAGCGCGGAACGGTGAGGTGGCGGAGGCTCGGGCGGCGACGGCGCGGGCCGTGGCGGAGAGGGAGCATGCGCAGCGTGAGGCGGCGGCAGGGGCGCGTCGGGCAAGGACGAATGCGGAGGGACGGGCGGCGGAGCTGGAGGCCCTGCGTGGGGAGCTGGAGCGGAGCCGCGCTGAGAACGAGCTCCTGCGGGGGCAGGCGGCGGCGGCGAGGGCGGCCCAGGAGCTGGCTGAGCAGCGGCTGCGGGAGGGCCGCAGGAGGCGGCGGCAGGAGCGGGGGCGGTTGTGGGAGGAGGTGCGGGCGCAGCTGCAGTGGGGGCGGGGCCGCACGCCGGGGCTGGAGGAGGTGGAGGACGACGTGGAGGAGGAGGCGGACACTGTGGGGGCTAACTAAGTATGTGGCTGCATGCATGGTACGCATCAGGAGGGGCGCTCGGGTGTGTATTCGGCGAAAGATCTGGGGAGCGTGGCAGGGAGAGAACGAAGAGGCTGTGTCATTAACCAGTGGATAACGGTTCTCGTCAGTGGTTTTATGCCGTTACCTGCTTGACTTGAGGACTGGTATAGGAGTTGCCAGTGGACCGACTGCAATTGTACAGGGTTGGTACGGTAGGTAATTCTCGGAGCACGTTGTCATGAGGGCTAGCTCCTTTGTAGCGGTTGGTAGAGCAGTTGGCCAAGGTAGACTGCATGGCTGCACGCTGCAGGGGGAGGGAAGTAGGGTCTAGGGTTGTACGGTAGCAAACCCAGCAGACCTTGGTTGAGCGGCGACAGAGTGAAAATCGTGGCACAACGAGCATCATAGCGCTAGCACCAGCCGCTTTGCGGAAGGGCTGCTTTGCTACAACCCCTGGCATGCTGGGCTTCAAGCACCGTGGATACCGGGGGAGTTACCAGGGTAGATACGTTTTGTGGAGCACATGAGGGCCAGGAGTGCCACGCCAGCTTGCGCCTGTGAGCGCGGTGCAGAGACTGGCTGTCTGGCTCAGAGAGGGCTGGTTAACTTAGCTACAGCTATGGCGCCTCCCATGTGTTCCCAAAGGGAGCTCCCCGAAGGGTTGCCCGAAGGGCACGGGGCAGGGGCACGGGGCAGGGGCCTCCCCTGATCCCTCAGTCATTGTTTTGCCGCGCTTTGGTCTTGGCCGGTCGACCGCAACGGTTAGTTGGTATGTAGAAGCAATTTATTTCAATTTCTAATGTATCGCCGAAGCCTCCTCAAGAGGTCCATCCACACATAAGGGTTCTGCTTTGGACTGCGCTTTGGACGCTGCCGGCCCGATGGCGCGTACTTGCAGCGCTCTTTTGCAATTTGACGCCCACAATGCCGCACAACACTGCAACAAAGAGGAAGCCAACGCGCGGCTCAGACTGATATCGGTGTCCGCTAGGAACTGCAGTTCAGGGCTAGGCCCGATAGCGTGTTCACTCGGCGGGGCGACGTCCCTCTTCCGCAACGCCGTGCGCATCGTCTGTTATAAAGATGTGCTACTTGCTACAGCGGTAGGGAGGCTCAAAAGCTGCACACTGGTAGCGGCTACCGGTGTGCTCAACGGTGAGGCACGCGAAAGGCCCCGTCACCTGCCAGTCCGCACCCCGCGCTGATACTCTCCTCCACTCACCGTGACACGGCGTTGACCTGGTGCGGGACTAAGGATACCAGCTTTTCCGTGCCCCTGAAAACTGTGGCGACCTGCCAAATCCAGCGTCCCACCCAAGTGCCACCCTGCTGCGTTTTCTCCCTGTCGCGACGCTTGCCCACAGGACCCGTACACCGCCAACGCCATCCACATGCATCACCCCGCAGCCCAGAACCAGCCTGCATGGACCGATGCGAACCTGGAAGCGGACTTGCAGCTACAGCCTGCAGCCAGCGGGGCACCGCCACAGCACTGCTGCGCTTCAGCTGGACTCGCGCTCATACGGCAGCTGAGGCATAGTGCCGTGGCGTGCCCCTTGGCGCAGCAACCTCACATGGAGTTCCAGCCTCAGCAATGGCGGCCATGGTCACCGGTAATGGCTGGGCATGAAGTGGCGCCGCACTGGGCAGGTGCTGCACCCTTTGCAAGTCCAGAGCACCAGGGGTTTGATGCACTCATGGGAGGCGACGCTGAGGCGTGGACGGGCGACGTCAAGACAACGCCCATCAGCCCCCCGACAGTACCACAGCGGCAGTGGTCGCCGCTGCCCATGCCGTTGCCGCCGCCCTCACCGCCAGCGTCGCCACAGCTGCACGGCGCACCGGGCGGGTGGGGTGCTGGCGGGTTGCCCTACTTGTCACAGCGTCAGTACCCGGCGTCGGTCGTGGAGCTGCTACCAGGATGGCAGGAGCCGCCGAGGCACATGCTGCAGGCCCAGCCGGGGGCGGGGCCGGGGCAGCAGCACGTGCAGCAGGCCTTTCCCGGAGCAACAGCACCCACATCTACAGCTGCAGGGTCTGCGACTTGTGGGCTGGACCCCGGAGCGGTCCTGGACGGGATGGCTGGGCGCAATGGCGGTAGGAGGGTTGCTGGCAGCGGCTGCACTGCACATGCTGCTGCTGCTGCTGCTGCTGCTAGCAGCTGCTGCAGCATCCCCGCCATCCGGCCGTGCGTGTTCCACTACATCAGCAGCAGCGACGCGGACAGCAGGACCGCGATATCGCTGCGGCAGGCCCACATCCCCGTGCTGTTCCCCGGCCTGTGGCGGCGGCTGCAGGCGCACCTGGACGCAGGGGTGCAAGTACGGTCCAGCTGCATCCCTGTGACGCTGGTGCTGACATCCCTACCAAAGGGCGACCCGGGCAGGGAGTTGCAGGTGAGCTCGGGCAGGTGTGTAATAAGGGTGGCTTGGGCGTTGGTGCAAGGCGGCGCAGCAGTCACATGTGGAGCTGGGCAGCTGACTTGACGCTAGCGTCAACAGCCCATCTCCATACCTTGCAAGCACACAAGCTATTCCCTTGGTCATCCTGCCTCTGCCAGGCCATACTTGCCTGTGACAGTCGTCAACGTGATGGCCATCACGGTTGCATACCAGATCATGCAAACCTGCATCGTCGCCCTGCCCCGGGCTGTCCCACGACCAGGCGTACATGGTGCTGAACGCGAGGACCTCCCACAGCAACCGCCTCGGCATCGCCGTGCGGCTGTCGTCCACGCCCGGCTCCGCCTCCCAGCAGCATTGCAGCGGGCCCGCCGCTGGCGCCGGCGGCTGCAGCGGCGCCAGCGGCATTTCGGGCCAGGGCGGCAGGCCCCCCAGCGCCACGCAGCGCACTGACAGCGCAGCGGCGCTCACGGTCGGCGTGTTCCAGCGGCTGGGTCTGAGGGAGGGCAGCGAGCTGCTGCTGCGCCGCCGTATCACAGGCGATGGGGACGCCTGCGCACGTGCTGCAGCGGAGCGCGCTGACCACGGCGACACGCAGCAGGCAGGCGGTGGCGGTGGCTTTGAGGAGCTTGCTCCTGGGGAGGCCATCCGGGAGGACAGGGTGGATGCCCAGCCCCAGGAGGATAGCGGTGCGGGCAGGCAGGCCGGTCCCACTGTGTGGTGGGAGGGGCGGCCCATGGTGCTGGAGCTGCTGCCGCTTGACGGGGCTCCACCGGAGGTGCTGGCGGCGCTGAGGGCTGTGGCGGCAGGGACGGGGGCGGTGGCGCGGGAAGCGGCTACGGCGGGCGTTGCTAGGGCGGCAGTGGGGGCAACGCCGAGGCGTGTGGGTGCAGTGGCGGCGGACGCAGCGGGTACGCCTGGGGCCGTGGCGGCGGCAGTGGCGGTGGCTGCGGCGGCGGGGGCGGCGGGGGCAGCGAAAGGGAGCGCAGAGGGTCCAACGGCGGCAGGGTGCAGGGCTGAACTTGACGCCGCCCCGGGTGGCGACGTCCCGATGGGGGCCCCAAGCGGCGTGCATAGCAATGGCGTGGCCAAGAGGCGCCGCAGCGGGAGCCCCTTTGAGGCGCCAGGCGGCAGCAGCGGGTGCCCGGCCAGCGGGCGGGTGCAGGAGGGAGGGACGGCTGGGGCTGGGGAGGCTGCCTGCACGCGGCCGTGCAGTGGGCTGGGGGTGACGGAGCTGGGAGAGGGGCCGTCGCATGTGGCAGCTGTAAGGGAAGCAGAACCGGACGTGGGCGGTTTCATGAACCTGGTGCAGAGCATTTTCGGGGACGAGCAGTGCACGGCTGCCGCTTATGGGGCAAAGGGTGACGGGGAGGAGCAGGCTCAGCGGAACACAGCGACGGTGCAGGAGGATAGCGGAGGAGGCCTGCCTGGAGTGCGCAGCGGCGGGCATGGGGCTGTAGGTGGTGGCGGCGTGGCGCGGTGTGGTGTCGTCCACGGTACAGCTGCAACAGGCGCTGCAGCGGTGGACGTGGGGGAGCAGGCGCTGCCGGGGAGCTGCAACTGGCCGGCCACAGGGGCAGGCGACATGGGCCATGCAGGCCGGGCAGGTGAGGAACAGCAAGCGCAGGGGCAGTGTGTCAGGCCATGGGCTCGTCACCATATTAGCACTCTGGCATACTGACAGCATTGTCTGTCACCTAGCTGCATATGCTCCCCTGCAAACAGTTGCATGGTCACATTTCACTTTCAGGACGGCTTGTCTGTGAGCTGATACGAGGGAGAAGCGGATGGTTGATACCAGTAACGGTAATATGCAGGGCCTAGGGTTTGGCGCACGTGGCAATACACGTAAGAAGGACTAGGGGCTTGCTGAGCTCCTGCCAATGCTTACCCTGCAGTCAATGCTCCCCTGCCTTTGTCCACCTCTCGTGCGCCCCGCAGCGGCTGCCGACGGCGAAGCGCCCGCCCCTCAGCCCGGGCATGGCCCGCCAGCCCCACCTCCAGCACACGCCCTGTCCTCGGCTGCGGCGGCGGCTGCACAGCAAGACGGCCTGCCACTGCCAACCCTCCCCCTGCCACGCGCCCCAGCGCCCCACACGGCGCAACCTGGCCTGCCCGTAAACAGCTTTCCGCTCTGTCGTGGGACAAGGGGACAGGACGGCAACCAGCAGCAGGCTGCAGAGGACGTGGCGCAAGGAACCAGACATGTTGGCGCAGTGCAAGGGGCGCCGGGACACGAGGTGGCGGTCGAGGCGCAGCCGCAGGTTCCGGGGCAGGGGTCCAGGGAGGGGGGACATGTAAAACAGCAAGCCGCAGCCGCTGATGGATGTGGCGGCGGCGGCTCACCTGCCCAGAGGTGCGCTGTCTTGCGGTTGACCCGCACCGAAGCAACACAGAGTCATGACATCAACATATACAGCGCAGCCTCCGTTCTGTTCCCCGGCCTGTGGCGGCGGCTGCAGGCGCACCTTGATGCAGGGGTGCAGGTGCGGTCCAGGAGCATGCCGGTGACGCTGGTGCTGGCGTCACTGCCGGAGGGCGACCCGGGGAGGGAGGTGCAGGTGAGCTGACCAGTAGCAAGGGGACGAGCCAAAGCATGGGGAGCTGAACACGGATGGTAGCGTCGGAGTGCATGGCATGCAGCGCAAGCAAAGGCGCGCACCAGGGTCACACCCGCTTCCCAGGCCGGTTCCCGTGCACGAGTCCTTCAGGGCACTTCCCCCCTCGTTACACTGCCATTCTAGCCTCTCTGTACTGTTGTCCTTCGGCCTCTTGCACCCGATCACGCCTACCGTGGCCACAGCGGAGCTTGCCCTGTCCCCACTATGTCGGACGGCGCTTCCTTCACCGCAGGCCCAGCTGGGGCTTCGCGCGCACCGTTCAAGCCGCACGAGGACGGGCATGAGGGCGAGCATCTTGCTACGCTCGCCGCCAGACGGGGCCACTGGGATGCACGGAAAGCGAGTCATGGGGCTAGTCTTTGAGCGCCTTGGCCTGGCGGAGGGGAGCGAGGTGGCGCTGCGCCGGCGCCGCGGCGACGATGACGTGGGCATGGGCAGCGGCAAGGGAGCTGCTGGGGCTGGCAGCGACAGGGGCGCCAGCAGCGATGGGCAGCAGAACCCCCGCGGTGCGTTCAGGGTGCTTGCTCCTGGAGAGGCCATCCGGGAGAAATGGGGCGTGGAGCGGAAGGTCAGCAGAAAGCTTAAGGAGGAGTACACTTTCCCCACGGTGTGGTGGAAGGGGCGGCCCATGGTCCTGGAGCTGACGGTGCTGGACGGTGTGTCGCCAGAGGTGGAGGCGGCGCTGCGGGCGGAGGCAGCGGGGGCGGCGAAGGCCGTACGTAGGGTGCCGGTGACCGCGGAACTCGACACCACGCCGTCCCTGACCGACCCAGCAAGTGACACAGACAGGGACAGCGGGGTCCATGGCGAATGGCAGCACCGCAACGGCCCTGGCGCGCAGGCAGGTGCGTGCCCGCCGGTGGGTGATGGCGTGCCGCCGGGCGGGGCGGCAGGGCGTGGGGTGCTGGGAAGCAAGCGGCTGTGGGAGGAGCCGGTGGCTGCAGGCCCAGGTAGTGGGGGCCCAGCCTCAGCGGCCGCAGCCCAGGCTGAGGGTCGGGAAGGGCGTCGGGAGGGGCTGAGGCAGTTCGCAGCGGCCTATCCTAGTACTGGCGCTGAGGCAGGGGCAGCGGAGGTCGGTGGAGGAGGTGCCAGGGGTCCGTACGGCGGCGGGCATGGGGCCATGGACAGCAGCCTGACGCCCCAGGGTGCTGCCCAGGACGCAGCAGAGGGCACACAACCACCAGCCGCAGCAGCAGCGGTGTTGGGGACGCGGATGCGGCTTCCGGAAGAGCAGCAATGCCCTGGCAGCATGGAGTGGACCGCAAGCGGACCTGGGTCCCTCACCCACCCACTCCCTCAGCCCGACGCTGCGGCTGCCGCCTTGCCATCTTCGGCTGTACGTGGCGCGGGTGGCGGGGTAGCTGCCGAGTGGCAGGAGCGCGCACTAGGTAACCAGCGACGCAGCCCCGGACAGCCGGGCAACGGACAGAAGCCGCAGCCGCCAGTCCCGCTGCCGGCAGTCCCACCACTGGCCATGGCATGTCCACAACCGCACCAGCAGGCGCCTGGTGCCGGCGTGCCTCCCCCGCCGCTGCAGCTGCCACGAGGCGGCGCCGCTGGGGAGTCCGCCGGCCAAGGCACCGCTGGCGGCCGCCAGTCCCACGCCGTCGCCCACGCCGCCAGCCGTGGCGCCGCTGGCGTTACTGACTCTGACTCTGACGCTGACAGCCCACCCCCAGACGGCGGCGAGGCCGCTGCAGTCGGCCTCATCGGCCTCGAGGCGAGGGACGCAGCAGCTAACGCTGAGGTCGGCGATGACGCCGACGCCCATGGCGACGGCGGCTCGGACGGCTCCGAGGACCCCGAGCCCGGCCTCCTTCGCCACCTGCTGGAGCACGACCGCATGCTCTCGCGGCGGCTGGGGGCGGCGGCGCGGCGGCTGGACGCGGCGCGGGCGGAGCTGGCAGAGCGGAACGATGAGGTGGCGGGGGCTCGGGCGGAGGCGGCGCAGGCCGTGGCGGAGCGGGAGCATGCGCAGCGTGAGGCGGTGGCAGCGGCGCGTCAGGCGAGGACAGAGGCAGAGGGGCGGGCGGCGGAGCTGGAGGCTTTGCGTGGGGAGCTGGATCGGAGCCGCGTTGAGAACGAGCTCCTGCGGGGGCAGGCGGCGGCGGCGAGGGCGGCCCAGGAGCGGGCTGAGCAGCGGCTGCTGGAGGGTGTGAGGCGGCGGCAGGAGCGGGAGCGGGTGTGGGAGGAGGTGCGGGCGCAGCTGCAGTGGGGAAGGGACCGCACGCCGGGGCTGGAGGAGGTGGAGGACGATGTGGAGGTGGACGGGGAGGACGGTGCGTATTAGGGTTACCGACAGCTGGGCTAGCTGCTGAGATTCGGTGGGAGCGTGGGACGAGCCGGCGATGTTTTTTACCCTAGCGGCACGCATCCCAGTGCTATGTGCCGTATGGGCGGCTACGGCGTGCGCCTGTGCTGCGGAGCTGGTACTGAGGCACTAGCTGGCAGGACGTGGAGCTGCGCCGTGCGAGCCCACACACATACCGGCTGCAGGGGTGTAGTACTGTCACTGCCGTATGGTACACACCGGGTCTCTAGGTTGCAACTCTTGTGCGTCGCGGCAGGCAAAGGTGCAGGTGTGTACCGGTACCGGTGCCGTAGTGGGATGCGGTGTAGGGGTGCAGGGGTGTGCTCTTCTGGTGCTGTTGTCAGTGGTTTCTACTGGTCCTAGCGCACGTGTTTTGTGCGGCAGTGGTGTGCTGTGTGCCTCAAGCGCAGTGCGACGCCTGGGATGCTGCAAAGTGTACGCTTCCGACCTGCTCAGGGATGACGCAAAAACCAGGGGTGGGGGAAGCAGCATACATTGCCCAACGTGCGTGTGCATAGCTCCTGTCATCAACTGCTTGCCTCTTTCTAAGGGCGGTGGAAAGCGTGCGGACAAAGTGCAGAGGTGGTGTAAATGCAAGGCTGGAGTATGTGGAGTGTCTATGCTGTGATTCTGCGTCGTGTCCTTGGTCGGGACCCTGGGCGTCCAGGACTGTACTGATCGCCGCACCGCCCGCACGTGTCGTGGTCGGGCTCTGGGGCCGGCTCCTAAGCGCATACAGTGCGCGATGCGGTACCCAGTTAACCTATAGATTGAAGCTACCGTTATGCGGTGGCCATGTGCCGTTGTCATGCGCGGGCCCGGGAAGCAACCGTTACGTGGGGAACGGTCGCATCGTTGGTTGCGAGCACCCCACATTGTCCGAAAGCAGCAGCATACAAGAACTTCCTTGACATTAGCATACGTACATCTGTTGAGTGTCTGCCCTTTCCATACTACTTCATCCCCTCAATGCCGAAACCGCCTGCACTAAACGTCGCGTTAGTTGCTAGCCGTGCGCTCCACACATAGTGTATGGTTGCTTGAATTTATTTGATACAAACATGCTCTCATGATCTCACAGGCCGAGTCAGCGGCTGCAGAGGCAGGTACTGGATATGGTTTCCGTGTCTCGATTCGCTCGAAGAGCCTATCATCGGGTCAGTTTCGTGTGAAGCTGAGCACCGTTAAGTCGGTGTTCGGCGCCGGCCTTGTACCCTCGGTAGGCGGCCTTCCCGTCGACGTGACGCTCGTCGACGACAGCGATTCCTCATCGTGGCCGGTGCGACTGACTGCAACAGCAGACGAACAATGCAGTATTTCAGGATTACAACAATGGCTTAAGCATCGCGGCGCCAGTGCCGGGGAGAAGCTGCAAGTCGACCGGAGGGCCGGCCCGGCGTACTTTGTCAGCTTGGTTCACAACGCAGCCGCCGTGCCTGTCGCAAACGATGCACGTGGGATCTTTGAGCAGCGCGCACCGGCCGGAGCTGATTCACAGCCGGACCGTGTGCCGTGCAACCGTGCCACGCGGGTCGCGGTCGCGGCAGTCCCAGTTGATCCGCCTAAAGACGCGGCAGGGGGCAGTGGGGCAGGTCCCAGGCTAGGCGGCCGAGGGTGGGAGCGGGTCAATGCCCTTCCAGCACAGCCCGCCGATGGTTTTGTGCTCGTGCAGCCAGCTATTGGGCCCCAGCACCGGCAGCCTGGTGCCCCCAACAGCGACACGGCTGTAGTGCAGGTGAAGGTAGATCCGGAGGCTGGGGTTGGAGGGCAGCAGGCGAGGCAGCAGGGGGGCGGTGAGGCTCAGGCGCGGGGACAAGAGCCTGGCTCAACAAGTGAGCAGCGGCCGCCCCGCGGGCTACGGGTGCAGCAGCAGCAGCCAGTCGTGCATGGCGCTACCGTGGAGGGCGCTGTGGCAGCGCAACGGGTGGCTGTCAAGCAGGAGCCCGATGCCTGTAAGTAGGGCAGCCAATGGCTGCCAGCCACCGCAAGAAGCAAGTGCTTCGCAGTGCACGCATGTGACGGTTCAAGGTGCTTGATGCGTGCTCCAACGCGCTGTCCCTTCCGTAACCTGATCACGGCATGGCCTACAAGGCCAGCAACACATGGCATGTGCACACGACTGCTCCGCGCCTGCCTGCCAATGTCCGTGACACACTTGCACGCACCACCAGACCATGGAAGACCACGGCAGATGCACCAGCCGCTGTCATACGTGTTTCCTGATTCACGGAGTTTATCACTGCCCGATATCCCGCCATCCCAGGGGCATGCTCCGGTCCCACACCTTCCGCTGCGCCTCAGCTGGCCGCGGCGCCCTCCTCAGGCCCCAGCGGCTCGGGCCAGGCGGCCGGGCGGCGGGAGCAGGGCGCCGGCGGCGGGTCGGGGCCAGCGAGGGCGCAGCAGCACGTGCAGGGCGAGCAGCAGCACAAGGGTGGTAATAGCCAACCTGCGGAAGGGCGCGGCGACGATGAAGCCACAGAAGCTGCAGGCGGCCCACCCGCAGCCCCAGCTGCAATCGCAGCCCTAGCTGCAATCGCAGCCTCAGCCCAGGCGCCAAGCCTCGCCGCTGAAAGCGTAGTGAGCACCTATGCGGTCAAGTTTCGCGCCTCGATGATCCGTGTCCTTAAAGGCGCACGTGCATGGTTTGGCACTGCGTCCGAGACGGCGGTTGCAGCGGCGCCCAGGCCAGTGCACGTGTACGGCAGTGCGCCGGGCGGCGGCCTGGGAGGGGGGCGGCTGCGACGATTTGAGATCAACCTATGTACCTCTGACACGCATACACTGACTCGCGTGGCTGCGTTGGCCAAGTGGGCTGGTTTCGGGAACGAGGACTGGGTGCGGCTGCGGCGGCGTGAGGTGGCTCCTGGGGAGCTGGCTGCTGGGGAGCAGGAGCCACGTGCGGGCGAGCTGGTGGTGGTGGTAGAGCGGGGCGAAGGGCCCGAGGCGCCAGGAGGAGCAGCGACATCCCCGGCGGGTGCCAGCCGTCGCAGTGCGGCGGTCCAGGGCCCCAGCGGTAGGCCACCCTGCAAGGACCCTGCCAGTAGGAGCCATATGGGCGGTGGGGGCGTCGCCGTGGACAGGGCCGCGGCCGGTCGCGTCATGCGGCCTGCTGGCAGCGGCGCAGGGGAGCCCCGGCGTGCGCTGTACTCCAACGGCGTGCTGCACCTGCGCCTGGCCAGCGCCTCCGCCCTGTGGCCGGGTTTGGCGGAGGGGTTGCCGTTCAAGGAGCACCACACCGTCACGCTGTACACTCGGGGCGGCCAGGGGCTGCGCGCGCACCCTGTCAGGCTGGTGCGGTACAGGCAGTCCGACTTCCGGCTGGGAGGTGTGCAGCTGGCTGCCCGTGACGTGGGTGTGCGTGACAAGGAGGCGGTGGGGCTATGGCGCCTGCCGTGCGGTCGGCTGCTGGTGGAGGCGTGGCAGGGGCAGGGGCAGGGGCCTGGGCAGGAGCCACAGCAGGGGCAGGGGCTGCCGCCACAACAGCGACCCGCGCAGCGGAGCGGCGGGGCAGCCAAAGGCGATGCAAGAAGTTCAGGGACTGAGGGTGGGTCGGAGTCCGGCTCAGGGACGGAGGAAGAGGACGACGAGGAGGACTGGGAGGCTCCGCAGCATCGCAATGCGGCGCCAAAGCGGCGCCAGGGCTCCGCCGGGGCGCCCGAAGGCGGCGACGGCAGGGGCCTGGGTGATGACGCGCTGGAGGACGTGCCGCTGCACAAGCGCCGGCGGCTGCTGCGGACGCGCGGCGGGGCCGGGGCCGCGCCGGGAGCGGGCGGCGGAGGGAGCGAGGGCCCGGGCCAGGGCGACGGAGCGCCTCGTCTAGGCCGACCGGTACCAAGCGGCCGCGCGCTGCCCACGTCTAGCCCCTCCCAAGCCCCCGGAACCCATGCGGTGCGGCTTGTTCGCACCACCATGCATGTACGAGCGGCGGCGGTGCGCGAGTTGTGGCCGCAGCTGGCGGAGCAGCTGCGAGGCCATGGGCGCGGTACCGCGGGCAAAGCGGTGGCCCTGCACACGGCTTCCGCCCAGCAGCATGGGGTGGCGCAGCTTGTACGGCACACGGTGCGGCTGTGCTTCAACGGGACGTCAATGCAGTACAGCCTGACTGGAGCAGCCGGCGTGCTAAACGCGCTGGATGTGCAGCCCGGCGGCGAGGTGCGCCTTCGTAAGGGACCCGACGGCCGCATTTGTGCAGAGCCGGCCGCAGCAGCAGCCAAGACAGCAAGCGCCAGCCAACCATCACAGCAACCGCCGCCCGCTGTGGCTGTGCCCACGCAACCGGCAGCTGGAGAGCCAGCTGTGGCCCCAGAGGATGTCGCCGCCCCCGCAGCGGCCGTCCCCGTTGCAGCTGCCCCGCCCACCGGCGTTGAACCCTCCACGGTGCAAGCCCTGGCAATCGTCCGGTCTCGACCCTCGGCGGCCTTGGTCGCTACTGTCACGTTGCCCTTCCTCGGCGGCCACCTGTTTCCCGACACGCCCTCCGTGTCCCTGCTGTGGCCCCACCTGGCGGACATGGAGGTGCGCAGCCAGGAGCCCGTCAAGCTACGGGCGGCGAGGCCAAGGGCGGGGGCGGTGGACTACACAGTGCGCCTGGTGCGGTTCGGGGAGGCGGTGTGGCGGCTGGAGCGCACGCAGGCGCTGGCCCAGCAGCTGCGGCTGGGGGAGGGGGACGAGGTGGAGCTGGCGGCGCAGGGAGGGGGCGTGGTGGGCGTGCGGAGGGCGGGGGAGGCGGCAGAGCAGGCGCGGCGAACCCCAGCGGCACCACAGGCCGAGCAGCTGGCTGAGGGGTTGGGGGCCAAAGGTGGCAGTGGGGCGGAGGAGTGCTATGACGGCGAGGTGAGTGGACGGTCGCGGTCTGGCGCCGCTCCAGTGGCGTCTAGTGGCGTCCATGCGACCACGGCACGCCGTGCAGGTGATGCGCAGCCCACAGCTTGTGCGAGTGGAGGGCGCGTCGTGCGGCATGGGGGCGACCAGCAGGGTCAGGGTCAGGTTCATGGGATGCAACCGAAGCGGCAGGAGCAGGGGCAGGAGCAGGGGCAGGGGCAGGGGCAGCTTGAAGTGCCCGAGGCCAGCTGCACCCAGGAGTCGGTGGCGGAGGTGCACCAGCGGCACGTGGAGGAGCAGTCGGCCGTGCGGGCCCAAGTGCATCGCCATGAGCCCCTCGTGGGGCAGCCAGGGGCACAGGTCCTATCCCTGGTGGAGGTGCAGCAGCCCCAGCCACAGCTGCAGCGCTGTACGCAGCAGCCAGCCTCCGCGGGCCCCCACCTCCCCGCCGCCAACCTGACGCCCGCTCACCTGCTATGCTGCGTGCCTCCCTCCGTGGGCCCACCGCCGCCCCGCCCCGACGAGCTGCAGCGGTGCGGCCTGACCTTCCACCCTGACGTGGCGCCCGGGGTGCGGCGGGCCATGGCGGACTGGGGGGCGGGGCTAGGGGGCACTCCCCTGCACGAGGCGGAGCCGCAGACGGTGCAGGTGCGGGTGCTGGGGGCGGCGCAGGGTCCGGGGGCGGACGGCGGTGCGCTGGTGAGCACACACCGGCTGAGTCCGGCGGTGCTGGCGCTGCGTGTGTGTGAGCTGTTAGGCCTGGGGGAGGTGGAGGCGTGGGGCAGGGACCTGCCGCTGCATGCGCCCGTGCAGGAGGGCAGGGTGGAGCGGCGCAGGGACGAGCAGCGCGGGGGCTGGGGGCTGTGGGCCACGGCGGCGGTGAAGAAGAGCCACCCCCTGTGCGTGGAGGGTGGGTACGTGATGCCGGCAGCCGCCGCGGAGCGCTTCGTGTCCCTGGGGTGGCGGGACTGCGGGGAGGGCGTGCGGGCGGAGCTGCGGGAGCGTGTGGGCGGCGGCGGCAGCACGACACGTGTGTCGTACGGCTGGAAGATGCTGGCGGCATCGTACTGCATGCCGTACCATGCGGAGGAGGGGCGGGCAGGAGAGGAAGAAGCGGCACCAGGTAAGGTAGCGACAGCGCTGCACAGAGGCTGCGTGGCGTACGGTTCCAAATGCACGGCAATCCTTATGCGCTGCACAAGGCGCCGGGTACCCAACCGACACGGTGATACTGTCGCTTGCCACGTGGTGTACTTAGCCATACGTTGTGTTGTAGCTTGTGGTGCTACAACACCCCTTGGAGCGTCTGTGCAGGACACTTGCAGGCTTGAAGGTTTGGTATAGCGCTGGCATAGCTGATACTTGAATACTGCTACTGCTGTCGTGCTTGTACGTGTCCGTTGTGCGTTATGACACACTGTGCACGCCCAGTCTGCAAGGACTCGAACATCCGTGCTGACGGCCCGCCCCATCCTTTTTGCCCCCCAGGCGACGGACGCGGCCCCGCGCCCCCCGTGCTGTGCATGCTGGGCTACGGCAACCTGGGTGCGCTGGCCAACGACCCACGGGTCAACCCCCGGGCCTGGCAGGACGGCAACGACGTGGGGGTCACGCACGAGCAGCTGCAGCCAAACTGCGCGGTAAGCTGCCCCTTGCCTAATGGCGACTGTTTAGTTGGCCCTGGGCCAAGACCTATGGAATACCACTGTCCACACCTGAGCACGCGCTACACGTTTTGCAGCTGCTTGCCGGCATGACACAGGGCCCAAAGCCCACACGACGCAGTCAAGATGTTTCCCGCGCTTGGTACGTGCCTGCCGCTGCCTCACGCCTTTGCAGATTGTTCCCGTATCCGTACGCGGCCTGGTGCTGCCTGTGCTGGTGGCGCTGCGGGACATCGCCCCCGGGGAGCAGCTGCTGCGGGACTACGGGGCGGACTGGTGGCGGGGCATCGCCGAGGTGTGGGAGGTGGCGGAGGACGAGGGGCTGGTGGGCGAAGAGCTGTTCTGGGGCCGCGCCGGCAGCGACGGAGGACCCGATTCCCTGGCCCAACCGCAACCGTCCGCTGATGTGTGTTTGGACGTGGACCAATTCCAGCCTCCGCTACCGCGAGACACTCCACCGCCGCCACCGCCTCTCCCTGCACCCGAAGAGACGCCGCCGCCGCCACCGCCGCTGCCCGAGCTGCAGCTGCAAGCTACGACATCAGCGTGTGGCCTCACCCAACCTCGAGCATATGCTGCGGAGGTCCACGCTGCTACTGGGGCAGGGCGTAGCAGCGCTGTCGCCCCAGCGGGTGCAGGCGCGCCCCTCCCGCCAGCCGGAGGGTCCAGCGCCTCAGCGCCACAGCCAGGACAGGAAAGGGCGGGTTTGCGGCAGCAGGGGCAGCGCACTGGCACCTCTCGGGGCGGCCGGAGCAGCAGCCCCCGCGGCCGGGGCAGGAGCCCTGGCGGTGGGCATAAGCGTAACGGATCCGGGAAGGGATCCCGTGGCAAGAGCGCAAGCCGCAGTCGTAGCCGCAGCCGTAGTCGTGATCGGGCGTACCACAAGCGGTGGCGGCATAGCAGGAGTCGGAGCCGAGGGCGCGGGCGAGATCTCAGAGATAGGGGTTGGAGTAGGGGCAGGGCCGGTGACAGCGAGCCTGAGGGCGGTCGCGGCAGGAGCAGGGGCAGCAGTCGGGAGCGAGGCCGGGGTTCGCCAGGCGGAAGGAGGGCCGGCAGGGGCAGGTCAGCCAGCCCAGTCCGTCGCCGCAGCCGCAGCGCCGAAAGGGAGCGGGGCAGAGGCCGGCAAGGGCCTGGCCAGCGGGGCCGGGGAGAGGGGAGGAGCCGCAGCCGCAGCCGTGGCGGCAGGAGAGGTGGACGCCCGCCATCGCTTGCCCTGGCCAAGGCGCGGCACAGCGACCCGCATGACAGCGACCGACTCAAACAAGGCAGTGGGCCCTTGGAGGAGCTTGGGTCACGGCGGGAGAGGGGCGGAGCTACACTCGACGGGGTGGACCCAAGTGGAGGGGACGGTGCGGCGCCAGAACGGGTAGCGGTACGGCAGCGCGGGACTCGCTGGGAGGCTTTACCGCAGGTGCAGCAGCCGCAGGAGCAGCAGCGCAAGGGGCAGCTGGGGCAGCCGTGCGGCGGCGATGCAGTAGGTGCTTCGGCCAAGCGCCCAGGCGCAACAGCGTGCGCAGAGGCGGTTGGGTTGCAGCAACCCCGGCCGGCTGCCGGCACCGCCGCAGCAGTGATCGGTGTAGAGATTAAGCCTGGACCGGAGGCTGCTCGCGCGGTAGGTGTCTCTGCGGCTGCACGGGCCGCGGCAGCCGCGACCCGCGCCGCCAGGGCTCGTGTGGCTGCGCGTGCTGCGGCTGCTGAGGTTGCTGCTGCTGCCAAGGCGGCAGCGGTGGCGGCGGCGGCGGCGGGCACGGCGGCAGCACTAAAGCTTCAACTGCACCCGGCGCGGCTTGCTACTGCTGCCGAACGTGCTGATGACGGCAAGCCGGGGATGGCGGCTCGCCCGGACGCCAGAGGCCAGAAGCGTGGCGCTGAGCCGAGTCAACCTCCGCCGCTGTCACCAACCCACAAGCAGCAGCAGGAGCAGGACCATGCGGGCCCTGGTCGTGGGGCCGGCAGCAGGGGGGAAGCTCCCGAGCAGCAGCAGCGGCAGCAAGAGGAGCATGGTAAGGAGGAGGGTCAGGTTTCCGGGCAACTTCAGTCGGCGGCCTCGGACGGTGCTGCCCCGCCGCCCCTCACGCCCAAGCCCTCAGCCCTCCCGTCGGCACCCAGCTGGCAGCTGGACGCCGGGCCCGGCAAGCCGCACGGCAGCAAGGCCCAAAACCCTGTGGACAAGGGCCAGGAGCAAGCGAGCGAGCCAGGGCAAAGCCTAGTTCAGGTCAAGGGGCATCAAGATGGCCGTGGCGGCAAAAGCCCCCCGCCTTCCGCTCCGCCGCCGCCTGTTCAGGACTGGGACGAGCTCGAGGCCCCGTACAGTGGACCAACTACTACCTCGCTGTCCGTGCTGCACCCCTCCAGCCCCGCCTGGGCCCGCCTGCTGCCGGGCGCCGTGCCGCGGGGGCCGCTCAAGGGGGCGCTGATGGCGGTGGCGGCGGCGGCGGCGGCGCACAAAGGCAGGGCCGGCGGCGGCTGCGACGGCTGCGTCAGCGCCCCGGGCGGGTGCCCCCTGGCCTGCCTTGCGGCGGCGCTGGCCCGGGCCGCGGGCCTTGCGGCCGAGGCACAGCGCCGCCTGGAGGAACGGCTGCAGCTGCTGGTGAGTCCAGGGGACAAAGGCATACTATGGGCCGTTTGTGCAGTCCCCCGTCAAGGCGTTGCGCGTTTGTATGTTGCGTGGCCGTCGTGTTCTGCCGGTTACCATGCTTGTTATGTGGACGTCTGCTTGAGGCGTCCGCCTCGTTGCTCTGGCGCTGCCTCAGGGCACGGCTGCTGCTGTGGCGGCCCAGCGGCTGACGGCGCGGGGTCTGCTGCTGGGGGTGGAGGGCGCTGGGCTGCGGCTGGTGCTGCCGGGAGCAGGGGGCGGCGGCGGGGAGGGGGCGGATGGCGGGCGCCCCGGGCAGGCCAAGGCGGCGTTAGAGCAGCAGGAGGGCCCGCTGCCCGCTGGCGCCGTGCTGGTGCCGGGGCTGGAGCTGAGGCTGGCACTGCCGCAGCCGTGAGTCGGGCCCGGGGGCAGGAGGAGGGGCGAATTCGTCGAGGTTCGACAGGATGGGTTATGCCTTATGCACTAGTCGTCCTGGTGGTTGTTGTTTATTCGAACACACAGAAACGGACGCAGATGCAGTTGGTCGTCTGCCTTCCGGGTGTCTAAGTTCTGTGCCCTCTGGTACCACAGGATGTCGCGCACCCGGCACTGGCGGGAGGTGGGCGTGGTGGCGGAGGTTGGCCCTCTGCTGGCACTGCTGCGGACCAAAGGGCAGGTGGGAGGTGCATGAGCAGGCAAGGTGCACCTACCGCGACCGCCAGTGCAGCTTTCCCAGGGTTGTACCGCCGATGCACTCGATGCACTGTGCGCTGGCCCCTGATGCGTTCCTGGCCCCATGCCCCATTGGTGCCCTAAGGCCGATTACCGCACAGCCACGGCGTGGGCTGAGTACATGGGAGGCAAGGACGCAGCGTTCGTCTTCCTTGTGAACGCGGAGCAGGAGCAGGCCGCCAAGGAGGCCGGCGCAGGGGCGGAGTCGGGGGCTGCGGCGGCCGGCTCCGGGCCCCAGCCGCTGCAGCCCACGCAGCTGCAGTACGTGTCGCTTGATCCCAAGGAGTTCGCCCGCCTGTGTGCTGCTCTGGACAGGTGGGCAAGGCCGTGGTTCACTCCTCGGAGCCGGTACTGGGCTAAGGGGGTACTGCGCGTGCATGCTGTGTCAGTCAGGCGCAAGGCCTCGCATTGCTTGGTCTCGTGTCCTTGACACCAAGTCTATAGGCCGCGCCTACCAATGTGACTGAGGGCGCCGTGCCGTCTCCGGCCCTATGCCGCAGCCACCTGCTGTCGACAGTGGCGGCGGCGGCAACAGCCCGCGAGGCCCGCACGGCGGCGGCAGGTGTGCGGGGCGCCCTGGCAGCGATGGCGGAGGCGCAGCGTCAGCGCCTGGCGCTGATGCACCAAGCGAACGAACAAGAGGAGCAGAGGAGGCAGCAGCAGCTGCAGCAGCAGCGGCTGGTGCAGCAGCAGGTGCAGGCGCACGCACAGCAGGTGGTGGCGACCAGTGCAGGGCCGGTGGCGGCTTCCACGGGGCATGAGGAGGTGCACAAGGAGCAGGCAGCACCACAGGCCGCCACGCTGCCTGCTGCTGGTGCGACGCCGGCCCTGGCACCAATGCAGGCACCCGGCTGGCCTGCACCTTCGCTGTGGCCCATGCCGGGCCCCTTCGCGATGCCCCTACCCACTGCCGCCTACGGCGCCTACTGGGGTGCCCCAGCAGTGGGGATGCAGGCGTCTGCCTGGCCGCCTCAGGCGAGCTGCCATGCGATGGGCATGTCGGGCCTGCAGCAGCTGCTGATGCTGGGGGGCGGCGGGCAGGAGGGGGCGGTGAAGGGTGTGAGCGGGGGCGGCGGGGGCGGGCTGCAGGCGCAGCAGGCGGGGGGCACTGCGCAGGGGGCGGCAGTGGGGGCCGTGAGGGGCAGCGGCGCGGCGGCGGGGGAGGGAGATAAGGAGCCGACAGGGGCGGCGTGGTGGGAGGAGCTTGCACCCGCGGACGGGCAGTGGTGACCTGATGGCCGGGAGCGGGCCTGTCGCCGGTCGCCAGCGTGCACCTCTGCCGCCGTTGATGTGCAAGCAACAATGTGAGTACCAGGCGTCGTTATTTGAAGAGGCGCTGGCGCATTAATGCAGCAGCCGTTTACCAAGCTGTCCACCGACTGCTCGCGTGGGGTGTACAATGTCACCTAGCACCGTGCTGGGATGGCATTCACAAGCACCAAAACTTGACAGCTTCAAGCGGCATCTGTTAGTGATACTGATACTTAGTAAAAACTGTTTTCCCTTAGTGGGTGTTGGTACACCGTGCTGCTTTGTGCTTTCGGAGTGCTACCTTGGTAAGGGAGGCACGTGGCCCGGCGGGCTGTTTGGGTGATTGCGACTGAACTCGAATGGTTGCGGTAGTTGGGCCACATTGCCAGGCCGGATGCCAGCTGCATGCGAGAATCTGACGGTGTACCCATTTTCGCGCTGTGGGGCTCTCTCACGGCACTGGTTGGCATGCACGTTTTATCGCTGTTGACGTCTCCGTACTGGATGCCGTACATGCCGCGCGAAGGGCAGTCGCAAGCCCCTGCGCCTTGTTTGCCTGTCACAATTAATGATGCAGAGCCATTGTGCACAACATGCTAGGCCTGTGCAGAGCGCAGTTGAAACTTGCGTACCCAAATGCAGGGGAAATCTGGCCTGTCCGAATGCGTCCAAGGCGAAGTGATGATGCATCATGCACCGCACCTCTAACAACCCGAACATTTGTCCAAAAGAGCGTGCATCTGGTCAGGTTTCATCGAAGAAGACTTCACGTTACAAGCGTTTTCCGGAGTTAACGCGGCGATTTCCGAAAAAGTGCAGCCAGCAGGTGCCATGAGCGGCTTTTGGGTCACTGTCCGGGCGAAGACTTTGTCAACTGGAAGGTGCTGCATCAAAAGTAGTACAATAGAACTTGTGCTTGGCAAGGAGTACATCCCGGCGGTCGGCGGCAAGCCTTTGGGGGTGACGCTGACGGACCGCGACGACGCGACGGCGTGGCCAGTGCAGCTCATTGCAAATGGAGATGGACGCTGCAGCATGAGTGGACTGAAGTTGTGGCTCCAAAATCGCAATGCGGTAGAATGGGACAAGCTGGTGGTCAGGCGCCAAGCGGAGGGCGCTAGTCCGAGGAACCTCCTCGGTCTTGTCCGCGCTGGCACCGAGGAAGCGCCGGGCGCCGCGCAAGGACGCGCTGTTCCCCGGCCGCAGCAGCAAGGTAAAGAGCAGGAACACCAGCAGCAACAGCAACAGCAGCAGCAGCAGCAGCAGCAGCATCTACGAGAGTCAGCTACGGGCTTGGTGACCAACCCCAGCGCTGCACCTGAGCCGCAAGGTGCTGGGCCCGCTCCTGAAGTGGCCGCTGCCGCCGCCGCCACCACCGCCACCGCTGCGGCAGCAGCCTCGCAAGCTCAGCCCGAGGACGACCGGGCTGCGGCGTCCACGTCTAGTGACAATGGGGGCTGGCTGGGGGCCCGGGCGGGCCCGCTCGCGCAGCATCCCCCCAGCACCGGATGCGGGGACGGCCACCTTGGCAAGCCCCCGTCACAGCTGCCGGGCGCAGCGGGCCCAGGAGGAGGAGCCCAGCACCGCAACACTCAGGCCCCCGTTTTGCCCCACAGCGACAGCAACAGTGACCCTGGTGTAGTGCAGCTCAAGCTGGAGCCAGGAGTGGAAGGTGCGGAGCAGCAGCAGCAGCCGAGGCAGCAGCAGGGCCGAAGGTCGCTTGGCGGGCAGCACCGTCAGCCCGGTGGTGTACAGCCCCCAGAAGGTCTCATCAGGAGGCAGGACGCAGAGGCCGCAACTGCCTTCGCCGCCGCCGCCTCACCCGGGGCAGGCAACACGTCAGCCGCCTCAGCGGCTGCAGACGAGGGCCTTGTGGTGAGGTACCGCAGTGGCTGGATAGCGCTGCCCGCAGCCACCCATGCCTGGTTCCCGCCTTCTACGGCGGGCGGGACCAAAGTACGGCATGCTGTACGCGTGTGCGGCAGGAGAGAGGCGTGCGACCGCGCCGTCGGCGGCGGCGAAGGGTCAGCGGTTTGCGTTGGGGCGTGGGGCGGTCGGGGCGGGGAGCAGCTGCGGCGCTTTGACGCCACCATTACGGAGTACCGCGGCAAGCAGACTTGGCTGTCAGGTATGGCTGGGCTGGCAGCCTGGGTGGGGTTGGAGAACGAGGACTGGGTGCGGCTGAGGCGGTGCGAAGTGAGCCCTGAGCAGCTGCCTGCTGGGGAGCAGGAGGCGGGGCTGGTGGTGGTGCTGGAGCGGTTTGTGGGGAACAGGAACTCAGCTGGGCAGGGAGCCGCTGCGCCGGCTGACTGCTGCGCTGGCGCTGCGGAGGGAGCAAGCGGCGCACAACCGTGCAGTAGGGGGCATGAAAGGGCTGGAAAGGGCGTCCCGAAAGCCGGAACCCTTGGTGCACCGGTGAGCGGCGGCAGCGGTGCAGGGCAGCCCCGGCGTGCGCTGTACTCCAACGGCGTGCTGCACTTGGGCCTTTCTAGCGCCTCCGCCCTGTGGCCGGGCTGGGCGGAGGGGCTGCCATTCAAGGAGCACCAGAACGTCACGCTGTACACTCGGGGCGGCCAGGGGCTGCGCGCGCACCCTGTCAGATTGGTGCGCTACAGGCAGTCCTACTTTCGGATGCGGGGCACCCAGCTGGCCGCCCGGGACGTGGGTGTGCAGGAGCGTGAGCCGGTGGGGCTGCGGCGCCTGCCGTGCGGTCGGCTGCTGGTGGAGGCGTGGCAGGGGCAGCTGGGGCAGGGGCAGGGGGGCCAGGACGGGCAGCAGCAGCCGCAACCGAAACGCGTGCGGCGGGACGGTGTAGCAGCCAAGGGCGGTACACGGGAGTCAGGTGCGGATGGCGACACGGAGGTTGAGCCTGCGTCCGAATCGGAGGAGGGGTCTGTGTCTGAGTCCGAATGGGGGTCGGAGTCGGAGGGGGACGGGGACGGGGATACGGCTTCTGAAGGTGTGCAAGCGCAACAGCGGCGTCAGGCACCTTCGGGACAGCGGAAGCGCCCTGGAGGTGACACCGGGCAGCACCATGGGGAGGGTGGCCGCGCCTTGGGACGCGAGCCCCAGCTCAAGCGCCGCCGCATGGAGGCATCGTCGGGCGGGGCCCAGGGAGCCGCAGCGGGGCAGCGCAGCCAGGTCCAAGCAGCACGCAACATGGAGCAAGGAGAAGCGGGGGCTGCGAACGCTCCCGGCGGTGAGGCAGGTGGTCAGGCCTGGCACAAAGTGCTCATGCGCACTGGCGGCGTGCTGCGCCCCAGGGTGCATGTGGTGCAGGGGCTGTGGCCTCAGCTGGCGCCGCTGCTCCGAGCAGGCGAGGGCAGAGCAGAAGTGGCCCTGCACACGGCGCCGGACCAGCAGGCGGGGCAGGCGCAGCTTGTACGGCACACTGCACGGCTCCGCTACTCGGACGGCCGGTACATCATCAGTGACCTGAAAGGCGTGCTGTGCGCCCTGGGACTGGGCGGGGACACGCGCGAGCTGTACCTCCGCAGGGCGCCGGACGGCCGTGTAGTGGCAGCGTCCTCCTTGGCCACGACGTCTGCAGTCGGCCCGCAAATTGTGCTGGCCCAACAGCAGCAGGTTGCGCAACAAGGGAAGCAACTGCAGCAGACGCAGAAGCAGCATGCCGTGCAGCATCCCGAGGCACAGGCCGACAGGCCGCCGCCGCCGTACGCAGCTCACCTTTCTGCCCTCCGCCCGTCTCGCCGTCTGGCGGCTCCCTCCCCCACCACGAGCGATGGCACAGCCCAGCTGTGTATCACTGGCGGCCACCTGGGACAGGTACAGGGGCAGGCGGCACCTGCCCCTGGCCCGGCGGGGGGCGGGGCGGCTCCAGCCGTTGCTGAGGCACCGGCCAGGCCGCCGCGCTGGCACACGGTGCCCATGGAGCGCCACAACGCGGTGCGGCCCAGCGTGGCGGTGGTGAGGGAGCTGTGGCCGCGGCTGGAGGAGCAGCTGAGGCACAAGGGGCGCGGCGTCGGCGCCGCTGAGGTGGCCCTGCACACCGTGGGGCAGGACCAGCAGACGGCACGCCACGTGGTGCGTATGGCCTACACGTCCAGTTGGCAGTACAAGCTGACCCGGTTGGGTACCCTGGTGGAGGCGCTGGGTCTGCGGGGCTGCTCCGCGGTGCGGCTGCAGCGGGCGTTGGACGGCCGCATCCTGGCGGCGCGAGCCCCTGCACCAGCACCAGCCCAGGCGGCAGCCGTGGACGCGATCCCGGCGCCGCCACCGCAGCAAGCCACTGCCGGGCCCGCCGCCGCCGCCCCAGCTGCTACCTACCCCGGCACCGACAGCACAGCAGCAGGCGGCTCCACGCCGGCCGCTGCCCTGCGCCGTCTTTGCCCACAGGCTGGCCCCTCCTTAACGGTGACGCTAACCGTTTGCGGCGGCCACCTGTTTCCCGACACGTCCTCCGTGTCCCTGCTGTGGCCCCACCTGGCGGCCATGGTGGTGCGCAGCCAGGAGCCCGTCAAGCTGCGTGTGGCGAGGCCAAGAGCGGGGCCGGTCTACACGGTGCGCCTGGTGCGGTTCGGGGAGGCGGTGTGGCGGCTGGAGCGCACGCAGGCGCTGGTCCGGCAGCTGCGGCTGGGGGAGGGGGACGAGGTGGAGCTGGCGGCGCAGGGAGGGGGCGTGGTGGGCGTGCGGAGGGCGGGGGAGGCTAAGCCGGTGCATCAACGCAGGGCCCACAGAGCTGAGGTGCCGCCTGGCCAGCGTGGGACCAGTGGCGATGGACCTGGGGCGGGCACCTCTGGCGGTGGCCAGGGCCAGCAGCCGAGCATGCGCATGCGGGTGCAGAGTGCAGAGCCTCCGTTGCAGCAGCCACAGCAGCGATCCGACGACCTTGCCCCTGGGCTAGAGGAGCGGGGCCACCACCAGCTGCAGCCGGTGGCGGAGGTGCAACAGCGGCACTTGGACGAGCAGGAGGGCGTGCATGCCCTAGCGCAGCGCCATGAGCCCCTCGTGGGGCAACCAACGGCACAGGTCCTATCCCTGGTGGAGGTGCAACAGGGGCAACCCCTGCTGCGACCCCACCTCCCCTCCGCCAGCCTCACGCCCGCTCATCTGGTGCCCTACGTGCCCCCTGCCGTGGGCCCGCCGCCGCTGCAGCCCGGCGAGCTGCGGCTGTGCGGCCTGACCTTCCACCCCGACCTGGCGCCCGGGGTGCGGCGGGCCATGGCGGACTGGGAGGCGGGGCTGGGGGGCACTCCCCTGCACGAGGCGGAGCCGCAGACGGTGCAGGTGCGGGTGTTGGGGGCGGCACAAGGGCCGGGGGCGGACGGCGGTGCGCTGGTGCGTAGCCGGACGGTGCTGGCGCTCCGTGTGTGTGAGCTGTTGGGCCTGGCGGAGGTGGAGGCGTGGGGCAGGGACCTGCCGCTGCATGCGCCCGTGCAGGAGGGCAGGGTGGAGCGGCGCAGGGACGAGCAGCGCGGGGGCTGGGGGCTGTGGGCCACGGCGGCGGTGAAGAAGAGCCACCCCCTGTGCGTGGAGGGTGGGTACGTGATGCCGGCAGCCGCCGCGGAGCGCTTCGTGTCCCTGGGGTGGCGGGACTGCGGCGAGGGCGTGCGGGAGGAGCTGCGGCGGCGCGTGGGCGGCGGCGGCAGCACGACGCGTGTGTCGTACGGCTGGAAGATGCTGGCGGCGTCGTACTGCATGCCGTACCGTGCGGAGGAGGGGCAGGCAGGAGAAGGAGAAGCGGCACCAGGTAAGGTAGCGACAGCTCTAAAGAAGTGCAGTGCACGGCAGTACGTATTTGCTGCACAAGGCGCCGAGTATCCACCCGTCACGGCAATATTGTCGTTTGCCAAGTGTTATATTGAAGACAAAGTAATCTGTTGTAGGGCTATGAACAGTCCTTGGAGCGTCCGTGCACCAGCGGGCTTGAAGGTTTGGTACAGCCGCTACTCCTCTACAACTACTACTTGCACATGTCCGTTATGCGTGATGACACACTGTGCACGCGCAGTTCCTCAGGCCTAATTTCCTGTGCTGACGGCCGGCCCCATCCTTCTTGGCCCCCAGGCGACGGTGGCGGCCCCGCGGCCCCCGTGCTGTGCATGCTGGGGTACGGCAACCTGGGTGCGCTGGCCAACGACCCACGGGTCAACCCCCGGGCCTGGCAGGACGGCAACGACGTGGGGGCCACGCACGAGCAGCTGCAGCCAAATTGCGGGGTGAGTTTGCGAGTTACAGTGTCGTTTTTTAGACGTCAGGGGCTGGCGTGGATGGTGAGTTACGCCCTCCTCGTGCACTGCAGACCTGGGGCACCGCGGAGCGCCCAGAGCAAAGAGTTCGGGGCCTTTTATTGTGCGTAGGCGTTGGTTGCAGTAAAAGGCAGCTACTGCAGTATGATTGGCTAAGAAAGATGTCTCCCGCGTTTGAGCCTGCCCGCCGCCGTCTCCCGCCCCAGATTGTCCTCGTGTCCGTGCGCGGTCTGGTGCTGCCTGTGCTGGTGGCGCTGCGGGACATCGCCCCCGGGGAGCAGCTGCTGCGGGACTACGGGGCGGACTGGTGGCGGGGCATCGCCGAGGTGTGGGAGGTGGCGGAGGACGAGGGGCTGGTGGGCGAGGAGCTGTTCTGGGGCCGCGCTCGTAGCGGTGGAGGACCCGATTCGCAAGCCCAACCGCACCCACAACCGCCAGCTGACGTGCACGTGGGCCAAGCCCAGCAGCGCCACTCCAGGGGACAGGACGTCAGCACGTCACAGGACGTCAGCGGTGGAGGACCCAGCGCCGCGGCGGACGCGTGCTCTCCAACGTGCATGGACCACTCCCCAACAGTGGCACCTTCGCTGCCGCCACGTTCCCCACCGCCACGCCAGCCGCCAGACCCCTTGGTGCTGCCTGCGCCTCGGTTGCAGCCGCCAGCCGGAGACGCGGCTTCGAGGCCTGAAAGGCAGTCCGCGCTGAGCGTGAAGGGAGGCGGAGCCGCCATGAGCACCTCGCACGCGCCAATGCCCGCTCATCGACCTCTGACCTGGCGTGATCTGGTGGTTGCGCCGCCACCCTTGCAGCCGCCACGGGAGCAGCTCAAGCAGCAGCAGGCCTCACCCGCAGCCTCCCGGGGACCCAGCCACGACACCGTACAGGCGAGGGACGGCCCGGGCCCTGGTGCTCCGCGGACAGTGCCGGCACCTGCGGCAGCCATTGCGGTGCAGGCAGGCGGCATCAGATCCCGGGACGGCCTGGGCGCTAGGGAGCCCCCGCCGCTGCCCCGAGCAAACAGCGCGGTTGCACCACGGCCAGGGCCACCCACGGCAGGGACTCGTGAGCAGGTGCAGGTGCAGCGTAGCGGCCGCCCGCGTGGCAGCCGAAGCAGGAGCCCCAGCGGCGGGTCACGTGGGGGAGCGGCGGCGGTGGCGGCAGGCAGGTCGGCGGACCGCGGCAGGCGCGTGAGCCGCAGCCGCAGCCTTAGTCCCGTGCACCGTAAGCGGCGGTGCCGCAGCGGGAGTAGGAACAGGAGCAGGAGTCGGGGCCGCGAGCGTGGCCGGGGCAGGTGTGACAGCGCAGAGCGGGGCCGGGCAGGGGAGGGAGACCTGGGTGCTGTGTCCAGGGGTCGGTTCGGTGAGAGGGAGCCCCGACGGCACAGGTCGCCCAACAGGGGCCGTTCCAGGTTCCGCAGCCGTAGCCCGGGCAGGGATGTCGGTGCCGGGAGCGATGGCAGGCAGGCGGTCGGCGTGCGGGGCCGCGGGGTTGTGCGGGGACGCAGCCGCAGCACAAGCCGTGACTACAGCCGCGAACGCAGGCGGGATGGGGCTGGCATGGCGCCAGGCATACCACCTGCCCCGGGCACGGCGTTGCCCAGCAGCCGCTCGCCGCCCCGAGGGGGTGGCACCACCGGCCAGCGGAGGTCACGGTGGGAGGCGGTCCAGGCGGATCCGGTACAGCAGGAGAGAGCGATTGTAGCGGAGGAGCTGTGTGGGAAGCCTCCGTTGCGTGAGCAGTGTTCGCAGGAGCAGCATTACCAGCAGAGGCAGACTGGGCGGCAGGGAGGCGTGGTGGACGGTTGCACGCGTGCAGCCGCTGATGCACACGTGCAGGCTGGGACCCAGCGCGCGCACGCAGCAGGGGCCAGCGACAAAGGGGCACCAGCAGCAGGAGCAGCACCAGCAGCAGGAGCCGGTGTTAGGGAGACCAAGCGCGAGCGGGAGGCTGCTCGCGCGTTACCGGCAGGTGTCTCTTCGGCAGCACGTGCTGCAGCGGCCGCGACGCGCGCTGCTCGGTCTCGCGCCGCAGCTCGCTCCACGGCTTTGGAGGTCGCTGCGGTGGGGGTGGCAGCCGCGGCGGCGGCTGCATCGGCGGATACCAGGGCGCCAGGCGGCAGCCAGCTGCATCCAGCGCGAGCGGAAGGGGCTGCTGAAGGTGCTGAAGGCGGCCAGCCGGGGGCGGTCGCTCGCCCGGACGACAGGGGCCAGAAGCGTGGCGCTGATCCTCCCCTGCCGCTGCCACCTGCCCGCAAGGGGCAGCAGGAGCAGGGCCATGCAGACGCGCGTGGCGGTGCCGACAGCGGGGACGTAGCTCCCAGGCAGCAGCAGCGACAGCAGCAGCAGCAGCAGCGGCAGCGCTCGGCTGACGGGGGGCAGCTGCATGGTGGCTCTCCGCAGGACCTGCCCCTGCCCCTGCCGCTGGCACCTTCCTGGAAGCGGCAGCCGGAGCAGGACCACAAGGGGGCGCGTAGCGAGACGCTTGAGGGCAGGGGCATTGCTCCTGAGGAGCTGAAGCTGCGGATGCAGGAGGAGGAGGTGGAGGAGGAGACCGACGAGGAGGCCGAGCAGGAACTTGTGTGGGCGAGGCACTCAGCTGAGCCTTCAGGCGGTGCTGCCCCGCAGCCCCTCACGCCCAAGCCCTCGGCCCTCCTGTCCGCTCCGAGCTGGCAGCCGGAGGCTGGGACCGGCACGCAGTCGGGAGGCGCAGGGGAGCAAACCTTAAGCAGGGCGCAAGAGCCTAAGGCCATGCCGGGCACAGAGCAGGGGCAGGAGGGCGAGGGGCAGGGCTCTGGAGGCGTCGTGCCTCCGCCTCCCGCCCCGCCTTCCCCTCCTCCGCTGCCGCCCCAAGACCATGACGAACTCGGCCCCCCTTACAGTGGACCTACCTACACCGCGCTGTACGTGCTGCACCCTTCCAGCCCCGCCTGGGCCCGCCTGCTGCCGGGCGCCGTGCCGCGGGGGCCGCTCAAGGGGGCGCTGATGGCGGTGGCGGCGGCGGCGGCGGCGCACAAAGGCAGGGCCGGCGGCGGCTGCGACGGCTGCGTCAGCGCCCCGGGCGGGTGCCCCCTGGCCTGCCTTGCGGCGGCGCTGGCCCGGGCCGCGGGCCTTGCGGCCGAGGCACAGCGCCGCCTGGAGGAACGGCTGCAGCTGCTGGTGAGTCCAGGGGACAAAGGCATACTATGGGCCGTTTGTGCAGTCCCCCGTCAAGGCGTTGCGCGTTTGTATGTTGCGTGGCCGTCGTGTTCTGCCGGTTACCATGCTTGTTATGTGGACGTCTGCTTGAGGCGTCCGCCTCGTTGCTCTGGCGCTGCCTCAGGGCACGGCTGCTGCTGTGGCGGCCCAGCGGCTGACGGCGCGGGGTCTGCTGCTGGGGGTGGAGGGCGCTGGGCTGCGGCTGGTGCTGCCGGGAGCAGGGGGCGGCGGCGGGGAGGGGGCGGATGGCGGGCGCCCCGGGCAGGCCAAGGCGGCGTTAGAGCAGGAGGAGGGTCCGCTGCCCGCTGGCGCCGTGCTGGTGCCGGGGCTGGAGCTGAGGCTGGCGCTGCCGCAGCCGTGAGTCGGGGGCGGGGGCAGAGGATAGGGGGAATGCGCCGAAGCATATTGGGGAAAGAGAGTAGTTGTGCGCTGGTCGTTCTTGTGGTTTACTGCAATGCGGAGATAGGGACTTGGGTTGCGGTAGGCCAAAATGCTTTTCTGACCCCTTAGCTCCTCCATTGCCCGGTGCCACAGGATGTCCCGCTCTCGGCAGTGGCGTGATGTGGGCGTGTCGGCGGAGTTCGGCCCCCTGCTGGCACTGCTGCGGGCAGGAGGACAGGTAGGGTAACGGTGACAGTTTGTATGCCGTATGGTCGCTTGGGAGGCACGGCGCTCGGAGCAATCACAGTGTACCTTATCAGGCGGTCGAGAGTGCTACGAGCAGCTTGATGGTTGGCGGAAATGCAGTAGTAGCATTGGAACTATGTGATGTAAATTATGCTTCCATGCCCGGCGGCCATGGCGCTTGAAGCCGCTACATGTGCCACCGTCGTGCGGGTGGTACCTTGCAAATATGCAATTCACGTTTGTACCTACTTCAACCGATGACACTACTGCCCCCTGTCGTTGCCCTCCGCTCTTCCCTCGTCGGCCTGGCAGGGTGACCGCCGTACCGTAAAAGCATGGGCCCGGCACCTATCGGGCAGCGACCCGTCCTTCGTGTTCTGCACGAGTGCGGGGCAGGAGCAGGCGGCGGCGGCGCTCGGCTCCCGGCAGCTGCAACACGTGCCGCTGGAGGCCAAGGAGTTCGCACGCGCCTGTGCTGTGCTGGACAAGTAGGTGCGCATGGTCGACACGGAGGCTTTTTTGCAAAGGGGCTGAGGGGCTAGAGCGCTTACAGTTATGACGGTCAACCGCAACCAGTGGGTGCACAGCTAGTAGCTGAACGACTTAAGAGGGCTCGTTGTGTGCGTTGTGCCCTTGTTGAGCCGCAGCCGCCTGCTGTCGACGGCAGCTGAGGCTGCGAGCGCGCGTGAGGCGGGGGCGGGGACCGGGGCGGGGGCGAGCGGGAGGCCGGGCGGCGGCGGCGGCGGCGCTGCAGCTGCCGGTGTGCGCGGCGCTCTAGCGGCGATGGCGGAGACGCAGCGTCAGCGTCTGGCACTGATGCACCAAGCGAGCGAGCAGGAGGAGCAGAGGAGGCAGCAGCAGCTGCAGCAGCAGCGGCTGGTGCAGCAGCAGGTGCAGGCGCACGCACAGCAGGTAGTGGCGACCAGCGCAGGGCCGGTGGCGGCTTCCACGGGGCACGAGGGGGTGCACAAGGAGCAGGGGCAGCAGCCAGCACCACAGGCCGCCGCGCTGCCTGCTGCTGCTGCAGCTTCTACCAGTGGAGCGGCGCACGCGTACTCAACCTTCTACACACCCGGATGGCCCACACCGCCGCTGTGGCCTGTGCCCCACCCCTATGCCATGCCGGCAGCAGCTGTCTGGGGCACCCATGCAGCCGGCTGGGGTGCCCCGGCAGCGGGCGTGCAGGCGCCTGCCTGGCCGCCTCAGGCGAGCTGCCATGCGATGGGCATGTCGGGCCTGCAGCAGGCGCCCGTGCGGAGCGGTGGCGGGCAGGAGGGGGCGGCGAAGGATGCGGGTGGGGACGGGTCAAGCGAGCTGGCCGGGGGCGCAGCGCAGGGGGTGGCAGAGGGCGGCGAGGGCAGCAACGCGAGCAGTGCAGGGAGCGATGGGCCGCCAGGCGATGAGTGGTGGGGGCACCTCGCCCCAACGGATGGGCAGTGGTGAGATGGGCAGCAAGTAAGGTCTGGTTGCGGACGCTGTGGGCCAACTGTTTTTTGCGCATGGGGTAGCTAAGCAACCACGCGCCTACAGTATACCGTTGCTTCAGGGTTGCATCAGCAGGTGCGGGTTGTACTGTGGTTCTTGTCAGCGACACAATGCGCAGGTGGCCGGGCTCGGCGTGCAGCGTCGCGATGCCCTTGGTGAGCACGGTTGGTTGCTGTGCGTTTGGGCGAACAACACGCGTCCGTTTCTTATGCACTGCTGGGGTCCACGCAAGGTACATGGTAGCGCATTGCAGCTTATTAGGGGGCTATGCAAGCTCCTAGAACTCTCATCCGCCTATCAACGTAGGTGTAGGGCACGCACTACCGTAGCCGGGATGCTGTTCTTGCGTGTACCGTATTTCGTTCTGACGTGGCCGTCCCACGGGCGGCCAACGAGCGGACCCATACGGTGGCTGCCCCTTCACCGTGCGCTCAGCCATTCTCTCGTTGCTATCTGCTGCTGAATGCCATTGTACATAGAGCAGGTTGCTGCGTTGTTCACGCAAAATGCTGTGCTGCTGAAGTGATGGAATTATTGACAAGCAGGCGGCACGGGCAGTAGGTGCAGTGGCTGCAATGCCAGGACTGGTGGTGGTTGAGGAACGCACCGCAAGGGTTGAAAGAACTTGAAACACAAGTAGTGAGGTGAAACCTGCTGTGCTGTGAGAGACGGGCTACTGCAGGGCATTGGAGGTACCTATGCGCTATGCCGTGCCATTTGTTGCTAGGCGTGCAGCCCAGTACAAGCAAGGCTGCTGAGGTGCTGGCTGCTGGTGCCCTGGGGAAAGGAAGCACCGTGGCAAGAACTCCAACCTGCTCCAACACGTGCCGTCGACAGTCGCAAGGGCTTGCTAAGTGCTCCACTCAACTGTGACGAGTGTTGACTTACTTGTTGCAGCGTCATTATCAAAAACGTGGAGCTGTGGAAGGCGCGTTACCCGAACGTAGGGGAGGCCTCCGTTGCCCGAGTGTGTCCAAAGCCGACCTGTCATGCGATGACGCAGCATGCGCAGCGCCTTCCGGAAATCGCGGAGACTACCTATTCCCCACTCACTACATACAATTTGTATGCACTCCTCCATCCTGATACAGTCGTCCTGCGTGGATTCTGAAAGCATTTGCTTCCCACGTTTGCTTCCAGCGGAATGCAATGGACGGGAGCGGCTTTTGGGTCTCTCTCGGAGCGAGGGCTCTATCAACTGGAAATCTTCACGTCAGGATCAGCACCATAGAGCTTGTGCTCGGCAAGGGTTGCGTCCCGGCAGTGGGAGGCCAGCGTTTGGAGGTTACGCTAACAGATAGCGACGACGCCACCTCGTGGCCAGTGTTGCTCTCCGCTCATGGGGACGGGTGCTGCAACATTGCTGGAATTAAATCATGGTTGCAACACCGCAATGCGGCAGAACGAGACAAAGTAGTCGTCAGTCGGCAGGCGGACGGCTCCAGCCCGAAGAACGTCTTCCGCCTGGTCCGCGCTGGTGCAGCGGAAACACTGGGCGCCGCTCCGGGCTTTGACCCTGATCAGCAGCAGCAGCAGCAGCAACAAGTGCAGCAGGTCACCGAGTCGGCTATGGGCTCGGTTTCCACCATCTGTGCTGCGCCCGAGCCGCGAGGCGCTGCTCCCGCTTCCGACATGGCCGCCGCCACCGCCGCCGCCGCTGCAACAGCCCCGCAAACGCGGCCCGAGGACGACAGTGCTGCGGCGTCCAGGTCCAGTCACAACTGCGGCCAACCGTGTGCACAGCCTGACGCTTTTCCGCCGCGCATTTGGCGCGGCGATGGCCGCCCTGGCGAGCCCCCGTCGCAGCTGCCGGGCGCAATGGGCCCAGGAGGAGGAGTCCAGCACCGCAGCTGCACCTCCACCGTGCCCCGCAGCGACAGCAGCAGTGGACAGGGCGTGGTGCAGCCCAAGCTAGAGCCAGGATGGGAAGGCGCCGAGCAGCAGCAGCTACACGGGGAGCTGCGCCTACAGCGGAAGGTTCACGGACCTACACCTGCACCGGCAGACGAGGGGCAACTGGTGCCACAGCCACACCCCATGCATGCGGAGAGCCCGCGTCGCCACGAGGCTGCACCCGACCACCACCAGCTGCTCATTGCGCCCCACAGTGCAGCACACCTTGGGCCTCCTGTTGTGCACGTCAAGATAGAGCCAGAGGTTGGCTACGGCAGCAGCAATGGGCACGCGGCCGAGCGGCAAGAGGATGTGCAGCGGTGGGACCAGGACCGGAGCCAAGCACGTGGTCCCGCGTGGCAGCAGTGGATGCGTGAACCAGCAGCAACGTCTGGGGACAGGGCTCCCAAGGGCTGCGTGCTAGAGGCGGACGCTGCCCGCGGAGCTGCATTTTCTGCAAACCCACATGATCAGCACCAGCAGCACCAGCAGCACGACAGCGGGCAGCTCACAGGAGGTAGGAGGGGCCGTGTGGAAGACAGCAAGGCGTGTGCCTGCCGGATGGTGGCCCTATGCAGTGTACCAGTACCGGTAGCGTAGACATCGTTGCAAGCCCTTCTGCCTGTGTTGCGACTGTAAGCTCCACCGTACCGTAACACGGGGCGTAGCATGGCGGGGGCCTGCGGGCGCCAATGGCGTGCGCTCGTGCTCGCTTGCGCTGCCTCGCAATGCGCCTTCCGACAAGTTGCTAACCATGTTAGCAGTGTACAGTACATAGTGTGGTTTCATATTGACGTGCTCGTAGTGACCTCGAGGTTGCAACCGCTTTCCCGCCTCAGCGCTCGGCCCCACGCCACCTGGGGACTGTTGGCAAGCCGGCTCGCCCTTCACAGCCGCCCGCGGCATGAGCCTCACGGCCGGGGGGCAGCTGGGCGTCGGCGGCCCGGGTCCAGCTGTGGAGGTGCAGCAGCAGTGCAGTGGTCGCGTCAGCGGAGAAGCAAGGGCCGGTGTGGGCGCCACAGCGGCAGGGGCCGCGGATACACGGGCGGGCGGCGGCAGTACGGCAGGGGAGCCCTGGCGTGCGCTGTACTTGAAGGGTGCGCTGCGTATGGGTCTGGCCAGCGCTTCCGCCCTGTGGCCGGGCTTGGCGGAGGGGCTGCCGTTCAAGGAGCACCACACCGTCACGCTGTACACTCGGGGCGGCCAGGAGCTGCGCGCCCATCCGGTGAAGCTGGTGCGGTACAGGCCGTCCGACTTCCGGCTGTTTGGGGCATGGCTGGCAGCTCGGGACGTGGGTGTGCGGGAGCGTGAGCCGGTGGGTATGCGGCGCCTGCCGTGCGGTCGGCTGCTGGTGGAGGCGTGGCAGGGGCAGGGGCAGCAGCAGGGGACACAGGGGCGGGATGGGCAGGTGCAGGGGGTCCAGGCGGCGCGGGGGCAGGGGCATGGTGAGGCACGTCAGGCCTCGGAGGACGAAGCACAGCGGGCGGGTGGGAGACAGCGCTGCGGTGCGTCTCTGCGACGCTCAGGACCCTGCGACCCAGCTGCTGCTGCGCCGGGTGTGTTGAAGGGCCATGTTACGCAGGGTGGCCCTGGCGGCCGGGAGGGCCACTCAGCACCAGCGGAAGCGGCGGGTCGTATCGCATTGCCTGGCAGCTGCGCCGGAGGGGCGGCCTGGCGGGCCACTTACCGCAAGGGGTACCTCAGGCTCAGTGTGCCGTGCGTCAGAGCGCTGTGGCCCGGTGTGGCTGAAGCGCTGCCCCTGAAGCAGCACCACCCCGACATGGTGCACACCCGGGCTGGCGGCGGCCCTGGCATGCAGCCCGTGCAGGAGGGTGGTGCGGGCGGGCAGGGAGAGGGCGGGGGACAGGGGCAGGCGCAGGAGCTGCGTGCATATGGGGTCAACCTGGTGCGGTACCAGCAGAGCATTTTCTTCCTATTGGCCATGCGGCAGCCCACTCGAGACGTGGGTGTGGGTGAGGGTGGCTATGTGGGTTTGCGGCGCCTGCCGTGCGGCCGGCTGCTGGTGGAGGCGTGGCAGGGGCAGGGGCAGGAGGGGCAGCATGTTGTCAAGCGGCTGACTGCAGCTGGGGTGGCAGAGGGCGGGGACGGAGCAGGGGTGGGTGGAGGCCGCAGCGACACAGAGCTGCCGGCGTTGGCTGCAGCAAAGGTATGTGCGAGGCTGGCTGGTGGCAAGTCGGGTGCAGGCCAGAAGCGCTCAGCAACGGAAGGCGCGGCGGGCCCTGGTGGGCAGCGTGGCAGCTGTGCCGGAGGTGCGGCCTGGCGGGCAGTGTACTTCAACAGCTACCTGAGCCTTCGCATGCCGTGCGTCACGGCCCTATGGCCCGGCGTGGCGGAAGTGTTGCCCACCAAGCAGCACCACCCGGTCACGGTGTACACCCGGGCAGGCGCCGGCCCTGAACAGCTCCTTCCCTTGCACCCGGTGATCGATGCGGGGCAGGTGCAGGAGCAGGAGCAGGGGCTGCGTGCGCACCCGGCCAAGCTGGTGCGGTACGACATCGGTGGCTTCAGGCTACTTGGGATGACCGCGGCTGCGAGGGAAGCGGGCGTGGGTGACAAGGACGCGGTGGGGCTGCGGCGCCTGCCGTGCGGTCGGCTGCTGGTGGAGGCGTGGCAGGGGCAGGAGGGGCAGGGGCAGCAGCAGGGGCATGCGCAGCGGCCGCAGCTGCATTGGAGGTGCGCGCAGCGGGAAGGCGGCGTAGCGAAGTGCGACCCGAGGGAGGCAGGGACTGAACGCGACACAGAGGTGCGGGCCGCACGCAAGTCGGAGGAGGATTCCGTGCCTGAGTCGGAGTGGGGTTCGGAGTCGGAGGGGGACGGCGATCCGGCATCCGGGTCATCGGAAGCGCCCTCGTACCTTAGGAAGCGCTCCAAAGGTGACGCCGGAGGGCACCACGGGGAGGCCGGCCGCGCCTTGGGACGCGAGCCCCTGCGCAAGCGCCGCCGCCTGCAGGCCCCATCGGGCGGAGGGCCGGGGACGGCAGCGGGGCAGAGCAGCCAGGTCCACATGAAGCAAGGAGAAGCGGGGGCGGCACATGCTCCCGGCAGTGAGGCAGGTGGTCAGGCCTGGCACAAAGTGCTCATGGGCACAGGCGGCGTGCTGCGCCCCAGGGTGCATGTGGTGCAGGAGTTGTGGCCAGAGCTGGCGCCGCAGCTCCGTGCAACGGAGGGCAGCGCGGAAGTGGCCCTGCACACGGCGCCGGACCAGCGGGCGGGGGAGGCTCAGCTTGTACGGCACACAGTACGGCTCAGCTACTCGACCGGCCGGTACATCATCAGCGACCTTAAAGGCGTGCAGCGCGCTCTTGGACTGAGCGGAAGCACACGCGAGGTGCACCTCCGCAGGGCGCCGGACGGCCGTATCCTGGCGGCGCTGACGGCTGCAACGCATGCCGCCGACCCACAAAGTGCGCTGGCCGAACAGCAGCAGGCTGTGCAACAACAGCAGCCGCGACAAGATATTGCGCAGTGCAATGTGGCACGGGCCGACTGGCAGTTTCTGCCTTCCGCAGCGCCTCTCACTGCACTGCCCCCTTCTCGCCCTCTTTCGGCTGCGTCCCCCACCACGGGCGGCGATGGCACAGTCCAGCTGTGTGTTAACGGCGGCCACCTGTTCCCCGACACGCCCTCCGTGTCCCTGCTGTGGCCCCACCTGGCGGTCATGGCGGTGCGCAGCCAGCAGCCGGTGAGGCTGCGTGCGGCGAGGCCAAGGGCGGGGCCGGTGGACTACACGGTGCGCCTGGTGCGGTTCGGGGAGGCGGTGTGGCGGCTGGAGCGCACGCAGGCGCTGGTCCGGCAGCTGCGGCTGGGGGAGGGGGACGAGGTGGAGCTGGCGGCGCAGGGAGGGGGCGTGGTGGGCGTGCGGAGGGCGGGGGAGGCTAAGCCGGTGCATCAACGCAGGGCCCACACAGCCGAGGCGCCGCCTGGCCAGCGTGGGACCAGCGGCGATGGGCCTGGGGCGGGCACCTCTGGCGGTGGCCAGGGCCACGGCAACGACTGCAGCCAGGAGCAGGGCCACAGAGGCGAGGAGGGCGAGAAAGCGGGCATGGGGATGCCGAACGAGCCTCAGCTGCCACCACCGCAGCGACAGCTAAACCAAATCCCCGCGCCACCTCACCTCCCCTCCACCAGCCTGACGCCCGCTCATCTGATGCCCTGCGTGCCTGCGTCCGTGGGCCCACCGCCGCCCCGCCCCGACGAGCTGCGGCTGTGCGGCCTGACCTTCCACCCCGACCTGGCGCCCTGGGTGCGGCGGGCCATGGCGGACTGGGAGGCGGGGCTGGGGGGCACTCCCCTGCA
>VFQN01000614.1_pt1 | contig 65150 bp, 57 predicted proteins | sample 3512371 | NCBI WGS metagenome assembly VFQN01 (sample SAMN10412370, study PRJNA504923) | tailings metagenome | isolation source: Replicate 2 from Balatoc abandoned mine | place: Philippines: Itogon, Benguet | collected 2017-08-28 | reverse complement strand
CGGTGGAGAGCTACGAGACCAACCGCGTCGGCGGCGCGCTGATCGTCGTCGACCCCGCGAGCAACCGCACGAGCGGCGCGCTGCTGGTGCGCGCGGCGGCCTGATCATGGGCCGCGTGGTCTTCATCGGCGCCGGCCCCGGCGCGGCCGACCTGATCACGCTGCGCGGCGCGCAGCGGCTCGCGCAGGCTGACGTGGTGCTGTTCGATGCGCTGACCGACCCGGCGCTGCGCGAGCTGGCGCCGCGGGCGAACTGGGTGCACGTGGGCAAGCGCGGCTTTGCCGACAGCACGGGCCAAGCGACCATCAACGCGCTGCTGGTGCGCCATGCCCGAGCGTCGGCGCTGGTCGTGCGCCTGAAGGGCGGTGACCCGAGCGTCTTCGGCCGCCTCGAGGAGGAGCTGCAGGCCCTGGCCGAGGCCGGTGTCGACTGCGAGGTGGTGCCCGGCGTGACCGCCGCGCTGGCCGCCGCCGCCGAGACGAAACGGCCGCTGACGCGCCGCGGCGCCGGCCGCAGCGTGGCGCTGACCACCGCGATGACGCGCGAGGGCGCGCTGCGCGGCGGCCACAGCGCCGACACCGAGGTGTTCTACATGGCCGGCAGGCAGCTCGGCTCGCTGGCGCGCCGCCTGTGCGAAGCCGGCTGGCCGGCGGAGACACCGGTCAGCGTGGTCTCGCGCGCCGGCTGGCCGGATGCGCTGGCGAGCTCGCACACCGTGGCCAGCCTCGGCCGCGCCACCGTGCTGCACGCCGGGCGGCCGACCGTCGTGACCGTCGGCGCTGGCGCGTCGGCGGTGGCCGGGGTGTCGCGCGGACGCACGGAAACCCCGCTTCTTGAGGCCGGTCAAGAACAAGCGGAAACCCTGAGCGCCTAAAATCGCGGGTCTCCCCGGTATCCGGCCGCATTCCCACCCGCCAAGAGTCGAATTTCCATGACCCACGTCGTTCTCGAATCCTGCATCCGCTGCAAGTACACCGACTGCGTCGACGTGTGTCCGGTCGACTGCTTCCGCGAGGGGCAGAACTTCCTCACCATCGATCCCGACGAGTGCATCGACTGCGCCGTCTGCATTCCCGAGTGCCCGGTGAACGCCATCGTCCCGGAGGAGGACGTGCCCGGCAACCAGCAGCACATGATCAAGCTGAACGCCGAGCTGGCCAAGAAGTGGCCCAGCATCACCAAGCGCAAGGCCCCGCTGCCCGATGCCGAGGAGTGGAAAGACCGCACGGGCAAGCTCGACCAGCTGATCAAGTAAACCCAACGCGGCTCACGTCGCCGCACAGACCATGGAACCGAAGTTGAACGACGAAGTGGCTCGCACCGCCGGTGCTCACGAAGGCCCGATCGAGACCGATGCGGTGATCGTCGGGGCCGGCCCGGTGGGCCTGTTCCAGGTCTTCGAGCTCGGCCTGCTCGAAATCAAGGCGCACATCATCGACTCGCTGCCCTACCCGGGCGGTCAGTGCATCGAGCTCTATCCCGACAAGCCGATCTACGACATTCCGGCCGTGCCGGTGTGCACGGGCAAGGAGCTCACCGACAACCTGCTCAAGCAGATCGAGCCCTTCGGCGCCACGCACCACTACGGCCAGGAAGTGACGGTGGTGCAGAAGCAGGACGATGGCCGCTTCTACGTCGAGACCAGCAAGGGTACGCGCTTCCTGTCGAAGACCATCTTCATCGCCGGCGGCGTGGGTTCGTTCCAGCCGCGCACGCTGAAGGTCGACGGCATCGAGGCCTACGACGACAAGCAGGTCTTCTACCGCGTGAAGAACCCGGCCCAGTTCGCCGGCAAGAACCTGGTGATCGTCGGCGGCGGCGACTCCGCACTCGACTGGACGCTGAACTTCGTGCAGGACGGCCCGAACAAGGCCGAAAGCGTGATCCTCATCCACCGCCGCGACGGCTTCCGCGCCGCTCCGGCCAGCGTGGCCAAGATGAAGGAACTGTGCGACGCCTACGAAATGCAGTTCATCGTCGGCCAGATCACCGGCATCGAGGAGCGCGACGGCCGCATGACCGGCGTGAAGGTCACCGGCGGCGACGGCGTCACGCGCGTGGTGCCGATGGACATGCTGCTGGTCTTCTTCGGTCTGAGCCCCAAGCTCGGCCCGATCGCCGAGTGGGGCCTGAACATCGAGCGCAAGCAGATCGTCGTCGACACCGAGAAGTTCGAGACCAGCACGCCGGGCATCTTCGCGGTCGGCGACGTCAACACCTACCCGGGCAAGAAGAAGCTCATCCTGTCGGGATTCCACGAGGCGGCGCTCGCCGCCTTCGCGGCCGCGCCCTACATCTTTCCCGAGAAGCGCATCCACCTGCAGTACACCACCACCAGCCCGAAGCTGCACAAGGTGCTGGGCGTGGAGACGCCGACCTTCGATTGAGGCCACCGCGCCGAACCGCCCGCAAGGCCCGCCCCCGGCGGGCCTTTGCTTTTGGCCGATAATCCGGCCCGCTGTGCAACCGCACGGCATCCGCTAGGGGTGTTGGCCGCTTCGACAGAGGCGGCCGACTGAGAGAGTCCCTTCGAACCTGATTGAGGTAATCCTCGCGCAGGGAAGCATGGCCGAAGCACCGCGTTCTGCGGCTATCCGGCCCGCCGACCTGCCATCGACCATTCAAGGACACACGATGGCACGCCTTCACCGCCACCACCGACCACATCGCCAGCACACCGCCCGAACGTCGATCGCCGTCGCGATCGCGCTCGGCTTCACCGCGGCATCCGCGCAGACCGCTACCACCGAGACCCAGTTCGCCCCCGTCGTCGTGCAGGGCCGCGCCACGCCGGTGGCCGGCGTGGCCGGCTGGGGCGACATCCCGCTCGCGCTCACGCCGATCCAGGCCACCGTGTTCGGCACCGAGCAGGCGCGCGACCGCGGCGCGCAGCGCCTGTCGGACCTGACCGCGGTCGACGCCGCGATCAGCGACGCCTACAACACCGAGGGCTACTGGGACTACCTGACGGTGCGCGGCTTCGTGATCGACAACCGCTTCAACTACCGCCGCGACGGCCTGCCGATCAATGCCGAGACCTCGATCGCGCTGGACAACAAGGCGCAGGTGGAAGTGCTCAAGGGCACCAGCGGCATGCAGGCCGGCACCAGCGCGCCGGGCGGGCTGGCCAACTTCGTCGTCAAGCGTCCGACCGACGTGCCGCTGCGCAGCGCCACGCTGGAGTGGCGCGAATCGGCCACCGTGACCGGCGCGGTGGACCTCAGCCAGCGCTTCGGCGCGGGCGAGGCCTTTGGCGTGCGCGTGAACGCAGCCGCGGCGACGATCGACCCGAAGGTGCGCGACGCCAGGGGCGAGCGCCACCTGTTCGCCGTGGCCGGCGACTGGCGCCTGGGCCCCGACACGCTGATCGAAGCCGAGATCGAGCACAGCCGCCGCTCGCAGCCCAGCGTGCCGGGCTTCAGCCTGCTGGGCGACAAGGTGCCGGCGCCTGCCGACCCGCGCATCAACCTGAACAACCAGGCCTGGGCGCAGCCGGTGGTGCTGGTGGGCAACACGGCCTCGCTGCGTTGGCAGCAGAAGCTGGCCGCCGGCTGGAAGTTCGTCGCCCATGCGGCCACGCAACGGCTGACCAGCGACGACCGCATCGCCTTTCCGTTCGGCTGCTTCGACCCCGAGCCCGCACCCGACGGCACCTACTACGCCGACCGCTACTGCCCCAACGGCAACTTCGACCTCTACGACTTCCGCAGCGACAACGAGCGCCGCCGCACCGACGCGCTCGACCTCACGCTCAGCGGCACGCTGCGCACCGGCGGCGTCGAGCACCTGGTCTCGGCCGGCGTGCTGCACAGCCGGGTGAAGAACCGTTTCGGCCTGCAGACCTTCGCCTTCAGCGGCACCGGCAACGTCGACGGCAGCATCACCGACCTGCCGGCCAACCCGGCACCGAACGACTTCAACACCGACCGCGACGAGCGCTCCACCGAGCTGAGCCTGCGCGACGCGATCCGCCTCGACGAGCGCAACACGCTGTGGCTGGGCGTTCGCCACACCCGGCTGCAGCGCGAGAGCCAGCGCAACGACCCGCTCGACCCGCGCCCGACCGACTACTCGCAGTCGTTCACCACGCCCTTCGTGGCCGCCAGCCACGCCTGGGCGCCGGGCCAGCTGGTCTATGCCAGCTGGGGCCGCGGCGTGGAGTCGGACGTGACGCCAAACCGGCCGCGCTACAGCAACGCCGGCGAGACCTTCGCGCTGACCAGCCGCCAGATCGAGATCGGCGCGCGCGGCACCGCGACGCTGCTCGACTGGAACGCGGCACTGTTCGACATCCGCCGCCCGCGCCTCGGCGATTTCGGCGACTGCGGCGTAGCCGGCTCCTGCGTGCGCCGCCCCGACGGCGAGCAGCACCACCGCGGCCTGGAGGCCGGCCTCGCGCTGCGTCTGGACGCCTGGACGTTGCGTGCCGGCGCACAGTGGCTACGGGCGCGCGTGCAGGGCTCGGCCGACCCGGCCGTGGACGGCAGGGAACCGACCAACGTGCCGGCGCGCACGCTCAAGCTGCAGGCCGACCACCGCCTGGCCGCCCTGCCCGGCCTGACGCTGCAAGGTGCCCTGGTGGCCGAGAGCCGCCGCCAGGCGCTGCCCGACAACAGCGCGCAGATCGGCGGCTGGAGCCGCGTCGACGTCGCCGCCCGCTACGACACCCGCTGGGGCGGCACGGCGATGACCTGGCGGGCCGGCATCGACAACCTGGCCGACCGCCGCGCCTGGCGCGAATCGCCTTACCAGTTCGGCCATGCGTATTTGTTCCCGCTGGCGCCGCGCACCCTGCGCGTGTCGGTCCAGGCCGATCTCTAGGCGCCCGAAAAAGCTGGCTATAATGCGAGGCTCTGTTCCTCGATAGCTCAGTCGGTAGAGCGCCGGACTGTTAATCCGTAGGTCCCTGGTTCGAGCCCAGGTCGGGGAGCCAATAAAATCAAGGGGTTAGCTTCGTTTGAGGCTAACCCCTTTGACTTTGGTGTGACGGATTTGTGCCGTGGATTCCACGCCGCCTCTTGCGGTGACGCCGCCGCACCTTCGGTAGGCCTTGGTGCCGGGCTCGGCAGCCGTCCCCGCTAGCACGAGTGTCGTGCCCCTGATCGAATAGCCTGCTTCGTCCGGCAGAATTGGACCGACCGTCGGCATCCCATGCGCGACGGCTCAATTCCAAGAACAGGCAAATCAGGGAGACCATGGGATCGCTGGGCGCCACCAACTTTGGCCACCTCAAAGCGCACGACGAACAGCTCGTGCGGCTGGGCCTGTTGGCAGAGCGCTACTTCGCCGAAGACCCGAACACCTGCCTCCTAAAGCTGCGGCAGCTCACCGAGCTGCTGGCCCAGTTGGTGGCCTCCAACGTAGGCCTGTTCACAACACCCGATGAGAAGCAGGCCGACCTTCTGCGCCGCCTGCAAGACCAGGGCATCGTTCCGCGTGAGGTCGGCAGCCTGTTCCATGAGGTGCGGCGCGCCGGCAATGACGCCAATCACCGCCTGGCAGGGGACCACCGAACGGCGCTGCTGGCACTGCGCCTGACCTGGCAACTCGGCGTCTGGTTCCACCGTACGTTCAAGGATGCCGGCTTCAAGTCCGGTCCCTTCCAGCCGCCCGCGCCACCGGCAGACCAGAGCAGCGAGCTGCAGGCCGAATTGGACACGCTGCGCGACGAGCTGGCGCAGTACCGAGCGGCCCACCAGGACGCGGCCCAAACGCTCGACCACATGCAGGCCCAAGCCCAGCAGGCCGAGCAGTACCGTGCCTTCTGGGAGTCCATGGCAGCCGAGGCCGAGGCCGCCAAAGCCGAACTGCAACAACGTCTGCAAACCCTGCAGGCACAGGCCGCAGCAGCGCCACCACAAGCCATTGCCAAGTTCGTGGTTGCGGCCAACACGGCGGCAGCGGCTCTCCAGATCAGCGAACGCGACACACGCAAGCTGATCGACGAGCAACTGGCGGCAGCCGGCTGGACGGTGGACTCCATACACCTCACCTTCGCCAAAGGCGCCAGGCCTCAGCGCGGCCAGAACCTGGCCATTGCCGAGTGGCCGACGGAGACCGGACCGGCCGACTACGCACTCTTCGCAGGCCTGACGCCGATTGCCATCGTCGAAGCCAAGCGCAAGCACATCGACGTCTCCGGCGCGCTGCAGCAGGCCAAGCGCTACAGCCGAGGCTTCAAACCCACGCCCGAAGTGGAACTGCCAGTCACCAACTTCGGCGCACAAGGCGAGCTCCGCATTCCCTTCGTGTTCTCCACCAATGGCCGCCCGTACCTGCGGCAGTTGGCGGAGCAAAGCGGTGTGTGGTTCTGCGACGTGCGTCGGCCCGAGAACCTGGGTCACGTGCTGGACGGCTGGTACACCCCCGAGGGCCTGAGCGCGCTGCTACAGCGCGACGATGCTCGCGCCCACGCCGAGTTGGCCCAATCGCCCTTCGACTACGGCTTCCCGCTGCGGCCCTACCAACAGCGCGCGATCCTGGCCACCGAGGCCAGCATCCGCGATGGGCAGCGAGCCATCCTGCTGGCCATGGCCACCGGCACCGGAAAGACCAAGACCTGCATAGCACTGATCTACCGCCTGCTCAAGGCCAAGCGCTTCCGGCGCATCCTGTTCCTCGTCGACCGGTCGGCCCTGGGCGAGCAGGCCGCCAACGCGTTCAAGGACACGCGCATGGAGCGCCTGCAGACCTTTGCCGACATCTTCGGCATCAAGGAGCTGGAAGACCAGGCGCCCGACGACGACACCGCCGTGCACCTGGCCACCGTGCAGGGCATGGTGCAGCGCGTGCTCTACGCCGGCGACAGCGAGCCTCCGCCGCCGATCGACCAATACGACTGCATCGTCGTCGACGAGTGCCACCGCGGCTACCTGTTGGACCGCGAGCTGTCCGAGACCGAGCTCAGCTTCCGTGGCTACGACGACTACGTCTCCAAGTACCGGCGCGTGCTCGACTACTTCGACGCGGTGAAGATCGGCCTTACCGCCACGCCCGCGCTGCACACCACGCAGATCTTCGGCGCGCCGGTATTCACCTACGGCTACCGCGAAGCGGTGGTCGATGGCTACCTCGTGGACTACGAGCCGCCCATCCAGGTGCACACCCAGCTCTCCGGCCAGGGCATCGTGTGGAAGGCGGGTGAACAGGTCCCGGTCTACAACACAGGCCGCCAGCAGATCGAGCTGTTCAAGACACCCGACGAGATCAAGCTCAAGGTCGACGACTTCAACCGCAAGGTCATCACGCGGCCCTTCAACGAGGTGGTCTGCAACTACCTGGCACAAGAGCTGGACCCGGCCTCTCGCCGCAAGACCCTGATCTTCTGCGTCAGCGACAGCCATGCCGATATGGTGGTGGACCTGCTCAAGAAGGCCTTCGCCGCGCAGTACGGCGCGGTCGAGGACGACGCCGTCATCAAGATCACCGGCGCGGCCGACAAGCCCTTGCAGTTGATCCGTCGCTACAAGAACGAGCGCCTGCCCAACGTCGCGGTCACCGTTGACCTGCTGACCACGGGCGTCGATGTGCCCGAAATCTGCAACTTGGTGTTCCTGCGCCAGGTGAACAGCCGCATCCTGTTTGACCAGATGCTGGGCCGCGCGACGCGGCTCTGCGACTTTGGCGGCACCGACGTGAAGGACTCGTTCCGCGTGTTCGATGCGGTCCGCATCTTCGAGGCCATCGGCGACATGACGGCCATGAAGCCCGTGGTCGTGAACCCGAAGATCACCTTCACCCAGTTGGCGCAGGAACTGGCCACGCTGAAGGATGAGTCGGCCACCGAACTGGCGCGCGACCAATTCCTGGCCAAGCTGCAGGCCAAGAAGCGCCATCTGACCGACAAGAACCTGCGGGACTTTGAGGCCAAGGCGGGCATGCCGGTGCAGGCCTTCGTCCAGAAGCTAAAGGCCATACCCTTGGCTGATGTGGCGGCCTGGTTCATCCAGAACCCCGACCTGGGCGAGCTGCTCGACCGCCGCAGCGATGGCCCCGAGCGCGAGATGTTCGTCTCGGACCACGCCGATGCCTTCGACCGTGCCGAGCGTGGCTACGGCAAGGGCAAGAAGCCCGACGACTACATCCGTGCCTTCAGCGAGTTCATCAAGACGCAGGGCAACCAGATCCCGGCCCTGGTGACCGTGCTGACGCGACCCCGCGAGCTGACGCGCGCCCAGCTGCGCGAACTGGTCTTGGCCCTGGACCGGGCCGGCTTCACCGAAACCAACCTCGCCTCGGCCTGGCGCGAGCTGACCAACCAAGACATCGCCGCGCGCATCGTGGGTTACATCCGCCAGGCGGCCATCGGTGACGCGCTGGTGCCCTATGCCGAGCGCGTGGACCGAGCCTTGCAGCATCTGCTGGCGCATCCGCCGGCGGGCAAGCCCTGGAGCACACCCCAGCGTGATTGGCTCAAGCGCATCGCTGCGCAGACCAAGGCCAATGTGCTGGTGGACCGCTCCGCCATCGACGACCCCGACTTGATCTTCAAGCGCGAGGGCGGCGGTTTCAACCGGCTGGACAAGGTCTTCAACGGCCAACTTCAGCCCGTGCTCGATGCCTTCAACGACGCGCTCTGGGCCTTGCCGCCCGAATCCGCCAACCGCTGACCTTTCTCGAACCCCTATCCATGTCCAACCCTACTGCTGCACTCGACATCGGCGCCAAACTCTGGTCGCTGTGCCACGTGCTGCGCGATGACGGCGTCACCTACCACCAGTACCTGAGCGAGCTGACCTACCTGCTGTTCCTGAAGATGATGAAGGAGACTGGGCAGGAAGAGCGGCTCAAGATCTGGAAGGCCAAGGACAAGAAGAAGGGCTCCCTCAAGGAAGAGCAAGCCGGCACCCGCTGGGACGATCTGCTCGGCGCCTCGGCGCCGGACCGACTCGACCTCTACAAAGAAATGCTGCTGGACTACGGCTTGCACGGCAGAGGCGCCGTGCAGGAGATCTACGCCAACGCCAACACCTTCATCACCAAGCCGGCCACGCTGAGCAAGCTGGTGACCGACATCGACAGCCTGGACTGGTACAGCGTCGACCGCGACGACCTGGGCGACCTGTACGAGGACCTGCTGGAACGCAACGCCGGCGAGAAGAAGAGCGGCGCCGGCCAGTACTTCACGCCCCGCCACCTGATCGATAGCATCGTGGCGGTGATGCAGCCGCAGCTGGGCGACGTGATCCAGGACCCGGCCGCCGGCACCTGCGGCTTTCTGATCGCCGCCAACAACTACCTGCGCCAGCACAACGACTTCGACAGCCTGAGCGACGAGGCGCAACGCAAGTACCGGCACCACACCTTCCACGGCATGGAGCTGGTGCAGGACACGCACCGCCTGGCGCTGATGAACATGCTGCTGCACGGCATCGAAGGCGGCGTGACCTATGGCGACACGCTGAGCGACGACCACAAAGGTCTTCCTCCGGCCACGCTGATCCTCAGCAACCCGCCCTTCGGCACCAAGAAGGGCGGTGGCCTGCCCACGCGCAGCGACCTCACCTTCGAGACCAGCAACAAGCAGTTCGCCTTCCTGCAGCACATCTACCGAGCGCTGAAGCCCGGCGGCCGGGCCGCCGTGGTGCTGCCCGACAACGTGCTGTTCGAGAGCAACATCGGCACCGACATCCGGCGCGACCTGATGGACAAGTGCAACCTGCACACCATCCTGCGCCTGCCGACCGGCATCTTTTACGCCCAGGGCGTGAAGACCAACGTGCTGTTCTTCACCCGCGGCGAGGCGGACAAGGGCAACACCCAGGAAGTGTGGGTGTACGACATGCGGGCCAACATGCCCGCCTTCGGCAAGCGCACGCCCTTCACGCGCGACTACTTCCGCACGCCGCCCGACGCCCCGGCCAGCCAGCCGCGGGACAAGTTCGAGGACGTGTTCGGCACCGACCCCCGCGGCGGCCCGGCTGCCCTGGCGGCACGTCAGGACACCGGCGAGGCGGGCCGCTGGCGCCGCTTCACGCGCGAGCAGATCGCGCAGCGGGGCGACAACCTGGACATCGTTTGGCTAAAGGACAGCGGGGCATCCACGGCGCAGCAAGAGACCGAGAACCCAGCACGGGTCGCCGGACTGGCGCTGCGCGAACTGAATGCCGCCGTGACCGAGCTACGCGCGCTGCTTGATGAGTTGGGCGAGGACCCGGATGCGCTTCTCGACACATTGGCCGACGAGGCCGTGTCAGCCGGACAAAGTGAAGAGGCGCAGCTTGAGGCGGAAGGCTCGGCCACGAGCGAGTCACAGCCATGACCGTTGCCGAAACCGACCTGCCACCGGGCTGGACCAAGGTTGCGTTGGGCACAGTTTCCAGCGAGCCTGACCAGCACGTTCCGGCGGACGACGAAGCCTTTTCGTACATCGACATCGGGTCAATCGATCGCAGCGCAAAGGTGATTCGCGAACCACAGCGCATGCTGGGCAAAGATGCACCAAGCCGTGCGCGGAAGAAGGTAGTCGCGGGAGACACCTTGGTCTCCATGACTCGGCCGAACTTGAACGCGGTTGCTCTAGTTCCGGACGCTCTCGACGGGCAGATCGCGTCGACGGGCTTCGACGTGCTGCGCCCCGCGCGCGGGATCGATCCTCGCTGGCTGGCCTATCTCGTCCGCACCGAGGAATTCGTGCGCGCGATGTCGGAACTGGTACAGGGCGCGCTCTACCCAGCGGTTCGGACCAAGGACGTTCGCGGCTTCGTCGCGCCGCTCGCGCCCGCCGCCGAACAGACCCGCATCGCCGACCAACTCGACACCCTGCTGGCGCGCATCCAAGCCTGCCAGGACCGCCTGGAGGCTATTCCGGCGTTGCTCAAGCGGTTTCGGCAGGCAGTGCTTGACGCGGCCATCACCGGCACTTTGTCGATAGCCTGGCGCGACTTGCGCCCCATGATCGGTGCCGAGGCCGATAGTCCTGCTTGGGCAAGATCCATGGGGCTTCGTGCTCTTCCATCCGGTTGGCGTTGGGCACGCTTCACTGAGTTGCTTGGCAGCCTGCGAAGCGGAACATCCGCGGTCCCTACCAACAGCCCGACACAGTATCCGGTCCTGCGATCCAGCAGTGTTCGCCCGATGGGCATCGACCTGGGTGACGTGCGTTACCTCGCCTCTCTGCAGAAGGTGCGAGCCGATGATCTGCTCACCGAAGGCGACCTTCTGTTCACGCGACTCAGCGGAAGCCTCGAATACGTCGCAAACTGCGTCTTCGTTCAGGGACTTGGCGAGCGCCGGATCTACTACCCGGATCGGCTCTTCCGGGCAAGGTTGAAGGATCCGGATCTTGGCCGCTATGTCGAGCTGTGCTTCAGCAGTTCGCTGTTGCGAAGGCATCTCACAGTGGAGTCCAAGTCCACGGCTGGCCATCAGCGCATCTCGATGGGCGCGATTCGGGACTTCCCGATCCCGCTACCGGAGAAGGAAGAGCGGCACGCGATTGTCGAAGCCGCCGCAGCCTTGTTCGGCATAGCGGATCGAATCGAGCAGCGGCTCGCCAGAGCGACTTCAGCGTCGCATCGGCTATCGCCTCTGACATTGACCAAAGCCTTCCGCGGCGAACTCGTACCCCAAGACCCCAACGACGAGCCCGCCAGCGCGCTGCTGGCCCGCATTGGCGCCCAACGCAACGGGCCTACGGACAGCGCCTCGGCCCGCACAACCCGCCGCGGCCGTCCGCCCCGCGCGCCGAAGGAAACCGCCACCATGACCAAAAACCGCCAGGACGACGACGTGATGGGCCAGCCCTACCTGGCCGGGCACCTGCGCCGCATCGGCTCGCCCGCAAGCGCCGAGGCGCTGTTCAAGGTGGCCGAGCTGCCCGTGGCCGACTTCTACAAGCAACTGGCCTGGGAGGTGGCGCAAGGCCACGTGAAGGACAACCAGACCACGCTGGAGCCCGGGCATGCGGCTGGATAAGGTCAGCATCGACGGCTTCAAGAACCTGCGGGGCCTGGAGCTGGACTTCGACGAGCGCCAGCTCACCACGGTGCTCATCGGACAGAACGGCGCCGGCAAGTCCAACCTCATCGAGGCCATCACCCAAGTCTTCCGTTGGGTGGACCTGCGGCGCAACGAGCCGCGCTTCCGCTATCGGGTGGCCTACCGCATCCAGCCACCGGGCCCGGCGATCTCGAACCCGCCGAGCGTGTGCCTGAGCAACTTCCCAGGCGAGCCCGCGATTCGGGTCAACGGGCAGGAGGTGAAGCGCACCGAGTTCGAGAAGCGCAAGGCCGAGTGGTTTCCGGACCTGGTGTTCGGCTACTACTCCGGCGGCAGCCGCCGGCTGGAAGCGCTGTTCGACAGCCATCAGCGCCGCTACTACGACGACATCAAGCTCGAAGACGACGAAACTAAGGTGGCCAAGGCGCAGGAGGCCCGGCGCCTCTTCTACTGCCGCCCCATCCACGGCGTGCTGGCCCTGATGGCGCTATTCGCCTTCCCCGACGCCAAGGTCACCGCTGAGCTGGCCGGTCGCCTCGGCATCACCGGCTTTCACTCGCTGCTGGCGCTGTTCCGCGAACCCTGGTTCGCCAAGGGCCGCAAGACCAGCGCCGATGACCTGTGGGGCGCGGGCGGGCCGGCCGGCCGCGCCGCGCGCCGCTTCAAGGAACTGGCCTTCCACCCGTTTGCGCTGGACGGCAATGCGGTGGACGACTACCGCGACAAGAAGCAGGTGGAGCCGCAGTTCGCCGCCTTCCTGCAACCGCTGGAGCGGCTGCAGCAATTGGCGCAGCAGTTCAAGAACGAGCGCGAGATGTTCTACGCCCTGGAGGCGATGGACATCTCCGACTTGGTGCGCGAAATCCAGGTGTGGGTGACGCGCAGCAACGACGCCAGCGGCGACGTGGGCTTTGCCGACCTCTCCGACGGCGAGCGGCAGCTGCTGATGGTACTGGGCCTGATCCGCGTCTCACGCGGCAAGCGTGCGCTGTTCCTGCTGGACGAACCCGACACGCACCTCAACCCCCATTGGCAGCACAGCTACCTGAAGCTGATCGAGGACTGGACGGGCATCGCGGCAGAGAAGGAGCACTGCCACATCGTGCTGACCTCGCACAACCCGCTGACGATCTCGGCGCTGTCGCGGGACGAGGTGCGGGTGATCGCGCAGACCGACGACGGCCGCGTGACCGCAGCCGCGCCCTATGCCGACCCGCGGGGCATGGGCTTCACGGCTACGCTGACCGAGATCTTTGGCCTGGCGACGAGCCTGGACGTCGAAACCCAACGCCTGGTGGACGAGCGCAACGAGCTGGTGCAGTTAACCGAACGCAACGACGCGCAGCAGCGCAGGCTCATCGCGCTGAATGATCAGCTGGCCCGACTCGGCTTCCTGAATGAAGACCGGGAACCGCTCTACCAAGATTTCCTGCGCGCCTGGCATGACCTGCGCTACGCAGATCGGCCGCCCCTGGCACCGGCAGACGTGGAGGCACGTCAGCGCGCGATGAAGGACCTGATCCAGCAGCTGATGACTTCGGAGGCCAAGCAGTGATCTACGTCCGGCGAGATCCGAACCTCATACCGGAGCGGGTGCTGCGTGTCGCCGAGCGCGCACAGGCCCAGCTGGAGGCGCTTGCGCCGGAGAACCGCGCCGCGTTCATCGAGAAGAAGTCCCATGTGTGGCGCGGGTTCGCTCGCTACCTGGCCAAGATGTCGTACGGCAAGTGCTGGTACTCGGAGAGCGACTGTGTCCAGTCATTCAAGGACGTGGACCACTACCGTCCGAAAAGGCAAGCCAGGCGCAGCGACACCGAGACCGATGACGGCTACCCGTGGCTCGCTTTCTCGTGGGACAACTTCAGGCTCGCTGCCCAGCGGTCGAACCAGATCAACCGCGATGACGACACCGATGAATCAGTTGGAAAGGGCGCATGGTTCCCGCTGATGCAGGGCAGCAGGCTCGCGACGTGGGATGACCGCTGCATTGACGAGGAGCGCCCGGCGCTGCTTGACCCTGCCAGGGTGGCCGACGTCAGGCTCATCGAGGTCACCGCCACTGGGAAGATGGGGCCCACTCGGCTTTGCCTGGGCGAGTACGAACGAGCGCGGGTCAGCACGACGGTCAAGCTCCTCGGCCTAGACCTGCCCGGGCTGGTTTCAGCTCGCCAGCGCACGATGCGGCTGGTGCAGGACCTGGTGGATCAGGTCGAGAAGGCACTTGTCGCTGCCGACTCGGGCGCGGAGGCGGCGGCCTTCATGGCCAATCAAATGCCCATCGGCGGCCAGTTGAATCTGCTGCAACGCCTGACCGAACCAAGTCAACCATATGCGGCTGCAGCACGGGCGCAGCTGCGCTTTCTGGGTTACGCCGAGCTTTGTGCGCCGGTCGAACAGCTGGGGGCGGCTGCATGAGTGACATCAAGCTCTTCAGGCTGCAAGCGGGCAAGGCCCTCGAACTCCAGGGCGACGCCTCCGACCTGGAGAAGCCGCTGCAGACCTTGATCGAGGCCAACCTCGACACCCTGCTCGGCATCCGCTTCCTGGCCACCGAGTACTCGACTGGCAAGACCCACGCGGGCCGCATCGACTCCCTGGGCCTCGACGAGAACAACTGTCCTGTCATTCTGGAATACAAGCGATCGGTGGGTGAGAACGTCATCAACCAGGGCCTGTTCTACCTGGACTGGCTGATGGATCACCAAGCCGAGTTCAAGCTGCTGGTGATGGACCAACTGGGCAAGCCTGCGGCAGACGCCATCGACTGGACCGCGCCGCGGCTGGTGTGCATCGCGGCCGACTTCACCAAGTACGACGGGCATGCCGTCCAGCAGATCAACCGCAACATCGAGCTGATCCGCTATCGGCGCTTCGGCGACGAGTTGCTGCTGCTGGAGCTGGCCAACGCAGCCAGCGCCAATGCCGGCAAGCCATCAAGTCCCAAAGGTGCCAAGCAAGCCAAGGCCGCGCCGGCGCCAGCGGCCGAACCCACCAGCGCCAAAGCCACAGGCGGCGACCGTTCGTATGCCGACTGGCTGCCGCTGTTGCCGCCGCACCTGGGCGAACTCGTCGCGTCGCTGGAGGGGCATGTGCTATCGCTGGGCGACGACGTGCAGCGCAAGGAATTGAAGCTGTACGTCGCCTTCAAGCGACTGAAGAACTTCGCCACGGTGGTGCCGCAGAAGAACCGCCTGCTGCTGTACCTGCACCTGGACCCCGCGAAGGTGGTGCCGATGCCGCCGAACGGTCAGGATGTCAGCCAGAAGGGGCACTGGGGCACCGGTGACCTGGAGCTGTCGCTGTCGTCGCAGGCTGATCTGGATGCCGCGAAGCCGCTGATCCTGATGGCCTACGAGGGGCGCGGGACGGGCGTTGAACTGGTCGGCCAGTCCACCTCCTAGATATGGTCCCTGGACAAGTTCCTGTCGCAGGCAAACTGCCGATTCAAACCTTCCTGGAGGTCGGCTTAGGGCAAGTTCTCGCTTGCCCGAGGTCGACGCCGAGTTGGCGGCAAGCCAACGGCTCGACTGCAGCAGACTTTTAGAATGCGTCCATGGCACGAGCTGGCGGAATCGTTCTTTATCTTCCACCTGAGCGTAAGGCGGTCTTTCGCTCCACTATTCAGGAAGGCGAGACGTTCTCCGAGCCAGTTGCAGACTTCGCGCACACGCGTACTGCGCCTCTCATCTGCTTCGTCGTACTCGATGATCAACACATAACGCACATTGCCAGTGGAAGACGTGGGCTCCGGGCCGGCACGGGCCTTAGACGCCTGAATGTGATCGAAGCACAGGAACTGAGAGTTCCGATTCCGATTTCTGAGATCGTTAGCCGCTTGGATAGCCGAACATTGGCCCGAGCCACTGAAGTCTTTCGGACCGGAGGATTGTTCAGCCCAAAGGCATTTGAATCTGCAATTGACGCCATCTCAGCCATTTCGCCCGAGGCCCGCCCACATTTGGAGCGGTTTAGCCGTCTCCGAAGGGAGTTGATTGCCGCGCTGCCTGACGATGTCAAGAAGGTGCTCGGCGAACAGAAGGAGGCTGTTCTTTCTGCTCTGGCCTTTGCAGGGATAGACAGACGTGAAATCCACGAGTGGTCGCCGCCAAGCGAGGGGCAGCCATCGTCGTTTCTAGATGGTCTGCCGAATGCGGTTATGCGCGAGGACGCCATGATCGTCAATGACCTCATGACAGTACCGGGACTGGACTTCGTCCGATCTGTCCCTTATGCAGGCGCAGTGTTTGTTGGCCAAGGTAAGCGTTTGACAGTCTTACTAGCCAATCGCCTTCCGCTGGAGCAACTCACTGGTACCGATCTTATCTACTTTAACGAAACACATCGCTCCTTCGTGTTGGTTCAATACAAGGCCATGAACCAAGAGGAAGGAGTCGCAACCTATCGTCTTCCGGACGAACAACTGGCACGGGAGATCGAGAGAATGCAAACAATCAATTCGCAACTCTCACGAGTCCCGGTTGAGGCTACGAAGGAGAACTTTCGCCTCAGCTCGGAACCCTTCTACATCAAGCTTTGCGCACGAAGCCAGTTCAATCCCGATGACATAAAGCTCTTCCCCGGTATGTACTTCCCGCTAGGCCAGTGGCACTGTGTCGCCAACGACCCAGAACTTGTGGGCCCGCGCGGTGGCCACAAGGTGACCTACGACTCCGCGGGGCGCCATATCGATAACGACTTGTTTATCAAGTTGGTCGCGAACTCCTGGATCGGCACGCATGCTGAGCAATCCAGTTTGCTGGAGACGGCGATTCGGGAAACGCTCAATTCTGGGAGAGCCGTGGCGCTTGCCATTGAGTCGCCAGCCTCCGAACCCGAAGCAGCACAGCACGATTGACCTATGTGTTAGTGCGCCGTCGCCGCATCGCATGATCGCTGCGTTCCTGGGCAGGTGACATCGCCTAAACACGATGGCCGGGAGGCAACCAAAGGTCACCGCTTGGAGCGCACGTCGCGTGGCGGGTGCTGGCCGGCTGGGCGTAGCAAATCGTCAATCACCGCCGCATGGCGCGCCAGATGCTCAGGCGCCAGGTGCGCATACCGCTCCACCATCGAGTCCGACTTCCACCCGCCCATCTCCTTGATCATGCCCTTGGGCACGCCGTTCTGGATCAGCAGGCTGGCCCAGGTGTGGCGGGTATCGTGGAAGCGGAAGTCCTCGATACCCGACTTCTTCAGCGCGTTCCGCCAGGCGGTGTTTACCGTCGCGTTCAGCCGCTTGCCCTTGTAGACGAAGACGTACTCGTCGTGCTTGCCGATCTGCGCGCGCAGGATCTCCATGGCCGTGGCATTGAGCGGTATGCCCAGGGTCTTGCGGCTCTTGATGTCGCTGGCGGCCACGGTCATCACCTGGCGCTGCATGTCGATCTGGCTCCACTTCAGGCCCAGCACGTTGGCGCGCCGCAGGCCGGTGGCGATGGTGAAGCGCGTCAGTGAGCGCAGGTGCTCGGGCAGGTTGCGCAGGAAGGTGTCGATCTCGGTGGGCGTGAGGTAGCGCACCCGGCCCTCGGGCTCGCGGTGCAGCCGGATGGTGGGCACGCTGTCGATCCAGTTCCACTCGCGCATGGCCCGCCGCAGGATGGACCGCAGCAGCTGGTAGTAGCGGTTGCGCGTGGCCGGCGCCTTGTCGCCCTTCTGGCCTTCCACCACGGCCTGCATGCGGTCCCAGGTCAGCTCAGTCAGCGGCAGGCGCTTGAAGAACGGAGTCAGGAACTCGATCTTCTTCGCGTCGTCGCGGATCGACGCCTTGTGGCCCTGCTCGTTCAGCCAGCGCAGGGCCGCGTCTTCCCAGGTGTAGCGGGGCTTGTCGCCCAGCTTGGCCTGGCGCCACAGGTCGTGTTTCAGCCGGTCGTGGAGTTCCTTGGCGGCCTTGCGGTCAGTTGTCTCAGCCGACTGTCTAACGCGCTGGCCACCTGGCGCGGTGATGTCGATCCACCAGGTTGTGCCTCGTTTGAGGATGCCCATTTCCTGCCTCCAATGCGTTCACATGCGTTGCGATGGCCCAGCGCGCGTTGCTGCACGGCCTCGGTGCCTTGCTGCACGAAGGCATCGATGGCGGCCTGGGTCACTTTCCAGCGCCGGCCGATCTGCATCGCTTTCAGCTGGCCGGTGTTCACCAGGTTCCAGGCGGTGGAGTAGTCCACGCGCAGCATCGTCGCCGTCTCGCGCAGGTCGTAGAAGAGAGGTGTCACTGCAGTCATGTCCGTGCCTTCCTGGCTGCACGCAGCCGGGTCAGTTGGATCTGCTGCTTCGCGGCCGGCGTCAGATCAAAGATCGCACGGTCGCTAGAGGCGTCAAGTTCACAGGCGTCCCCGCGGGCGCCTCGCGCGCGGGGTGTGGGGTGGGATGGGTTCGCTTGGCGGTGGATCAGGCGCGCAGGGCGTCCAGGTCGGCAATCAGCCGGCGCTTGCCGTACAGGCACATGCCACGCACGCACGCGTGCATCGGTTCGGCAGCCACGTGCACGGCCTGTCGATGGAACAGGCCTTCCGCGGCCTGCAGGAAGTAGGCTGCGCCGCCACCGGCCAGCCACACGGTCTGCGGGGTCGGCAGTTCGGTCAGGGCTTGCGCAATGCCGCCCAGCATCCGGCGGGCCCGGCCATGAATCCACGGCCAGTGAAGCTGCAGGTCATGCAGTTGTCCGCAGGCCCGCACGGGCTTGCCATGGCGTAGCGCTTGATCAATGGCATCGAGCCGGCCGTCGCCGCTAGGGGCACCCTGGCCGATCCGGTCGTCCACGGTTCGCAGCAGGTTGGCCACGCCGTGGTATTCGGTACCGCCGGCCAGGGGCTCAAGGTCACGGCCGCGGTACAGCGTCCAGTCCAGGCTGCCGAAGCCCGCCACCAGCACCAGCGACACCTGCGTCTCGTCGAGCTCGGGCGAGTCAAACCATTCGATGGCACTGGCCGCGGCCTGGGCCAGAACTTCCACGCGCGCCACGGTGACGCTGGTGTTGGCCGCAGTACGCACCGGCCGGCTCAGCCAGTCGCGGATCTGCGGCTCCAGGGCATCGCGTTCCCGCATCGGCACGGTCAGCACCAGCATGTCGATAAGGGGTTCCTCGATGAAGGCCAGCGCGCCGGCGACGCAGGCGCGGTAGTCATCGGTGCCCGCAAACCCTTCGGCGTGCGAGTGATAGATCGCATCGCCCAGCGCGGCCTCGATGTCCGGGCCCACCTCGACCAGGTGGGTGCCGAAGGGGATCAAGGCATTGCGCCGCGGGGCCCTGAGGCTGCTGCAGCGGCTGTCGCAAAAGACGATGTCCGTGAGCGACGGGAAGACTTCGATGTCCGCATGCAGGCCCGGGCGCAGCTTGCTGAACTTCGTGAAGCCGGTACCTGCGTCGATGGCGGCGATGACTGGGCTCTTCGTCATGGTGGTGCTCCGCGTCGGCCTTGCAGTGCAAGGTTCATGGGTTTGGCCGTCGATGGGCCATGGGCCTGCCACGCGCTGGGTCCAGGCGTTCGCCTGGCGCGCGGTTCAAGCCGGATGGGGGGATGCACCCCTGGTGGGGCGATTCGATTGAAGTGCGGGTCACGACCGCTAACGCCGCCCTATGCGGTGGATAGGGCGGTGGGCATGGCAAGGTGTGCATGCCCGTGCGCGGTGAATCTACGCCTGCCCCCGGCGCCTGCCAAGCAGGCCCGCAGGTCGGGCCCCAACCCGACCCAGCACGGGCTGCAGGTGGTTTCAGCGGCGCGGCTTGAAGGGCTTGACGACGTCTTCCACCTGAATCGGGTCCAGCATCTCTTCGATCTGATTGGCCAGGCTGACCTGGTAGTGGCGGCGGCTCAGCATCGCGACCGGGCCATACAGCGCCAGCAGCGGCAAGCCGATCAGCAGGACCATCGGATGCCAGTAGGCGCCGAGCATCAGCGCACCGAACGATCCGAACACGATGACCACGACGTCGATGCTCCGCAGCAGCGCGATCGGGTTCTCCAGCACGAAGTTCACGCGCATGCCGATGCTCAGGTTGTACAGGCCCACGCCACGCCCGCCGAAGTGAATGACGGTGACGGCATGGCCCGCACGCGCCGGCATGCACCGGCTGTAGACGACGATCTTGTGCTCGTGGTTGCTGGCGTCGGCCAGCCACAGCTCCCAGCGCTCGCGCGACGGGTCGTCGTCGCTCAGGCCAGGGATGCGGTTGAGGTAGCGGCGCGCCTCGATGACACGACCGGTCAGCGTTTCCAGTACGTACATGGGGACTCCCAGGTGAAGGTTCACCTGAAAGTCCCATGCGATTGGCCGCGGTCAAGGGTTACTCCGGCAGTGGATCGTCGAAGATGCCGCCGGCCGACGAGCTGGCCGGTGCCGGAGCCGGCTTGAGCAATGCGCCGGGCCTGGCCTCGCCACCTCGCCTTTCCTGCTCGACGAGCACGCCCAGGTAGGCCAGCGTGCGGAAGCGCTCGGCCCTTCGCCGCCCCTTGGGCAGCCTCGCCAGGTCTTCGTACAGCGGGCCGTGCTGCCAGGCGCCGACCTGGGCATAGAACTCCAGCATCGGCTCGTCGCGGCCCGCACTCGCCGGGCCAGGCGCTTCGTCGTCACCCTCACTGCGCTTCATGGTGCGCTCCTTGGCTGGCATCGGTGGGGGCGTGGGCGCGCAGTCGGTCGACGCCGGCACGCTGGAAGCCGCGCACGTTGGCGTAGAACGGATCGGCCAGTTCCAGCACCGGCTGCTTCTTGAAGGAGTCCCGCAGCGCCTTTCGGAAGAGATGAGCGCCGCCGCCGCTGAGCACGATGTTCGCGAAGCGGTATTTGCCGCCGATGGAGTTGGTCAAGGCCAGGATGCCTTCGGCGGCAATTCGCTCGGCGATGGGCATGTAGCGCTGGATTTCCCGGGTCTTGCCGTAGGTCGTGATGCTCCTGCCGGTGCGCAGCGCCTCGTCCACGATGTGCGGCTCGTCGTAGTGCTCGCCGATCTCGCGCGAGATGGCGTCGCAGATCGCCGACACCACGTCGTGCACGCCGTACTGCGCCGAGTAGCTGCGGTTGGCCACCAGGCGCAGGCCGCGCGCCGTCAGCCAGTCCAGCGTGCGCGTGCCGCAATCGATGATCAGGTTCTCCTGCTGGCCGATCTGGTCCAGAAGACCATGTTCTTCGGCATAGGCCACCAGCGCACCTTGCGGCTGCGCCACCACCAGAGCCTTGTGCACCCGCACCTTGCGGCCCTTGCCCACGTCGTGCTCACCGACACACAGGCGTTCCAGCGCCGCCTTGCGCGCGGTGAACTCGGAGACCGGCAGGCCCACCACCAGCACGTCGATCTCGTCGGCCTGCATGTAGTGCAGTGCGCCGAGCATCAAGGCCTTGTAGTCGGCGGATTGCGTGTAGCCCTCGACCGACAAGATGGGTTTGCTGCGCGCGCCGACCGATAACACATCCGGCCCTACCTCGTAGAAAAACTGGCCCACCCGCACCGACACCGTCCGCCGCGGCGCCAGCAAAGGACGCGCGGTGTGCGGATCGACGCTGGCCAGGGCCAGCGACGGAAAGCTGGCGTATCGGAGCTCGCCGTTCGCGTTGACGGTGGTGAACTTCGTGTGGCCGAAGCCGAGATCGATGGCCCTGACTATGCTTCCCATGGGACCTCCTGCAGCAGTGGTGCCGACATGGCTCTACTGTTGCCAACGCCGCCAATCACGTCCACTCGAAAGGCGGGTCGAAGTCCCCCCGGAAATCGGCCGTCGATTACCGGGGCCACGCTCAGCGGCACGATTTGCTTCGGCGAAGTGGGGCTGCAGCCCGAGTGATACGGCCGTCCGATCGCTTGTTTCGGCCCTCAGGTCTGTTTCCGGTGTGTCTGCAACCCGACCAGCATGTCCGGGACGATCAGGCTCCGGAGAGAGAGGTATGGAATCCATCCGTCAACCCCAGGGGCTTGCGGTCCTCACTCAGGTATTGGCGCCGTAACGGCACTTTTCGCGCTTGCAAGCGCGGCGGCCATCGCGCATGCTTGCATCGCCTTTGGCACCGGGCAGCTGGCCCACCGGGCGCATCGAGCGCGAATGGCAAGCCCTCCAGAGCACCATCAGGTGCACGAGCCTTCGGGCTCTGATCCCCGGCCTGTCAACCCGACAGCCGATGACGATGCCGGCAGCGACCTTGATCGAAGCCGACATGCAAGCCCCTGGCCTCCGAGCCACGCGGGCTTGATGCGCGCGACCCTGATCGCGCAACTGCAGCGGGCACGCGATGCCTGCTGGAAGACTCCCCAACGACTGCTGCGTGCGCGCCTTCAAGGCGCCGACGAACACCGACACGATCGGGTTCGCCGGTGTGCACGCACGCATGGCGCGCCAGGTGGCACTGGCGCACTCAGGCCATGCGGCAGATCGTGAAGCACTGAAGCGCCCCGAGCGCTTCAGCATGGGTGACGCCCATGCACCTGCTGCGCAGCGTGGCCACCAACGTGGCCATTCCCCTGCGCCCCGCCTTGAGCGGGCTGCCGCGGCGCCAGACGCCGTGTTTGGGCGATCACTTTTACGACTGGCCTGCGCCGATGCCGATGGCGGCAAGCGCGAACCCTGAGACCCCTGTATGCGCCTGGCACCGGCGGGACGGTGCCGCACGACCCCAACCGCCCGCTGGCAGCGCCAGCGGCCTGAACGGAGCCCCACCATGCGTGACCTCGACGCGCGCACCGTCAACCTGCGCACCCTGCCGATTCAGATCAGCAGGCGAGGCTTCGTGTTGAACGCGCTGTTCGTCCAGAACAACTTCCGCCACGCGGTCAAGGATAAGTGTGTGTCCCACGACACCATGGAAGACCGGCGGCAGACCATCTACCGCGCCTTCCACTACCTGGAGCACAACGACATCAAGAGCTTCAAGCTCGACCCGCGCTCGCTCGGCGACCGGCATGTGCGCTTCTTGTTCGCCGACATGGAACGGCGCGCCAAGGCCGGCGAGCTCGGGCCTTCCGCCATCCAGAAGGCGCACAGCTACCTGCACACCTTCGCGGGCTGGATCGACAAGCCTTGGCTGGTGCTGCCGATCAGCGCCTACATCAGCGACGAGAGCCTCTACCGCCGCAGCTACGTGACCAAGCACAGCAAGGCCTGGGGCGACAACGGCGTGGTGCCCGAGGAGGTGATCGCCGCTGTCGCCGAATTCGACGATCGCGTGGCCGTGCAGATCGAGCTGATGAAGGAGTTCGGCCTGCGTTGCAAGGAAGCGGTGATGTTCCGCCCGCACCAGGACATCGTGACCGCGGCCCAGGCCGGCAAGGCGGCTGCCGGCGCAGCGGAATATCTGCAACTGCGGCGCGGCACCAAGGGCGGCCGGCTGCGCTACGTGCAGGTGGTCACGCCCAGCCAGCTGGCCGCGATCGAGCACGCGCGCCGCGTTGCGCCCGGCGAGACCGACAGCCTCAGCGATCCGCGCTACCAACTCGTCCGGGCCATCCGGCACCAGCGCTACGTGATGGAGCTGTTCGGCCTGACCAAGGCCATGCTCGGCGTGACGGCGCACGGCCTGCGGCACGGCTATGCGGCCGAGCGCTACAAGGCCGAGACGGGCGTGGCGCCGCCGGTGGCCACCGACGAACGCGCCGATGCGGCCGTGGATCTGGCGGCGCGGCGCCAGGTCTCAGAGGCCCTCGGGCATTCGAGAAGCCAGATCACATCGGTGTATTTGGGTTCGTCGCGCCGTGGCACGGCGCCATCATTGCCTGCCAAGTCAGTTGAAAAGTGATGCGAATAAAGCGACAATCGACGCCTTCAATGCATCAGTCACTGCCATCCCTGCTGTTTCCGGAGTACCGGCGCCGCGTGCTGGGCCTGCTGCTGCTTCGGCCGGACGAAGCCCTGCACGGCAGAGAGATCGCCCGTCGCACCGGGTTGCCGGCCGGCACCATCACGCGCGAGCTTGGCAAGTTGGCCGAGGTGGGCCTGCTCAAGCGCGAGAAGCGTGGCAACCAGCAGGTCTACAGCGCCGATACCGGCGGCCCGATCTACACCGAGTTGGCCAGCATCCTGCGCAAGACTTCTGGGCTGGCAGATGTGCTGGTGCAGGCCCTCGCGCCGGCAGCGCACAAACTGCGCGTGGCCTTTGTGTTCGGCTCGGTGGCGCAGGGCCGCGAAACCTCGGGCAGCGACATCGACGTGATGCTGATCGGTGACATCAGTTTCCGCCAGGCGGTGGAGTTGCTGCACCCGACGCAGGCGCTGCTCGGCCGCGAAGTGAATCCCAAGGTGTTTGCCCCCGAAGAGTTTGCGGCCAAGCTGCCCGTCGAACCCTTCCTGGCGGACGTGCTGGCCAAGCCCAAGCTGTTCCTGATCGGGAATGCCCATGACCTTGAAGAACTTGCTGGGCATCAGCCTTGATGCCGTGCCGCCCGACAAGGCGCTGGTGGCCAAACTGCTGGCCGCCGCGCAGCGCAACATCGCCGACGCGCAACTTCAGGGCCTGAGCACGGAGAACCGATTCGACGCCGCCTACAAGGCCATCATGCAGGCGGCCGTGGTGGCGCTTCACGCCAACGGCTACCGCACGCTCACCAGCAAGCCCGGCCATCACCAGACGGCCATCCAAACCCTGCCCCTGAGCGTGAAATTGCCGCAGGCCCAGGTGATCGTGCTCGACGCCCTGCGCAAGCAACGCAACCTGTCCGACTACTCCGGCGACCTGATTCCCGACGCGGCCTCCGCAGAGTGCCTGGCTTGCGCGATCGATCTTCTGGCGCATGTTCGCTCGTGGCTCCAGGCCCATCGGCCGGACCTGCTCTGAGGCAAGCTCGGCACCGTGTAGCCGGGCGTCGCTGCTACGCTGGGCCCGATCGCCAGCAGGACGTTCCCATCCATGTCGTCGTCCATCACCACCGACTGCCCGTTCTGCACACTGCCACCCGTGAGGATCGTGCATGCCAATCACCTCGCTGTGGTCATCCGGGATGCGTACCCCGTATCGCGCGGCCACACACTGGTGCTGCCGAAGCGGCATGTAGGGAGCTTCTTCGACCTTGTGCAAGCAGAGCGCGACGCCGTCCTCGAGTTGCTCGATGTGGCCCGTCGCGACTTGGACCAGGCACTGCGCCCCGACGGCTACAACATCGGCATCAACGACGGCTCGGCTGCCGGGCAGACGGTACCGCACCTGCACATGCACCTGATCCCGCGCTACAACGGCGATCAGGGCGATCCGCGTGGTGGTGTGCGGTGGATATTTCCGGAGCGTGCCGACTACTGGTCGGCACGTGGCGGTGAGCCAGCTTGAGATGAAGACGGCCGCGCAGGTCCTGGAGACCTTCGACAACATCCGGCGCGCCCAGCGTGCCGGTGTGTACGCCCCGCACAAGCCGCTGCTGATCCTGCTGGCGCTGGCCCGCGTGCAGCGGGATGAGCCGCGGCTCGTGGAGTTCGCTGCCATCGACGGTTCGCTGCAAGCGCTGCTGGCCGAGTTCGGCCCCAGCGGTGCTGCGAAGTCGCGCCACTACCCGTTCTGGCACCTCGCCACGGATGGCCAGGGCGCGCTGTGGGATCTGAACGGGCCCCGTGAGATGCTCTCCCGACCGGCCGGTGCCACGCCCAACCTGGGTGAACTGCGGACGCATCACGTGCAGGGCGGCTTTCCGCCGCAGGTGGACCAGGCCCTTCGCAAGGTTCCCGGCCTGCTGGAAGCCGTGGCGGCGCGCGTGCTGGAAACCTACTTCCCTGCGACGCTGCATGCCGACATCGCGGCCGCTGTCGGACTGGACCTGGACCGCACGGTGGCGCACCTGGCCAAAGAACCGGACATGCCGACCTATGGACCGGCTGAACGCCGCAGGCGCGACCCCGGCTTTCGCGAGCGTGTGCTGCGCGCCTACGAGTACCGGTGCTGCGTCTGCGGCTTCGACCTGCGCATCGGCCAGGTGAGCGCGGGCCTGGAGGCCGCCCACATCCAGTGGCACCACGTCGGTGGCCCCGACATCGAACCCAACGGCCTGGCCCTGTGCGCGCTGCACCACAAGCTGTTCGACCTGGGCGCGTTCACGGTCGAGCCCACTGAGCACCGCGTGATCTTCAGCCAGCACGCGATGGCCGGAGACCGCAGCCAGCACGGTGAGTTGCGGCACCACGGGCAGCGCCTGCTGGCACCGCAGCAAATGGACATGCAACCGGCGTCGCCTTTCCTGGTGTGGAACCAGAAGAACGTTTTCAAGGCGCCGGCGCGGAAGGTCGACACCGCAAAGTAGTTGATCCGACAGCGAACAAGCGGTGAAAGGCGGGACCGGATTGAGTTGGCGGTAGCGACGGCTTCTAGGAACCCAGTCGTGCATCGAGCCTAGCGGCGCCAACTCGACTTCCGGGAAGACACGACTGGCCGATGCAAGCTCGAATGTCACGACAGAGATTCTGAAAGGTTCGATGGTCGCTCGGGGTGCTGGGAATCGTGACGAACCGGCGACCACAAGGCGTCCTCAGCTTCCCATGGCGTCCACGGGTGAAGATCCATCCCGCGCGAACCAACGAGGACACGAGTTCGTTGATCCGCTTGTCTTGGCAGTAGCGCATGGGTTCCTCTTGTGTGACTGACAAGAGGAGGATGCGATTTGGTCGGCGTGAAGTCCCGACGCTGATCCGAATGGAAACTGCGATTTCAAGCCGCCCCAACAGACTTGGCGCGCTTGATCAGATAGTCCACGATGGCATGTCTGCCGTAGCCGACCGCAATCCACATGGCATCCTGACGATCAAGGGCCGAGGACTGCATCAGGACAGCATCCGGGTCACCACCATACTCTATGAGCGCCGCGAAGACTTCCAGGTCCCCGAGTTGGGCGCCAAACAACGTCGGCGTCCACTCAGCCAAGTCCTCATGTTCGACCTTGTACCGTCGGTTCGGATTGGCGCCAAGCCGCAACAGTGTTTTCACGACGCGCCGGCAGTCCTCCGGTGGCCGGATGTGCCAGTCCATGACCTGCTTGAAGATCTCCGCATTGCGTGAAGACGAATCGCGCACTTGGGCCAGCGCGAGCCGTCGCGACGCCAAGTCGATATCAAGCACAGCGCCGTCCTTGGCGTCGTTAACATCCCCTCGCATGCGACCGCTGAGGTACGCACGCTCCTGCGTCATGTCATCACGGTGGATGCTGCCGTGGAACAGCAGCATCGCGTAGCAAAGAGACGATGGCACGTAGTCGGACGCGTGTTCCACATCGGCGCCGAGACAAACGAGCCGCTCGACCGCCGCTGCATCCGCCATCTCGATGGCGATCTTCAAGGGGGTCTCCCGGCTTGTCGAGGCCTGCCGAGTGACCGTCTCAGGCAGGAGATCCAGCCGGAGCAGGTAGTCCATGATCAAAGCATCTCGTCGATCGCAGGCACGTCGCATCGCGAAGCTTAGCGGCCCTTCACCCGATTCCTTGATGAAATCGTTCGGATCGCCGCCTGCCTCGACCGCGCGTTTGACGTCCTGCAGCGTGCCTTCTCGAACAGCATCCATCAGGGGCGTACGGCGAGTACGGCCCTGCGCGTGCTTGACCTTGGCGTTCGGACTCTTCAGTTGCTGAGCCGTCAGCGAGAACGGTTCCTCTCGAACAAGGATCTCCATTGGCGGAGGGATTCGATCCTTGGCCAGTTGTGGATGGAACCTGTGTTCGAACGCGAAGGCCAGGCGTCGGCGCTCCTGATCGTCCAGTGGTCGCTTCGGCCAACGATTCAGGCCCAGCATGAAGGTCTTGTCCCAGTAGCGCTTGGCGACGGTGACGTCCCCAACTCCCACGGCGTAGATCAGCGCTTCGTCCAGGATCGGATGCTGATTGGGACCACCGCACCACCACATGGCCTCTACTGAAGCGTCATACAGGCGAAGTGCGTCGTCCACTCGGCCTTGCAGCGCGGCAAGCCTGCCGCTGAACCAGTCGTGGATGTACCGGTATGAGCCCTGCCAGAAGGCATTCTCGCGATCGATGAGGTCCTGCAACTGGCCGAGGAGACGACCTGCTGACTCCAAGTTCCTCGTCTTGGCCGAGAACGCTTGCTCGACCTGCGTCAACAACGAAACCAGGCTTGCTCGGACGGGTCGATCACCTGCGACATAGCTCTGGCGTTGCAGACTCGCGAGGCAGGCCTGCAAGGACCAAGGATGCTGCGCGCGCACCGCAAAGTCACGTCGAACGGCTTCTCGCAAGGAAGGTTGCAAGGATTGAAAAGCCAGGCTTACCGTCAGCCAGCCGGTCAAGCGATCCACTTGCTCCACACCGGCTTTGGCGGCTCGTGCGTCCAGTACGCGCATGACGGTGGGTCGGTGGGGGAACTGCAATTCGCCCACGGGATCGCCCGCCAGCCATCGTTCGGTGGTCCTGGGCGTGTCGTGAAGCCTGGATGTCACCTCCTTGGGTGACACCTCAGCGACGCCGGCAGCCATTTCCACCCAGCCGGCCATCGGACTCCGCCACCAGACGTCAAGGTTCATGCCCGGGCACTGATCGATCGCCAGGCGCACCAGCCCGGACAGCATCGGCACGCCAAAGCCAGTTCGGATGGCATCAATGCCGACCTGCGTCTCGATGGGCGTCGTCTCGACTTCGCGGGCGAGTTGTTGCACGGCCTCACGGGCGCGCCCCCAGGCCCAACGAAGCACCTGAGCCCATCTCACACCGGCATCGATAGCCAGGCTTCGCTGGACGGCATCTTCCAATGCCAGAAGCAGGTCTGCCGAAGACGACGATCGAGCATCGAGCGCCAGGTCGTCCAGGTCCTTGTCGAGTCCAATTTCGACCAACCGAGGCCGATACCCGGCGCCGGTGACCGCGCAGCGAAACAGTTGACCCAGTTCGGGAAGGATGCGGTGGTTCATGTTCTTGCGACAGGGTGGCCGTGAGGCCACCCTGTCGGCCTCCTTGTCGTTGTATCAGCGCTTGCCGCCCTTGGCTGCGGCGCTCTGGGCCCTGGCGGCGAAGCTGCCCTTGGCAACGGTGCCGCCGCTAGAGCGCGCTGCCGCTGCCTGGATGCGCGCAGCAGCGCTCTGGGTCATCGGAACGGCCGGCGCGACCGGGGTGGAAGTCTTCGAGGTCATGTCATTCCCTTCTGTTGGGCACGTGCCAAAAGCAGCACGCCCGCATCGTCTCGAAGCCGACCGAAGAGGTCACGACACGGTACCGAAGGACTTTCTGGAATTCTCGCGAGCGCGTCCAGGCCAGACCAGGTGGTTGGCGGAGACGCATGGCGATGCACCCGCGCTCAGCCGCAGCAGTGCCTCAGCCCCTCGGTTCGATTCGCATGACGGCCAGCGGGTCTGCAGAGCAGCCCAAGGGCTTCCAAAACTCTGGCTGCCCTACTAGGTAGAGGCCTCGACTGCCAAGGTGAGGAGTACTGACCTTCAGACAGCATCATGGCGCGACATCTGTGCGATGCCATTGCCAGACTAGCGGCCGGGTTCCGCGACACGACGGATACCCAGAGCAGCCCCAGAACTCGCTGCCGGCGCTGGCACCACGTTTGGCTGTCCGCTTCAGCATGGGCTTGGAACAGACCGGACATGAGGGCGCGCCGTGTTCGGTGGTTTGTTCGGGTACTCGTGGTCGCTGCTCCGGATCAGCAATGGAATCCGCACGGGTGGGTGACGCAGGGTTGGCCGCCTGCGCTCGACGGATCAAGCCATGAAGCTCGGCACCATCCATGAGGTGAATGTTCCTGCCCTTGGCGAAGGCTGAGGCGTCGACCGAAAAGCGGCCTGAGGTCATGACGAAGCCACCTGTGGCGCCACGCGCCGCCATGACGCCATAGAGCTCTCGCACCACTTCAACGCCCACCTTGAAGGCGCGCCATTGCTTGCACTGGACGAGAAACTTCCCGGATCCCTTGGTGAGCACCAGGTCGACACCGCCGTCGGCACCACCGCCACCGGTTTCAGTGACCCGATAGCCCTGAAGCCGAAAGCCCTCACCGACGAGTTTCTCGAATTGATGCCAACTCATGCCGTCCAGCACGTCGGCTGTGCGGCTCTGGCCAACGTCGGCCACCAGTCGCTTGCGTTCATTCCGGCGCCAGGCGGATACGCCGGCACCGGCCAAGCAGATCAACGGCAGGATGTACTGACCGACGCTGGCCAGCGTGCGCCACAGCGTCTGGGTCACCAACGTGCCCACCTGACCGGGTTGCGCAGTGGCCGTCACAGGCTGTGCGGCCCACAGATGCAGCAGCCAATAGCTGGCGATCGCCAGGATGACGCCCACCCACCACGGCAACAATGCGACGAGTGCGAGCAGATCTTCAGCGGGGCTGGTCTTTCTGCGCCTGGTCAAAGTTCTCTCCCTGGTTCACTTGCTTGTTATGCGGCGATTCTCTCCGGGCGCGGAGGGTGCGGCGTGCGGCACAAACGCATCGCAGCGCGCACCGTTTCTCCACCCAATTGCACCCATTTCAAATTTGCCCTCGTGGCGCCACATCGCCTTCGGGTGCCCACCCAGGCAACCTGACGTAGTACCGCGTCGACCGTCCACCGCCCACCTGCTGCAGCAGCCCCATCGCTTCAAGGTCGATGAGTTCGCGCGAGGCTGTCGCGCGCGAAGTGCCAGTGACGTTCTCGTACTTCTTCGTGCTCATGCCGCCGTCGAAACCACCCGGCCCGGCATCCAGCAGCAGGTTCATCACCTTGCGCTGCCGCTCATTCATGGCCTTGTTGCCGTGGTCCAGCCAGAAGCGCGCCTTCACGAGCGTGTGGTCCACCACCGTCGACGCCTCTTCGCAGGCGGCCTGCATCTGTTCGATGAACCAACACACCCAGTCCGTCACGTCGGGGTCGCCGTGCTGCGTGCGCTCCAGGTTCGCGTAGTAGTCGCGGCGACGATCGAGCAGGCGCTGGGACGTGCGGAACATGCGGCTGACTTCGCCGCTGTCGCGGGCCAGCAGCAAATCGACCAGCACGCGCCCGAGGCGGCCGTTGCCGTCCTCGAAAGGGTGGATGGTCTCGAACCACAGGTGCGCGAGCGCTGCCCGGACCAGCGTGTCGGGTTCGGTGGCAGCGTTGAACCACTGCAGGAGGCGATCCATCTCGTGTGGCACCCGCGCTGAAGGCGGTGCCTCGTAGTGCACCTTTTCTCGTCCTACACGGCCACTGATGATCTGCATCGGCTCACCGTGCTCGCGGTAGCCGCCGACGCGGATCTTCGTCATGCCGGAGTAGCCGGTGGGAAAGAGCGCGGCATGCCAGGCGTGCAGGCGCTCGTGGGTCAGCGGGTCGTGGCAACGCTTGACTGCGTCGTCCATGATGTCGAGCAGGCCTTCAACGTTGCGCGGCGCGCTGGGCCCATCCTGCTGGCCCACACCCAGCCGCCGCGCCACCGAGCTGCGCACGGTGGCCAGGTCCAGGCGCTCGCCCTCGATGGCCGAGGTTGCCATCGCCTCCTGGCTCCAGGCTTCTGCGGCCAGTTCCAGGCGTTGCTCGAAGCCCAGGACTGCGAGCTTGCCTTCGACCAGGCCCTGCGCACGGCGCGCCTTGGCCAGGGCCTCACCGACACGAACGCGGTCATGCCGGAGTTCGGGCCAGTCCGGGTGCTGCCAGACATAGGTGGGCGGTCGAGCTTTCATGCGGCGAGGCAGACGCGAGTCGAATGCCCACGGGTATCGACTCAAAACTTGAGTTGAATGTGGAGTGTAATCGACTCATGGGCTGCAGCCGAGCCGTCTGCAGCAGGGCGTGATCCGCCGGATGGCTCATCGCCGCAGGTCTTGCCGCGCGCGGCGGAACTCGCGCCCGTTGAGGTGTCGGAACTCGGGCTTGACGACCACCCGGCCCTCGAACTTGCGTGCGATCCAGTCGGCAGCGTTCTCGGTGTCGCCGATGTCACGCAAGGCCTGGTCCACCTCGCGGGGTTTGTGCCCGCCGAACTCATCGAACAGGCCGTCGCAGCCAGGCAAGCCCAGGCGTTCGAAAACCTCGTCGGACGAATACGTCTTGGCCGTGCCGTCCTTCAACTCGGCCACCTGCTGCCGCAGGCCCTCGGCCACGGCTTCCTGCTCGGCAGGACCGCCGTGGAACGACAGCTCCCACAACAACCCTTCGATCACCTGGCCCAGCGTCACGTCTTCCACCTGCGCACGCCCGATCTCCTGCATCCAGGCCTGGGCGGCCTGATCGTCCTCGGTGATGCGCATGCTGTGGTTCACCCGGACAGGCAACGCAAGCAGTTCCCGCAGTGGCGTGAGCGACACGGCCCACTCGATGCGTTCGCCCTTGCGCTTGTGCTCCTCGGGGTGGTCTTCCTGCAGCACAGGCCCAACGCCATGCAGGCGCAGCCGGGTCGTGCTGCTGTAGGTCTGGGTGTGCGTGTCCAGGCCCCACTGCGCGTACAGCTCCAGGTATTCGATGCGATCGTGCGCAGGCTGCTCACCATGGACCGGGCCTTTGCTCGCCTCGGCACAGAGGTCGCCGACGAACGACGGCCGATAGATGCGCTTGAGCAGCGGGCTGGCCTCCATCAAGGCGAAGACATCGGCCAGCGTGGCTTGCGGATGCAGGGTGATGGCCTCGAACAGGAACTCGTGCGCACGGTCGGTGACGTTGCGCTCCTTGGGACGCGGGCCGAGTTCGTCAGGTTCGGGGCGGAAAGCCCGCAGGACCAGTTCCGGGCCTGGGCGCAGGATCAGGTGGTGCATGGTTTGCGCATTTTGCGGGAGCGCCCGACGGCGGGTGTCCGGACTGGGGGCGCAGAGGATGATCCGGCGTTGCGAGCGCCGCCGCATGCGCCAGCATAGTGGCGTCTGTTTCGCGTGCTTCGAGTCAGCATGCCAAACTTGCCCGCATGAAGAGCGCCCGCAAGACCACCGAATCCAAGCGGCGCGTCGCTCCTCTTGCGCTGTCCGTGAATGTCGACCTCGACCTGCTGGTCGAAGTCGTGCGGCGCCATGTCAAGCTGACGGCTCAGGCCACGCGATTGATCAAGGACGAGTTTGCGCAGCTCTTCCAGATCCCAGCGATCAGCGCCAGCGCCAGCGCCAGCGCTCGAGAGAACGCCACTGCCCGGCCTGAGCCGGCCGCCGAACACATTCTCACCACCCAGGAGGCAGCCGACCTGGTCGGCGTATCGCGCCCCTACATCGTGGCCCGCATCGAGGCCGGCGACATTTCGCTGCACCAGCAGGTTGGGAACCAGCGACGGGTTCTCCGATCCGCAGTCTTGGTCTGGCACCACCATGAGCAGACCCGGCGCCGCAAGGCCCTGGGCCAACTCGGTGCCGACCTCGACAGCGAGATCCTCTCGGGCTGAGTTCGCGACACCCGCCGCCGGCGACGGCGACTCCTTGTATGGAGCGAACATCCGCGAACCGTTGATTCACCCCACAACGGCGACCGATGTTGGGTGTGCAGAATAGTGATCAAGTCGCCTCGTACCTGTCCAATATTCTGAACAGATGCCTGTGCGCATGGTGCAACCGCCAAAAGGATCTGGCAGCACCTGCTGCGATGGGCCCATGAGCTCAAGTCGCCGCGACCAGTCTGGGCATGAATCGAACTCCCAGGTGGCGGCTATTGGATGCAGCTTTCGTATGCCCGCCCGGTGCCTCGCGGAGCCTCCTCACCGCCTTGCGGACCATGCCCTTGAGCCCCCCGAATCACTGTGACGGATTTGTGCCGCAACTTCGAAAAAACAGCCTGAAAACAGCCACTTTTCGGCTCAAAACGCGCGTCTCCAGAATGCCAAATTCATCAACAGCGACAACGACTGACGCCACTTCCTTGAACCCGTCCGGTTCGACTGTTAATCCGTAGGTCCCTGGTTCGAGCCCAGGTCGGGGAGCCAAGACAAGGGCAGCGCCAGCTGCCGCACCGCAAAGGCCTTCTTCGGAAGGCCTTTGTCCTTTCCGAAGCCCGATCCGAATCGGGCGCGGGGCCGCCACCGGGCTACGATGTGCGGCGCGCGACCAGGAGAGGACAAGAATGCCCCACCCCGCACCCGCCGGTTTCCGGCTGATGCGCTACTTCACGCTGAGCACCGCGCTGGCCTTCATCGCGGTCGGCGTGGTGCTGTATTTCCTGCAGCGCGGCGAGGAGGCCTTCTTCGCCGAGGTCCAGCAACAGCAGGCGAAGTTTCTGCGACAGGCCCAGGCGGAACTGGCCACGCAGCAGGAGGAAGCCGCGCGGGCCACGATGCTGGCCGTGCACGAGGCCAACCACGTCACGATGACGCGGGTGGTGGCCAACCTGATGTGGGACAGCGACATCGCGCCCTTCATCGCCGCGGCGCAGCAGGTGCGCATCGACGAATGCGCGGCTCTGCCGCCGGAGCCCGTCGTGGCGCGGCGCAACTGCTGGCGCGCCGTGGGGCAGCGCATCAGCGCGCTGCCGGCCTTCCGCGCGCTCGACGCCAAGGCCTATGCGGCGATGCGCCAGACGCAGGTGTTCAAGATCAAGGTCTTCGACCTGCGCGGCGTCACGGTCTACTCCTCGGAACACAGCCAGATCGGCGAGTACGCCGGCGCGAACGCGGGCTGGCGCGCGGCCGCCGAAGGCCGGCCGGCCAGCGAACTCACCCACCGCGACCGCTTCAGCGCGTTCGAGCGCGTCGTCGAGAACCGCGACCTGATCTCCACCTACGTGCCGGTGCGCGGCGGCGAGGCCGGCGCGCTGCTCGGCGTGGTCGAGCTGTACTCTGACGTCACGCCCTTTCTCGAGCAGATCCGCGGCGCCTCGCGCACCTTCGCCCAGATCACCGACGGCCATCAGGCGCGCGTGGCCGAAGCGTCGCAGGCGAACCAGGTCAAGGTCGAACGCAGCTCCGACCAGTTCCTGCTCATCGTCGGCGGCCTGATCGTGCTGCTGTACGTGATCTCGCTGGTGATCGTGCGCATCGGCCAGCGCATCATCGACCGCCAGGCGCTGGCCCAGGCCGAAGCCGCGCGCCGTGAGCACCACTGGCACGGCGAGAAGATGGCGGCGCTGGCGACCATGGCGGCCAACGTGGCGCACGAGGTCGGCAACCCGCTGGCGGTGATCCAGGGCGTTGCCGGCGAACTGCCCGAGACCGAACGCAGCGCGGCGCGCCAGATCCGCGCCCAGGGCGAGCGCATCGCCCGCATGATGCGGCAGATCGCCGATTTCGCCACGGCGCGCAGCGAGGCGCCGGAGGCGGTGGACGTCAATGCCACGCTCAAGGCGGTGTGCGACTTCCTCGCCTTCGACCGGCGATTCCGCGGCACGCCGATCGAGTTCCAGCCGGCCGCCGGCCTGCCCGCCTGCGAGCTGGTGCCCGACCGGCTCAACGAAGTGGCGATGAACCTGCTGCAGGCTTGCGTGGAGGACGAGCCGCCGCAGTTCCGGCGTGTGCGCATCGAGACCCGCGCCGGCCAGGACTGCGTGATCGTGCGCATCGACGGTGAGCCCTCCGCCCTGGCCGAGTGGTACGAGCAGCCCAAGCTGCAGGCCATCCGCCAGCGCATCGCCGAGATGGGGGCCTGTGCTGCCCTGGCCGAAGGGGCCGTCGAGATCCGGCTGCCGGCCTTGCCGGCCGCCTGAGCGGCTCAGCGAACCGGCCGGGCCGCCACCAGGCGCACGGGCCCGCGCGGGCCGGCGAAGCTCACGGAGCACGCCGGTGTGCGGTAGCAGATCGTCGCGCGGGCGAGCTGCTCGACGAACTCCATGTCGCTGGCGGGCCCCAGCAACTCGACCGTGTACTGCCGCCGTGGATCGAGGGGAAAGGCGGTCCCGTTGACCACCGCCACCGTCGCATCGGGCTGGTCATGCACGTCCTGCGGGCCGGCCTCGGCCACGCAGACGAGCCGCAGGATGTCCTCGCTCAGCCCGCACAGCCAGTTGGTCTGGGCGCGTGCCGGCAGCGCACCGAAGCCGAGCCCACCCACCAGAACCGCAATCGCAAACCGTCGCATGGCGCCTCCTGACGCCCTGCTATCGGCGCCAGGCTGCGGCCCTTGATGGGCGCCCGGGGGTGCCGCGTGACGCTTCGCACGCGCGGCGCCGCGCTTGCCCTGCTCAGGTCGCGGTGGCGCGGCGACGCCAGCCGTCGCTGCCCCAGCGCAGCCGGCCGGCCATGGCCGGCGTGAGCTCGACGCGATCGTGGCGGTCGATCACCATCACGCAGTGCACGCCCATGCGCTCGGCCACGCGGCGCCAGCGCTGCGGCCCGGCCACCAGCAGTGCGGTGGCCGCCGCGTCGGCCCGGCCCGCCGACGGATGCACCACCGTCACGCTGACCAGCTCGGAGACCGGCACGAGGGTGTGCGGGTCCAGCACGTGCGTGCAGCGCTCGCCGTCGAGCACGCGGAAGCGCTCGTAGCTGCCCGAGGTGACCACGGCCTCGCGGCCCTGGGTGACGAGGCTGCCGACCAGGCCCGGGCCCTCGGGCTCGCGGATGCCGATGTGCCAGCCCGGCTCGTCCGGGCCACTCATCGCGGCGAGGTTGCCGCCCAGGTCGACCAGGGCCGCGCCGTGGCCGGCCCCGGCGAAACGGTCCAGGGCGATGTCGATGGCCACCCCCTTGGCATAGCCGCCGAAATCGAGCTGCAGGCTCGGATTGAGGCCGGTCACGCGGTCGCCCCGCAGGTCGAGCTGCGCCAGGCTCGGCGCCGCGGCGCGCCACGCCGCCAGCGTCCGCGCCGAGGGTCGCGTGCCCGGGCGCAGCACGTCGTCGTGGAAGCCCCAGGCGCCGATGGCGCCGCCGATGCCGGGATTGAACAGGCCGAGCGACTCGCGCTCCAGCCGTGCGGCCTGCCGGAGCACGGCGCCGAGCGCGGGCGACACGCTCATCGCGCGCCCTTCGCGCAGGGCCTGGTTCAACGCGCTCAGCTCGCCCGGCTTCCAGGCGTTCCAGCGCCGATGGATGCGCGTCAGGCCGGCCATGACCGCCGCCAACGCCGTGGTGGCGTCGCGGCCCGGCGGCGTGCGCACGCGCAGCTCGACCGGCGAGCCGAACAGGAAGTGCCGGGCCACCTGCGCCGCGGCCTCGGCGCGTGCCGGTCCGGGCAGCAGCACCGCCCCGGCCAGCATCGCCAGGGTCTCGCGACGGGTGGGCTGGCGCGGTTCCACGCGGCGGGCCCTCAGTAGCGTGCCCGCGCGGCCAGCAAGGCCGCACGCGCTTCCTCGTGCTCGCGCGCCAGCGCTTCGATCAGGCGCTGCACGCCGGCCAGCTCGCCGGCGCGGCCGGCCTGCTCGATCTCGGCGCACAGCCGCGACATGCGCGCCGCGCCGATGTTCTGCGTGGCCGACAGCAGGCGGTGCGCGGTGCGGCCGAGCCGCTGCGGATCGGCCGCGTCGTGCGCCTCGCCGATCGCGGCCAGGTGCCCCGGCGCGTCGGCGACGAACATGTCGATCAGCTCGCGCACCAGCGTCGGCTGGCTGTCGTCCTGCAGGCCGCGCAGGTGCTCGAGCCGCCGGAGGTCCAGCACCTCGTCCCCCCCGGGCGTGCCGGCGGCCCCGCCGCGCAGGCGCAGCGCCACGTGCGTGAGCGCCACGGCCAGGTCGCCCATGTCGATCGGCTTGGCGACGTAGCCGTCCATGCCCGCGGCGATGTAGGCCTCGCGGTCGCCGGGCATGGCGTTGGCCGTCATCGCGATCACGCACGGCAGGCCGTCCGGCCCGCGCCGCTGCGCGATCCAGCGCGCCGCCTGCAGGCCGTCCATCTCGGGCATCTGGATGTCCATCAGCACCACGTCGTAGTGCTGCCGCTCGACGGCGTCGATCACCTCCAGCCCGTTGGCGGCGACGTCGGCGCGGTAGCCCAGGCGCTGCAGCAGGCGCAGCGCCACGCGCTGGTTGATGGCGTTGTCCTCCGCCACCAGCACGCGCAGCGGCAGGCTGGCCGCCAGCACCGGGATCTGCGGCGCCGGCGCGGGCGCGGGCGGCTGCGGCGCGAGCCGCTGGCCCTGCACCACCGCCACCAGCGTGGCGAACAGCTGGCTGGCCTTGATCGGCTTGGCGAGGAAGGCCGCGAGGTCGGCGCCATGGGCCTCCTGCAGCGCCTGGCGCTGGCCGAGCGAGGTGAGCATCACGATCGGCAGCTCCTCGGCGCTGCGCCGGCGGCGGATCTCCACCGCCAGCTCCAGGCCGTCGATGCCGGGCATGCTCATGTCGAGCACGGCCACGTCGAAGCTCTCGCCGTGGCGGATGCGGTCCAGCGCCTCCAGCGCCGAGGGCAGCGTCGAGGGCTGCATGCCCCACATCATCGCCATGCGGGTGAGGATGCGGCGGTTGGTCAGGTTGTCGTCGACGATCAGCAGCCGCTTGCCGGCCAGGGCCGGCACGTCGCGCTGCAGGAAGTCGGCCGGCTCGGCGGTGGGCGCCACCTGGGCCAGCACGGTGACGTCGAAGCGCGAGCCCTGGCCCGGCTCGCTGTGCACGCTGACCGTGCCGCCCATCAGTTCGGCCAGCCGCTTGGTGATCGCCAGGCCCAGGCCGGTGCCGCCGTACTTGCGCGTGGTCGATGCGTCGACCTGGGTGAAGGACTGGAACAGCCGCGGCACGTGCTCGGTGGCGATGCCGATGCCCGAGTCCTGCACCGAGAAGCGGATGCGGCGGGTGTCCGCGTCCACGGGCTCGCTGTCCACCGACACGAACACTTCGCCCTGGTGGGTGAACTTCACCGCGTTGGACAGCAGGTTGACGAGGATCTGGCGGATGCGCGTGGCGTCGCCGACCAGCGTCTCCGGCGTGCCGTCCTCGATCAGGTAGGCGAGATTCAGGCGCTTCTCGAGCGCGCGCGGCGCCACCAGGTCGAGCGAGTCCTCCACGCAGCGGCGCAGGTCGAAGACCTGCTGCTCGATCTCCAGCTTGCCGACGTCGGCCTTGGAGTAGTCGAGGATGTCGTTGATGATCTCGAGCAGCGATTCGCCGCTGGCGCGGATGGTGCGCGCGAAGTCGCGCTGGTCCTCGCTCATCGGCGTGTCCAGCAGCAGCGTGGTCATGCCGATCACTGCGTTCAGCGGCGTGCGGATCTCGTGGCTCATGTTGGCCAGGAACAGGCTCTTGGCGCGCGCCGCCGCCTCCGCGTCGGCCTTGGCGCGCTCCAGCGCCAGCGACTGCTCGTGGCTCTCGGTCACGTCGGTCACCGTGCCGAGGAAGCCGCCGTCGCCGTCGTGGCTGCGCACCGCGCGCGCCATCACCCACGACTCGCTGCCGTCGGGGCGCAGGAAGCGGTGGCGCAGGTCGTAGCTGCCGCGCCCCTCGACCGCCGCAGTCCACGCCTGCAGCACGCGCAGCCGGTCGACCGGGTGCACCGCGCGCATCCATCCGGCGCCCGCGGCCTCGGCCGGTGTCATGCCGGCCATCGCGCACCAGCGCTCGTTGACGTAGTCGCACAGGCCGGCCGCGTCGCACTGGAAGATGCCCACCGGCGCACTCGCCGCCAGTTCGCGGAAACGCGCCTCGCTGCGCGCCAGCGCGCGTGTGGCCTCGCGTGCTTCGCTGACGTTGCGCAGGATGGCCGCGAAATAGGTGCGCCCGTCGATGGCCACGTGCGAGATCGAGGCCTCGGCGTCGAACAGGCTGCCGTCGGCGCGGCGGCCGTGGATGTCGCGCCGCTCGCCCATGCGCCGCGCCGCCTGCGGCGAGACGGCGAACGCCTCGAGGTGGCGGTGGTGCGCCGCGCGCGCCGACTCGGGCAGCAGCACCTCCAGCGGCTGGCCCATCACCTCGTGCATGCGCCAGCCGAAGATGCGCTCGGCACCGTCGTTGAACAGCACGATGCGCTGGTCGCCGTCGGTGACGATCACCGCGTCGTCGGCGATCGCCAGCAGCCGCGCGATCAGCGGGCCGAGGTCGGCCGGCGCCAGATCGTGGGGCAGCGGGCGGTCCATGTCGCCACTGTAGCGGGCGCCGGTCAGGACGGCTTGATCCGCGCCACGCCGCCGAAGCTGCCCACCCACAGCGTGCCGTCGCGCGCCGTGGTCATCGAGAACACGGTGTTGCCGAACAGCCCGTCCTGGGTGGTCAGCACCTCGAAGCCGCTGCCGGTCATCTTCGCCAGGCCGTTGTTCGTGCCGATCCACATCGTGCCCTTCGGATCGACGTGCAGCATGAAGACATGGTTGCCGGGCAGCCCTTCCGAGACGGTGTAGTGCGTCCAGGCCTTGCCGTCGAAGCGCGACAGTCCGCCGCCCCAGGTGCCGGCCCAGACCACGCCCTGCGCGTCGACCGTCATCGAGACGATGTAGTTGGGGTTGTAGGCCACGTCGATGTTCTCCAGCCCCATCTCCTTCTTCTGCGCGGCGTGGTGCTCGGAGACCTTGGACGGATCGCTCTTGTACTGGATGTGCTCCTTGACCTTCTCGTACGGCGCGCCCAGGCCCCTGGCATGGTTCCAGTTCTGCCAGCGGCCCTCCTTGAAGTGCGCCAGGCCGCCTTCGGTGCCGAGCCAGATCTCGCCGTCGCGGCCCTCGGCCAGGCCGTAGACCCAGTCGTTGGGCAGGCCGCCTTTCGTGCTCTCGACGGTGTGCAGTTCCCAGGCCGAGCGGTCCTTCAGCCGGCCGCCCTTGACGCGGTTGACGCCCGACCAGGTGGCGATCCAGACGTCGCCGTTCTTCGCCTTCAGCACGTCGTAGACGAAGGCGTCACCCAGGCCCTCGGGGATGTTGTAGGTCTCCCAGCCGCCGGTCCTGGCGTCGAGCAGCGACAGCCCGCCGCCGTAGGTGCCGACGACGATGCGCTCGTCGAGCTTGCCGACGTAGAACACGCCGTTGGACAGCAAGCCGCTCTTGGTGTCGAACAGCTTGTACTCGTCGGTCTTGGTGTCGTAGCGCACCGCGCCGCCGGAGGTGCCGACCCAGACCGTGTCGCCATCGACGAACAGCCGCTTGACGTTCTTGTTGCCGACGCGGAAATGGGTGAACTTCTGCGTCGGGTCGGGCGCGAGCCGGCCTTCGCGCTGCGGCGCCGGTGGATGGCCGGGCGGCACGACGGCGGAGGCCGCCGCGGCCGGCGCGGGCGCCGCCGCCACGACGGCGCCGGCGTTGCTGCGCCCGAGCTGGTAGGCGCCGGCCAGCGCCGTGCCGAGTGCGATGACACCGAGGCCGGCGACGCGCAGGCTGATGGCCATGAGTCTTCCTTTCACGTGATCTCTCAGCGGCCGATCCGGGCCACGCCCTTGCGCGTGCCGGCCCACACGTCGCCACCCGGCGCCACGGCCAGCGCGTAGACGTTCTTCTCGAGCAAGCCTTCCTTCATGCCGAAGTTGGTGAAGGCCTTGCCGTCCCAGCGCGAGACGCCGTTGTTGGTGCCGAACCAGAGCGCGCCGTCGCTGCCTTCGGCGATGCTGTAGACGATGTTGCCGGCCAGGCCGTCGCGCGTGGTGAGGTTGGTCCACGCCTTGCCGTCCCAGCGCGAGGCGCCGCCGCCCCAGGTGCCGGCCCACACCCGGCCATCGCGCGCCACCTGGATCGCGAACACATAGTTCGGGTTGTAGGTGGCGGGGCCCTCGGCGCTGACCGACAGGTCGTGGCGCGTGCGCGTGCCCAGGCCGGTGTTGGCGGAGAACGGCAGGTTGTCGCTGTTGGGCGCGCCCAGGCCGTCCTTGTGCGTCCACGACACCCAGCGCCGGCCGTCGTACATCGACACGCCGCCTTCGGTGCCGAACCAGACACGGTCCTGCGCATCGACGCCGATGCCGTACACCCACTCGTTGACCAGTTCCTTCACGTAGGTGCTGAACTTGCCGGTCTTCGCATCGACCTTGTTCACGCCCGCCCAGGTGCCGATCCAGAAGTCGCCGTTCTTCTGCTGGGCGAAGGCGTAGATCCAGTAGTCGGCCAGGCCGTGCATCGGGAAGAAGGTCTTCCACTGGCCGTCCTTGTAGCGCGACACGCCGCCGGCATTGGTGCCGAACCACTTGTAGCCGCTGCGGTCCAGGCCCACCGCGAAGACGTACTCGTTGGCCAGGCCCTCCTTGCGCGTGAAGGTGTTGCGCAGCTTGCCGCTGGCCAGGTCGACCTCGTGCACGCCGGCCGAGGTGCCGACCCACAGCGCCGCCTTCGCGGGCTCGACGGTGAGCGCGCGCACGTAGACGTTCGGCCCGACCTCGTAGACGTCCTTGATCCGCGGCGCAGCCTGCGCGAGGGCCGCGTTGCCGCTCAGGGCCAGGGCCGCGGCGCAGGCGGCGAAGCTCAGGGTTCGGAGGTTCATCGAAGGGTACGGAGGTGGGCGACGATGTCGAGGATGTCGCGGTCGCGCAGCAGGCCCTGGTAGGCCGGCATCGCGCCGCGGCCGGCGCGGATGGACGCGAGCAGCAGGGTGTCGGGCTTGAGCAGCGTGGTCGGGCGCGAGAAGTCGGGGGCGGTCGGCATCACCGGGCGGCCATCACCGCCGTGGCAGTGGCCGCAGTGGCGCGCATAGAGCTCGGCGCCGTGGCGCGGGTCGGCGGCGTGCGCCGGCAGCGCGGCGACGGCCGCCATCAGCACGAGCACGACGCGGCAGCGGTTCATCGGCGCCCCTTCGGCGCCGACGCCGGCTGCAGCGCCGCCACCCGCGCGCGCCAGCGCTCGGCCTGCGCGGCGTCCACGCCCAGGCCCATCAGACCCCGGGCGTGCGCATCGGCCAGCACCTGCATCGACGGCACGTGGCCGAGATCCGCCGCTTTCGAGAAAAGCGCCAGCGCCTGCTTCTCATCTTTGGCAACGCCGCGGCCGGTGAGATGGAAGTTGGCCAGCGCATAGAGCGCCTCGGTGTCGTCCTGCGCCGCGGCCTGGCGGTACAGCGACGCGGCCTCGTCGACGAAATCGCCGCGGTCGAGCATGAAGGCGAGCAGCGCCTGGGAGGGCGCGTGGCCGGCCTTGGCCGGGGCGCGCAGGGCGGCCATCGCGGTGGCGACGTCACCGCGGTGGTAGGCCTCCAGGCCGCGGCGGTGGTCGTCTTCCGGCGCCGCCACAGCCCGTGCGGCGCTGCACTGCAGCAGCACCGCCACCGTCGCCACGCCTATCGATCGCCACCGGGTCATGCCCGCTGGCGAGCGATTTCCATGCCAAACGGCTCAGGCGCCGGCGGAGCCGTCGCCCTGGAACTCCTCGAGCTTGCGGTACAGGCTGGACAGCCCGATGCCGAGCTTCGCGGCAGCGGCGCGGCGGTCGCCGCCGCACTCCTCGATCGCGCGCAGGATCAGCGAGACCTCGAAGCGCCGCACGCGCTCGCGCAGCGGCATCTCGCCCCCTTCGGCCGGCGCGGCGCCGCCGCTGGCCGGCAGCGTGCGCGACACCTCCGGCGGCAGATCGCCGGCACGGATGCAGCCGCCGTCGGCGAGGATGGCGGCGCGGTGCAGCACGTTCTCCAGCTGGCGCACGTTGCCCGGCCAGTTGAAAGCGGTGAGCATGTCCATCGCTTCCGGGTCGATCGCCAGCGCCTCGCCGCCGGCCGGCGCCACGCGCTGGGCCAGCAGGTGCTGCACGAGCGCGGGGATGTCGACCCGACGATCGCGCAGCGGCGGCATTCCGATCTGGAATACCGACAGGCGGAAGAACAGGTCCTCGCGGAAGCGGCCCTGCTGCACCATCCCCGGCAGGTCGCGGTTGGTGGCGGCGACGATGCGCACGTCGACCTTGCGGCTCTGCTCGGAGCCCAGCGGGCGCACCTCCTTCGCCTCGAGCACGTGCAGCAGCTTGGTCTGCAGCGCCAGCGGCAGCTCGCCGATCTCGTCGAGGAAGATGGTGCCGCGGTCGGCCTGCATGAACAGGCCGCGGCGCGGCTTGTCGGCGCTGGTGAAGGCGCCCTTGGTGTGGCCGAACAGCTCGCTCTCGATCAGGTTCTCGGGAATGGCGCCGCAGTTCACCGCGACGAAGGGGCCGTCGCGCCGCGCCGAGAGCTCGTGGATGCGCCGCGCCGTCACGCCCTTGCCGGTGCCGCTTTCGCCGGAGATCAGCACCGTGCTGTCGGTCGGCGCGACACGGCTGACCAGCCGGTCGATCGCCTGCATCGCCGGCGAGACGAACTGGAAGGCCGGCTGCGCGCCGCCCATCACCAGCGTGCGCAGCGCGCGGTTCTCCTCGCGCAGGCCGTGCATCGCCTCGATCTGCTCGAGCCGGTGGACGATCTCCTCGTTGCGGACCGGCTTGGTGATGTAGTCCCAGGCCCCGGCCTTGATCGCGTCGATGGCCGAGTCGACCGAGGCGAACGCCGTGACCATGATGAAGGTGGCCGCGTGACCGCGCGCACGCGCCTGCTTGAGCAGCTCGATGCCGTCGGTGACCGGCATGAAGACGTCGCTGAGCACGACGTCGATCGGCGACTTCTCCAGCTTCGCCAGCGCCTCGGACGCGGAGGCCGCCGTCTCCACCGCGTAGCCCGCCTTGCCGATCGCGGCGGCGAGAACCTGTCTCACGGCGGGCTCGTCGTCCACCACCAGCACGTTCAGTTCGGGCATCTGCAGCAACTTCCTGGGTTCATGCCTTTCCTGATGCGGCAGGCCACGCCAGCTTAATCTGCAGGCGAGGGCCGTGCTCTTGACGGAACGCAAGCCGTGCACCGAGCGGCTCGATGATGGCGCGGCTGAGCAGCAGGCTGCGCTGCACCTCGGCGCGGCCGAAGTCCAGCCGCGCCGGGAACTCGAGCAGCACCTCGGCGGCCGCACCGGCGTGCCGCGTCAGCACGCGCACCGCGCCGCCGGCCGCTGCACGCGTGGCGTCGCAGCCCAGCGTGGCCATCTGCATCAGCACCTGCTGCAGCGCCGAGGCCGGCGCCTGCACCGCGGGCAGGTCGCCGTCGAACTCGCTGGTGAACTCGATGCCGCGGTAGCGCTTGTCGTAGTGCATCAGCTGCAGCACCCGGCTGACCATGGCGTTGACGTCGACCCAGTCGAGATCGCTGGCCTGCGGCGCGGCCAGCTCGGCCAGGTGGCGCGAGGCCATCGAGGCCCGCTGCGCCTGCTCGATGATGCGCTGCGCGGCCTCGGCCACGCGCGGGGCCGGCACGCTGCCCTCGGCAGCGCCCAGGTCCTGCGCCACGCCGGCGATCACCGCCAGCGGGTTGTTGACCTCGTGCGCCACGCCCGCGGCCAGCGCGCCGACCGCGAGCATCTTGTCCTCGTGCGAACGGCGCTGGCCGTCGAGCTCGAGGCGTTTCTCGTGCTCGTCGAGGTCGGCGGCGAGCCGGTTGACGGCCTGCACCAGCCGGCCGAGCTCGTCGTCGCGGCGCACCGCCAGCGCGACGCCGCGGCTCCCGTGCACGATGCGCCGCGCGTGCGCCTCGAGACGCCGGATGTCGGCGGTGAGACGACCGAAGAACCAGGCCACGCCCAGGGCGAAGACCACCAGCCCGGCCAGCGCGAAGCCGATGGCCTCGACGGTGACCGCGTCGTAGTGGCGCCGGTAGTCGGCGGTGAGTTCGTCGCGCCGCTCGACCAGTGCGAGGCGGCGGATGTCGAGCTCGTCGGCCGCGCGCACCAGCGCATCGCGCAGCGCGGCGCGCCCCTCGGCGTCGCGCGCGCCCAGCCACTGCGCATGGCCGCGCTCGATGGCACGCTGCACCAGCGCATAGCCGGAATCGAACTCGTCCATCGCGGAGAGCAGGCGGATCTCGCTCTGTACCGACGGCGTGACGTCCTCTCCCGCGGCCGCCACGTCGGCCAGCGCCGAACCCAGCGCGGCCTCGGCCAGGGCCAGCGCCTTCTCGTGGCGCGACAGCTCCTGCATCGCCTGCACGCTGTCGAAGATGCGGCCGCGCTCGACGGCCACCCAGGCTATCGCGGCCAGCAGGTAGGCGAACAGCAGCAGCGTGGCCAGCAGCCCGCGCGCGCGCAGCGAGTGGCGCAGCGGCAGCGGCGCGACGGGAACGGCGCTTGCATCGTTGCCTTCGATTGCCGGGAGACCCATCGCCATGCCTGCCCTCAGACCTCTTGCCCGCCGACTCGGCGCCCTGACCCTGGCCTTGCTGCCCATGCTCGCGGCCCATGCCGACGCGCTGCAGGACGGCGTGGCCGCCATGAACCGCAAGGACTACCCCGCGGCGCTGCAGCTGCTGGAGCCGCTCGCGAAGGCAGGGCACCCGCAGGCCCAGTTGCGCCTCGGCCTCATGCACTACCACGGCCATGGCGTTCGCGAGAGCGACCGCGAGGCGGTGGCGTGGTTCGAGCGCGCGGCGCGCCAGGGACTGGCCGAAGCCCAGTTCCAGCTAGGCAATATGTATGCCTATGGCCTGGCCGATCCGGGCGCCGATGCCGACCCCAACCGCATCGCCGCGCAGTGGTACTTCGAGGCCGCGCGCCAGGGCCATGCCGAGGCGCAGTACAGCCTGGGCATCCTCTTCCTCAGCGGCTCGGGCGTGCTGCAGGACGCTTCCGAAGCGCAGCGCTGGATCGAGCGCGCCGCCGCGCAGGGCCATGCCGATGCGCAGGCCTACCTGAAGGGCAGCGGCAGGCGCTGAGGCCGCGGGTCAGGGCTGCACCTGGTCGATGACCAGGCGCAGGCCCTGCGCCGACGACGACACCACCGCGCTGGTGCCGAGCAGATCGCCCGGCTGCGGCGTGGCGTTGCCGCTGCGCGAGATGCGCGCGCCGACCACCACCTGCGCCTGCGAGGACAGGCGGCGGTCCGGCGACATCGCCAGTGCGTCGCTGAGCACGAAGCGCCGCGGCCACTCACCCACCGGCTGGCGCAGGATCGCCAGCGGCATGCGTGAACCTTCGGCGGCGCGGGCGAAGACGAACAGCGTGTCGCCGGCGGCCACGCGCGCGGCGAGCTCGGGCGCGAGGCTGACCTCGCCGGTGAGCGGTGCCGCGGCGGTGGCGGGCGCGGCACCGGCACCGAGCGCCGCTTCCATCTTCGTCGCCTGCACGATGCTGCCCTGGATGGAGCGCGCCACGTCGGACTGCGCCGGCACGACGGCGAGCAGCCGCTCCCAGTAGCCGCGGGCGGCCGGGTAGTCGCGTGCCTCGAAGGCCACGCTGCCGGCCAGGGCGAGCGCCTTGACGTGGCGCGGGTCGGCGTCGAGCGCGCGCTGCACCAGCGCGGCGGGTTCGCCGGCCAGGCGCTTGCCCTGCGCCATCGCCACCACGTCGGCGAGGTCGGCGAGCAGCGTGGCGTCGGGTGGCCGCAGTTCGACCGCGCGCCGCCAGGCCATCGCCGCATCGCGGTAGCGGCCGAGCACCACGTACGAACGGCCGAGCATCACCCAGCCCTCGGCATCGCCGGGTGTGGCCTTCAGCCGCTCGGCGAGCGCGGCCACGCGCGCCTCGATCTGCCCGGGCGTGAGGCTGTGCTGCGCTCCGGCGGCGGCCGCGGGCGGCTCGCTGGCCTGCAACGGGCGGCGGTCGCCGAGCTGCAGGTAGGTCAGCACGCTGGCCAGCGGCAGCAGCACCGCCAGCGCGATGGCGCTGATGCGCGAGAGGTGCGGCGCGGCGCCCGAGGGCACCGCGGGGGGCTCGGCCACACCCTCCTCGAGCCAGCGCCGCTGGATGTCCTCGCGCGCCTCGGCCAGGCCCTCGGGCGCGAGCAGGCCCGCGCCGAGATCGGCCTCGGTCTCGCGCAGTTGATCGCGGTAGACGGCGAGGTTCGCCGCCCCGGGCGAGACCGCCTCGGAAGCGGGCCGGGCAGCGCGCCACAGCGGCGGCACCAGCATCAGCAGCGCGCCGCCGAGCAGCAGGGCGACGACCAGCCAGAACACCGTCATCGCCGCGCCCTCCCCCATGAACGGGAAACGCTTCCCGGATTCGGGAAGACCGGGACGGAGGAAGTGCATGCACGACAGGCCATGGCCGGCCCGATGCAAGAGCGCTGCCAGCCCGGCAATCCGGTCATCGGCGCGCCGCGTGGCGCCGCTCGCCGAGCTGCGCCTCCCACTCCCACAGCGCGGCGCGGGCACGGCGCTGGTGGTCTTCGCTCTCGCCGCGGCCGAGGTGCAGGTAGCTGCGCATCGCGCCGAGCGCGAGCTCCAGGTCGCCCAGCGACTCTTGGGCGAGCGCGAGCCCGTAGTAGGCGTTGGCCTGCGCGGGCCGCAGCGCGATGGCGCGCTCGAAAGCGTCGCGCGCGGCCCGCGGCTGCTGCGCGCCGAGCAGCGCGAAGCCGAGGTTGGCGTGCGCCTCGGGCAAGGCGGGCTCGAGCTCGATCACGCGCTGCAGCAGCACGCGTGCGTCGTCGAAGCGGCGCGCATGCAGCAGCAGCACGGCGGCGTCGAAGTGGCGCTGCGTCTCGCTGACCGCGGCGGCCGGCTCCGGCTCGGCCTGATGCAGCGGCGACAGCCCGGCCACGCCCAGCCCGCCGGCGAGCACCAGCGCGCAGGTGAGCAGGAAGCCGACGGTCCGCCGGTCGACGCGGCGCGCGCTCGCCGTCATATCGCCCCCTTGTGCGGCGCGGTGGAGAGGAAGGGCACGCCGAAGAAGGTCAGGAAGGCCAATGCGAAGGTGCCCGCCAGCCACAGGCCGAACTGCCACGGGTTCGGGCGCAGCGTGGCGCGCGCGTGCAGCGCGGCCACCAGCGCCAGCCAGCTGGCGAAGGCCCAGGACTCCAGCGGGTCCCAGGCCCAGTAGCGGCCCCAGGCATCCTGCGCCCACACCGCGCCGACGATCAGCATCAGCGTGTCGGCCACCAGCGCGTAGGCGGCGAAGCGGTGAGCGAGCTCGTCGAGGCGGCGGTCGTCGGCCAGCGCCGCGAAGCGGCGCGCCCCCCAGGCCATGCGGCGCAGTGCCGGCACGAGCCCCAGCACCACCGCCACCAGCAGCAGCCCGAGGTAGAGCTTGCCGACCACCGCGTGCAGGTACAGCAGCGGCGTGGCGTAGGTGGCCGGCAGGTGGCCGGCGCGCGCATCGGCCATCAGCAGCCAGGCCGCGAGCACGGCCCATACCGGCAGCACGACGGGCAGCGCACCGCGCAGCTCGCCCACCCACCACCACGCCAGCGCGAAGATCAGCGCCAGGCTCCACAGGCTGCTGCTGAGGATCTCGTGCATGGTGGTGAACGGCCCGTGGCCGAGCGCGCTCCAGCGCAGCGCCAGCGCCAGCGTGTGCAGCGCCAGCGCGGCGGCCAGCGCCACGCCGGCGAAAGCCTGGGCGCGGTCGGCCGCGGAGTGCCCCGCGGCGGCGCCGGCGGGCACGGCCAGCATGCCGACGACCGCATAGGCGGCCAGCGCCGCGAACAAGGCGATCGAACCGGGCATCGTCTCAGGCATGTCGTGCTCCGTCCGGCAGGGGCCGTGCCGGCACCGCGACCGGCATCGGAAAGAAGAATCGCTGCGTGTAGTGCCAGGCCAGCGCGAACGCGGCCAGCAGCGCGGCTGCCAGCAGCCAGGGCAGCGTCGGGTCGTAGGTGACCCGATAGCCCATCCAGCTGCGCAGGCCGAGGTAGGTGAGCGTGCCGCCGCCGAGCTCGACGCTCTGCCCGGGCTGCAGCTCGTGGCGCAGCGGATCCATGCGCAGCACCAGCGTGTGCCGCGATGGCAGGCTGAAGCGGCTGGGCCGGGACGGATCGATCAGCACCTCGTCGGTCTGCAGCAGCACCCAGGCGCGCCGGCCATCGGGCAGCGACCACTCGATCGACTGGCGCAGCTCGTGCGCCGGGAAGGCCGGCAGGTGGACCGCGCCGGCCACCGGTTCGCCGCCGGCAGGCGTCCACGCCAGCATCGGCGCGAAGCCCTTGTTCGGGCTGGTGTAGAAGCGGTAGCCGTCGAGCACCAGCGGCCGGTGGTCGCCGATCACCGCGCTGCGCTCGCGGCCGGCCTCGTCGCGCCAGGTCACGGGATTGCGCGTGGCACCGCGCTTGCGGCCGGGCGCATAGTCGATCTCGAAGCCTTGGTGGCTGAACGAGAGGCTCTGCAGGCCGTCGTGGTGCAGCACGCCGGCGCGCGCATCGATCAGCGTGCCGTCGAAGGGCACGCCCTGCGTCAGCTCGAAGCGGCCGTCCAGCGAGGCGAGGCGTCCGTACGCCGCCAGCAGCACCAGCGCCAGCAGCGCGAGGTGTGCCACCAGCAGCGGCAGCTGGCGGCGAAAGGCCGGGTGCACCACCAGCGCGGCGACGAGGTTCATCGACAGCAGCGCCATCGCCACGGTCAGCGCCGGCGCGCCGAGCGCCTCGACCGCCTGCCCCGCGAAGACCGCCAGGCCGAGCAGGCCCAGCAGCGCCAGCGTGCTGCGCAGCGAACCGACATGGGCGACAAGAGCGCGCGTGTTCATGGCGGGTTGGTGCAGACGTCGCGCATCCAGTCGCGGCCGCTGGTGGTGCTGTTGCCGTTGGTGCCGAAGGCGAGCGACGAGTTGTTCGAGCCGCAGTTGGTGTCCACCCAGTTGCCGCTGGTGGCGAAGGTGCGCACCTTGAGCTTGGCGTTCAGGTAGTAGGGCTGCTGGCTGTAGGCCTGGTTCGATGCGTTCATGCGCCACTCCTCGTTACCCGCGCGCCCGGCCTCGGGGCCGACGTCGTTGAGGTTGACCAGCAGCGCCTTGTTCTTCCAGCCATGCGGCACGGCCACGTGGCACCAGTTGCAGCGGATGCGGCCGACCTTGTCGGTGTGGTACGCGTGCAGGTTGCCGCGGTCGCCGTTGAAGAAACCGGTGGTGCCGCTGCCGTTGCGGTTGGCGTAGGTGTTCGGGTTGTGGCACTTGAAGCACAGGCCGTTGGCGTTGGGCCCGCTGTCGCCGCGGTTGTCGGCGCCGACACTGCTGTTCCACAGCCCCTTGAGCAGGAAGTTGTTGTTCGAGCCGTGCGGCCCCCACGGCGTGCCGTTGTCGCCGCCGGGCGGCACCACGCTGTTGTCGGCAGTGTTGCTGCCGTGGCAGTCGCTGCAGTACATGGTCTGGGTGCCGATCGCGTTGCCCCAGGGCGCGCGGAACGCCGCCGCGTTGGCGCCATTGCGGCCGGTGGCGTCCATCACCGGGTGCCAGGAGCGGTGGTTGTTGGTGGCGTAGTTGCTGCCCGCGCCGCTGTTGGGCTTGGTGCCTTCGCCGCGGTGCGTGGCCGGGGCCTGGAACTCCTTGGCCTGGTTGGTGTAGACCGTCAGGCCGTTGGTGCCCGCCGGCGTGCCGCCGGTGCGCCCCAGCGGCGGGCGGTTGCCCAGCGGATAGACGTTGTTGTCGGGGTAGCCGTAGTCGCTGTGGCACTTCAGGCAGATCTGGTACTCGCGCGTCACGTAGGGCGCGGTGACCGAGGTGTCGACGCTGGCGCCCGGGTCGCCGCGCTTGACCGTGTAGCCGCTGGGCAGGCTCTGGAACGAGGTCGAGCCGTAGACCGGCTCGACGCCCGAGCTGCCGCGCAGCACGCCGGAGATGATGTTGGTGTGGGTGTAGCCGGTGGTCTCGTCGTGGCGGTGCGTGCCGGCGGCATCGGGCGTGCCGGCGATGCCCGCCGCGCCACCGGTGAAGCTGCGGAACTTCACCACGCGGTGCGGGTTGTGGCAGTCGGTGCACTCGGCGTGGCGCTGCGCGAGGCGGTCGCGCGACTCGAGCATGTCGGCGCCGCAGCGGTTGGTCGGGCCGCTGCAGTCCAGGCCCGGCTCGCTGAAGTTGCCGCCGATGTCGTGCACCTCCTCGGTGGTGCCGCCCTGCTCGGCGGTGCTGATCGGCATGCGGATCGCGAGGTTGAACTCGCTCTCGATGTTGGGCACCTGCAGCACCGCGTTCAGCACCGACGAGGCCCCGCTGGTGTGGCACTGGTAGCAGGTCTTCTCCTGCGCGGGGTTGCCGCCCTGGCGCGCGGCGAAGGGGTTGCCCGGCGGCAGCGGCGCATCGGTGCCTTCGCGGGTCAGGCGACGCGCGCCCTGCACGGTGTGGGTGTCGTGGCAGTTCAGGCAGGAGGCCTTCCACACCGGCAGCGCGGCGGGGAAGTCGCGCAGCGTGGCGGCAGCGTCGCGGTAGGTCTCGTCGGCCACGTCGGGCCGCGCATGGGCCGAGAAGGCCCAGATGCCGAAGCCGCCGTTCTTGTCGTGGCAGGACAGGCAGACGATGTCGCTGGCCGGGTTGTGCGCCGCCGTCGGCGCCGCCTCCTGGAAGCGTTGCGCGCGCAGGAACTTCTGGTTGCCCTTGGTCGGGTCGAGCTCGCGCACGTGCGGATCGTGGCAGCTCGCACACTGCACCTGGCCGGCGCCGCCGTTGCCGGTGGGCTCCAGCGGCAGCAGCGGCTTCACGCCGGGGCCGCGCAGGCCGATCACGCTGCCGCTGCCGGCCGGCCAGCGCTGCGCCGCATCCACCGGGCGCAGTTCGCCGTCGCGCGCGGCCAGCGCGCTGTTGAAGGTCACCGAGATCGGGTGGTCGTTGCGCAGGTCGGTGCCGAGGAAGCGGGTGAAGCCGCTGGTCACGCCCTCGCCCGCCGGCATCGTGCCGCCGGGTCCGGTGCCGGTCATCGGAATGGACGCATTGGCCGTGCCGTTGAGCACGTTGACGTTGCCGATGGCCAGCGTGCCGTCGTGGCACGACAGGCACAGCTTGGAGCTGCCGCCGGGCTGCGCGTTCAGCCCGTCGAGGATGGCCTGCGCGTCCATCGACGACGAGGTGTAGGGCGTGTAGGTGGCGCCGTCGGGCACGCGGCGGTTCCACAGCGGCGCGCGCATCGGTGCGCCGCCCTGGTCCTGCGTGGTGGCGCCGTGCGGCGTATGGCAGAACACGCAGACCTCGGTGGTGCCGCCGGGCGCGGCATGGGTGGCGCCGGTGCCGCTGGTGGACAGGTTGTGCCGCGTGCCGCGCACGTCGGAGATGCGCTGCGCCAGCACCGGCAGGGCGATCACGGCCAGGAGCAGCAGCGTGCAGCAAGCGACCGCCGCGGAACCGGCTTTGCCGGGCCGCTGGCGGTGCCCCCTCGAGGGGGCGCACGAAGCGCGCAGGGGGGGAGTCAATTCAACCGCCCCCCAGGAACTGGAACAGCACGATGCGGCCGTTGAACATGTCGGCCACGTGCACGCGGTTCTTCGCATCCACCCACACGCCCGCGGGCAGGTAGAAGCGGCCGGTCGAGGTGCCGGTGCCGCCGATGGGCAGCAGGAACTCGCCGCGCGGCGAGAACACCAGCAGGCTGTCGTGGTACGACTCGACCACGTAGACGTTGCCCTCGGCATCGACCGACACGCCCTTGGGCCGCACCAGGTTGCCGAGGTACAGGCCGCGCTCGCCGAAGCGCCGCTGCAGCGTGCCGGCGGCGTCGAACACCTGCACGCGGCTGTTCATCGTGTCGGTCACGTACAGCTCGCCGGCGGCGAAGGCCAGGTGCGTGGGGTAGTTGAACTCGCCGTCGCCGCTGCCGCGGCGGCCGAGGGTGCGCAGCAGCGTGCCGGCGTCGTCGAACACCTTGATGTCGTGCGCGTAGGCATCGGCGACATAGAGCGTGCCGGTGGCCGCGTCGCGCGCCAGGCCCACCGGCCGCTGCAGCACGCCGGCGCCCAGGCGCGCCAGCGGCTGGCCCTGCGCGTCGAGCCGCACCACCACGCCGAGCTCGGCGTCGGCGACGAACAGGCCGCGCTGCGGCGCCGTCGCCAGGCCGGCGGGGGCGGCGAAATTGAGCAGTGCGCCGGCACGGTCCCACACCTGCAGCTCGCCGGCGGCCTCGTCGAACACGAAGACCGCCTGCCGGCTGGTGTCGCTGACGTACAGGCGCCCGGTGTCGTCGCCGATCACCGCCGCCGGGCGCTGCAGCACGACCGGCTTGTCGGCGTCGGCGCCGACGATCCAGCGGCCCAATGCGCGCAGGCCGGTGGCCGCCTCGCGGCGGAAATTGGCCTCGCCGGTGAGCGTGCCGGCATAGAGGAAACGCGGCACTTCGGGCGCGGCCGGCCAGAGCAGCCGCTGGCCTTCGGGCGCATCGCCCATGCCGTAGTGCATCGTGCCGCGCACGGCGTCGGTGCTGGCGCAGCCGGCGAGCCACAGCGCCGCGACGAGCACCGCGACCCGCTTCATGGCCGCCCCTCGCCGACGAACTGGTGGATGATCACGGCGCCGCTGACGCGGTCGCTGACCGCGAGGAAACGTTCGTCGACCGCGATGCCGCCGATCTGCTGCACGCCCAGCGCCTGCGCGCCGAACACCTGCGCCTCGCGGCCCGGCACGAGCAGCTTCACCGTGCCGTCGGCGGCATCGAGCACGAACACGCGCGCGAAGCGGTCGGCGGCGATGGCCTGCGGCTGCTTTAGCTCGCCTTCGCCGAGCACCGCGAGCGCCGTGCCGTCGCGGCGCAGCGCATGCACCACGCCGCGCGCCTTGTCGAGCACGAACACGGTGTCGCCGGCCACGGCCAGGCCGTCGGCACCGCGCAGGTCCGGCGGTAGCGCACGCGGCAACGCCGGGCCGCCGGCGCCACGGAACTCGACCCACTGGCGCAGGCTGTCGTCCACCACCAGCAGCGTGGCGCCGCCATCGGCCAGCGCAAAACCGGCGACCGATGCGGCCGCCGGCGCGGCGCGCCAGGTCTGCAGCAGCCGGCCGTCGCGTGCGAAGCGCAGCACCTGGCGCGAGATGCCGTCGAGCACCCAGGCCGAGAGATCGGGACCGAGCGCCACCGCCGTGCCCGGCGTCACCGGCGCGCCGGCGACCGGCGTCAGCGTGTTGAGCGCCAGGTCTTCACGCCAGAGGCGGCCGCTGCCGGCGTCGGCGATCAGCAGGTCGCTGCCGCGCAAGGCGATGGCGGTCGGCGCGAGCAGCTTGACGAAGGCGCCGGTGCCCGGCCGCGCCGGCAGGCCGAAGGCCGCGCCCGGCGGGGCCAGGAAACCGCCCTGCAGCGTGCGCCAGGGTCGCAGCGCAGCCGGCGTGCCGGGCGCCGCTGCGGCCGCCGGCGGCGCAGGCGCCGGCGTCACGCAGGCGCCGAGCACGGCCAGCGCGGCGCCCATCGCCGCGGTGCGCAGCAGCGGCAGGCGGAGCTTCATCGTGTTCACCACCGCCCCGGCCCCGAGGTCTGCGCGCCGCCGGCGATGCCCGGCGGCAGGTTGGGCAACCCGGAGTGGCACAGCTCGCAGCGTTCAGGCCCCCAGGCGACCTGGCCGTTGTGGCACATGCCGCAGAACTTGCCGTCGACGATGTCGGCCATCAGCACGTCGTTGGCGCCGGCGCGCATCTTGAAGCCGAGTTCGCTGTGGCAGACCTTGCAGCGGAAGCGGATGCGGTGGAACCAGTGCGGGAAGATCACCGGCCGCACGCCTTCCTTGTCGGACCGCTTGTTGAGCACCACGTCGCCGTACTCCGCGAACGGCGTACCCTGCGGCAGCGCGCAGGCCAGCGCGAGCAGCAGGGCCTGCACGGCACGCAGCGAACGACGGCGCCTCATGGCGGCCCCGCCTGCCGCCGCAGCGACTCGTTGGGCACGCTGTGGCAGCGGTTGCACTCGGTCAGCGGAAAGGCCACCGCGCCGTGGCACAGGCCGCACTGCTCGCCGTTGAGGATGGCCTGCATGTTCAGCTTGTTGGCGCCGGCCTTCTCGACGAACGGCGTCGGGTGGCAGTTCGAGCAGTCCAGCCACAGCGTGTGCTGGCGGTGCGGGAACTTCACCGCGGGCATCGAGCCGAACTTCGAGACGATGATGTCCTGGTCGAGCACGCGCACCTTCGTCTCCGGCAGGATGTTGGTGCGCGGGTTGATCGCGCCGCTCTCCAGCGCCTGCACCCAGCGCACCAGGTTGCCGGCGGTGTCGCGCGGCAGCGGCCGCAGCGCATCGGCCGGCTGCTGCAGCTCGCGGATGCCGGGGTTGCGCGGGTCGTGCAGGCCGTCCTTTTCCAGCGGCAGCCAGGGGGCGGTGGAGGCGGCCAAGGACGAGGCGCTCAGCATCACGAGTGCCCATGCCATCCATCGTCGCCCGCGTGGCCCCATGCGTGGTCATCCGGGGATGTAGATGCCGCCGGAGCGGATGGCCCGCACCAGCTCGCGCGTGGAGTCCTCCAGCAGCCTGATGCCGGCCGCATGGTCGCCCTTCTTCGCCTGCGCCTCGGCCTCGCTGCGCAGCGCCGCGGCCTTCTCGGTGAACGGCGCCATCGCGGGGGCCGCGTCCTTGCGGTCGGCCAGCAGCACCTTGATCAGCATCGCGTGGGTGTCGTTGCGGTCGATCTCGTAGTCGTACTCCTCGCGCTTGCTGGCGAAGTTCAGCGAGCGCACCAGCGTGTCGCCGCGGCGCATGCTCTCGATCGACACGCGCGCGGTCAGGTAGGCGCGGTCGAGCACCGGCCGCGCATCCTCATAGCGGCCCTGGGCGGCAATGGTCTGCGCCTCGCCGATCTGCCGCTCGATGCTGCGCGCGGCGTCCTGCGCCTCCTTCGTGGCGCCCTTCTCCTGCGTGATGCGCTGCTGCGCCGCGAGCAGCGCACGGGCGCTCTCCAGCCGCGCCTCGAAGTCGCGCTTGTGCTTCTCGCCGGCCACCTGCTCAGGCTTGGCCAGGCGTGCGCCGTCCATCATCTGGCGCGCCGCCTGGTCGAGCAGCTTGGCGGCGCCGGCCATGTCGTTGGCGGCCAGCGCCACCACCGCCTCGCGGTGGATCAGCCGGGCGTTGTCGCGGCGTTCGCGCGCCGCGGCGACGCCGCTGCTGTCGATCTGCTTGGCGGCCGAGGAGCTCTCGATCAGCGTGCCGACCGACTGCACACGGCGCTCGAGCTGCTCGCGGTCCTGCGCGGCGGCGCCGAAGGCGAAGCTGGCCAGCACCAGTGCGGCGAACAGGCGGGACATCAGGTTGGGTCGGTGGCGACGGGCGTTCATGGCGTGGTTCCGGTGGGCTGCGGCGCGACGAGGCCGGCCGCCAGCAGGGCCCGCTGCACGAACAGCGTGGCGTTGCGGAGGTGGGCGAGCGCCTGCACGACGTCGCCCGACTGGAAGTGCTGCAGCGCCTGGGCGTACAGCGCGCTGCGGCTCTCGCCGTAGCGGTCGATCAGCGCCAGCGCGTCGGCCTTCGGCTGCAGGTCGCGAACGGCCAGCGGAATCAGCTCGGCCAGGCCGCGGTGCCGCGCCAGCTCGATCTGGAACTCCTCCACCGGCGACGCGGCGCGCACGGTGTAGTCCAGCGTCGTCGCGTTGAGCGTGCGGTTCATGCCGGCCAGCACGTGCCGCTCGGCCTGGACGAGCGACTGGTTGGCCTCGTCGTAGCGGCCCTCCTGGGCCTGCTGCCGGCTCACCGTCACCAGCCCGAGCGCCGCCGTGACGTCGGCCGCCTCGGCCTGCCCGGCGCGCGCGCGCAGCGATTCGAGCAGCCGCTCGACGCTGGCCAGCAGCTGCTCGTGGCGCGCCCGGGCGGCCTCGCGACGTGCCGGCGCATCGGGCACGTGGCGGCTGGCCATGCCGAGGTGCTTGAGCGCCTCGTCGGCGGCCTTGCGCGCGCCGGTGAGGTCGCCCTTGGCCAGCAGCTCGCCGGCCAGCGAGTGGTGCACACGCCCTTCGTCGAGGTGCGCCACCGCCTCGGTGCTGCCGCTGGTGACGATGCGCTGGGCGCGGCGCGAATCCGACAGCAGGCTGGCCACCAGCCTGAGCCGCTGCTCGACCTGCGCGCGTTGCTGCGCCGCGTCGTCCGGCGACTGCGCCTGCGCGGTGCCGCCGACGAGCAACGCCGCGGCCAGCGCCGCGCTGCCGAGATGGCGCTCACCGGTCACGGCTTCTTCTCCGCGGCCACCACCGCCTCGGTCTTCTTCTTCGAGTGGCACAGCCGGCATTCCGAGACCGGGAAGGCCACCTTGCCGTGGCAGACGCCGCATTTCTGGCCGAGCAGGATGGACGCCATGCTGATCTGGTTGGCGCCCTTCTGCGGCACGAAGATCTTCGGGTGGCAGTTGGAGCAGTCGAGCCACTCGGTGTGCTGCTTGTGCGGGTAGACCACGTCGGGCATCGAGCCCTTGACCTCGCGCACGATGTTCAGGTCCATCACCACCGCCGCGGCGTTCGGGTCGTTGCGGTCCCAGCGCGGCGCGATCGCCTTGCTGTCGAGCGACTTGACCCAGTCGACGTGGTTGCCGGCCAGGCTCTTGGGCATCGCGGCGAAAGCCACCGAGGGCGGCTGCAGCTGCAGCGTCATGTCGTTGGCCGGGTCGTGGATGCCCGACTCGACGGCCGGCCGGTTGAAGCGTCCCACCGGCTTGAGCAAGCGGTTGAAGGCATTGACCTCGGCGCTCGGCGCCGGCGTGGGCGCGGCGGCGCGGGCCGCGGCGAGCGTGGCCGCCGGCACGGCGGCGGGCGTGGCCACGGCCGGCGTGGCCACCGGCGCGGGCGCGGGCGCGGCGGCGGCGGGCGCAGCGGCCGGCGCCGGGGCCGGCCTGGCCACCGCCTTGTCGGCGGGCTTCTCGGTGGGCTTCTCGGCGGGCTTCTCGGCGGGCTTCTCGGCGGGCTTCTCGGCGGGCTTCTCGGCGGGCCTCGCCGCTGCCACCGCCGCCTTGCCGCCACCCATCATGTACTCGATGGTCTCCTTCAGCTGCGCCGCGCTCAGGTCGGCGCGGCCGCCCTTGGGCGGCATGCCCTTGGTGGTGCCGGCGGTGGCGCTCTTGACCAGGCCGTCGATGCCGCCGGCCGCCTTGGCGCGCGCGCCCCAGGCGGCGGCGTCGCCGAGCTTGGGCGCGCCCAGCACGCCGCTGCCGTGGCAGCCGGCGCAGGCCGCGTCGTAGACCGCCTTGCCCGCCTGCGCGAAGCTGTCGAAGGCGCTGAGGAAGAGGCCGGCCGCCGCCAGGCCCGCGATGACGATGCGCTTCATGGCCGGCTCCTCACTTGCGCGCCGGCGCGCTCGCGCCGGAGATCACCGGGGAGGCCGCCGCGGCAGGGGCGGCGCCGAGCTTCTGCAGCGTGCTCTCGTGCACTTGCGTCACCGTGCCCGGCTTGCCGGAGTGGCACAGGTTGCAGTTCTCCGCCGACCAGGCGATCTCGCCGTTGTGGCAGGCGCCGCAGTACTGGCCGTCGATGATCTTCAGCATGTTGATCTGGTTGCCGCCGGCCTTGAACTCGAAGCCGAGGTCGGCGTGGCAGACCTTGCAGCGGAAGCGCACGCGGTGGAACCAGTGCGGGAAGACCACCGGCCGCATGCCCGCCGCATCGGAGTAGTTGTTGATGACGACGTCGCCGTACTCGGCCTGGGCGTCGGGCGGCGCGGCGCTCCACAGCAGCAGCACCGCCGCGAGCGCGGCCAGCAGGCCGCGCCACGGCCTTCGCAGGAGGGACAAGGTGTTCACGGGAGGGACTCCGGGTTCGGATGGATGGGGTTTCAGTAGCGCCGCTGCACGCGCGCGAACAGCGCCGCCACGCTGCGCCCTTCGATGCGCGCCAGCCGCGCCGACAGGCGCGCCTCGAGGCGGCCGATCGAGTAGTCGACGCGGTTCTCCAGCGATTCGGTGATGCGCTCCAGCGGCGCATCGACGTCGCCGAGCGCGCGGCTCTCCAGCTGCTGGCTGTTGACCGACAGGATCAGCGCGTAGCGCAGCCGCGGCACCTCGAGGAAGCGCTGGTGCTCGTAGCTCAGCGTGCCGCTGTAGAAGCGCTGCCAGCCCAGGCCCGACTCGCGCAGCGTGCCGGTGAAGGGGTCGAGCTGCGTGGCGTCGCTGCGCGCCGACTGCCAGGTGAGGTTGCCGTTCCAGCTCGAGTAGCGGGTCAGCTGCGTGCGCCGGCTGAACTGCGCGTTGATCAGCTGGAAGCGGCCGGTGTCCTGCGCCCAGGTGCGCGAGTCGCTCGCCGACAGGCCGGCGTAGCTCTGGCTCGCGCCGTCGCCCGCGCCCTGCCAGTACAGGCTGACCGAGTGCGACAGCGCGCGCGTGAGGTCCGGCGTGAGCGACTCGCGAAGCAGCCCGAGGCTCTGCGTGAGGCTGACCGAGACGCTGTCCACCGGGCTGGCCATCCAGGTGCGCGACAGGCCGTGGTTGCCCTGCACGCCCGCGGCCTTGCGCAGCGGCACCTGGCTGCTGCGTGTCACGCTGCCGCTGGCGCCCAGCGAGGGCGTGTAGCGCCACTCGCCGAAGGCCAGACCCGGCGACGTCCAGGTCAGCCCGCCGGTGCCGGTGGCATTCAGGCTGCGCGGCTGGCCGTCGATCTGCACCGTGCCGCCGGACAGCGCGCCCGAGGCGCGCCACTCGCGCGTCAGCTCGATGCTCGCGCCGAGCGCGCCGTTGAAGGCGCGGGCGCGCTGCTCGGCGAACGCCAGCCCGCCTTCGCTGGAGGTACCGGCATCGAGCAGGCGCACGCTGCCGGTCAGGTACATCGGCGACTCCGGCCGGAACAGCGCGTCGCCGTCGCGCGGCCGCCAGGTGGCGAAGCTGGAGACCTGGCGCACGTCGCTGCGGCTCTCGAAGCGCGTGCCGCCGGCGCTGCTGGCCAGGCGCAGGTCGCTCCAGCTGGCCAGCGTGTCGACGTGCAGCGACTCGGCCGGGTGGAAGGTGTGGCGGCCGTTGAGCAGGCCGATCGCCGTGCGGTCGTCGTTGTCGCTGCGGTCGTTGCGGCTGACCTGGCCGGACAGCTCGAAGGAGTGGTCGACGAGCTGGCGCAGCGCGGTGCCACGCAGGGTGACCACCGTGTCCTCGATGCCGGTGAACGATTCGAGCCGGCTGTAGTCGAGCGAGGCGTTGACGCTGTCGCCGCCGCTCTCGGGCCGCCAGGCCTGCGTGACGCCGAGCCGCCAGGTGCGGAAGTCGGCGCCCAGCGTGTCGCCGCCGGCGCGGCTGTCGGCCACCTCGGCGCGAAACTCGAACGGGAAGCGGCTGACCGGGAAGACCGACAGCGCCATGCGCGCGGTCAGCGCGAGGCTGCGGGTCGTGGTGCTGCCCGCGCCGTCGGCGGGCGTGGCGGTGTCGCGCACGGCCAGCAGGCCCGCCCCCGCGCGCAGCTGGATGAACCAGGGCTGCCACACGTGCGTGGCCATCTCGATGTCGTTGTAGAGCAGGCCCTGCGTGCTGCGCGAGCCGTCCTCCAGGCGCAGCCGCCGGGCCTCGAGCGACAGCGTGCCGCCCCAGCGCGGCCGGGCGAACTCCCAGCGGATGCCGTTGCCGGCCACCGGCACGGCGATCTCCGGCTCGACGCGGCCGGTGGCGCCGGTGGGCGGGTCGGGCTCGGGCGCGCCGGGCACGAAGGCAGCCGCCCCGGCGCTGCCGGCGCGCAGCAGCAGCGCGGCGCAGAACCAGCGGGCGCGAACCTGCCGTCCCTTGGGCATGGGAGACCCGTGCCGCGGCCGGCACTCAGCCGGCGCGCGCCTTCTCCGGGGTCGCGGGCAGCGGCGCATAGTGGCTCTCGTCGATGCGGACGGGCGTGGCGCGGCGCAGCTCGGCGATCAGCCTGTCCCAGCGTGCCTGCGCCTCCTCGCGCTGCCACAGGTCGGCCGCGCGTTCCTTCACCTGCTCGAAGCGGCGTTGTTGCGCGGCGCGGCGGTCGTCCAGGCGCAGGATGGCCACGCCCTCGAGCAGCTGCACCGGCTCCGACAGCTCTTTCGGCTTGAGCGCATCGACCACCCCGTGCACCGCCTCGGGCAGCATGCCGCGGTGGGTGTAGTCCATCTGCCCGCCTTGCGCGGCACTCTTGTCGCCGGAGTGCAGCTTCGCCAGCTCGGCGAAATCGGCACCGGCCTTGAGCCTGCGGTGGATGGCCTGGGCCTCGTCCTTCGCGCTGTTCCACACCGCCTGCGGCGAGCTCGGGTCGACCTTGAGCAGGATGACGCTGAGCTTGACCTGCTCGGGCTCGACGAACAGGTCCTTGTGCTTCTCGTAGTAGGCCCGCGCCACCGCTTCGCCCGGCTCGGGCACGTTCTTCACCAGCTTGCCGAGGCGATCGAGCAGGCTGTCGGCCTCGAGCTGCGGCACCACCGCGGCGAGCATCCTCTCGCGGTTGGTCTTCCACTGTGCGCTGCCGCCGTACTGCCGGTCGTAGCCGGCGACGGTGGCGTCGATCATCGCGCGGTCGGGCTGGATGCCGCGGCGCTTCGCCTCGGCCAGCAGCAGCACGCGGTTGACCACGTCGTCGCCGACCTCGCGCTGGAACTTCGCGTACTCCGCTTCCGGCGGCTTGGCGTGGTAGTACTTCTTGCGCATGGCCACCGCCAGCGCGCGCTGGTAGTCGGCCGCGCTGATCACGGTGTCGCCCACGGTGGCGAAGCGGTCGCCGGCGTGCGCCGGCAGCGCGGCCGCCAGCAGCACCGCCAGCAGCGGCGCCAGGAGGGCTCGTGAAGCCGATGACATGGTCGTGGTCCTCGTCGATCTTCGGGTCCGGAAATCGAAAACGGGGCCCAGCATTCGCATGCCCGGCCCCGTTCGAACTGCTGGGCGTCAGTGCCTCACTTCACGTGGCAGGCGGTGCACAGCGCACTGTTGGCGTTGGAGACGCGCAGGAAGGTCTCGCCGGCGACGCGGTTCGTGCCCGCCGGGCCGGCCTGGCCTTGCGAGACGTGCGGGTCGTGGCAGCTGCCGCACTCCACCAGCGGGCCGGTGGCCGTGGCCTCGCCGGGGCGCACGTACAACGGCAGGTCGGTGCGCTGCTTCGTGCCGGCCGCGCCGGTGTCGATCCAGAACACCTGGTTGCCGTTGATGGTCGCGGTGGTCGCCGGGTTGAAGTCCTGGTCCTTGCAGCCGGTGATGGCACCGGTGTTGTCCATGCCGCCACCGCAGTACTGGATGCCGATCGGGTGGTCGTTGGACAGGTCGGTGCCGATCAGCGCCGCGCCGCTGGACAGGACGCCCGCCGCATTGACCGTGCCGCCGGCGTTCCAGGTGAAGGCCTGGCCGTTGTTGCCGCCGCCGTCGGCGTTCAGGCCGCCGGAGCCGGGCGAGTTGATGATGTTGTCCATCGCCTGCGTACCGTCGTGGCACGACAGGCAGGCCAGCGAGATGCCGCCCACCGGCGCCACCGAGCCGTCGAGCGACGGCGTCTGCAGCGATGCGTAGGTGGTGTAGCTCCCGCCGCCTGCGGGCGTGCCGTTGGCGCCGAGCCGCTTGTTCCACAGCGGCACCGGTGCGGTGGTGCTGCCGCCGTGCGGCGTGTGGCAGAACACGCAGACCTCGGCCGTGTCGGTGACCTGGTTGCGCCCGGCCGGGCCGGTGCCCGATCCCAGGTTGTGCTTGGTGTCGTTGATGCCCGCGGATGCGGTGCCGCTGAGGCCGAAGAACAGTGCCGCCAGAACCGCTGCGGACGCCGCCCCCCACCTCCCCCGGCTGCTGAGCCATGACAGCTTCATGTTGCCCCTCTCGTCGGTTGGTTGGTTGGTTGAACAGTCGTCAGGCCCGGCACTCCCCAATGCCCGCATGACGCAGGCATTTCTGCAGGTTCTGTGCCATTTGCCTCGGTGCTGCGCTTGCCCGGCAACGGGTGCTTTCGCGGTCGACAGGCTCCCGCTTTCCGGAAGCCGGTTTCTCGTGAACGGGAAAGCCTGCGCGAGCGCGGCGCTCGCGTGCGGTCGCTACTTCGCAGCAACCGCAGGGCGCGCGAGGAAGCCGTTCCTCTCGCTCAAGCCCGCCGGCCGGTAGACGTCGATCTTGCGGAACCACTGGTCGACCACCAGCACGCGCCCGTCCTCGTCGACGGCGATGCCCGAGGGCAGCATGTACTTGGCCGGAGCGTCGCGCTCGGAGCGGTCGCCGACGAACAGCAGCAGCTCGCCGTCGGGGTTGAAGATCTGGAAGTTGCCGAAGGCGGTGTCGACCACGTAGACGTTGCCCTCGCGGTCCACCGCCACTTCCTTGGGCCGCGCGAACTGCCCGTACTGCTTGCCCACGCTGCCGAAGCTCTGCAGGTAGCGGCCCTCGCGGTCGAACATCACCACGCGGAAGTTGCCGCCGTCGACCACGTAGAGCCGCCCGTCCTTGCCGATCGCGACGTCGCGCGGCAGATTGAACTCGCCCGGCCCCGAGCCGCGGCGGCCGATGTCCTGCAGGTGCGCGCCGGTCACCGCGTCGAACACCCGCACCTGGTGCTGCTCGGAGCTGACGCCGCCGAGGTCGACGGCGTACACGCGGCGGCCTTCCGGATCGACGGTGACGCTGGACAGCCGCGAGAACCACTTCTCGCCGCCGATGCGGCGCAGGAATCGGCGGTCCGGGCCGTACACGTTGATCGCCTTGGCGCCGATGTCGGCCACGTAGAGGTGGCCGGCCGCATCGACGTCCAGCCCGATCGGCTTGATCAGCTGGCCCGCGCCCTCCTCCTCGCCGATCTTGAACTGCTTGCCCTGTGGCACGTCGAACACGCGCACGAAGCGCGAGACGGTGTCGGAGACGAAGATGCGCCCGCGGTACACCGCCACCGCGTAGGGCTTGGACAGCGCCTCGCCGCTGACCTGCTCGCCGGTGACGAGCTTGCGCAGTTCGCTGCCGGCCTCGGCCGGCAGGATGTCGGCGCTCGAGCGGATGGTGCGCTCGTAGAAGAAACGCGGCTCGTCGGGCGGCGGCGGGAAGACGATCTCCCTGGCCGCCGCGTTCGGATTCGGCCCCGGCGCCTGCGCGCAGGCCTGCAGCAGCAGCGCCAGCGCAGCGGCGAGCAGCGGGGCGGGCGCGACGCGCCTCATCGAGTGGCCCTCGGGCGTGCGGCTACTTCGCCGCGCCGACCAGGTAGTCGACGGCGGCCTTGATGTCGTCGTCGCTCAGGTTCGCGGCGCCGGCCTTGGGCGGCATCGCGCCCTTGCCCTTGACCACCGAGGCCACCAGCGCGTCGCGGCCGGTGGCGATGCGCGGCGCCCAGGCGGCCTTGTCGCCGAGCTTGGGCGCATTGGCCACGCCGCTGGCGTGGCAGGCCACGCAGGTCTTGTCGTAGACGGCCTTGCCATCAGCGGCGAAGGCGTGGCCGCCGAGCGCGGCGATGCCGAAAGCGAGAAACGCGAGTCCCGTTCTTGCGAAAGTCATGGGGGTCTTCTCCGTGCTGATGCGTGTTCTGCCCCTGAAGTGCAAACCGCGTGCCACGCGACGGGCCAATGGCAAGGAAGTTGCAACCTTGGCCGGCCGATACCTCACGACGACCGGAGCGCCTCGATGACCTCGCTGTTCGCACTTGCCCTTCGCTGCGTGGCGGCCTGCGCGCTCGCGCTGCCGCTGTGGGCCGGCGCCGCCGCGCCGCCGAAGGACGCGCCACGCGGCGCGGTGCTGTACCACAACTACTGCTCCGTCTGCCACGGCGACAGGGGCGACGGCCGCAGCCGCGCCACCGGCTCGCTGTCCACGCCGCCGCGCGACTTCACCAGCGAAGCCAGCCGCGCCGAGCTCTCGCGCGAACGCATCGTGCTGGCCATCACCCACGGCCGGCCCGGCACCGCGATGGTCGGCTGGAAGACGCAGCTGTCCGAGGCCGACATCGGCGTGCTCGCCGACCACGTGCTCGCCACCTACGTGACCCGCGACGCCGGCGCGCCGGCGCCGGCGGCCACGGCGGGCATCTCCGGCACGCGGGCGCATGGCGGGCGCGAGGCCGATACCGCTTCCACCCCCGTGCAGGTCGACATGACGGCCGGCCTCCCCAACGGTCTGAA
>VFQN01000613.1_pt1 | contig 65159 bp, 36 predicted proteins | sample 3512371 | NCBI WGS metagenome assembly VFQN01 (sample SAMN10412370, study PRJNA504923) | tailings metagenome | isolation source: Replicate 2 from Balatoc abandoned mine | place: Philippines: Itogon, Benguet | collected 2017-08-28 | reverse complement strand
CCTCGCTCCACTACAGGCTCAGGCCTTGGAGACCTACGGGCTCAGATCTGGCGACGGGCGGTTGTTGGACGCAGCCGCCCGTTCGCACATCTTGGCACCAGTGCCGTACACAAGAGACCTTCTCTCTACAATTGGACGGCTTTTGGGGGAGACAAGGCCCCTCCGCTCCGCTTCGCTACGGTCGGGACGACGGATAAATGGGGAAGCCTCCTACACCCCCTCGTTCGGGATCTGCAGGACGAGGCCGCAATGCTTGCAGTGGACCGCGTCGATGTCATGCACCAGCAGGGCGCAGGACGGGCATTCGAAGCGGACCTTGTTGGGGCGGAAGATGGCCTGCAGCAGGCGCAGGAACAGCCCGACGCCGACCACCATGATGATCACGGCGAGCAGGCGGCCGCCCGGCGTCTTCAGGGTGATGTCGCCGAAGCCCGTGGTGGTGAGGGTCGTGATGGTGAAATAGAGCGCGTCGACGTAGTTCGAGATCTGCGGGTTGATGTTGTGCTGGGTGACGTAGACCACCGACGTCACGATGAAGATGAAGACGCCGAGGTTGATCGTGCGCTGGATGATGTCCTCGTTCCGCCGGAACCACGCCGAATCCTGCCGCAGGTCGCGCAGCAGGTGGTAGGAGCGCAGCAGGCGCAGCGCCCGGGCGATGCGCAGGAAGGCCAGGTTCTCGATGAAGACCGGCAGCAGCAGCGACAGGATCACGATCAGGTCGGCCGCCGAGGAGAGGCTGAACAGGTGGCGCAACGGCCGGCGCTCGACCCACAGCCGCACCGCGAACTCGGCCGACAGCAGGATGCCGAGCGCAAGGTCGAGGGCAATCATCCAGGTCTGATGCCCGCCGAACGGCGCGACGAAGAAGAGTCCGATGGTGGCCAGGTCGAAGCCGACCAGCCCGTAACGAAACCTTCGCGCTTCCGGCCCGTCGCCGAAATAGAGATCCTGGAACTTTTCCCGCAATCCCGTCGTTTCCATGCCTCCAGATACCACGGCTCCCCAGCACCGAGACAGCGATGGACGGACTATCGGTTCCGACCCGGACCAGACGGGGAGCGTATTTGCTTGGCGGCGGTGTCCGCCCGTGCGAGAGGACGAGCGTGAGTATGTCGATGCGGGCGACTGGCATCGGCGGGCGTTCGGCTGTTCGAGAGGGCGTAACCCATGCGACGTATCGGCCTGCTGGCACTGGCCGGCGCATTCGTCCTGGGCACGAACTCCGCCCGCGCGGAAGACTTCCGACGGCCGGGCACCCTTTCACGGATCGATTCGACGTTGCAGAACGCGCTGGCCTCGCAGGGTCTGCCGCCGCGGGATGCGGCGATCGTCGCCGACGTCGTCATCGCGGCGACGATGATCACGGCCTCCATGGGCGCGGGCGGAATGACCGGCGCGGCCGGGGCGGCGGCGAGAGCGGCCGCCGGCGCCGCGGTTTCGCCGACGGAGGGCTTCAGCTGCCCGGTATTCGCGGGCGGTTCACTCCTGCTGACCGAGGATGGCTGCCTGTGGAGCACCGTTTCCGGCCAATGGACCAGCCAGGGCGCAGGCGATGCCGCCGGCACGTCGCAGGCCGCCGTCTTTCGCATCGGTGGCCAGAAGCAGGTGGCCGAGGACTGGTTCCTGGGCGGCTTCCTGGGGATCGGTTTTTCGTCGGGTCAGGCAGGGGGCGGATACGTGTCGAGCACCGCCCAGACCTACGATGGCGCCCTCACGCTCAAGATGGTGCGTGGGCCGTGGCTTCTGGCGGCCGGGCTGGCCTTCGGCACGAGCGTCACCGGCCTGCAACGCGAGGCGGGCCAGATCACCGGATCGACCACCTCCTATGGCGGGAGCGCGCGGCTGCGCGGCGCCTACGAGCTTCCCTTCGAGGGCTGGTATCTGCGCCCGCGCCTGGACCTGGAACTGCGCTATTTCAATCGCCCCGCGTTCCAGGAATCCGGCGGCTCCGGCCTGGCGATGGGCTTCGGCGGCGAAAGCACGATTCGCCCGGCGATCGCGCCCGCGCTGGAAGTCGGTGGCCGGATCGACATGGCCCGGGACACGATCCTGCGGCCCTACCTGGTGGCGGGGGCCACCGTGATTCCCGACAGCCGCTCGAGTTTCCAGACCTGGTTCGTCTCCGGCCCGCTCGCGGGCCTGGGCGCTTTCCAGGCGACGGTGGCCGCCCCCAATCTGTTCGCCACCCTGGAGGCCGGACTGCAGGTCTATCGCGCCCATGGCTTCGAGGCCAAGGCAGCCTACGAGCTTTCGGCCGGGACGTCGTACCTCAGCCAGAGCGCGACGCTGCGCCTCGCTTGGCACTTCTGATCCCGCGCGCTCCGTCCTCCCACAGGGGGCTGCCGCATGCGCGACAGTGACCGGAGGGAAGCGCTGGACGGCACCGACACCGCCCAGTTCTGGCGGCGCGAGAAGGCGACCCGGGCCGGGCTGATCGTCGATGCCAAGGCCTATTTCGAGGTCGGCCGCAGGGCGATGCTGAAGGCCCGCAAGCGCATCATGCTGATCGGCTGGGACTTCGACGCCCGCATCGAGCTCAGCGACGAGCGGCTGCCGGGCGAGCCGCGCACGCTGGGCGAGTTCGTGCTGTGGCTGGTGAAGCGCAATCCCGAGCTGGAAGTGTTCCTGCTGCGCTGGAACATGGGCGCGGTGCGGACCCTGTTCCGCGGCACCACGATCTTCACGCTGATGCGCTGGATGGCGCACCGGCGCATCCACACACGGCTCGACAGTGCGGCGACCCTGGGCGCCTCGCACCATCACAAGATCGTCGTGATCGACGACTGCGTGGCCTTCTGCGGCGGCATCGACATGACCAGCAATCGCTGGGACACGCCGCAGCATCGCGATCACGACCCCCGCCGCGTCGGCCCCGACGGCAGCCCGTACGCGCCCTGGCACGACGCGACCACCATCCTGGAAGGCCCGGTGGCGGCGGCACTGGGCGAGCTGTCGCGACATCGCTGGCGGATGGCCGGCGGCGCCGAGCTCGCGCCGGTCGAGGGCGGCGGCGGCTGCTGGCCCGACGGTCTCGACGCGGGCTTTCGCGACATCGCGGTGGCGATCTGCCGCTCGCGACCGGAGGGCGACGGCGAGGACGCGGTGCGCGAGATCGAGTCGACCTATCTCGCGCTGATCGCCCGCGCGCGACGGTACATCTACGCCGAAAGCCAGTATTTCGCATCGCGCCGCATCGCCGAGGCGATCGCCCACCGTCTGGAGGAGCCGGACGGGCCGGAGATCGTCCTGATCAATCCGTTCAGGTCGCAGGGCTGGCTGGAGCCGGTCGCCATGGACACGGCGCGGGCGCGGCTCTGCGGGGCGCTGCGCCGACTGGACCATCACCGGCGCCTGCGGATCTATCACCCGTTCACGGCCGAGGGCGAGCCGATCTATGTCCACGCCAAGATGACGATCGTCGACGACGAGGTGCTGCATGTCGGCTCGTCGAACATGAACAACCGCTCGATGCGGCTCGACACGGAATGCGACGTCACGATCGATGCCGCCCATCCCGGCAACGAGGGCGCCGCGGACGAGATCCGCTCGCTGCGCGACAGCCTGCTGGCCGAGCATCTCGGCGTCCCGGCCGAGAAGATCGCCGCCGCGATCGAGGCGAAGGGTTCGCTGATCGCGGCCGTCGAGGCGCTGCGCGGCAACGGCCGCTCGCTGCGCCCCTACCAGATTCCCGACCTCGAGGAGGTCGAGAAATGGCTGGCCGACAACCAGGTGCTCGACCCTGAAGGCCCCGAGGACGTGTTCGAGGCGATGACCAACGGCGGCCTGCTGCGCGGCCTGCGCCGGCGGCTGCGCGAGCGTGCCGGGCGCTTCAAGGATCGACTGATGCCGGCTTAGGTCAGCCCGGCCGACCGGCGCGACGAAACGGCCGGCGCAGCATCTCGGGCACGGCGACCCGCATTTTCTCGAAGGCGACGTAGAGGCCCGGGATCACGAAGATGCCGAGGCAGGAGGCGGCCAGCATGCCGCCGAATACGGCGGTGCCGACCGCGCGCTGGGTGGCGGCGCCAGCACCCGAGGCGATCACCAGTGGCGCGAGGCCCAGGATGAAGGCGAAGGAGGTCATCATCACCGCGCGGAACCGTTGCCCGGCGGCCGAGGTGGCGGCCGTCACCGGATCGCTGCCGCCCGCGCGCTCGTGCATCGCCACCTCGATCACCAGGATGGCGTTCTTCGCCGCCAGCGCGATCAGCACGACGATGCCGATCTGGGCGTAGATGTTGTTGGCGAGGCCGGTCAGCCACAGCGCGGCCAGCGCGCCGAAAAGGCCGACGATCACCGACAGCAGCGGCGCCAGCGGCAGCGCCAGGCTCTCGTAGAGGCCGACCAGGAACAGGTAGGCGAACAGCACCGCGAGGGCCAGCACGAAGCCGGTCTGGCTGCCCGCCTCCTTCTCCTGCTGCGCCGTGCCCGCCCACTGGAAGCCGTAGCCCGGCGGCAGGCTGGCGCGCGCCACCCGCTCCATCGCCGCGATCGCCTCGCCCGAGGAATAGCCTGCTGCCGGCGCGCCGTTCAGCGTCACCGAGCGCAGGTTGTTGTAGCGGTTGATGGTCGCCGGCGCGGTCGTGAGTTCGAGCGTCGCCATCGCCTGCAGCGGCACCAGCGTGCCGCTCGACGAGCGCACCCGCACGCGGTTCACGTCGTCGACCGTGCGACGGTCGGCGGCGTCGGCCTGCACGCGCACCGTCCAGGTGCGGCCGAACATGTTGAAGTTGTTGACGTTCTTGCTGCCCATCGCGGTCTGCAGTGCGGCGAAGATGTCGGGGATGGCGACGCCCAGCGTCTCGGCGCGGTCGCGGTCGAGCTCGAGCCGGATCTGCGGCGTCGAGGCGCTGTAGGTGGTGAAGACGCCGGCCAGCTCGGGCGCGCCCTGGGCGGCATTGATGACGCCGCGCGCCACCGCCACGATCTCCTCCGGGGGCGCGCCCGTGAGACTCTGCACCTCGAACTCGAAGCCCGCGGAATTGCCCAGCCCGGCGATCGGCGGCGGGTTGAAGGCATAGACGTTGGCGGCGGCGACGCGCTGGAACGCCTTGTTCAGACGCTCCAGCACCGCGAAGGCCGACATCTCTTGACCGGGCCGCTCGGCATAGGGCTTCAGCGACACGATCATCATGGCGCGGTTGGGCAGGTTCAGCCCGTCGAGCAGGCTGGTGCCGCTCACCGTGAAGAAGTTCTGCAGCCACGGCTGGCCCGTCAGCATGGCCTCGACCTCGGTCACCGCCTCCAGGGTACGGCTGGTCGAGGCGGCGTCGGGCAGCTGGATCTCGGCCATGAACGAGGACTGGTCCTCCTCGGGCAGGAAGCCGGTGGGCACGATCTTCAGCAGCCCGCCAGTGGCCAGCGCGACCAGGGCGACCAGGCCGACCGCCAGCACACCGCGCCGGATCAGCGGCGCCGCGAGCCTGAGATAACCGTTGCGGGTGGCGTCGAGGCCGCGCTGGATCCGGGCCATCAGGCCGCGCGGCGCGCCGCGACGGGTGAGCAGCAGCGCACACAAGGCCGGCGACAGCGAGAGCGCGTTGATCGCCGAGATCACCATGGCGACCGAGATGGTGAGCGCGAACTGCTGGTAGAGCTTGCCGGCGATGCCCGGCATGAAGGCCGTCGGGATGAAGACCGAGAGCAGCACCAGGGTGATGGCGATGATCGGTCCGGTGACCTCGGCCATCGCCTTCTCGGTGGCCTCGGCCGGCGTGAGGTGCGGCTCCTTCTCCAGCGTGTGCTCGACCGCCTCGACCACGACGATGGCGTCGTCGACCACGATGCCGATGGCCAGCACCAGCGCCAGCAGCGACACGGTGTTGAGCGAGAAGCCCATCATCTGCATGACGGCAAAGGTGCCGATCAGCGCCACCGGCACGGCGATGATGGGGATCAGCGTCGCGCGGACGCTACCCAGGAACAGGAAGACCACGATGGCCACCAGCACGAAGGCCTCGATCAGGGTCTTCACGACGCTGTGGATCGTCGCCTCGACGAACACCGTCGTGTCGTACATCACCTCGAAGGCGACATCCTCGGGCAGCCGGTCCTCGAGGTCCTTCAGGACCTGGCGCACGCCCTCGGCGGTCTGGAGCGCGTTGGCCCCCGCGAGCTGGTAGACGTTGATGCCGGCCGCCGGCTTGCCGTTGTAGCGCGTGGTGACATCGGCGTTGGCCGAGCCCAGCTCGACCCGGCCGATGTCGCGGATGCGCAGCAGCGCGCCGTCGGGGTTCGCGCGCACCGTGATGTTGCCGAACTCCTCGACCGAGGTCAGCCGGCCCTTGGCCGTGATGTTGAGCTGGAAGTCGACGCCGTCGAGCAGCGGCGCGGCGCCCACGCGGCCGACGGCGGCCTGCATGTTCTTGGCCTCGATGGCCTTCACCACGTCCTGCGAGGTGACGCCGAGGCTCGACATGCGGTCGAGGTCGAGCCACACGCGCATGGCATAGTCGAGCCCGCCGAACAGGCCGGCCGAGCCGACGCCCGGCACCCGCTGCATGGCGTCGAGCACGTTGATGGTGGCGAAGTTCGACAGGAAGAGCGCGTCGCGCGTGCCCTTGGGCGAATAGACGGCGACCACCTGCAGCAGCGCCGAGGACTGCTTCTTCACCAGCACGCCGTTGCGCTGAACCTCGTCGGGCAGCTGCGGCATGGCGCGGTTGATGCGGTTGTTGACGTTGACCGTATGGTCCTGCGGGTTCGAGCCCACCTTGAAATAGACGCTGAGGCTGTAGCTGCCGTCGCTGCCCGAGGTCGACTTCATCGAGATCGAGTTCTCGACGCCATTGACGTTGCGCTCGATGATCTGCGCCACGCTCTCCTCGACCACCTGGGCGGAGGCGCCGGGATAGCTGGTCGTGACGGTGACTTCCGGCGGCACGATGTTGGGGAACTGCGCGATCGGCAGGCTGCGCAACGCCAGCAGGCCCGCGATGACCATGATTGCGGAGACGACGAAGGCGAGACGCGGGCGGCGGATGAAGACGGCGGCGATGCCCATGGGATCAGCGCCTGGGCTGGCCGGGGGCGGCCGGCGCGGGCTGCGCCTCGACCGCCATGCCGGCGCGCACCCGCTGCTGGCCCTGCACGATGACCCGGTCGCCGTCCTTTAATCCGCTCGCCACCGCGATCATGCCGTCGCGCACGAAGTCGACGGTGATGCGGCGCTGCTCGACGACGCCCTTGCCGTCGACCACGTAGACGTAGCGGCCGGTCTGGTCGATGGCCATCGCGGCCTGCGGCACCACCATCACCTTGGCGGGTTCGTTGCCCTCGACGATCACCCGTACCGTCTGGCCGTCGGTCAGCAGCTCGTCGGCATTCTCGAACACGGCGCGCGCCATCTGGCCGTCTGTGGTCGGATCGACCGCCACGTCGATGAAATCGACCTTGCCCTTCTCGGGGTAGAGCTTGCCGTCGGCCAGGCGCAGCCGCACGGCGAGCGCCTCGCCCGTGCGCAGGTCGCGGCGCACGTTCAGCAGGTCCGCCTGGGGGACCGAGAACAGGGCGCGTATCTGGCGCTCGTTCACGATGGTGGCGAGCACGCCCGATTCCGGCCCGACGATGTTGCCGGGCGCCACGCTGGCGCGCCCGATCAGCCCGGCGATCGGCGCCGTGATCTGCGTGTAGGAGAGCTGCAGCTCGGCATCGTCGAGCTGCGCCTGCGCGTCGTCCAGCGTGGCCTTGGCCTGCAGCTGCTCGGCCAGCCGCTGGTCGTAGGAGACCTGCGACACGTTGCTGGTGCGCAGCAGCTCGGCCGCGCGCTTCAGCTGCGCGTCGGCATTGATCAGCGCCGCCTGCGCGCCGTCGCGCAGCGCCCGCTTCTGGTTCACGGCGATGCGGTAGGGCGTCGGATCGATGGTGAACAGGAGCTGGCCCTCCGACACCTTGGCACCGTCGGCGAATTCCCGCTTGCCCAGCACGCCCTTGACCCGCGCCCGCAGCTCGACCTTGTCGAACACGGCGAGCCGGCCGACATATTCCGACTGCGGCGCCAGGGTGCGCATCTCGACGGGCCGCACCAGAACGACCGGCGGCGCATTGTCGGTGGATTTTGTCTGGGCCCCGGCCGGCAGAGCGATGGCGAACGCAAGCAAGAGACCCGGCATCAGGCGCCGCAGGCCGAGAGAAAGGTGTCCAACACCATGCGGCCCGTAACTCATCTCTCAACTCCGGATCTTTTCGAAGGCATTGCAAAACCGGCTTCGCGGCTTCGCGAACCAGCGTCCAACATGGACAAGCTGCATGACGCCTTCAATAACCTTTGGCGATGATCCAGATCAAGCGATGCGTCTTCGCTCGCCTTGCGGAGGCCCTGCATCGCGCGAAGTAACGACAACGGGCCGGCTCCGTCCGGCGGAACGACGATGCGCGCGGCGATTGTAGTCCCCCTCCTTCGTCGATAGCAGTGGTGGGGAAGACCAACGCACCACCGGCTGGGCCGGTCGAGAAAGCGGAAATGGAAAGAGGAAACGCTTCGTGACGCCGCCCAGCATGAGCAGGGGCATCCGGCGGCAGGCCGTCATCATCGTGGCGACCCTGGCGACCGCCTATGTCGCCAGCCATTTTTTCCGCGCGGCCAACGTCACGATCGGGCTCGATCTGATGCGCGACCTCGGCATCGGGCCGGAGGCGCTGGGCGCCCTCACCGGCGCGTTCTTCTTCGGCTTCTCGGCCATGCAGATTCCCTGTGGATTCCTGTTCGACCGCTACGGGCCGCGTCGCACCGTGACCGGCATGCTGGTGGTCGCGGTGATCGGCGCCGCCCTGTTCACGCTCGCGGCGGGGTGGCCGCAGCTGCTGGCGGGCCGGGCGCTGATGGGTGCCGGCTTCGGCGTCATGCTGATCGGAAGCATGGTGGTGATCTCGCGCTGGTTCCCGCCCGACCGGTTCGCGACGCTCGCGGGAATCGTCCTGTCCGTGGGCCTGCTGGGCAACCTGCTGGCCACCACGCCGCTCGCCTGGGGGACGGAGATGATCGGCTGGCGCGGCGTATTCGCGCTCATGGTGGCCTTCACCGCGCTGGCCGCCCTCGGCGTCTGGGTGATCGTGCGCGACGCGCCGCCCGGCCACCCCTTCCTCGACCGCAAGCCCGAGTCGACGGCCGAGATGATGCGGGGCCTCGGCGAGGTGCTGAAGAACCCGCAGCTCAAATTCATCATCGCACTCAACTTCTGCAACTACGCCTGCACCTTCACCGTGCAGGGCTTGTGGGGCGGCCCCTTCCTGCGCGAAGTCCACGGGCTGAGCCGGGTCGAATCCGGCAACGTGCTGCTGGTGGCGGTGATCGCCTATCAGATCGGCATGTTGACCATCAGCCCGCTCGACCGCGTGTTCGACACGCGCAAGCGCATCGCCATCGCCGGCACCCTGCTGATCGCCGCGATCCTGGCGACGCTCGCCTTCTGGACGAAGGCACCGCTCTGGGTCGCGGTGGGCGCCATCATCGGCATCGGCTTCCTGAGCGCCTCCAGCACCATGGTGATGACCCATGGCCGCGGCATCTTCCCCGACCGGCTGATCGGCCGCGGCATCGCCACCATGAACACCAGCGTGATGCTGGGCGTCGCCTGCATGCAGACCCTGTCGGGCGTGATCGTCGGCGCCTTCGCGCCGCTGCCCGACGGCGCCCGCTCGGAGGAAGCCTACCGCACCCTGTTCGGCTTCATGGTCGTGGTGCTGCTAGTCGCCGTCGCGGTCTACGGCCGCTCCCGCGACATCCGCCCCAGCGACGAGCTGCGCGCGCGGCAGGCGGCCCTGAAGGGCTAGGCCAGCCCCAGCCCCATGCCGCCGTCGACGCGCAGGATCTCGCCGGTGATGAACTGCGCCTCGTCGGAGGCGAGGAACAGCGCGGCATAGGCGGTGTCGTGGCCGGTGCCCATCTTGCCGCGCAGCGGCACCATGGCGTTGCGCTGGGCGCGGACTTCCTCCGTCGAGCGGCCGGTCGCCTGGGCGATGCCGGTGATGGCCATCGGCGTGTCCATGAAGCCCATCATGATGGCGTTGGCGCGGATGCCGTAACGGGCGTTGGACTGGGCGACATGGGTCGTGAGCCGGTTCACGGCCGCCTTCGACACTTCATAGGCCATCTGCGTCGCGCCGCTGGTGGCGGCGAGCGACGAGATGTTGACGATCGAGCCGGCTTTCTGCGACCGCATCACCGGGATGGCCGCCTTGATCGTGTGCCACATGCCCTTGAGATTGACGTCGAGGATCCGGTCCAGCACCTGCTCCTCGATCCGGTGGGCGGGCGCATCGCCGCCGCCGCCGATACCGACATTGTTGATCAGGATGTCGATGCGGCCGTAGCGTGTCACGGCGAGCTTGACGATGCGGGCGCAATCGTCCGCAACCGTGACGTCGGCCTCCATCGAGGATACGACCGCTCCGGTGGAGGAAATGTCCTTGGCCGTCTTCTCCGCACGCTCGCCGCTGCGATCGACGCACAGCACCGTGGCGCCTTCGCGCGCGAGCAGGCCGGCGATGGCCGTGCCGTTGCCGATCGTCTCGCCCGGTGTCTGTCCGGCGCCGACGACGACGGCAATCTTTCCCTCAACGCGCTTTGTCATGACATCTTCCTCTGCGACAGCATCTCGACATGTTCGGTCAGGTGACGGTGGAAGTGTCCGATCGCCTGCTCGTAGTGGCCGAAGGTGAAATGGGTGTTGGCGCCCGACGCCAGCCCGGCCTGGATCTCGCGGGCGGCATGACGGTCTTCGAGGAGGCCGCTCTCCTGCACGAAGTTGGCGTCCTTGCGCGCCTGCTCGATGTCGAGCGGCTTGCCGTTCTTGATGCGCGGCGCCAGCTGGTAGACGACCCAGTGCGTCTCAGACGGCGAGACGGGCTCGAGGATGATCAGGATCGCGTGGCTCGACAGCACGCTGACATGCGTGTTGGGGAAGAGCTGGTGGACGTCGGTGATGCGCCCCTGCGTACTCCATTCCTCGCGCGGCAGGCTGCGCAGCTTCTCGATGCGGCGGAACGGAAAGACGATGCGCGAATTGCGGCCGTGCAGCTCGACCACGTTCAGATTGTCGTAGCCGTACGGATAGAAGGACTGATTGTGCAGAGCCTTGATGTGGTAGCCCTCCATCGAGGTCTCGCCCAGCACCTTCCAGTTCGCCCTGTCATCGAACTCGATCTTGTTGAACAGCACGTAATCGTCGGTCAGCACCTCGGGCAGGTCGCCGAGCGGACCGTCCGACAGCGGCTCGTCCTGCGTCACGAAGACGATGCCGTTGCGCTCCTGGACGGCCGCCACCGGCACCAGCCCGTGCGCGGCCTTGTCGAGGCCGGGGAAGCCGTCCTCGCCCGGAATGTGCCGCAGCGCGCCGTCGAGCCCGTAGGTCCAGGCATGATAGGGGCAGGCGAAGGCGCGCTTGCAGCCCTCGCCCTCCTCCAGCTTCATGCCGCGGTGGCGGCAGGCGTTGCGGAAGCCGCGCACCACGCCGTCGGTGCCGCGCACCACCAGCATCGGTGTGCCGACCGTCGTGCGGGCGATGTAGGATCCCGGCTCGGGCAGCGCCGCCGACGGGCAGAAGGCCATCGGCACGCGCCGCAGCACCTCGATCTCCGCCGCGAAGCGCTCGGGCGAGTGATAGTTCTCGACCGGCTCGCGCCAGACCACCGTTCCCTTGTCCGTGGTCTTGCCGTCGATGTGCGCGAGAATGCGATCGATCAGGTCGGTCTCGTTCAGCAGCGCGGTCATTCTTCTTCCTCTGCAAGCGGGCGGGCGATACTAGCCCGCATGTCATCGCGTGCAAGAAAGGCCCGAGCCGCGCTGCGAGATCAGGGGAAAGGGAATGAGCCGCTGGTCTTCATCGCTTGCGCCGGGTCGCCAGCCGCAGGTCGAGCCGGCGCATCAACTCGCGGGTGCCGGCCGCCTGCTTGACGGTGCGATCGAGCGAGGAGGCCTTTCCATCGAAGCCGTGGCATAGCAACGCCAGCAGACCGAGTTCCAGCTGCGCCGATTCGAGCCAGGTGACGCCGCGGCCATAACCCATGACGCCCTCCAGGTCGGTCTCCGCCAGGAAACTGTGGAGTACCGACGAACGCCGGCGCATCATCTCGCAGGCCGAGAGGAAGAGGATCCGGCCGGCGCCGCGGCCGCGCAGGGGCTCCGCAAGCTCGGGCAGGTCGATGGAGCGCATGCGTCGTCGCTTTCCCCGGGCCTGCGTGGCGGTCAGGCCCCATTCGGTGCCATGCGAGGCGAGATAGAGGACGGGGAAATCCTCGTTGCTCTCACGCGTCGCCCGGACCAGCAATCCGCTCAACTCCTCCCACGAGGAGAAGGTGCGATGGATGAAGGGCGTGCCGTCGATGCTTTCGATCAGGCGAAGCATATGACGGACAGAGGGCTGCGGACCCGAGCGCTCCCAATCCGTCGTCTCGATGCAGTAGATCCCAGCGCCCGGCATACCGCCTCCCCGCGACCGAAAATGGGACGAAAGGTCGGCGGTTGCCACCTCCCCGGAACCCGACGATACCCGAGAAAAGACCCGCTCCGGACGAATCCAGACGCGGGTCAGGTGCGCTCCAACGTCACCTGTCGCGCTCGCTTCAGGCGGCGAGCAATGGTCCTGATCATTAAAGTGACATTGCGGAACGAATACGAACGCAGCCACGATCCATTTCAGTTCGGCTTCGAACTGTCGGTTGTCCCGCTTCCGTCCACAGCCGCGGCCTTGGCGCGGAACATGCTACCAATTGATGACGAACTTTGCGCGGGCAGAGCAAACATGACGAAAGATGCAAGCAGGATCACCCACCGGCTCGCCTTCCTCGAAACCGAATTGTCCCAGATGGGCGATGCGGCGAGCGATGCGGAACGGGATCTGCGGCGGAACCCGACCGATCACGCTGCCCGCGATCGCCTGGCGGCGATCTACGATCTGGCTCGCAGCGTCTGGCATTCGATCCAGGAACTTCGTCGCGACCTGCGCGCTTCTCCGGGCTGACGGAAAAGGGCCCGGTCGGTGACCGGGCCCTTCCTCGCGAAGCATCAGGTGGAGGTTGACGCGTTCTTGCCCGACGGTCTGCCCGTGTCGCGTTCCTTCACCCTGATGTTGTTCTGGACGTCCCTCACGCCACTCACCCGTTCGATCATGTCCTCGGCGTGGCGCTTCGCGAGGCGATCGGACACGGTCCCGGAGAGAGTCACCTCTCCATTCTTGACCTGGACCTCGATCTCGCCGGCATCGAGCATCGGATCGTCGGTAAGGCAGTCGCACACGTCCTCACGGATCCGGTCGTCCGACCGCGTGTAGCCCTTCGGGCCCTTGCCGCGATGATGCTCCTGGCCCGACGCGCCGATCCCGTAGCCACCGCCCATGCCTGCATGTTCGCTGCCGTGCCGCCCGGCGCCGCCCGGTCGGCCGCCAAACCAGCCGCTTCGACCGTGTTCCTGGTCGTAGCGTCCCATGCCCTGCGAATGGCTGCCGCCCATCTCGTCGCTCACGCCGCCGAGCGAGCCGCCCCGGCCGGTGTACCGATCGCCGCCATGCCCGGGGCCTTGGGCGTAGCCGTAGCCTCGCGCACCGCCGGCCACGCCGCCGGAAGACATGTCGTCGTGTTCATAGCTGCCGCGCCCGTAGGATGAGCCGCCACCGTAGCCGTACTCGCTGCCACGGGGGCCGCTCGGGGCATAGTGGTAGATGTCGCCGCGCTCGCCTTCGTAGCCACCGTACCGGCCCTCTTCGTGGCGGGAGCTGCCGCCATAGGACCGGCCGCGATCCTCGTCGTGGTCATCGTAAGAGCGCCGGCCCGCGCGGCTGCCGGACATCGAATCGCGATGGGAGCCGCGATCGTCGCGGGAGGCATCGTTTCGGAAGCGATAGTCGTCGTCGTGGCGTGCCATTGAATTCCTCCGTGGTGGGTGTGGGACCGGCCGTGCGCCGTCATCGGGCCGGCATCGGAGGAATGCACCCGCTCGACTCCAGTTGCGCGGGCAACCGATCGGGCGAAAGCGCATTGAGGACCGGCAGGAGAGCCACACGTTTCGTTGGCGATGGTCGAACGCTTCGTCCCTGGCGTCTTCTGCGGGAAAGCCCGCACCCTTCGTCCATCCGACAATGTGCAAAGGGGTCGCGGGCTTTCTTCTGCCTCCGCCCCGGAATACGCAGCCATTGAGCGACTTCAGCGTTAGGCGCTGAATGGTCGAGGAGGAACCATGGCAAAATATTCCCGAAGCGCCAGCAAGGATGTCGAAAGCGCCATGGAGCGTCGCAAGAAGGGAACGCTGAAGAGCGGCCCCGGCGGCAAGGGTGGCACGGTGAAGAGCCGCAAGCAGGCCATTGCGATCGGTCTCTCCGAGGCGCGCGCCAAGGGCAAGAAGGTGCCGGCAAAGAAGAAGACCGCTGCGAAGAAGAAGACCGCGAAGCGCAAGACCGCGACGAAGCGTAAGACCGCGGCGAAACGCAACAAGAGGGTCTGACCTGCGGGCGCGCTCCTATTCGAACCCTGGAAGACGCATCGCCCGCGACGGGCGGGCTTCCTGCACCAATTGATCGAAGGAACAGTCGCGCGGCGCCTTGTCCGGGCGCCAGCGCAGGAAACCGGTGCCGTGACGTAATCGTCGCCCGGTCACATGGTCGTACTGGACTTCGACCACGAGCTTCGGCTCGAGCGGCACCCAATCGGCCGTGCGCTCCGTCGACCAGCGGCTGGGACCGCCCGGGGCATCGCCGGTGAAGCCCTTCCCTTTAAGCCCTTCCAGCCTCTCCGTCAGCGCCTCGCGGTCGAGACCACCGAGGGCGGAGGTGAAGCCGACGTGATCGAGCAGGCCCGCTTCGTTGTAGAGCCCGAGCAGCAGCGAGCCGACTTCCTTCCGCCCGCTCCTGCGCGCCGTGGCGTAACGAAAGCCGCCGACCACGCAGTCCGCGCTGCGCAGATTCTTGATCTTGAGCATAGCGCGCTGGCCCGGCTTGTAGGGCTCGTCGAGGCGCTTGGCGACGACCCCGTCGAGGGCGCCCCCGCCAGCGCGGCCGAGCCACCGGCGCGCGTCGGATAGGCGCGTCGTCTTAGGTGAAAGGCGCAGCGCTTCGCTCGTGCCGAGAGTCGCGACGAAGCGTTCAAGCGAAGCGCGGCGAACGGACAGAGGCTGCACCCGCAGATCCCGTCCCTTCTCGTCCTCCAGGAGATCGAAGGCGATCAGCCGCGACGGCGTCTCTTCCGCGAGCCGTCGGATACGGCTGACCGCGGGGTGGAGGCGCATTTGCAGCGCTGCGAAGGACAGGCTCCTGCCCACCGGGATGACCAGTTCGCCGTCGAGCACGAAGCGTTCGTGCTTCACGCGTGCCAGAGCCGCGATCATTTCGGGAAAGTAGCGCGACAAGCTCTTGCCCGAACGGCCGAGAAGCTCGACCTTCTCCCCGCTGCGTCGCGCCAGGCAGCGGAATCCATCCCATTTCGGCTCGTACTGCCAACCCTTGCCCTCCGGCAGGCCATCGACCTGCCGGGCCTCCATCGCCACGGTGCCCGCGCGCGCCACGTCAGACCGCGATGTCGGCGATCACCGGCAGGTGATCCGACAGCTCGCGCGCGCGGTGGTCGACGCAGCTGCCGATCAGCGCCGAGGCCGGAAAGAGATAGATGCGGTCGAGTTCGAAGAGCGGCAGCCGCGCCGGAAAGGTGCGATGGCGGCTGAAGCCCGGCAGGGCGCGCGCCAGACTGCGGCGCACCGAGCCTGCCCAGAGCCAGTCGTTGAAATCGCCCAGCGCCACGGTGGGGCGGTCGAGCCGCCCCAGCATCTTCAGGAGCGCGATGGCCTGGCTGCGCCGCTCGCGCAGGGTGAGACCGAGATGGGTCGCGATCACGCGCAAGGGTCCGAAGGGCGTCGCGACGTCGGTGCAGATGGCGCGCCGCGGCTCGCGCTCGGGATAGGAGAGATCGTGGACCTGCGTGTTCTCCAGCGGCCACCGGCTGATCAGTGCCTGGCCATATTCGCCGTCCGCGGTCACCACCGTCTTGGCGCCGATCCCGTGTGAGCCGAGTGCGGACTGTAGCACGTCGAAGGGATTGCCGACATGGGCGCGAACGCTCCGCGAGTCGATCTCCTGCAGGGCCACGATGTCGGGCGCATGGCTCTTCACCAGGGCGATCACGCGATCGAGGTCGAAGCGCGGATTGCGGCCGAACGCGCCGTGGATGTTCCAGGTCATCAGACGGACGGAGTTCAAGAGGCCCGTTCCCCGAGCCGCGACACGATGGCCTGCGCACCGAAGGAGAGTCCAATCCAGCCGGCGACGCAGAGCGCCAGTACCCCGATCTGGGCGGCGCTTGGATCGGCCAGCACCTTGGCGATGCGATCGCCCATCAGCGCGATCGCCGCCAGGCCCGGTCCCATGCCGATCAGCGTACCCAGCCCGAAATCGACGAAGCGGATCGAGCCTGCGCCCGCCGCAAGGTTGACGAGGGAGAACGGTGCGACCGGCACCACGCGCAGCGCGACCACCGCGAGCAGACCGCGCCGTTGCAGACGCTCGCGCAGCCTGTCCCAGCGCTTGCCGAGCAGGCGCCTGGGCACGTCCTGCCCGAACTGCGCACCGACCGCGAACATGAGGCCGGCGCTCGCCGCGACGCCCGCCGTGGAATAGAGCATGCCCCACCACGGGCCGAACACCGCGGCCGTCGCGAGGATCAGGATGGTGACGGGGAACGCCACCGCTCCCCCCAGCAGGAAAAGGCCGACGACCAGACCCAGCGCCCAGGGCTCACCCTGGGCGCCCTCGAGCAGCTCGCGGATCCGGTCGGGCTGCGCCACCTCCTTCAGCCCGGTGAACTGCCAGGCCAGCGTCAGGAGCACGATCAGCGCGAGCGCGCCGGCCACCAGGAGCCCTGCCTTGCCGAGGAGTCCCTCCTGCTCCGGACTCCCGTCCTCGCGGGCGCGCTCTCGCGCCGCATCGGCCTCTCTCTTCCTCGCGGCGCGCCGGTCCTCGCGCTTCGCCAGCCGCCGCCCAATGGTGCGGCTGCCATGAAACAGCAGGCGCGGCAGGAAACGGCCGGCCAGGCGCCCCAACCGCAACGGCCGCGCCGGGTCGGCCACCCGTTCCGCCAGCCGCGCAAAGATGGTCTGGTCGGGCTGGCCATCGTCGATCGGTACGAGACAATGGCCATTGCCGCAGAGCCGGTCGGCCACGCGGACGAGCGATCCCTCCTGCGCCACCGCCGCCGCGGCTTCGTCGGCGGAAACGCCGCAATGTTCGCCCAGGAGGCGATTGCGCAGCCGAATGATGGTGGCGCGCTCCCTGTCCGTTGCGGCCTCGATCACGAGGTCGCACTCGGTGTCGGCCCCCATGGAGCGGTTGTTGAGGTTGGCCGAACCCACCCGCAGGCACCAGTCGTCGACCACCATGATCTTGGAATGGATCATCGCGTAGGTGGACTGGCCGTTCTTTTCGATCGACGGATAGACGAGCCGGACCCGATCGCCGCCCGCGGCCTTCACCGTGCGCCAGAACCGGATGCGGCCGTTGCGCATGGTGCGCCGCTCGACGAACGAATCGTGGCTGCGCGGCGCGACCATCAGAACCTCGAGCTGCGGCCGCTCGCGCAGCCGGCGGGCAAGCGCGGAAGCCACCACACCCGAAGTCATGAACTGATTCTCGATGTAGATGGAGCGCTCGGCGCGGGCGATGCTGTCGACGAACAGCGCCTCGGCCTCGCGCACCTCCTCCTCGCGATGGTAGCGCGGCTGGGTCCGGGCGATCGCGACTTGGATGTCGGTAAAGTCTGGCTCGAAACTCTCCGGCCAGGGCTCGCCCTCGGGCCGGACCTGCGGCTCGCCGCCGTTGGCATGGCACCAGCGCGCCCGTGCCAGCAGCGCCAGCGCCCGGGCCGCCTCGCCATCGACCATCATCTGCACGTCGTGGAACGGCCGGTAGGGCTCGCCGCCCGGATCGACGCGCCGCGGATCGCCGGGCTCGTGCCGGCTGGTGTCCCAGCGGCGGATCGTGAGGTCGAGGCCGCCCGAGAAGGCGAGCGCATCGTCCACCACCACCAGCTTCTGGTGCTGGGAAGAGCCGAACGGGACCGTCGAATCGAGGCAGAAGGTGACCTGCGGCGGCATCTGCCAGTTGAGGGAGAGCCGCGGCAGGGGCTCGCGCTCGTGCGCATAGACCAGGGAATAGTCCCAGAGCAGTAGATGGATTTTCAGCTCCGGCCGCCGCGCCGCGAGTGCCGTGAGGAAGGCCGCGAAACTGGTCGGCAACCCGTCCGCGGGCGGCCTCTCGCCCACCAGCTCGGTGCGGCTGTCGATGTCCCAACCGACGATGAAAATTGTGCGCCGCGCCTGCAAGAAGGCCTCGCGCACCGCCGCGAAGAAGGCCGCACCATCGACCAGTACCGCCGCACGGCGGGCCCGTTCGACCTTCCATACCGTGCGTCCAGGCTGAAAAAGTGGCGACATGGGGCCTATAACGTCGTCGGGCCCGCAATGATCCGCACCTCCACGGCCCGAAATGGGGAACGCGCCCCGTCTCCGGCCGTTCACGCCTCATGTTGGATTTTCTGAGCACCCTTCTTTGGCCGATGGTCATCGTCGTTTCGACCGTGTCGATCGCCGTCGCCATCGGCGTGTTCATAGCGACGCGCAAGCTCGACTAGGGTATTTCTGCCGGACGACCCGTCCGGATACCATGAATTCTCCCGACCTCACTCCGAGCCTCAAGGCCGAAGACATCAAGCGTTTCGGCCCCGACCCTCTCGCCCTGTTCGGCCGCAACCTCGCTGCCGTGGAGGAGCGGATCGTGCGTGCGTGCGAGCGTGCCGGCCGACCCCGCCAGTCCGTGCGCCTGTTGCCGATCACCAAGACGGTGCCGGCCCATGTCCTGCGCTTCGCCCATGCGGCAGGCATCCGCGACTTCGGTGAGAACAAGATCCAGGAAGCAGTGGCCAAGCGCGCCGAACTGGCGGACCTCGACATCGGCTGGAGCATCGTCGGGCACCTGCAGACCAACAAGGTCAAATACCTGACCCGCTTCGCCCGCGAATTCCACGCACTCGACAGCGTGCGGCTGGCCGACATGCTCGACGCGCGCCTCGACCGGGAAGACCGTTCGCTCGACGTCTATGTGCAGGTGAACACGTCGGGCGAGGAGAGCAAATACGGCCTGCAGCCCGGCGAACTCCTACCCTTCCTCGACGAGTTGAAGCGCTTCCCGCGGCTGAAGCCGCGCGGGTTGATGACCCTGGCGGTCTTCAGCACCGACCTCGACCTGGTACGTCCGTGCTTCGAACGACTGCGTGCGCTGCGCGACACCGCCCAAGGGCACCTGCCCGCGATCCGGGAACTGTCGATGGGCATGTCGAACGACTTCGAGGAAGCGATCATCCAGGGCGCCGACGTGGTACGCGTCGGCGAGGCCATCTTCGGCAAACGCTCGACACCCGACGGACACTACTGGCCGAAGGCCTGACAAGGGTCAGCGGGAGCGAGCTCCGAAGGCGCGCTCCCGTATGAGGTGGGCCCGCAACGGGCCGGGTCAGACCACCAGCAGCCCGTCCGAGTTCACGCGGATGCTGAACACGACGTCCTGGAAGTCGTTGTCGCCCGACGTGACCGCCTGGTCCTCGAAGCCGATCAGGAGCTCGCGACCGCCGGTGGAGATCCCGGACAGCGACTGGTTCGCGTCGCCCGGGTTGAGCGTCGAGAACGAGTGGAAGATCTGCGCGCCATTGAGCTGGCCCAGGGTCGCGCTGCGCAGCGCCGGCGGCAGCCCGTTGTCGAGGTCGGACAGGTTGGTCGTGCCCGGATCGACGAAGGACAGGTTGTCGGGCAGATTGCCGTAGGCGTCGAACCCGTCCTGGATCAGGAAGAACCCGATCTTCTCGTTGGCGTCGGGCTTGCCCAGGTTCACGCTCGCAGATCCCGCGCTCAGCGTGTTGCTGAACAGGATCCGGACATCGGAGATCGTGCCGTCGGCCGCGATCATGTAGGTGCCGAGGCTGTTCTTGTACTCCGAGGTGGCGGACCGCATGCTCAGAGTGAACTCGACATTGCCGTCGCCGGTGAGGAATTCCTCGCTGGCGATGCCGTTGATCAGGGCCGGATTGACGCGAACGCCTTCCGACAGTGTCGGCAGGTAGCGTTCGAAGGTGATGGTCGTGTGGGCGTCGGCACCGGTGCCACGTGTCACCGCCAGGAAGTCGCCAGCGGCGAAATCGCCGACGAGGTCAAAGGTCGACCCGCCGGCGCTGAGTGTTGCACCCTCGGCCGTCCTCATGACGCTGAGGTTGGAGCGGCCGATCAATGCACCGTCGATGTCCAGCATGTCGGCGAGGCCGAAGCCCGAGATGGTGTCGCCGTCCAGGTTGCCCAGGCTGTCGCGCATCACGTCGGCACCGCCGCCGAGATCGACCAGGTCGGCGCCGGCGCCGCCGCTCACGGTATCGTCGCCCGCACCGGCCATCAGGTTGTCGATGCCTTCGGTTCCGGTAACGTTGTCGTCGCCGCTGCCACCCGGCGCGGAAGCGCCGAACACGCCGTCGGCCCGGCTGTTCAGGTTCTCGATGCGCACATCGAGTGCCTCGGGCGTGTCGGCCATGTCGTAGGCCCGGTCCGGCGTGCCGTAGCGCGCCTGCATGTAGGCCTCGAAGGCGTCCTGCTCACCCAGCGCATCGGCCGGCGTGTTGGCCGCGAGGGTGAAGTCGAGCGCCTCGTCGACCGGAAGTCCCAGCATGCCATTGTTGAGCAGGAAGCGGAAATTGCTGCCATTGGCCTTGATGGGATAGCCGTCGCCGCCGTTGGCGGTGAACGAGGTTGTCGAGACGGTGATCACGTCCGGCGCATCGTCGGAGACCATGCCGTTCTCGAGCACCCGCCGGACCACGTTGCCGTTCTGATCGACCAGGGCGATGTTCATCACCTTGGAGCCGGCCGCGTTGTCCGGATCGTAGGAGTAGCGCAGGCCGCCAACCTGCGCGAAGCGGCCCTGATTGGCGCCGGCCGCCACGCTGTGCTCCAGGATCGCCTTCAGGCCGGCCGCGTCGGTGTCGAACACCATGGTCTTGTTGTTGAAGCGCAGCGCGTTCTCGACGTCGAGCTGCGAGACGCCGCCGACCGGCTTGCCCGCATCGGGGTTGGCGATCGGCGCGACCTTGTCGCCCTCCTGGTCGATGGAGCCGATCTGGGCCCGAATGCCGCCGCCATTGCGCAGTCCGACGATGAACATGTCGTCGGCCGCATCGCCCAGAGCCTTCTTGGCGGCATAGATGCCCGAGTCGGCGGACAGGTTGCCGAGGTTGGTCTCCTGCGAGCGGATGAAGGCCCGCTCACCCTCGAGATAGACGTCGGTGAAGCCGTATACGGTGCCGTCCTTGGACTCGATCACCGCATCGACCGCCTGGGTGATGTCGCGCACCTGGTCGCCCTTGGTGCCGTTGGCGAACGCTGTGGCCTCGAGCTCCGCTTCGCTGACGCCCCACGCCTCGGCCACGTTCTCCGTCGTCGCGGCATAGGCGCCGTTGACGGCGACGTTTTCCGTGAGGCTGCCCACGATGATGTCGCCGTTGGCGTCGAAGTCGACGACCAGGCGGCCGAGATAGGTGTACTCGCCGTCGGTGTTGACGATCAGCGTCGTCTTGCCGTCGGCACCCTGGGTGACGATCGGGTAGGTGTCGGCGAAGTCCGCGGCATGGCCCGGGAAGGCCACGGCCTCGTCGTCTGCATCGCCCAGGCGGGTGTTCGAGCCCGCCGAGAGGATGATGTCGACCCCCTTGAGCTTGGTCGCCAGCAGCTTCTCGTTGGCGATCTGCTGAAGATGCGCGGTCACGATGATCTTGTTGACGCCCTCGGCGATCAACTCGTCGATGATCGGCTGCAGTTGCGCCGCCAGCAGGTCCATGTCGTCGACTTCACCGTTGGGGCCCGCCCCGGTGGGGAAGCCCTTGACCTCCGTGCCGTTGGGCGAGGAGATCGCCTCCAGGATCTGTGTCGTGGCGCCGACGATGCCGATCTTCTCGCCGCCCTCCGTGATCACCGCCGCCGGCGCGATGCGACCCTTGAGGGTGCTGGCCTCGGCCACCGAGGTGGCCGTGCCGCCGTCCAGCGTGTTGGTGTAGCGCGGCGCCAGGACGGCATCGCCGGAGAAGTCGAGGTTCGACGACAGGTAGGGGAAGTTGGCACCGCCCCACGCTCCCGACGGCGAGAAGGCGTCACGGAACGCCGTCGAGCCGAGGTCGAATTCGTGATTGCCGATGGTCGAGGTCTCGACGCCGATCGCGTTGTGGATGGCGATGTCGGGACGTCCGGGCGCGGTGGCGCCGATCCCGGGAACGGCGTTGAGCGACGGGTCCGTACCGGCATTCAGGAAGGGGCCGGGCAGGAAATTGTCGCCGCCGGACAGGATCAGCGTGTTGCCGTAATCGTCGTCGAACGCATCGACCAGCGCCGCGAGATTGGGCGCGGTGTCGCCCGCCAGCAGCCCTGCCTCGCCGTCGGAGAGGTGCAGGAGCTGAAGCGTGAACGGCGGCGGCGCGCCGATTTCGAAGACCGTGACCGTGTTGCTGACTTCGTTGCTGACGACCAGCATGTCCTTGCCGCTGGGCGAGTCGGCCGCCGGGATGAACAGCAGACCTTCCGGGCTGACGTCGCCGGCATTGTGAGCCGCGCCGGTGTAGGTGACGTTGGCCGGATCGGTGATGTCGAAGGCGAGCGTGACGTTGGACCGCTCGAGGCCGACGAATGCGTAGGTCTGCCCGCCCACGGTGCCGATGGCGATGCCCTCCGGCTCGGGGCCCTTGTTGTCGCTGCGCGCGTCGTCGAACAGTTCGGGGAACTGTTCGACGATGATCCGCTCGATGATGTCGGCGCTGTCGAAGACACGGTTGCCTTCGGAGTCCACGATCGAGAACGACCGGCCGCCGTAGGTCAGGATCTGGTCGATGTCGCCGTCACCGTCGGTGTCACCTCGCAGGCCCGGGCTGTTGGACACGGTATGGCGACCCAGTTCGGCGGGATCCTTCAGCACCGCCTCGTCGGGGAACAGCGCGCCATCGAGGTCGTACGAACCCGAGCTGACACGGATGGTCTCGTCCGGCGTCAGGAAGTCGTCGCGATCGTCGCCCTCGTTGGCCATGACATAGTAGGCTTGGCCGCCCACCGTGTAGCTCGCGATCGCGTCAGGCATGTACATGCCGAAGAGATGCGAGTCGGTGACCAGGTTCACGGACGCGGTGCCGCCGGCGCCATCGCGGTCGCTGACGTCGAGCTTCAGGCCGGTCCAGTCCTTGAGGCCGAGCGGTACGATGTCGGTGAACGTACCGGTGGCGATGTCGAGAATGGCGACCGCGTTGGCCTCCTGCAGTGTGACCATGGCCTTGGTGCCGTCCGGCGAGATCGCGATGTATTCGGGTTCGACGTCCATCGAGACCGACTTGCCGTCGAAGATGCGCACGCCTTCGGCGCGCAGCGCCGCTTCCTGGCCGTTGAAGCTGTCGAAAGTCGCCGTCTGGACCGTGGCCGTCGGGACGCCGGTCGAGATGTCGATGATGCTGACCGACCCCGGCGCATCCGTGGCGTTGTCGAGGATCTCACCCTCGTTGGCGACCAGAACCTTCTTGCCGTCCGGCGTGAAGACCAGCATGTCGGGCAGAGCGCCCACCTCGACCGAGCCGAGCAGCGTGTGGTCGGAGGCCTTCAGGAAGACCACCTTGCCCGGTTCGGTCTTGACGGCGGCCGGCAGGGCCACGGCCACGATGCCGTTCTTGATCGCCACGCTGGTGATGTCGGTGGTGGCGAAGCCCAGCGCAGTGAAGTCGATCGTGGCGATCAGAGCCGGCGCCTGTGGATTGGCGAGATTCACGACCTGAAGGCCCGAGCTGGAGGTCGTGAACAGCCGGTCGCTGCCGGCATCGAAGGCCGAGATCTCGGCGCCGGCCAGGGTCAGCGAACCTGCGACATTGAAGGAGATCTCAGCGGTGGGCGTGGTCGACACGGGGGCCGACATGTCGAAGCTCGCCACCAGCGCGTCGTGATCGCTCGCCTGGTTGGCGAACTCGGCGTTCATGTGGACGATGTCGTACTGCGCGCCGGCGCGGGCGGCGTCGGTCACGTACATGTGGTCGAGCGACTGTGAGTTGCCGTCGAACACGTAGTCGTAGCGCTCGTCGACCGGCAGCATCTCGACCATGGCATTGAGGATCGGCGTGCCGCCCGCCGTGTATTCGGGCATCGTGTCCGCATCGGCGCCGTCCTGGTAGGTGGCCTTGCCCTGCAGCACCGCCATCGGCTCCTCGAACTCGAACTCGTTCAGATCGCCGGCCACGACGACCCGGGCATCCGGATCGCTGGCCAGCAGGGTGTCGACGTAGGTGTTGACCGCCTGGGCCTGCGCCGCGCGCGCGTCCTCGTCCGAGTTGAACGGCGGCTGGGTGCCCATCAGCGCCCCGCTGCCGCCCTTCGAAGAGAAGTGATTGTTGACGATCGTCATGGTCTGGCCGTTGAAGGTGAAGTCGGCAACCAGGGGCAGCCGCGACTCGAAGAAGGGGTGGCTGGCATCGGCATTGCCGCCGACGGCGGTCGTCGCCGCGCCGTTGGCATCGATGGTGCGCAGCGAGCTTTCGACCAGGTCGACACCCCGGTCGACACGGTAGAGGTAGGCATTGCGGATGTTGCCGCCCGGCTCGCCGCCGTTCAGGTCGTCACCGATGAACGGATTGTCCTGGAAGGCATACTGGACCGCACCGCCGGAGGCGGCGCTGATGGCGTTGATGGCATCGACCAGCATCTGCAAGGTGGTCGAGGCCGATGTGACGCTGTCGTTGGTCGGACCGTTATTGTCCTGCGCCTCCTGCAGGCACAGGATGTCGGGCGCCTTGAGGTTGTTCAGGATCTGCTGCGCCAGCGCGTTGAACTTGGCGACACCGTCGCCGGGGTCGAGATTCTCGATATTGTAGTTGGCGACGGTCAGGCGGCTGGAGGTGCCCACGAGGGAAGTCGTCTCGGGCACGAGTGTGCCGGGTGACGTCACCGCGTAGGCTTCGGTTGCCACGACCTCGTACTGGCCGAACCCGTAGCTCACGACGCCTTTGACGTCGCTGAGCTGGGCGCCGACGTTGACGCCCGGCGTGACGAAGCCGGCGAGGATGCCGCTGTCGTCGTCGATCTGGATGCGCTCCGGATTGAAGTCGCCGCCCACCGTGTTGGTGTTGCCGAAGGACGGCGCTCCGCCGCTGACGATCACGCCGCCATTGGCGCTCGCGCTGTTGGTATTGAGGCCATTCGCGGGATTGTCGTCATTGTCGACGATGGTGAAGATCTCGCCGAAGCCGTTGGTCGGGCTGACGGCAACCGGCGCCTTGACCGTGACCAGCATCCCTTCGAGGGCCTCGAAGAAGTCGATGCCGTCGTTGACCGGATCGAAGGTGGCGAGGCCGTCGTCGTCGAGATTGGAGGTCGGCGGCTTTAGGCCGGCGCTGCCGCCGATCTGCACGGCAGCAATGGCCGGGCCTTCGCCCATATCGGTCACGGTCGGGCCGGTGAGCTGGGTGATCGACAGGCTACCCGCCGCCGCGCCGTTGGGAATGAACTCCGACACCGTGCCTGCCACCTGGACGAGGTGCCCCTTGGTGACGGTGGGGGCGCTGCCGGTGAACACGAAGACCGCGTCCGACGTTGCGGCATTGCCGTCGCCGGTGGCGTCCTGGATGTAGAAGCCGTTGCTGTCGATGGCGGTGACCACGCCTCGCGTCGTCACCGTCGCGCCCACCATGGCCGACTGATGGCCGGCGCCCTGGATGTCGTAGATTGCCGTGAGGGCGACGGGCTCCGGCGAGACGATGCGGCCGGGCGAGCCGGTTTCGTTCGGATCACCCACCGCGGCCTGCGCGCCGTTCACACCGGCGGCACTGAGCTGCGAAATCGGCGTCGGCGCGCCGCTCGCGCCCGTCGCATTGTCGAACGTCGCAAACGGGCCGTTGCCGGACGGGCCCGTCGAAGACGCGCCGAAGGCCATGGTCGCCTGCAGCACGCCGACCGCGTTGTAGAGGTTCACGGCATCGCCACCGGTACCCAGACCCACACCGCTGCCGCCGTAGCTGCCAATCTGCAGGTCGGCCGGAGGGGTCGTTCCGAACCAGGTCGACAGGAAGGCGGCCTTCTTGGTCGCAAATTCCTCGGCGGTGGCAGCCTCGAGGAAGATCACCGACTCGCCAGGCTTGATGGTCGTGATGCCGCTGAGCGCCACGGCGGCCGCGGGCGAGCCCGAACTGTCGTCCATCTTCCAGCCGGTGATGTCCGTGGCGAAGGCGCTGCTGTTGGTGACCTCGAACCAGTCGGCACCCACCGCCGCGACCCCGCTCGACCAGGGCGCCACTTCCGAGACGAACACCTTGCCGACCGTGCCCGGCGAGCCGATCTCAGCGGCGTCGCCAGCCGCGACGAAGGCGGAGTGCACGCCGGCAGCGCTCAGTTGCGAGACCGCCGCATTGCTGAGGCCGGCCGAATTGTCGAACGTCGGGAACGGACCGGCCGGCGAGGCGCCGAAAGTGATGCCGGTCTGCAGGACGCCCGCGGCATTGTACAGGTTGACCGCATCGCCGCCCGTGCTGAGGCCGACGCCGCCGCCGCTGTAGCTGCCGATCTGTAGGTTGGCGGGGGGGGTCGAGCCGAACCATGTCGCCAGAAAGGCGGCCTTCTTGGCTTCCAGATTGCCCGGCGCGGCCTCGAGGAAGATCACCGACTCGCCGGGGTTGATGGTGGTGACGCCATTGAGCGGCACCGCCGTGGCGAAGGATGCCGAACTGTCGTCGATCTTCCAGCCGGTGAGGTCGATGGCGCTCGTTCCGCCATTGGTGATCTCGAACCAGTCGACTCCGAGGGCATCGGGGCTGTTGCCGCTGGACCAAGGTGCCACTTCCGAGACGTAGAGGGCCGGCGCGACGGGCGCTTCGTTCTCGATGTTGGTGAGATCGAGCGTGAACGACGCGGCCGCGTCCGGCGCGTTGCCCACGGCGGCGTCATCGACGTTGACCGTGACCGAGTAACTGGCCTTCGTCTCGAAATCGAGGGTCGTGCCGGCCTTGATGTACAGGCCGTTGCTGTCGACCTCGAAGAAGGCGGCGTCGGCGCCGGAGACGGTCAGCTGGTTCGTTCCCAGCCCGTCGTCGGTGACCGCGACATCCGCCACCTTGATCCGGGTCGCCGTGTTGGTGTTTTCCGGCAGCGCATTGGTCTGGTTGTTCAGCGCGACGGCGGTCGGCGCCTGGTTGGCCGCCTCCGACGGCGCATAGACCCAGAGCTGGGGATGATCGAAGTCGCCGCCGCCATTCTCGCTGACGACGTACAGATTGCCGTCCCGATCCATCGTCAGGCCTTCGTGCTGCTGGGCCGGGACCGAGAGCGGATTGCCGGGATTGGAGACGATGGTGAGCGAGCTTTGCACCTGCCCGGCGCGATCGATCTGGACGATCTTGCCTTCTTCCTGGCTCAGCACCAGCAGGTGACCCGCCTGCGTCGTTCCGTTCAGGCTGGGCAGGTTCGACAGGGCGAAGACGTCGGCGAAATCGGACAGGCCGACCAGAGCCGGATCGAACAGATCGACCGAATTGGTGGTGTCTGCCGAGCCGTTGGTCGCGGTGCCGGCGGCGAAGTCGATGCCGGTCTGGAAGATGCCTTCCGGCCCCGACTCCTTCACGAAGATGAACCCGCCGGTCGACGGATCATAGGTGAGACCTTCCAGGCCGATATTCTGGACGAAGGTTCCGAGGTCGACGGTCTTCACGCCGTTGCGGTCCAGCACGGTTCCGGCCGTGTAGGTGAACTCGACCGCCTGGCGATCGCGCTCCTCCGTCATCACGAACTTGCCGTTGCCGATATAGGTGATCCCCTCCGGATCGTAGAAAGCGGTCCCCTGCGGGCTGCCGCCCTGCGCCATGGTCATGGAATCGATCAGCTGACCGGTCTTGCTCACCTGGACGACCGACGTGCCGCCGTCGCCGACAACGAACAGCGTGTCGGTGTCCCAGTTGTACGTCACGCCGGACACTTCCTGAGCCAGCACGCTATTGGCGGGCGCGGCAGTCCGCGTCGGCTCCGGCAGGTCGTAGCGAGCGACCAGGACATAGGTCGAGAGATCGACAGGCTGGCTGGCGGGGGCGCTGGAAATGTTGATGTCGTCGATGCCCACCCACTCGTCGTTGCCGGGCGCATTGGTGGTGATGACGCGGACCTCGACCTGGGCCTGGTTGTTGGCCGCGGCCGGCAGCGTCACGTCGACCGCCATCACCTGTGCGGCGCTGCCGCCGGTCGTCACGTCGGCGAAGTAGCCGCCCTCGACGTTCGTCCAGTCACCCGTCGAACCGATACGGTACTGTACGTTGAGCTGCTGGACCGCATCGTCGGTCGACCCGTCGACGTCGCGGGCGTTGAACTGGACACGGATGTCCTCACGGCCAGTGGTGTCCAGATGGAAGACCAGCGACGGCGCGTCGGCCGTACCCGAACCGGCAAGTGCCACGGTCGGATCGGTGATGGCGAATTCGGTGACGCCGCCCGTCGTAAAGGCATCGGGAGTAGACTGGTTGGGATTGACGTCAACCACCGCCGCCGGCGCGCCGGACGTCAGCGTGCGGGGATCGGTACCAGTGGCCGTCGCAAGTTCATCGCCCCGATATCCCATGATGCTCGGCACGCCAGACCAGTCATCGTTGGTCGTGATCTGTTCGGCGTTGCCCCAGTTCTGCGTGAGGTTGCCTGAGGCGAGCACGTGATATGAGGTCGACATGGAATGGTAGCTCCCCGTTAACAAACGCCAACGCCGTCCTTCGACTGGACAAGGCTCCGCCCCGCACCGAATCGCAGGCCGCAATTCGGCGCCGAGGGGACGACATCGGCTGAAAACTCTCTGGGATTTTCTTAGGGGCGCTTGCTTACGAGTTGATGGCACACGCTGTGCGTCGTGTGGATTTCCCAAAAAATCTTTTTAAGGATTCATGCAACCTTCGTTACGACATACGCCTGTCACGCCAACGGGAGGCGGGACGTACGAATTGGCAGCCCGGCGAGAGGGATCGAATGAAGACTGGCAGCGTGGCAATCGGCATCATCGGCGCCGGCATCATGGGCGAGCGTCTGCTCGGCGCGATCGTTCAGCAGGATCCAGCACTGGTGCATGCCTGCGGCATCTGGGACCCCTCGCCCGATGCGATGCACCGGATCGGGCGGAACTTCCCGCAGATCGACCGTATGGCCGACGCCGCCGCAGTCATCGCCGCCAGCGACTGCGTCTATGTCGCCTCCCCGCCGGCCTCGCATCTCGGCCATGCCCGCGCGGCTCTCGCCGCCGGCAGGAGCTTCTTCGGCGAGAAGCCCCTCTCGGTCGACGTCGACGATGCGCGCGCCTTCGTGAGAGAAGCCGGCAATCGAGGCGCCGTGAACTTCCCCTTCGCCTCTTCCTTCGCCGTGGCCGCGCTACTGGAATGGATCGCCAAGGGCGAAATCGGCACGCCGCAACGCATCGACATCGAAGTGGCCTTCAAGGTCTGGCCGCGCCCCTGGCAGGCCGACGCCGTGGGGTGGCTCGACAAGCCGGCTCAGGGCGGCTTCACCCGCGAGGTCGTCTCGCATTTCCTCTTCCTGGCGAGGCGTCTGGGCGGTCCGTTGCACGATCTCGACGGAGGGGCATGGTTTCCCGAGCCCGGGACGTCCGAGCGGCGCGTGACGGCCACCTTGCACGCCGGGATCCTGCCCGTGACCCTCGCGGGAGCGGTGGGCGGAACGGCGAAGGACGATCACAATATCTGGACGCTCGTGGGCGACCGCGGCGCCGTGCGCCTCTGCGACTGGTCGATCGCCGAGCGTCGCCTCCCCGACGGAACCTGGCAGCCTGCGCCGGACGCGATGCCCAATGAGCGCGCCCGCCCGCTCGCCCTGAAACGCCAACTCGAGGGCGTTGCCAGGCTGGCGCGCGGCGAAGCCCATCACCTCGCGACGCTGGAGGAAGCGCTCAACGTCCAGGAAATCGTCGAGGGAATTCTCGCGGGACGGTTACGCGGTCAGCTCGGATAGAATGTCGACCCGTAGTCGAAGGTGATCTCCTCTCCCTTCGCGATGCCCTCGATCCCGGCCACCAGCCAGATCCGGCCTCCGTCGCGAAGGATGAAGGCGTTGGGGTTGCGACGGCGGTGATTGGCATAGCGTGCTTCGTTGCCCCGGGAGGCCCCGTCGATATTCTCGTTCGGTCCGAGTTCGAAGATGCTGTCGGCGCCTTGGGCGATACGCGCCAGTGCCACTCCATCGGGTATCCGCTCACCCTTGTACTCGATGATCTTCGTGCCCCAGGGAATCTCCTCGGCGGCAAACAGGCCCTCGCCGTGAATTCCCGATTTCCTGACGACTACTTTGGCCACCTGTCTCTCGCCGCTGATCCGCCCCCCCCCTTAGCATTCGAAAGACACGGCGAGAACACGATCATCCCCCGGCCGGGGTGATCTCATGGGCAAGGAACTCGAAAATTGCCCTGTGGCTGCGACTATTCGAGTTTGTTTGCCAGTGACGATGGCCTATGCTCGCTCGTGTGGGGATCGTCTATAATTCGTCATTCGAGTGGGAAAATTGGGATGGATTCGACCGCACTGCTTGGTGCGACGCCATCTAGAACCGCTTTCCGGGGCATGCGTTCTTGCGGGTTCGTGAAATGAGCGCGAGTCTCCGCAACGCCAGCCTTCGCCAGCTGGCCTTCCTGGCCGCCGGCTTCGTCGCCCTCGTCTGCGTGGCGCTCCTTACCCTCAGTTCCCTGCGTGAATGGGGATTGCGACACGAGGCGCTGAAAGCCGCCGAAGTCGATCTCGCAAACGTTGCCCAGTCACTGGTCCAGCATGCCGACGATTCGTTCGAACTGGCCGACAGCCTGGTCATCGGTCTCGTCCATCGTCTCGAGACGGACGGTATCGGGCCGGGCGCAGTCCAAAGGTTGAAAGACGACATCGACCTCCGGAAAGGTACGATCGGGCGAGTCCGAGCGTTGTTCGTATATGACGCAGCCGGCCGCTGGCTCGCGACTACGGAGCCGGTCAATCCCGCCTTGTTCAACAACAGCGACCGCGAATACTTCAAGCAGCATCGCGCCTCGCCGGACAAGGGTCTGCTGATCGGCAGCCCTATCAGGAGCCGCTCCGGCGGACAGTGGGTCATCACGGCGTCGCGCCGCTTCGATCATCCGGACGGGTCCTTTGCCGGTGTCGTGCTGGCCACCATCGATGCCAGCTACTTCGCGAACTTCTACAGGCGCTTCGACCTCGGCTCCACGGGGACGGTCACCCTGCTCGACAAGAGCGGCGTCATCTTGGCGCGAAGCGTCGACAATGAATCCTCGGTCGGCCGGGACGTCTCCGCCACGCCGCTCATCCAGGACATGGACGCGCGCCGGCCGGCGGGTCTCTACTATTTCAGGTCACCCTTCGACCAGACGCTGCGTCTCAGCTTCTACAGGCTGAGCGACCGCTTTCCGATCCTCATCCTCGCGACGGAGGCAAAGGACGAAGTCCTCGCATCCTGGCGCGAGGAGGCGATCATCCGAATGGCCCTCGTCCTCGGCCTGGTGACGTTGATCGCCGGCACCGGCATCTATCTGGTGCGCCAATTGCTGAAGGGGCAACGCGTTGCGGCGGTGCTGGCCGCCAAGGAGGCGGACTTCCGTCTGCTGGCCGAGGAGTCGAGCGACATGGTCATGCGCATCGGCTTCGACGAGCGAATCATCTACGTGTCGCCGTCCTGCGTTCGCCTCGTGGGCTGGAGCGCCGAGCAGCTTTGCGGGACGCACGCGCTGGCCGGCGTCAACGACGAAGACCTGCCGCATGTGCGCGACACCGTCCGGGCTCTCAAGGAAGGCCGAATCGAGGAGACCCGCCTCGTCTACCGGACGCGGCACCGGGAGGGCGGCGAGATCTGGCTGGAGACCGCCCTGCGCGCGACCCACGATGCAGAAACTGGCAAGGTCAACGGCGTCGTCGCGATTTCGAGGGATATGACGGTGCACAAGGACCGCGAGGAAAGGCTTGCGGCCCTGGCGACCAGGGATGGCCTGACGGGGCTCGGCAACCGGCGTCACTTCGACGACATGCTGCTTCAGGAGTGGCGCCGGGCCGGGCGCGACGGCACGCCCATCTCGCTGTTGATGATGGACGTCGACAATTTCAAGAAGTTCAACGACCAGTATGGTCATCAGGCCGGCGATTCTTGCCTCAAGGCCGTCGCCAACGCGATTGCGGCGGAAGCGCGTCGCCCGGCCGATCTCGCCGCCCGCTACGGCGGCGAGGAATTCGTGCTGCTGCTTCCCAACACCGATGAGGTTGGCTGCGCACTGGTCGCGGAGCGGATCCGGCAGTCGCTGGAAACCCTGAACCTTGCGCATGCCATGAACCCGCCGACCAAGCGGGTGACGTTGAGCATCGGCGGCGCCACCGGCTGGCCGGGTGCCGAAAGCAACGGCAACCATCCATCGCTGATCGCAGCGACGGACCGCGCGCTGTATGCCGCCAAGCACGCCGGTCGCAACAGCTTCGTCATGTCGGGCCAGGTGGTCGCCTGGCGGGGCGCCGATAGCGCCTGAGCGATGCACATCCCTGCATGTTGATGTCCGCCGACGTCCTGACGCTCTATCTGCTGAACTTCGTCGTCGCGTTCGTGATGGCCGGGATTTACTTCTTCTCCTGGTCCCATCATCGCGACGTCCCCGGCGTGCGCGGCTGGGCCGTCGCCCTCGCGCTGGGAGCGCTGGGGTCCCTGGAGCTCAGCCTGAGGACCGCCACCTCGCCCCTTGCCCTCGTCATCATGGCCAACACGCTCGTCGTTGCGGCATACGGCACCGTGTGGATGAGCGTACGGCGGTTCAACACCCGGGAGCGCGCCCTCGACCGCGCCATCCTTCCCACGGCCCTGTTCTTCGTCATATTCACCGCGGCCCTGATGGGCGGCGCCGACGTCAACGTTCGCGTCGCGCTCTGCTCGTTCGCGATTGCCATCCTTTCGCTGCTTGCCGGCTGGGAAGTTCTCCGGGCCAGGATCAGCGAGCCACTCGTCAGCCGGTTTCCCACCGCGCTGGCGCTTCTGATCACGTCCGTTGCGATGCTCGTGCGCAACGTCTTCTCCCTTCTCGAGGAGGTCCCGCAGGAGCCGACGACGCCCTTCTACGACCCGACCCAGGGCATCACTCTCCTCGTCAACACGATCTGCGTCGTGGCCATGACGCTCGGGTTCCTGATGATGACCCATGAGCGGCTGAGGCACCATTACGAGAGCCTGGTGAGAACCGACGAACTGACGGCCCTGCCAAATCGCCGCTTCCTCCTCGACGAAGGCAAGCGCTTGAGGGAACCGGCCTGCGTGCTGATGATCGACCTGGATCACTTTTCCGAGGTCAACAGGGAGTTCGGCCACGCTGGCGGCGACCGGGCGCTCATCGCCTTCGCGGACCTGGCACGCCGGCAGCTGCGTCCCAGCGACGTGGTCGCACGCTACGGCGGCGAAGAATTCTGCGCACTGCTGCGCGACGTCGACGAGCCGCAAGCGCGGCGGATCGCGGAACGGCTGCGCGCGGGAATCGCCGACCTGTCGATCGACGTGGACGGCCGCGCCCTTCACATCACCGCCAGCATCGGACTGGCGAGCCTCGACGGAGACCTCGAGACGGCGATGCGCAGAGCCGACGCCGCGCTTTACCGAGCCAAGGCCCTGGGCCGTAACCAGGTGCAGAGTGCGAGCGACATTTCCGGGACGGACGCTACCTGAGCGAGGTCCATCGGAGCGCGCGGGTCTGCGGCTCAGTCCGCCGCCTGCGGCGGCCAAAATCGTCCGGCCCTCGCCATGTTCCCGATCCAGCCAGCGACCTCGTCGGCGGGCATCGGCCGGGCAATGAAGAATCCCTGGGCGAAGTCACAGCCGATCGCCTCCAGCGCATCCCATTGCGCCTGTGTCTCGATGCCCTCTCCGGTCAGGCTCACCCCCTCGCGAGCCGCAACGGACGCCAGCATCGAGGCGATCTCCCTGCCTTCCTGATCGAACGGCAGGCGCGCCACGAGGCCGCGATCCATCTTCATATCGCTGAAGGGGTAGTATTGCAGTCGTCCGAGATCGGAATAGCCGACGCCATAGTCGTCCATCGATATCCCGACGCCCGCAGCGCGCAAACGGGTGAGCAGGGTGCGGGCGACGGCGGGATAGCGCGCTCTTTCCGTTTCCGTGATCTCCAGGATGAGAGAGCGCGGCTCCATTCCCCGCGCGTCGAGCAGCGCGAGAATCTCCTCCGCCGTCTCCACCGAGGTGAGCATGAGGGCCGAGATGTTCACGGAAACCGAAAGGACCAGCCCTTCCCTCTTCCACGCCACCTGCCGGTCGACCGCCCGCGCCAGCACCTCCCAGGTCAAGGGGACGATGGCGCCGGACTGCTCGGCAAGGCCGATGAACTCATCTGGTCCGATCAGGCCGTATTCGGGGTGTCGCCAACGCACGAGGACCTCGATCCGGCTGAACACCCGGTCCGGCATCGAAACGATCGGCTGGTACTGCACCTCGATCTCGTTGCTCGGGATCGCATCGAGTTTGCGCGCAGCCAGGTCGCTATGAGGAATCCGATCCTCCCGGGCCGCAAGGGAGGACAGCGTCATGGCCACGTTGGCGAAGAGCGAAGGCTTGGGGAGAACACGAACGACGTCGAGGCCGGCGCGAATGGCGCTGCGCCGGATGATTTCACCGTCCACGGCATCGATGGCGCCGACCAGAACGGTACGCGGACGCCAGCCGGCCCCCAGGATGTCGATGATCCGGAGGCACTGCTCACGCCCGAGATCGAGGTCGAGGAAGAGCCAGTCGAAATGCCGCCCCTGCAGAAAATGCGGAAGCTCCTCCGCCGAGCCGATGGCCCGGACGGAAAAATCGAGGGTGGCCGCCCTTTCGACCAACTCTCCCCGGAAGCGTTCATCACCGCTGACCACGAGGGAGCGGAACTTGTGCGGCATCAAACGGGTCCGACAGGAACAGGCCAGAAGGTGGTCTCTGGACGACGGAAACGAACGTATCGGACCTCGACACCCCTGTCATGGCCTCGTGCAGTCCGATGACGCATGCAACCCGCAGTCGAGTGCAGCCGGCTAGGAGCGTTTTGCACGGGGCGCTTCTTGGCCTGCCAGGTTCGAGAGCAGCTTGAGGCTGGCCGAATAATAGTCGTCGTCATCGCCGATCGCGGCGACCGGCGCCGGTCCCTTGAACCCGTCGGCCACGAACCGCGTGACCGCCGCGACGGCGGCATAGCCGCCGCTCGACGGATAGGGCGCCACGGAGCCGTCGTCGAGATTGATCCAGGCCGGCGGGCGTCCTCCGAACCTCGGCGTGCGCCAGGCCGTCACGAACCGGCCGAGGCGGGAGGCCTGATTGTGCCACGCCAGGTACAGGGGAATGCGTATGGCATCGAATCCGAAATACGGCTTCCAGTCGTCGGCGACCCGGAATGCCTGCTGGCCGAACAGCAGCCAGTCGGGCGGGAGCTTGTAATCGCCGAAGGCCGCATTGTCGCAAAGCCACAGCCCGTCGGCCTCGAGGCGCCGCCACTTTCCCCGTTCGCCGGCGCCCTCGGCGAAATCGTGAATCGCCGGCCAGACATAGTAGGACAGGTTGACCACGTAGCGATTGCCGCGGGCAAACCCCTGCAGGCCCGGCAACAAGATCAGCCGCCCCTGGAATTCGACAGCAAGCCGCTCGAGGATCGCCGACTGGATGCGCCGGGACGGCTGCAGCCAGCGCGGCTCGTTCCACTTTGCGGCGGCGCGCATCAAAGCCCAGGCGATCAGGATGTCGCCGTCGGCCGCGTTGTTCTTGTCCGGAACGGGGTCGGACGTGTTGGGTGACCAGCGCCAGGAGAAGAGGCCGTCGCCCCTCTGCAGCGACCTCGAGGTCCAGTCCCAAATCCTCCCGAAGGCCTCCTTGTCGTCATAGCTCTGCGCGAACAGCAGGCCCCAACCCTGGCTCTCCGAATGGCTGACATTGTTGTTGCCGCTGTCGATCACCCGCCAGCCGTCGGCGATGAAGCGGCGCTTGAAGGTCTGCCAGTTCTGATCCGCCCGCGCGACCGTGGGACAAAGCGATAGCGCCGCAAGGCCGATGCCGGCCTTGAGGAGCCGCCGGCGCGAGCCATCGGGCACCCGTGCCGTGTCCATGGCTAGGGACCGGTCCGTTCGTAACGAAAGACCAGCGGCGGATAGGATCCCCCGCCCCGCTCGGCAAGGCGCATCGCAAGGCCGGGCCGGGCCGACTGCTGGGTGAGCCAGCCTTCCAGAAGCGCCTCGAGGATTGCAGCGAAGGCCGTCTGCGCCTCGACCCCTTCGAAGTACGGATAGCCGACGACGACGAACTCGAGTGCCTTCTCGGCCTCGTAGATATCGACCTGCCCCCAGTCGAGGGCCTGCAATCCGGCATTCATCGCCGCCTTGAGCTCGGCGAGGGAGCTGGTGGCCGGGATGGCATTTTCCCGCGCGATCGCCGAGCCGGCGCCTGCCAGGATTCGCAGCGCCTGCTCGTCTCCAGCGACCTGGGCCAGCGCCATCGCCAGCCCCTCCATCAGGCTCCGCAGCGGCGTCGGGCAGGAGCGGCGGGCGGCCACGCCCAGAGTCACCGGATCGAATGAATTGCTCGAGGGGCGGACAGCCATCGAAGGTCCGTTCTGAAACAAGGCTAGTTAAACGCGCTCTTCAGGAATAGCAGAATTGTGCCCTGATCGTACTGATAGGCGTTGTCGAAATTGGCCTTGGCGCCGATCGATGTGCGCTCGGTCGCTGCATATTCGAAACCGAGGCGCAGGCCGAAGGCAATGCCGGTATTGCTTTGCGCCGGGAAGATCGGCGCAAACGCCGCCGCGCCGCTCGTGGCCAGGATGTTCGCCGCATTCTGGAAATAATAGTTCGTGGGGAAGAACAGCGACGAACTCTGCTGGATGCTCTGCACGCCGAGAGTGGCTCCCGCGCTGTAGGTGAACTTGCCGGACGTCTCCGTCCAGTCGATGGGAAACGTCAGGCTGTAGAAGCTCTGCGGGCTGAAATAACCGCCCTGCCCATAGGTGAAGTAGCTGAGATTCTTGTCGTAGCTCAGGTAGGTCGCGGAGATGCCGACCTTGAGTTCCTGGTTCTCGTCCTTGATGGGGCGGAAATAGGCGCCGGCCGTGAACTCGTAGGACTGATTGTCCGCGACGTTGGTGCCCATGTAGTAGCCGTAGGCGAACTTCGAATAGATACCGAGCGTCGTGTCGTCGTAGCTGATGATCGCCTCGCCGCCATTGCGAGTGACGCCGCCCCAGGTCAGGCTGGTGATCGGATCGGTCACCCCGGCATAGGACAGCACGGAGTCGGTGACCGACCTGCGGGAAGCTTCGAGCTTCAGGTTCATCTTGTCGCCGAGAGGCTGATTCCAGACTACGCCGCCGACGATGGTGGTGAGCGGGAAGCCGAGCGGCGTGCTGCCGACGTCGAGCGTGAGACGCCCCCATTCGAGGCCCATGCCGAAGGCGATGCCGGTGGCCTGCGAATTGTTGGGCTGCAGCACGCCGGCGAGGCCCGCAAGCGCGTTCGCGCCGTAGCGCGACAGCGTCGACGGGTCGCCGCCGATGGTACCGGCGTTGATCGTCACGGGCATGATGGTGGGAACGAGGGCGGCATTGCCGATGGGAATGCGGGACTTGATCGGCACGCTGATCTCGTTGATGCGTCCCAGACCCGACTCGCCGGACCGGCCGCGGAATCCGATCCCGCCCTCCACGAGGATCGCCGTGGACTTCTTCAGCGCCGTGAGCTCGCGTTCGATCTCGCGGCTGAGCGGATCGTTGTCGCTCATCGAGCCCGACGGCGTCCCCGGCGTCCCCGGCAGCGGCGGCGGCGTCATCGCCGTCACCGACGTGCTCGCGCTGGGCTCACCGCCCGGCCGACGCAGCGGCACCAGGGGATTCTGTGCCACTTGGACCGGTGCGGCGCGTACCGGGCCCGCCTGCGCGGTCAGCACCGCGGGCGTCGCCAGCGATGGCCGGTCCAGCGACATCACGTCAGCCCCGCTCGGCGCGCCATCCGTACGGGAGACCGAGCCCTGCTTCGCGGCAACGCGGCGTTCGAATTCGGCCATGAACTCCGCCTCCGCGCTCCCGGCGGGCGGCCGCAGCGAAGCGACTTCCGGAGCGGCTGCACGTGTGTTGCCGGACGAGGCGACGGCCGCTCTCTGGATGGGCGCGTCGGCGGTGGACGCCGGTGACGGAATCAGCTGTGTCTGCCCCAGCCCGCGGTTGAGCTGCTGGGCGGTCTCGAGAGCCCGCATGGCGCCCGTCGTATCGCCCTTCGCACGCAGCAGGCGTGCCTGCACCATGTAGAGGCGCGGGTTCTGCGGCTGCAGGCGCAACGCTTCCGCGAGCCACACGTCGGCCCGCTCGTATCGCCGGAGATCGATGGCGATGTTCACTGCCTGCTGCAGCGTGTCGGCATCGGCCGGGGACGACACCATGATGCCGTCGAGAACCTGGATCGCCTGCTCGCCGAAGTTCGAATCCTTGTACACCCGCGCCAGCGCCAGACGGGCGCCGACGCTGGGCGACGGACCCGAGACATAGGGCAGCAACACGTCGTAGGCGGCGGTCAGGTTCTTCTGCGCGCGCAGGCGGTCGGCCTGCTGGATCGCCAGGGATTCCTGGAGGCCCGCCACGTCGCGGCCGCCGGTGCTCTTGGATATGCGCGCCAGCAGCGTGCTGGCCTCGGCGTCCTGGCCTGCCTCCGACGCCGCGTAGAACATCGTACGCAGCGTATCGGCGCTGAGATCCTTGCGGGCTGCGAGGCGGCGAACCACGGCCATCGCCTGCGCCCGGTCGCCGATCTTGGCCAGAGCCAGGGCCGCGTTGGCCTGCTGGGAGGGCGTGGCGTTCGGCGCGTTGGCGCGCGCCGCCAGGGTGGCCCGTGCGCCGGCATCGCCCGCCTTCGCCGCGGCGATCAGCTGATCGGTATCGCCGGCGTTGCGGAGATCGTTGCGCAGGGTGTTCATGCGGGCGGAACGCTGATTGACCGGGATCCGGTCGAGCAAGGCCACGGCTTCGCCCGTGCGAGACTGCTCCGAATAGTAGACGGCCGCCGCATAGAGGCTTTCCGGACGCCCGCTGGCAACCAGTTCGTCGATCAGCGGCTGGGCTTCCGCGACCTTGCCCTGCCTCGCCAGGAGCTTGGCGAGGTCGTAGCGGGTCCACGGGCTGGACGGATCCATGCGCATGGCTTCGCGATAGAGCTGCTCGGCCCGCTCCGGTTGCGAACGCTCGAGGCCGGCCGCCTGCGTCCGCAGTCGCTGAGCGGCCTGCTGAGCGCCGTCCGACTGGATGCGGGTTCGCACCGATGGATCGAGGTTGGCGAGCAGCGGCTCGCTGCGCGTGTCGCGCCCCTGTGCCGTCAGGACCTGGTAGAGGCCGGCCTGGGCTTCCTTGTTGCCCGAATCGCGGCTGAGCGCCTCGCGGTAGTAGCTCTCGGCCTCCCGCTGCTTGCCCTGACGGCGCAGCAGATCGCCCATCAGGGCTTGCGCCACGCCGCGTTCCTTGGGAGTGCCGGCGCGATCCGCGAGGGGTCGGATGATCTTCTCGGCTTGATTGAGGTCGCCGCGGTCGCGCAGCGCGACTGCTTCCCGGTAGGACAGCCAGAAATTCGCCGCTTCCAGCGCCGGGGCCCAGTCGGCCGCCCGGCTGGGAGCCATCTTGATGGCCTTGTCGAGCTGGTCGCGGGCGTCCGTGAACCGTTCCTGGCGCAGACGGACGATGCCGATGCCGGCAACCGCGTCCGCATTCGTGGGATCGGCTTGCAGGACCCCCTCGAAGCGCGCCACGGCCTGATCGTTCAGCCCCTGATCGGAGAGCCGATAGGCTTCGGCCAAGGCGAATCCCAGCGGGTCCTGCCGCACCGGCCTCTGGGCGTCCAAGAGCTTGTCGCGCACCACCGTGTCACCGGGGAAGCGTTGCAGATAGGATTCGTAGAACGGCTTGTCCTGCGGCCCGACCGTGAGCCACAGCATGGCCTGGCGCATGGCCTCGAACGAAGCCTGTCCCACCGCCGGGTCGCTGGCGAGTTCGGCCAACAGAACAATGCCTTCGCGCCGCGTCTGCTCGTTGTAGGTGAGGATGCGGGCATAGGCGAACTTGGTCCGGGAGGTCGCATAGCTGCGCTCGGCCAGCGCCTTGAGGCGAATCCTCGCCTCGTCCCAGCCGGCCCCCGTTCCCGCCAGCGTCTCGTAGTACTCGACCGCGAGATCGAAGAGTGGCGGGCCGCCTCTGAAGGCCCTCTGATACAGTGCGATTGCGCGATCGTAGGCGCCCGCCGCGGCAAGCCGGCGGGCTTCGGCCAAGGCCACCTCGTCGGTCTGACCCAGCGCCATCGCGCGTTCGAGCTCCGCGGCGCGCGCATCGTTCGGATCGATCTGGCGCAGGCGCTGGATGGTGGCACGGACCTGATCGAACCGCTGATTCTGCAGTTCGATCGAGCCGAGCTGAAACAGCGCCTCGGTGTTGTCGGGCTGGCTTTCCAAAATCTTTCGCAACGATTGCGCGGCAAGGTCCGGACGGTTGCGCTCGCGCCACATCGACGCCTGCTCGAACAGGAGGCCGTAGATCGATGATGACGACGGCTCGGCCGTCGTCGGCGGTGCCGCCACCGCCGGGCTCGAAACGGACAGGACGACGGCCGCGCCAGCAAGAACGCTCCTGACGGCCCCGCCACGCTCCGATCGCTTCGACCTTGCCATAGGCCCCCAAAACCCGATCAGCTTCCGTCCGACGACACCCGGGAGAGAAGCCGGTTAGCCCTGTTTGCCGAGAAACGCTCGATCGCCACGGCGAGAATCAATATAACACAGATCAAGCAAATGAATGCAGCAAGTTCAAAAGAGCCGGCAAGCCATTGAATTCTCCACCAGATTGGAAGCCCGCCCACGAACTTCCTGATACCGGACGTGTAGAACTCCCCCTTGGCCCCTGAAAGATAATAGAAATCGCCTTGGACGTTGGTCGCCTTCTCCGGATCGCCGAGATGATCGCTCAGATCCACCAGGGCCGCCGGCTGCGTAGCGCCGACCATGACCACCAGCCGGTTTTCGTTGAGAGGTGACCAGAAACTGGAAAGGTAGCCGTAAGGCTTGCCGAGATTGGCTTTGGCCAGTTCGGGAGCAGCGCCGCGATAGTACGGGGCGCGCGGATCGGTCGGCTGGAACTGGCGCTGCAGGAAGGAGAGGCCCGGCGCGGCCGTCACGCTGGTCGGCGTGATGTGAACCGAGTTGTGAGCCTCCCACTGCGCGAGCAGCGGCTGGTTCGACGGCAGCCCGATCACGATCAGGTCCCGGTCGGCCACCTGATCGACCTTTGCGGCATCGACGACCTCATAGCGGGTCGGCGGCACGCCCGTGGCATCCGCCATCATGCCCAGCAGGTTCAGGAGCGCCTGCACCTCCTGCGGTGACGGACTCTCCGGCATCACGAACGCGGTCGTTGCGAGATCGGCAAACCGGGTGAACGGGAACCCGGCATTGGCGAACAGCGCCAGGTTCGGGAAAGCGGCGAAATGGGCGACGCGACTGAGATCGATCGTGGAGTCGGGATCGATGCCCGTGCGGTCGCTCCAGTCGAGCATCTCGCAGTCGGCGTCCGCCTTGGCCCGCAGCTCGAACCGGAAATCCAGCTGGTTCTGGCTGGCGAGCTGGAAGCCGGGAAGCAGCACCTGGCTGACGCGATCCTCGGCGTTTCCCGGGAACAGCCATTCCTTCAGTCGCGACAGCACCTTCAGCTTGGGTTCGAGGGGGATTTCCCCGACGGTGCGTTGGTTGAGGTCGACGAAGACGCGTGAATTGCCCGGATCCACCCAGCTGTCGTCGGCACGACGGACATGCACGTACATCTTGCCGCCCGACAGTGCACCGAAGAACAGGTCCGGCGCCGTGCGGAACGACACCTTGGGCGTATCGAGGAGCCGGCGGCCGTTGATGGTCCCGCCACCTGCCAGCTCACCCAGTCGCACCGGCCGATCGCTCGGAATCCATTTCGGCGCGTCGTAGGGGCGACGGGGTGCCGGCAGGGGTTCCTTGGCGGCGGACCAGCCGCCGCTCAGGCGTGACGTCGCTGTCGCCAGCGTCCCCGCGGCCGCCTGCAGCTGCTCGGCGTCGTCACCGATGACCAGCAGGAGCTTGCTGTCGACCTGGGACGGATTGGCGACCACCGCCACGCGCGGTCCTTCGCCCGGAATGGCGGCGATGCCGGGTGGATAATTCCCGCCCGCCACGAGGACGACGGCGCTGCCCGCCGGCAGGCCGGCATATTGCACGGGGAACGTGGCGCCCTTGTTGCCGGCGACCAGACCGAAATAGCCGGCCACCATGCCCGCCGCCTGGAGCACGCCGGGGCCCGGATCGGGCGGCAGCACGAAGGGCAGGGTGAGCGGCAGCGGGTCCTTCGGGTCGGCGAAGGGACGCGGCAGCGCGGCCAGGTCGTCGGCGATCGGCAGCCGCGTCGTGCTGAGATAGATGAAGGTCGCGGGCTCGATGTTGACCCAGACGGCCCTGTTGCGATCGAGCGTGCAGGCTTTGGCGCCCTGCCCCTTGAGGGTGAACCGGAAGCTCAGGCGGTTGTCGGTCGACAGCAAGGCCGGTGTGAAAGTGAACTCGGCGCGCGCCTTCGGTCCGCTCGCCTTGCCCAGCGTGACCGACCCGATCGGCTCGTTGTTGAGGAACACCTGCAGCACGCCGTCGTCGCGGGCGACGGCATTCGAATAGCTGAAGACGAGGCTGATGCGCGCGGCGATGAAGGCATCGTCCTGGCGGGTCGTGAAGACAATGCCGGTTTCGGCCGTGGCGCCTTCGAGGTGGAGCGCCCTGCTCCGCAGATCGCTCAGCCGGATCAGCTGGCTGCGGCCATCCGCGGTCCCGGTGTACATTGGATAGTTCGCCATCGGGAGCGGCGACGGGGTCGGCAAGATGTCGGGCCGGTTCGAGCCGGGCGGCGGAACAGGCGTCGTCGTCACGGCGGGAGCCCCGGGCGGGAGGCTCGCCGGCGGCGACGCCAAGGGCGCCGGAGCAGGAGCAGGAGCCGGCGCGGGTGCTACCGGTGGCAGGGCCTGAGGCGCCGACGGTCGCTGGGCGCCGGCCGGCACCGGCGGATTGGAGGCCGGCGGGATCGCGGGCGGGACGATGGGCGTCGCGACATCGGCCGGAGGCAGCGGCGTGGTCGTCGGCAGCGGCGCCTGCGGGCGCGGACTCTGGGCTTCCGGGGGTGGAATGATGGCGACGCCCGACGGAATGGACGGCAGGCTGGAGGGCAGTTCGAACTTCGGCGTGAGTTGCGTCGGCTGCGTGAGCTGGACGGTCGGGCTGTTGGCCTGTGGCGGGAAGAAGGTCATCGGCTGCGAACCGGCCCCCGTCCGCGGCCCGAGATCCTGCTGCGCGGCGGCCGGAGCAATGATCGTGAGAGCCAGAACCATTGCGGCGCGACGGACCGCCGTCGGCCTCACGTCGGCCTCGGCGCCGCCGGTAGCGGTTGCTGCACCGGCTGGCGGGGCCGGCGGAGATTGCGGACCGCCATGCCGGCCAGGCCACGGATGGCGCCGGAAAGATCGAACAGGGACTTGCCGACGGTGTCGGGTGGCCGGTCGTCCCAGTTGAGCCAGGCGTCGGCACGGCCGAACACGGCGCTGACGATCGTGCGCTCTTCCTCGAGGTTCGTCGGCATGAATTCGAGGCGCACCTCGCGGCCGTTGACGGCGACGACCCGGGCCGGGACCGAGGAAATGTCCTCGATCTGCTCGAAGTTGATGATGACCTCTTCGTTCACCGTCACGTCGGTCGCGACGTCGTCCATCCGAAGCAGGCCGCCGCCGAGGGAGAGATCCTCCGTGCGCCCCATCAGCGAGCGCCTGCCGTCGAAATAGAGCGCGATCGGTTGCCGGCTGCGGACACGCGGCTGGGCCCTCACCTGCCGCCTCTCGCGGCCGACCGCGAGGGCCGCGAATACGGTGAAGGCGCTATAGAAGCACCAGAACAGGTTCATCCAGAGCACCGGCGCGTCGCCTGGGAAAAGCTCGGTGAAGAGAAGCCGATAGAAGCCGACGCCGATCGCCGCGAGCAGCACCACCGCCAGGATCATCAGCGGCCGCATGATCGGCGTGTCGTACAGTTCCTTCTCGAGGACGCCGCCCTTGCTGGTAACGTTGAAGCTGCCGGCCTTGGGATTGATGAGCGCCAGCAGCGTCGGTCCCATGATGTGGAACAGCAGTACGTTGTCGTAGATTTCGCCCCAGAACGAATAGCGGTAACGCCCGTCGAGCCGCGACTGCGTCGCCAGGGTGTGGAACAGGTGCGGCCCGGCATAGGCCATGACCATCAGGGCGCTCGCCACGATGATGTTCTGGGAGGTCACCAGATAGGCCACCGGCGCCGTCAGGAAGACGAAACGCGGCACCGGAAACAGGAAGTACATCATCGCATTGAGGTAGCAGATGCGCTGTCCGAAGCTCAGGCCCCGCCCGAGCAGCGGATTGTCGGTGCGGAAAATCTGGATCATGCCGCGCGCCCAGCGCATGCGCTGGCCGATGTGGATCGAGAGGCGCTCGGTGGCCAGGCCGGCGGCCAGCGGCCAGCGGAGATAGGCCGTGTTCCAGCCCTTGCGGTGCATGCGCAGCGACGTGTGGGCGTCCTCGGTCACCGTCTCGACGGCGATGCCGCCGACCTCGTCGAGCGCCTCGCGACTCAGCACCGCGCAGGAGCCGCAGAAGAAGGTCGCGTTCCAGAAGTCGTTGCCGGGCTGGATCAGGCCGTAGAAGAGCTGGCCTTCGTTGGGCACCCGGCCGAAGGTGCCGAGATTGCGCTCGAACGGGTCGGGCGAATAGAAGTGATGCGGGGTCTGCAACATCCCGAGCTTGCGGTCGCGCAGGAACCAGCCGACGGTCATCTGCAGGAACGCGCGCGTCGGGATGTGATCGCAGTCGAAGATGGCGATCAGTTTGCCCTTGGTGATCGTCAGCGCATGATTGATGTTGCCGGCCTTGGCGTGTTCGTTGGTCGGCCGGATCAGGTAGCCGCAGCCCGCCTCCTCGGCGAAGCGCTTGAACTCCGGGCGGCGCCCGTCGTCGAGGATGTAGACCTTGAACTTGTCGGCCGGGTAATCCATGACCATCGCCGCCAGTACCGTCGGCTTAACGACGTCGAGGCTTTCGTTGTAGGTCGGGATGTAGACGTCGACCATCGGCCATTCCTGCGTGTCGGCGGGCAACGGCGCCGGCTGGCGCTCGAGCGGCCACAGGACCTGGAAGTAGCCGATCATCAGCACGATCCAGGCATATACCTCGGCGGCGTAGAGGCCGTAACCGAACATCATGTCGAACGGATCGACGAAGCCCAGCGTCTCGGTCGTTCGCCACCACAGGTAACGTGTCGACACGAGAGCCGACAGGACGACGATGATCAGGGTCGCCATGCGGCTCTTGAAACGGTTCACGAGCAGGAAGATGAAGGCCGTGAAGACCGCGAAGATGGCCTGTGTCTGCAGATCGAACGGCGTGATGATGACGAAGGCCGCCGGTCCGAGGGCCACGATCGCGACGAACAGATAGAAGAGCCTCGTGAGGAGCGGGACGCGCCGGTTCGGAGCCAGCTCGGCGGAGCTCACGGAAGTCATCGCGGACCGGCTTCCATGCCGTCGAGCAGCAGTCCCTGCACCGAAGCGGCCAGCCCCCGCACGTCGGCCGCTGCCTTGCTGGTCGGCGCGCGGTCGACCACCAGCTGCTGATGCGCCACGGCTTCGCCGAAACTGTCGTCGTAGTTCACGATGCCGATCATCGCTTGTCCCAGCCGGCGCCGCAGCAGGGCGATCACGTCGCGCGTCAGCTTTCGGCGCATGTCGACGAGGTTGAAGACATAGCGCACCTGACGGCGGGAGCCTTCCGGCACACGTCCGAGGAAGTTCTGCGATTCGACCGTCGACAGCAACGACACGGAGGTGGCATCGGCCTGCAGAACGACGATATCGAGAGTCGAGATCGGCCGGGTCTGGTCGAGGAAGACCGATGGTCCCGGCGGGGTGTCGATCACCACGACGAAGCCGCGTTCGACGAACGGGGAAAGCGTGTTCGCCAGCCAGTTCTCGTTGCGCGCCAGGTGATCGGAAATGGCGTGAAGCTGTGTCCCGTTGACCTGCCCGAACGGCAGGACCAGCAGATTGGCGCCTCCCGGCAACACGCCTTCGCGGATCGACCGCCCGTAGGCCAGGCAGTGGGCCCAGCCGCGATCATCGGCCAGCTGTATGCCGGCGTGCAGGCGCATCGAGTTCTGGACGTCGAGATCGACGACGAGGACGCGCAAGCCGGAACGCGCCAGCACGCCCGCGACGTTGATGCTGAGAGACGTCTTGCCTACACCGCCCTTGGGCGAACAAAAGCAGACGACCGACATCAACGCGCCAGTCGGTCGAAGAGTCCGGTCAGGCTGCTGGACGATGGCGGCGAGGTCTGCTCCCCGACGGGCCCGGTGATGACCCGGCGAATGTCCGCCAATGTTCTCCGGGATCCACGGGCCGCCGGATCCGGGGACCGGCCCGCCGCCACCGAATGCTGGAAAGCCTCGTCCCGCCATGCAGCGCGGCTTTCGGGAACCGGCGCCCCGATGCGCGGGGTTTGATCGAAGACGTCTGCGAGCAGATCGTTTCCGGAAAGAGCTCCGACCGCGAACGGCTTTTCATCCCGTTCCGACGGAGGCGGATCCTTGCCGAAGATGGCATCTATCAAGGGTGCCGACATTTGATCCGTGGTGCTGTCGAACTCGCGATAGGGCGTGCCGGTCCGGCCTGTTGCACTCAGAAGATGGGCGACATCGTCGTTGTTCTTGATGGCCTTGTCCCTACTGCACCCACCGAGACTGATACACTATCGGTCGCGGCCCGTCATCTGCAGGCGCACAATATAAGCTATCAAAGTGTCGGAGTTAGCGCCCGCTTTTCATCGCCGAATCCATTACCGCTCTGCAAGTCGTTGAATTGCCCGGACAAGCGTCGGGTATCTGACACTCGTCGGCTCCGCGGCGGACATGAAAAAGCCGGCGACCAGGAACGGTCGCCGGCTTCGGCAATGACAGGAATGGGCGAGGGCCGAACCCGCGCCTCTAGGCGACGGCCTTGATGGTCCTGGCGGTGATGTCGACGATCTCGTCGATCTGGGCCTTCTCGATCACCAGCGGCGGCGACATGGCGATGGCGTCGCCCGACTGCCGGACCATCAGGCCGAGGTCGAATGCCTTGACGAAGGCCTTGTAGCCGCGCGTGCCGACCGCGCCTTCCGGCGCCAGGTCGATCCCGCAGGCCATGCCGAGATTGCGGATGTCGGTGACGTTGGGCAGGCCCTTCAGCGAGTGGATGCCTTCCTCCCAGTAGGGCGACAGCTCGGCGGCGCGGGCGAACAGCTCCTCGTCGCGATAGATGTCGAGCACCGCAGACGCCGCCGCGCAGGCCAGCGGATGCGCCGAGTAGGTGTAGCCGTGGAACAGGTCGATCGCGTTTTCCGGCCCGTTCATCAGGCCGTCGAACACGTGCTTGCGCACGAACACGCCGCCCATCGGCACCGTTGCGTTGGAGATGCCCTTGGCCACCGTCATCAGGTCCGGGATCACGCCGAACTTCTCGGCGGCGAAGCTGGTGCCGAGGCGGCCGAAGCCGGTGATGACCTCGTCGAAGATCAGCAGGATGCCGTGCTTGTCGCAGATTTCGCGCAGCCGCTTCAGGTAGCCCTTCGGCGGCGGCAGGAAGCCCGTGGAACCGGCGCACGGCTCGACGATGACGGCGGCGATGTTGGACGCGTCGTGCAGGCCGACGATGCCTTCGAGCGCATCGGCCAGATGCGCGCCATTCTCCGGCTCGCCCTTCGAGAAGGCGTTCTCCGGCAGGTGCGTATGCGGCAGGTGATCGACGCCCGGCAGCATCGCGCCGAACCACTTGCGATTGTTGACCATGCCCCCGACCGAGATGCCGCCGAAGCCGACGCCGTGATAGCCGCGCTCGCGGCCGATGAAGCGGGTGCGGGTGCCCTGGCCGTTGGCGCGGTGGTAGGCCAGCGCGATCTTGAGCGCGCTGTCGACCGCTTCGGAACCGGAATTGCAATAGAATGCATGGTTGAGGTCGCCCGGCAGCAGGGCGGCGTGGCGCGCCGCCAGCTCGAACGCCTTGGGATGGCCCATCTGGAAGGACGGCGCGTAGTCCATCTCGTCGAGCTGTTTGGCGATCGCCGCCTTGATCTCCTCGCGGCCATGGCCGGCATTGACGCACCAAAGGCCTGCTGTGCCGTCGATGATCTGGCGGCCTTCCGGCGTCCAGTAATGGACACCCTTGGCCCGGGCCAGCAGGCGCGGATTCTTCTTGAACTGCCGGTTCGCGGTGAACGGCATGAAGAACGCTTCAAGGTTGTTCGCGGCAGGCGCGTTGTTCGACGACATCCCCATACTCCTCTGAATTCCGGACCCCTATACTGATCCGCTTTCTATCCAGAACAAGATGATATCTTCCAAGGGCGAAGTTTGCGGTAATCTGAGAACAAACGGCCTCATCCGCTCACTATGCTGAACACAGTAAGCACCATGGACATCACCACCGGCGAGAGACTGAAGATCGCGCGGCAGCGGGCCGGGCTGTCCCAGCGTGCGCTGGCCAAGAAGGCCGGCGTGGGCAACGCCACCGTGTCCCTGATCGAAAGCGACCGGATCAACCCGTCCGTCAGCGCGCTCAAGCGGATCCTCGACGCGATCGCCATGCCGCTTTCCGACTTCTTCGCCATCGACGAGAAGGCGACCGAAGAGAAGGTCTTCAAGGCGGGCAGCCTCACCGAGATCGGCCGCGGCGGCATATCGTTCCGGCAGATCGGCAAGGACCTGTCCGGCCGCGCCCTGCAGCTTCTGTACGAGACCTACCAGCCGGGCGCCGACACGGGAAAGATCATGCTCCGCCATGACGGCGAAGAGGCTGGCTTCGTGATCTCCGGCCGCATCGAGCTCACGATCGGCTCCACCCTGCACATCCTGAACGCTGGTGACGCCTACTACTTCAAGAGCAGCGAGCCGCACCGCTTCAGGAATGCGACGACGAAACCGGCGGTCATCGTGAGCGCCTGCACTCCGCCGACTTTCTGACAATTCGATGGAAGATCTCGCGGGCCGGGCGCCACTCCGGCTGACCATGTTCGCTACCTACGCACCGTGAGGTCATGGTCGCTGCTTTCGGATATCCGCTTTGGGCGTGCCCCCGCTCAAGGTGGGCCCTCCCCGGCTCCCGTGCGTCGAGCTGCGTGTCTGCATTCCACGCCGCCGCGAGTGTCATCGCCATTACACGTCATGCGATGCGCTCGCCAGATGCGTTATCAACAGACGTCTAATCTGGCGAAATGGACGAGAGAAGCGCCACCGGAAACGCGCTCCAGAGACGATCGAGACGGGGTCGCGACTCAAGATCCATGCTGCACCCGCGAAGAACGTCGTGCGCCGGCTTGCCGAGGTCACCCACGAGCCCGAGTGAGGTTTGCGACCACGCATCCGGTCGAAACGCGAGATCGCCCTCCTTGGCAATGGCCTGCAAGGCGAGCCGCGGCACCGCCACCAGCAGCCAATCGTCGCCGGCCTGTCGAATGAAGGCGACGACGGATTCGCGCGACCGTCCCTCGACCTCGACGGGACGGTAGCTGCCCTCGGCGAACAGGCCGGGCGCACGCCTGCGCAACGCCAGCGTGCGCCGGATCAGCGCCTGCTTGATGCGGCCGTCGCGCCAGCTCTTCGTCAACTCGGGCAAGGCCACGTCCTTCATTCGGGCACGCGCCGCAAAGTCGACCGGCCGGCGATTGTCGGGATCCACGAGGCTGAAGTCCCACAGGTCGGTTCCCTGATAGAGGTCGGGCACTCCGGGCACGGTGAGCTTGAGCAGGCATTGCGCCAGGCCGTTCACGGCGCCGGCGGGCGCGATGCGACCCACGAAGGCCAGAAGTTCGTCGAGGAGATCGGGCATGGCGGCTTCGGCCACGAGCCGCATGGTTAAGGTCCGGGCGGCCTCTTCGTAGGACTGGTTGACCGCCGCCCAATCGCTCTCCAGCTTGGCCTCGCGCAGGGCTTTCTGCTGCCAGCCGTACAGCCGCTCGGCGAAGGCCTTACGCGCCGACGCGTCGCCGCGGTCGAGATCGAGCGGCCAGGCGCCGACGATCATCTGTAGCAGCATCGCCTGGTCGCCCGGGGACACGGGCGACGATTTCGGATCCACCCAGCGCGCCAGGAGATCGGCCCAGTCGGCCGCCAGTTCACTCACGGCCGCGAGCCGCGCTCGAACATCCTCACCGCGCTTGTGATCATGCGTCGCCGTCGCGAGCATCGTGTGCGGATAGTCGGCCCGACGCCGTTCCATACGAGCATGGAAAGCGTCGGCGCCCAGCGCGAAGGTCTCGATGTCGAAGCCGACATCGTTTCGCGACAAAAGCCGACCGTACCGGTAGAAGCCGGTATCCTCGACCGACTTGGCGGCGACGGGCGCACTGAGCTGCTGCAATCGCGCCATGGCGCGCGGCCACGAGCCACGCATGGATTGCGGAGTCAGCATCGCCGCGAGCAGCGGCTCGACGGCCCAACGATCGGTGGCGAGACAGGTCTTCGCGACCTTCCCCGACACCTCGCGCAGGATATCCGAGTCGTGATCGGAGAGGTCCTGGCCAGCCCCATACGTACGATAGACCGGCACATGGGCGAGGAACTCGGCAAGCAGCCGCCGCAAGGTCGGCCGCGGAACGAGCTCGCCCACGATGTCCTGCCAGGCCGCGGCGCAGGCTTCGAGCTGCGCCGAGAAGCTTCGCGCGACGATCTCGCGCCGCGCCGTGGTCTCTTCGTCCGCAAAACTTGCGGGACGGCCGCTGAGCTCCGTCCAGCTCCTGGTGAGAATCGCTTCCCCAGCCGGATCGTGCTGGAGCGCGTTGACCTCGTTCATGAAATCGTAACCTGTCGTGCCGTCGCAGCCCCAGTCCTTCGGCAGCGTCTCGCCCTTCAGCAGGATCTTCTCGACCACCAGCCAGGCGCGGGACCTGCCGTGCTGCTTGGCCAGCGCGTCGAGCCGTTCGCGCAACTGGCGGCAATAGCCGGCCGGATCCGTGAGCCCGTCGACATGGTCCACGCGAAGGCCGTCGATCACACCCTCGGCATAAAGCCGCAGCGGGAGCGCGTGGACGGCCTCGAACGCTCGTGGCCGCTCCATGCGCAGGCAAACGAGCTCGTTGATGTCGAAGAAGCGACGCCAGTTGATCCGGTCACCCGCCACTCGCCACGATTCGAGCCGGTAGTGCTGCCGGGCGAGCAGGTTGGAAAGACTGCCCCGACCTTCGGCGCTGCCATCACAAAGCGGGAACGCAGTGTCGAAGTAGCGCAATTCCGGCTGGCCCTCTTCGTCCTGCGCGACGGCCAGTTCGCCATCTGCAACGACTTCGTCGAGCGGACGCCCCAGGACGGGCAGAAGGACTTTTGCCGGCCCCTCCCCCGTCGTTTCCCAATCGATGTCGAACCATTCGGCATACTCGCTCGCGCGGCCCCGGCGCAGTACGTCGCTCCACCACTCGTTGCGCACATCGGCCGCCATGTGGTTGGGCACGATATCGAGGACAAGGCCGAGGCCGACCTCGCGCAGTGCCGTGGCAAGCGACAGCAGCCCTTCTTCACCACCCAGTTCTGGATTGACGCGAGTGGGATCGATCACATCGTAGCCATGCATCGAGCCCGGCCGCGCAACCGCGATCGGAGAGGCATACACATGGCTGACGCCCAACCCGGCGAACCAGCGGGCCTGAGCGGTCGCATCGGCGAAGGTGAAGCCGCGGTGGAACTGCAGCCGCAGTGTGGCGCGGGGGATCATGGGCGACGGGCGACGATGATGGCAGCGCGACGGGCGACTGCGGGATCATCGAAAAGTCTTGCCGCCGGTGGTTCGAGCCGGCGTCGCCAGTTGGGGTGCTGGTCGATCGTACCGGGGAGGTTCGGCTGGTCGGGGAGCCCCAGGAGATCCTCCAACGGCGCGAGCATCAGCGGGGCCGGCGAACTGGCAACGAAGCCCAGCGCCGCGTCGACGGCCGGCGCCGGATCTTCTGGCGCCGGCGCGGGCCCTTCGGCGATTCCCGCCGCAGTGAAAGCCTGCCACAGGCGCCGCCGGTCGCCCTGCCGCTGCTCGGCCTCGCCAGCGGCCGCCAGGCCGAGCGTACTCCGCACGTCGATGTCGCTGCCGCGCCACCAGCCGGCGACGGTCGGAAGGTCGTGGGTGGTCGTCATCGACACGGAATCGCGCCGCCAGCGCGCGGGGGTCCGGAAACTGCCGCGGTTGCGTTCGAACCACATCACGTCCATGCCGGCGATGCCCGCCTGGGCAAGTCTGCGGCGGAAGCCGCGCGGGACGGTGCCGAGATCCTCACCGATCACCACCGCGCCGTGGCGGTGCGATTCGAGGGCGAGCAGCCGCAGGAAGTCGTCCAGCGGATAGTCGAGGTAGGCGCCGTCGGCGGACGACGCCCCTTCCGGCACCAGCCACAGGCGTTGCAGCCCCATGATGTGATCGATGCGGACACCCCCAGCGTAACGCATGGCCGCCCGCACGGTCGACAGGAACGGCTCGAAGCCGGTGGCGACGAGCGCCCGCGGCGAGAATCCCGACAGACCCCAGTCCTGTCCGGCGCGATTGAACTCGTCGGGCGGCGCACCGATGTTCAGCCCCAGCAGCAGATCGCTCTGCCGCGACCAGGCGTGACTGCCGGCGCGGTCCATCCCGATGGCGAGGTCGCTGATCAGCCCGATCTTCATGCCCGCTTCAACAGCGGCAGTCTGGGCCGCCTCGAACGAACGCGCCGCCAACCATTGCAGGAACTGGTGGAAGCGGATCGAGGCGCCTCCGGCGGCCACGAAGGCGGCCATCTCAGGATCGTCCGGCCGCGTGAGGCCGTGACGAAACGCAGGTGGCCAGTCGCGCCAGAAGCCAAGGGGAGGTTCACTCGCCAGCCACTTGCCATGCAGCGCCTCGAACAGCGCATGGCCCTGCAGCAGATCACCGCCCTCGCGCACGAAATCATCGAATGCCCTTGCGAGCGCGCTCCCGGTCACCACGTCGCGTGTCTCGAAGTCATCGAAGAGGTGGCGCAACAGCGCGAGCTTCGCTTCAGCCGCCGGCCGCCAGTCGACGAGGGAGGCCTGCTCCCATGCGCCGCCCAGCCGATGCTGCGCCACCCGCTCCGGTCCGAAGACGATCTCGGGATCCGCGAACAATGGATTGAGGAACAGGCGGCTCGATGGCGAATAGGGACCGTACCGCCCGGGGTCGGCGGCAAAGAGGCTATGGACGGGGCTGAGCGCCACGGCATCCGCGCCGTGCCGCGCGGCGCCCTCGGCCAGCTGGCGCACGGCGGTCGCGTCACCGATGCCGCCATCGCCGGGCCGGCGCAGGCCGTAGATCTGAGCCGCGACGCCCCAGAGATGCCTGCCCTCGGCACGATCCTCGACCGTCACGCACCGTGTCGGCGCGACCGCGACCGTCACCAGGCGATCGCCGAACTCCAGCCGGTGATAGCCGACCCGTTCGAGCGCCGGCCCGATGAGCCTGTCGCCGCGCATCGAGAATCGCAGCGTCGCGACACTGCCGTCCTCGTAGGTGAGCAGGCCGCGTGCCGCCCCGCCGGCGCGCGCGGGAAGGGTGAGCCGGCTGCCGGCCTTCATCGTGACGAGGGGCGGCAGGTTCTTCGCAGGCCCGACCTTCTGCCGGCTGTCATCGACATCCGCGGATGTGGCAGTGGGGAGCCCCAGGGCGTCGAGAATGCGGCGGAGGGATCCGATCGAAACCTGCTGTGGGATACCGAGCGCATCCGTCCAGGTTTCGGCTAGTCCGGCAGCGCGAGCGAGGTCGCGGATGTCCTCGTCGCTCACGGTGCCGGCACCAGGAGCGCTACCGTCGTGGCGGGCTCCACCCGCCCATTCCGCGCCGCCTCGAAGGCTCCGGCGCGGGACTCATGAAGGAGTTCGCCCTCAACCGCTGCGACGTGGGCCAGGTCTCGCCCGAGATTGCTGACGAGTACGAGCGTCGCGCCGTCCCCCATCCGCCATCGGGCGACGACGGTCGACGGCTCGACGGCAGACGCGCCCAGTGATCTCGCGCCCTCCAGGCGGGGTATGAGCGACTCGCGCCGAATGCCCAGCAGCCGGCGGTAGAGGCGGTGCCGCGCCGTCCCGTGCTCGGCATGGGGAACGAGCCTGCTGTGTTCGAAGGTTGCCGGCTCGTTGGGATCGGGAATGCTCGACGTCCCCTCTCCGGGCGCGAAACCCTTGAACCCCGCGAACTCCCGGCGGCGTCCTTCGCGGACCGCCTTGGCGAGATCGCCGGTGTGATCCGTGAAGTAGAGGAAAGGAGAGGTCGTCGCATCCTCCTCGCCCATGAAGATCATCGGCACGTGCGGGCTCAGGAGCTGCAGCGCAACCGCTGCCTCCAGGACGTCCGGAGCGACATGCCCGGTCAGACGATCGCCGAACGGGCGGTTGCCGATCTGATCGTGGTTCTGGAGGAACAGCACGAAGGACGTCGGCGGCAGATCGCGGCTGGGCGTTCCGCGCGACTCGCCGCTGCGATAGGCGGAGGCATCGCCCTGGTAGACGAAGCCCTCGGCAAGCGCGCGGGCCAGACGGTGGGCCGGCCTGTCCGCATAGTCGGCGTAATAGCCGTCGTTCTCGCCCGTCAGGAGAGCATGCAGGACGTGGTGCGCATCGTCGTTCCACTGCGCGTCGAAGTCGCGCCGGAGGTGATCAGCCACGTTGCCATCGTGTTCCAGTACGAGATGCACGTGGCGGCCGGGCTCGACGGACCGGCGCACTTCGGCCGCCATCTCGTCCAGCCAGTCAGCCTCGGAGATGGCATGTACGGCATCGAAACGCAGCCCGTCGAAGCGGTACTCGTGCAGCCAGTATAACGCGTTTTCCGTAAAGTACTGGCGCACCTCGGGGCGGCGGAAATCGATCGCCGCGCCCCAGGGCGTCGCGATGTCGTCGCGGAAGAACTGCGGTGCGTAGGCCGATAGATAGTTCCCGTCGGGGCCGAAGTGGTTGTAGACGACATCGAGAAACATCATGAGCCCAAGCCCGTGGGCCGAATCCACCAGCGCCTTGAGCTCGTCGGGCGTGCCATAGGAGCGGTCTGGCGCGAACGGCAGGACACCGTCGTAGCCCCAGTTTCGCTTTCCCGGGAAGTCGTTGATGGGCATCAACTCGACGGCCGTGACGCCGAGGTCGGCGAGGATCGGCAGGGCGGCCTGCACCCCCGCGAAGCCGCCGAACGCACCGACGTGCAACTCGTAGAGCACCGTCTCGTGCCATGGCCGTCCGCGCCATCCCACATGCCGCCACTCGTAGCCGTAGGGGTCGATCACCAGGCTGGGTCCATGTACATCGTCGACCTGCGCGCGCGAGCCGGGATCGGGTACCGCCAGCCCGTCGGCGAAGCGATAGAGATAGCGTGCTCCGGGCCCGCAGGTGAGTTCCGCCTCGAACCAGCCGTCGCCGAGCGTGCGCATGGGCACCGGCGGCAGGCCTTCGACTTCGACATTCACGCAGGATTGCGCCGGCGCCCAAAAGCGGAAGCGCGTCGCACCCGACGGAAGGAGCGACGCGCCAAACGGGAGATCACGCCCGAATTGCGGCCTCATCCCTTCGTCCGAGTGGCCAGAGCGAGCACGACACTGCGAGGTCCGACCACGATTTCCATCCCTTCCAGTTTGCGCTCCGGCGCGTCGGGCGCGGCGCTGTCCAGAACAATGCACGTCGGCCAGCGCGGTTCCGGCAAAAGGAAATGGCAGTCTGCCGTACCGGCATTGAAGAATGCCGTCAGCATCGTGACCGAGCCGTCGTCGTTGGGCCCCACTCGCCTCAGGGCCAGGCAGCGATCCTCAACGTTGTTCCAGGACTCCGCCGAGACGATCTCGCCCGTGGCATCGAACCAGGATATGTCGGGGATGCCCTCGGCTGGGAATTCCCGTCCGTGCAGGAAGTACGGCGAACGAAGCACCGGATGGCGATGGCGCAATGCCACGACGCGTGCCACGAACGCCGCGAGGCTCTTGCCTTCCGGCTGCTCCAGCAGGGCCCAGTCCATCCACGACGTCTCGTTGTCCTGGCAATAGGCATTGTTGTTGCCGTTCTGGGTACGACCGAATTCGTCCCCACCGAGCAGCATCGGTGTCCCCTGGGCAAGGAACAGCGTCGCGAGCATGGCCCGCTGCAATCGTTGCCGTGTGTCGAGAATGGCCGGGTCCGTGGTTGGCCCCTCCTCACCCCAGTTGGCGGAGTAGTTTTCGCCGTGTCCGTCCTTGTTGTCCTCGCCGTTCGCCTCGTTGTGGCGCTCGGCATAGCTCACCGTGTCCAGCAGGGTGAAACCGTCATGCGAGGCGGCATAATTGATCGATGCCCACGGCCGCCGATGACGCCGGTCGAACAGGTCGCTCGATCCGGCAAGACGGGCGGCGAAATCTGCCCGCTGGCCCGGGTCCCCGCGCCAGTAGCGCCTGACGCCGTCGCGGAACCGGTCGTTCCATTCGGCGAAGCCCGGCGGATGATTGCCAACCTGATAGCCGCCCGGTCCGATGTCCCAGGGCTCGGAGATCAGCTTGACCCTCTGGAGCATTGGATCCTGGCGCATCGCGTCGAAGAATCCGGACCCCGGATCGAAGCCATGCGCCTCACGGCCGAGGGTCACGCCGAGATCGAAGCGAAAGCCGTCGACGTGGAAGGCCGTCACCCAGTAACGCAGCGAGTCCATGACCATCTGCAGCACGCGTGGCGTCGACAGGTTGAGCGTGTTGCCGGTCCCCGTGTCGTTGATGCAGTGCCGCGGATTGTCCGGGAGCAGCCGGTAGTAGCTGGCATTGTCGAGGCCGCGAAACGAAAGGGTCGGCCCCAGTTCGCTGCCTTCCGCGGTGTGGTTGTAGACGACATCGAGAATCAGCTCGAGGCCCGCCGCGTGCAGGCGACGGACGGCAATGCGCAGTTCGTCGAGCGTGCCGTCGGAAAGGTAGCGCGGCTCCGGCGCAAAGAAGCCGATGCTGTTGTAGCCCCAGTAATTGCGCAGGCCCCGTTCGAGCAGGGCGCGGTCCTGAACGAAGGCGTGGATCGGCAGCAGCTCGACCGTCGTGACGCCCAGCCGGCGCAGATGGTCGATGAACACGGGATCGCCCAATGCCGCGAACGTGCCGCGCTCGTTGGGACGCAGGTCCTGGCGCAACATGCTGAGGCCACGCACATGCGCCTCGTAGATCACCGTGTCGGACCACGGGACGGCGGGCGGACGGTCGTCGGCCCAGTTGAAGCTCTCGTCGGCCACCACCGCCTTCATGACGCCCGGCGCACTGTCCCGCCGGTCGAACGACAGGTCGGCGCGCGGAGAATTGATGCGATAGCCGTAAAGCGCGTCGGCGTTCCGGATCTCGCCGGTGAGGCGGCGCGCATAGGGATCGAGCAGCAGCTTGTGCGGATTGAACCGATGTCCCGCCTGCGGCTCGTAGGGTCCATAGGCGCGATAGCCGTAGACGAGACCCGCCCGCGCATTCGGCAGGTAACCGTGCCAGACCTCGTCGGTGCATTCCGGCAGGTCGAAACGCGCGATCTGACGCCGCCCGGAAGGGTCGAACAGGCACAGCTCGATCCTGGTCGCGTGCGCGGAGAACACGGCGAAGTTCGTGCCAAGCCCGTCCCAGGTTGCGCCGAGCGGGTAGGACGAGCCCGGCAGAAGCCGGTCCGGCCAGGACGACGTCGCCATCCTAATCCTCGCAGCGCAGGATCACCGTCGCAAGGGGCGGCAGAGTGAGCTGAACTGAATGGGACAAGCCATGGGAGGGCTGGTCGACGGCTTCCACGGCGCCGGCATTGCCGAGGTCGCTACCGCCGTAGAAGCGCGAATCCGTATTGGCCACCTCGCGCCAGCGGCCGGGCCTGGCCACGCCGATCCGGTATCCATGCCGCGGCACCGGGGTCATGTTGCAGACAACCAGGAGACGGGCGCCCGATCCGGATGTGCGGAAGAAGGCGAAGACCGAATTGGCACGGTCGTCGCCCACGATCCAGGAGAAGCCCGACGGTTCGCTGTCCGAGGCATGGAGCGACGGCTCCGCCAGATAGAGATGGTTGAGGTCGCGTACGAGTCGCTGGATTCCGGCATGGGCGCCATCATCCAGCAGGTGCCAGTCGACCTCCCCGTCATGGTTCCACTCCCGCTCCTGCGCGATCTCGCAGCCCATGAACAGCAGCTTCTTGCCGGGATGCGCCCACATGAAACCGAAATAGGCGCGGAGATTGGCGAAACGCTGCCAGCGGTCCCCGGGCATCTTGCCCAGCAGCGAGCCCTTCCCATGCACGACCTCGTCGTGGGAGATCGGCAGCACGAACCGCTCCGAGAACGCATAGACCAGGCCGAAGGTCAGCTGGTCGTGATGATAGGCGCGATGGATGGGCTCATGCTCGACGTACTGGAGCGTGTCATGCATCCAACCCATGTTCCATTTGAACGAAAAGCCGAGACCGTCCGGCAGCGGCGCGCTCACGCCCGGCCAGGCGGTCGATTCCTCGGCCACCATGATCGCGCCGGGACAACGCTCGGCGACCACGGCGTTGAGATGGCGCAGGAAGCCGATTGCCTCTAGATTCTCGCGACCGCCATGGACGTTGGGAATCCAGGCATCGGCCGGCCGACTGTAGTCGCGGTAGAGCATCGAGGCGACGGCATCGACCCGCAACCCGTCGACATGGAAGCGCTCCAGCCAGTGCAGAGCGCTGGCGATCAGGAACCCCTGAACCTCCCGCCGGCCGAAATTGTAGATGTAGGTGTTCCAGTCGTGATGGTAGCCCTCGCGCGGATCCAGATGCTCGTAGAGGGCGGTGCCGTCGAAGCGCGCCAGGCCATGGCTGTCGGTCGGGAAATGCGCCGGCACCCAGTCGAGCAGGACGCCGATGCCTGCACGATGCGCGGCATCGACGAACCGGGCGAAGGACTCCGGCGGACCATAGAGCGCGGCTGGCGCGAACAAACCCAAAGGCTGGTAACCCCACGAGCCACCGAACGGATGCTCCGTCACCGGCAACAGCTCGACATGGGTGAAGCCCATCTCCTTCACGTAGGGGATGAGGCGCTCCGACAAGAAGTCCCACAGGGGACGCTCCGGGGCGCCGGTGCCGGCCTTCTGGCGCATCCAGGAGCCGGCATGGACCTCGTAAATCGAGAGGGCAGCCTTTGCCGACTGACGCTCGGCGCGGCCGGCCATCCAGGCGGCGTCGTTCCAGCGCAGGCCAGCGGCCGGAGCCGCAACGACTGACGCCGTGGCCGGGGCCAGCTCAGCCTGTTGCGCCACCGGATCGGCCTTGTCGGGCAGACGAACGCCGCCCGGCCCCACGATGTCGAACTTGTAGCGGGCACCCGCGCCGATGCGCGGGATGAAGATCTCCCACACCCCCGCAGATGATCGCAGGCGCATCGGATGACGACGCCGATCCCAGGAGTTGAAATCGCCGATCACCGCGACGCGCTGGGCATTGGGCGCCCACACCGCGAACCTCACACCTTCCACGCCCCCGATCGAGACGATGTTGGCGCCCAGCGCCTCGGCAAGTTCGAAGTGGCGGCCCTCGTTGAAGAGATGGAGATCCAGATCGCCGAGGACCGGACCGAATGCATAGGCATCCTCGGTTTCCTGCACGGCACCGGGCCACTGAATACGCAGGACATAAGGGCCCGCTTGCGACACCGGCCCCTCGAACAGGCCGGAAGCGGCGCCGGGCGAAAGCTCGCCCCAGGTTCGGCCATCGTCACGTCCGATCACTTCGACGGACTCCGCGCCGGGTAGGAATACACGGACGACGCGGCGTCCGCCGGCCTCGTGGGGACCCAGGATGGCGAAGGCGTCCATCGGTCGGCCCGCTGCCAGGGCTTCCGCCGATTCGCGACCGAGCCTGCCTTCTTGGGTTACGACGTTCATGCACTCTCCTGCGGTGGCGTCTCTCGCAGCAGGCGCGCGGCCAGTCGAGAGAGACCCGATAGCGGGATCGGCACCCAGGCCGGGCGGTTCGCCGCCTCGTAACAAACCTCGTAGGCAGCCTTCTCCGCCAGGAAGAAGTCGAGAAGCTCGCTGCGGTGCATTCCGGGCAGACCGGCGGCAGCCTCCTGATAGGCCGCAAGAAAGGCTCTCTGCGCCCCTCTGCGCAGGCGGGTGACGAGCGTCAGGCGCCGGCCCTGGGGGATCCGGTTCGCGATCAGGTTCTTCGGGTCCAGCGTCGCCGCCGCCGCATAGTCGAACGACCGCATCAGGCCGGCGACATCGCGCATCGGGCTGGCCTTGCGACGACGCTCCTCGAGGGGCCGCGCCGGCTCGCCCTCGAAGTCGATGATGTAGGCGTCACCGCTGGCGATCAGCACCTGACCGAGATGAAAATCGCCGTGGATGCGCGTGACGACCGACTCCAGTCCGCTCTGTACGAGCTGCTGGAGGAGAGCCGTCAAGGCCTCGCGCCGGTCGAGCAGGCGCTTCGCGTCGGCCGAGGCCGTCTCGCTGTCCCAACTCTCGATGCCTGCGATCGCATCCAGTGCCTTGTTGAAAAGTCCAAGGGCCCGCTCGCTCCAAGCCGAGACGTCTTCAGTCGTCGCCTTTCGCGGCGAGAAGGCCTCGTCTTCCGTGGGCCGGGCCAGCACCTGGTGCATGGCGCCGAGCTGCCGCCCGATCGTGCCGGCAAAGGCGTGGTAGTCCTCGATGTCGTCGTCGCGGGATTCGGCGGTCGCCTCGCGGCTGGCGAGATTGTCGAGCGCGCGATTGAACTGATTGAGCGTCCAGGTCCAGGCGTCGCCCTGGTTTCGAACGAATGCCTGCGCTATCGCGAGCGCATACCGCTCGCCACCCGGTGCGATGCGGGCGACCTCGCCCAGCAACGACGGCGAGTTGGCGAAGCCCTGACTGGTCAGATAGCGGCTCATCTCCGCTTCGGGATGTTCCCCGGCCTGGATGCGGCGGAAGATCTTCAGCATGACGGCGTCGTCGACCACCAGCGAGCTGTTGGACTGCTCCGCGGTCAGCCACATCACCTGCGCCTCGGCTGGCCTTTGCAGGAGTTCGACTCCGTCCGGCATCGGCTCGAACACGATCTGGCCTTCGGGGCCGTCGATCGTCGCGCCGGACGCCAGGGCAGCCAGCATCTCGCGCGCGAACTCGGGCAGGGCGAACGCATCGGTGAGCAACCCGATCCGGCGTCCGCGCCGCACCCGCGACAGCGCCAGCTGCGACGGGAGCGCCGCGGCCTGCTCGTCTTCCCAGCTGACCGACAGCGGCAACAGCCAGCGACTCGTCTCGTTGCCGGCCTCTACCTCGATTTCGCTCAGGAGCAGCTCCCGGCCCGATCCGGGCAGCCGCGCCAGATAGGCGAAGCGGGAGGAATTGAGCGCCCTGTCCTTGGCACCGAACCAGCGGCGCTTGGCCAGATACGGCGGCAGCGATTCGCGCTCCAGAAGCACAGCCGAGGCCTGCACCCCCTCTCCCAGGGGCCCGCGAAGAACGACGGTCATGTAATCAGGCAAGGGTTCGGGCGCCGGCGTGTGCCATGAGGGAGCCTCCGTCTCGCTGGCCAGGATGAACCAATAGAAGCCGTAGGGCGGCAAGGTGAGCAGGTAGGTAAGCTGCCCGATCGGCGGGAACAGCGAGCCGCCGTTGAGTTCGACGGGCACCCTCCCAGCGAACTCGGAGAGATCGAGTTCCACGGCCTGCGGGGTACGGGAGACGTTGGCGACGCACAGGATGACCTCGCCGTCGAGTTCGCGCAGATAGGCCAGCACCTTGCGATTCTTCGGATAGAGGAAACGTAGCGTTCCCCGTCCGAAGGCGGCATGGGTGCGCCGCACGGCGATCATCTTCCGCGTCCAGTGCAGAATCGAATGAACGTCGCGCGTCTGCGCCTCGACGTTCACCGTCTCGTAGCCATAGAGCGCGTCCATGATCGCCGGCAGCGCCAGAGCGGCCGGATCGGCGCGCGAAAAGCCGCCATTGCGGTCGGGCGACCACTGCATCGGAGTGCGCACCCCGTCGCGATCGCCGAGGCGGATATTGTCTCCCATGCCGATCTCGTCGCCGTAGTAGATGACCGGAGCGCCGGGCATCGACAGCAGAAGGCAGTTCATGAGCTCGATGCGGCGCCGGTCGCGCTCCAGCAGCGGCGCCAGGCGGCGGCGAATGCCGAGGTTCAGGCGCGCACGGCGATCGGTGGCATAGGTCTCCCACAGATAGTCGCGCTCGGAGTCCGTCACCATTTCGAGTGTCAGCTCGTCATGATTGCGCAGGAAGATCGCCCATTGGCAGTTGTCGGGAATCTGAGGCGTCTGGCGCATGATGTCGGTGATCGGGAAGCGATCCTCGCGCGCCAGCGCCATGTACATGCGCGGCATCAGCGGGAAGTGGAAGGCCATGTGACATTCGTCGCCCTGGCCGAAATATTCCTTGGTGTCCTCGGGCCACTGGTTGGCCTCTGCCAGCAGCATGCGGCCGGGATAGGCCCTGTCGATCTCGGCGCGAATCCGCTTCAGCACCTGATGGGTCTCGGGCAGGTTCTCGTTGTTCGTCCCCTCGCGCTCGACGAGATAGGGCACCGCATCGAGCCGCAGGCCGTCAATGCCCATGTCGAGCCAGAAGTGCATTACCCCGAGGACGGCCTCCAGCACTGCGGGATTGTCAAAGTTGAGGTCGGGCTGATGCGAGTAGAAGCGGTGCCAGTAGTAGGCCTTGGCTTCGGGATCCCACGTCCAGTTCGAGCGCAGCGAGTCGATGAAGATGACCCGTGTGCCCGCATACTTCTGATCGGAATCCGACCAGACATAGAAGTCACGTTCGGGGGACCCCGGGGGCGCCAGACGGGCCCGCTGGAACCAGGCATGCTGGTCGGAGGTGTGGTTGATCACCAGCTCGGTGATGATGCGGATGCCGAGCTTGTGTGCTTCCTCGATCAGCCGCCTGACGTCGTCGAGCGTGCCGTACTCGGGATGCACTGCGGTGTACTCGGCGATGTCGTAGCCGTCGTCGCGTCGCGGCGACGGGTAGAATGGCAGCAGCCAGATCGTATTGACGCCCAGCTCCGCAATGTAGGAGAGCCGAGATATCAGCCCTGGAAAGTCGCCAATGCCGTCGTTGTTCGAATCGAAGAACGACTTCACGTGCAGCTGGTAGATGATCGCGTCCTTGTACCACTGCGGATCGGTCGCGACCGGCAGGGTGGCGGGCGTATCGGCGACGGGGGCGTTCATGCGGCGCTCCGGGGCGACAGGCGCCAGATGGCGAATGGAAGGACCGACGGCTCGAGGCGGAGATGCTGGTGCTTGCCGTGCCAGGTGAAGCGATGGCCGGCCACAAGGTCCTCGACCTCGATGGCGCCGTCGTCCGGCAGCTTCCATTCCCAGAGCGGAATCTCGAAACCCGTCTCCTGGGCATGATGGGGGTCGAGGCTGACGGCGACGAGGACCATGTCCGCCGCGCCCGGCGCGCGCTTTCCGTAGACCAGGATCTGGTCGTTCCCGGCATTGTAGAAGGTCACGCCGCGATGACTCTGCAGGGCCGGGTGCGACCGGCGGAGCCGGTTCAGCATCGTGATCTCGGCCACGATATTGCCGGGCGCGGCGAAGTCGCGGGGTCTGATTTCGTATTTCTCCGAATCGAGATATTCCTCGCGCCCAGGCAAGGCGGCCGATTCACAGAGTTCGAATCCAGAGTAGACGCCCCACAGGCCCGACAGCGTTGCCGCGAGCGCGGCCCGGATGAGGAAGCCGGCGCGGCCCGAACTCTGCAGGAAGATCGGATTGATGTCGGGCGTGTTGACGAAGAAGTGCGGCCTGAAATAGTCGACCACCTCGGTCGTCGCCAACTCGCGCAAGTAGTCGGTGATTTCCTGCTTGCCGTTGCGCCAGGTGAAGTAGGTGTAGGACTGCGAGAAGCCTACCTTGGCCAGGCGGTACATCATCTTCGGCCGGGTGAAGGCCTCCGACAGGAACATCACGTCGGGATGACGGCCGCGGATGTCGGCGATCATCCAGTGCCAGAACGGCAGCGGTTTCGTGTGGGGATTGTCGACGCGGAAGATGCGAACGCCCTCCTCCACCCAGTGCAGCACGACGTCGCGCAGCGCCAGCCAGAGCGACGGCACCGCGCCTTCGGCGTAGAAGTCGACATTGACGATGTCTTCGTACTTCTTCGGCGGGTTCTCGGCGTACTTTATGGTGCCGTCGGGCCGCCGGTTGAACCACTCCGGATGCTCGCGCAGCCATGGATGGTCGAGCGAACACTGGATGGCGAAGTCGAGCGCGAGCTCGAGCCCCTGCTCTCGGGCAGCGACCACCAGCCGGCGGAAATCTTCCGGTGTGCCGAGCTGGCGATGGATGGCATCGTGTCCGCCCCCCTCGCCGCCGATCGCATAGGGACTGCCGACATCGTCCGGTCCCGGCGTGAGGGTGTTGTTGCGACCCTTGCGATTGACCTTGCCGATCGGATGGATGGGCGGGAAGTAGAGCACGTCGAAACCCATCGCCCGCACGCGCGGCAGCGCCTTGATAACGTCGTCGAAGGTGCCGTGTCGCTTTGGATCGTCCGTCAGCGATCGTGGAAACAGCTCGTACCAGGACGCGTACTCGGCCTGCGGCCGTTCGACATCCACCGGGAACGGGCCTTCGTCGATGCGAAAGCGCCGCTCGGCGACCTCGGCGACCGCCGCGCGGGAGGCCGCGGAGGTAAGGAGCGCGGTGGCGTCGGCCGGCGCTGCCGACCGGACATCGGCCAGCAACGCCTTGATCGCGCGATGCTTCTCCAGTTTCCCCAGGAAGAGAGCCGCCTCGGTGAGTTCCACGGCAACATCGACGCCGGCGCGATGCTTGACCTCGAGGCCGTGCGACAGGCTGCCATACTCGTCCCGCCACGCCTCGACGGAAAAGTAGTGCCGTCCGATCCGGTCGGGCGTCACTGTCGCCCGCCAGCGATCGTTGGCAACATGCGTCAGCTTCAGCGCCTTGCGCTCGTCTTCGTCGGCCGACCACCACAGGATTTCGGCGCCGAGCACGTCGTGACCGTCGGCGAAGATGTCCGCCTCGATCACCAGCGGCCTGCCAACCACG